>Ga0207695_10009823_pt1 | contig 11758 bp, 12 predicted proteins | sample KBSC54metaG_FD_184354 | JGI IMG/M metagenome (GOLD analysis project Ga0207695, IMG submission 184354) | Corn rhizosphere microbial communities from Kellogg Biological Station, Michigan, USA - KBS C5-4 metaG (SPAdes) (version 2) | ecosystem: Host-associated > Plants > Roots > Rhizosphere > Soil... | reverse complement strand
GCAGACCCTTGAAGCAGGCATAGCCGCGGCTCATCGCATTGTTCTCGTCACCGCGGATGCTGACGATCCGGTCCTGGTCATCGATGGTCAATTTCGTACCGCAACCCGCCGTACAGGTTCTGCAAAAGGACGTCGCTGTTCGCACGGGTCAGTCTCCTCGACCATTGTCTTCAAAGCGCGGCGCCGCGAATCTATTCTTCGACGCCATTGCAAGAAAAAAGGCGTGACCAAAGCTTGATGACTTTCGACTATCAAGCTTTGGCACACGCATTCAGGGAATTCGAGATAAGTCGTCTTTACATTTCGTAACGAAGAGAAACCCTCCAGGTCCGGGGACGATTGTAGGATTCATGCGAACAACCGCAGAAGGTGGTAAGATCGAACCCGATCACGTCCACCCGTTTGTCAAAAATATTGTCGAGCGCCGCAGCCGCGGTCAATTCGGGAGAGATCTTCCATTCCGCGCTTGCAGATGTAAGCACATATCCCTTCGTTACTTCGGAGGTGAAGTTGCGCAGGTTATTGAAGAAGCGGCCGGTGTAGTTGGCATTTGCCGACAGCGAAATCGCATCGTTCGCAATGGGCGGTGTCCAGTTCACCATCGCCGAGAACTGCTCACGCGGCGCGAACGCAGGCTCGGTATCGCGGATGATGGCCGGTGCGGTAGCCGTGGCGGGCGCGGTGGTGACATCCTTCACCTTCGGTCGGAAAATAGATCCGCCAAGGTTTACGGAAAGCCGTTCGGTAGGCTTGATCAGAAGGCTTCCTTCAATGCCATAGTTCGTCGCCGCGTTGTTCTGAACAAGGCCGGACGTATTCACGAACAGGAAGGCCTGGTAGTTCTTGTAGTCATAATAGAATGCAGCGAGGTTGGCGACGAGTGCGCCATCCAGCAAGGTCGCCTTCACGCCGGCTTCGTAGGACGTCAGGGTTTCAGGCTTGTAGGGGATCTGAGATCCCAAAAGTGGGGCGGTGCCGTCGAAATATTTGGCATTATAGGCCCCGCCCTTCACGCCGCGATTGACGCCGACATAGACAAGGGTGTCGGAATTCGGGCGATATTCGAGCTGGAGCTTGCCGGCCCACAGCGTGTTGTGACGCTTGTTGACATAGGGTGTGCTGACCGGCGTGCCATCGGCGGCCAGATATACCGGCAGCGCCGCAAGCTCGGTGGTGCCGATGTAATATGGGTCGCTGGGTGGCGCGATCAGTGCCGTGCGGTAGAAGTAATTCTGGTGCTCGAAGATGATCCGTCCGCCCGCAACGAGCGTCAGCTGCGGGGCGAAATGCCAGTCGATCTGCGAGAATATCGAAGCTGACTGCGTTTTGAGCCGCTGGAAGTTGATCAGGTCCATGCCGCCCGGGGGCGTCCCGGGGAAGGCCGAACCCGGCGGAATGACAAACCCGCTCGCGTCCTTGGCGTCGATATTCAGATAATAGGCACCTGCGCTCCAATGCAAGGCTTCGCTGTCGCCCGATAGCCGCAGTTCCTGCGAAAACTGTTTTGTGTTCGCATCGCTGGCAACGGCCAGGAAGTTCACGGGAACCAGCTCAGTGGGAGTGAAGAAGGACTTCTTCAGCTGCTTCCAGTCGGTGATCAGCGCCACATCGACAGCACCGATGGATCCGTCGATATGCAAGGCCGCATTGTAAGTATGGAGCCTGTTGCGGTCATCCAATGCCAAGGTTTGAGAAATCAGGTTATTATCGCGCGGCTGCTGGATCGCACCGAAAATCGGATCCGTATCCGGGAGTCGTACCGTATCAATCAATTGGCCGTCGCTGTTAAAAACCGGCGCCGAGGGATAGGACTTATACGGGCTGGTCGACATGATGCTGCGCAGGGCCGATCCCTGCACGCGGAACTTCCATCCGCCCGTCTCGTACTGAAGCTGCAGCCGGCCGCCGAGCGTATTGTCGTTCCAGGTATCTTCGCAACAGCGAGCGGGCGCCGTGGAAGGCACGGTCGACGGTGTGGTGCCGGCGGGATAGATGTTCTTGAAGATTGGATCCTGGCGATTGTAGACGACCGAGGCGCGCGCCGAGAGCCCCTCCGCCAGCGGCCCGCCGATACCGGCTTCAAGGCGGGCCTGGTTGAACCTGCCGTAGGTCGCATTAGCGTTGATCGAAAGGCGGTCGGTCGGCTTTTTCGGAATGAAATGGACCAGGCCGCCCGTGGCATTGCGTCCGAACAGGGTGCCTTGTGGCCCCTTCAGAATCTCGACCCGCTCAAGGTCGAAGGTGCCGAAGATCTGACCGCTGAGGCTGCCGATGTAACCATCGTCGAAATAGACGGCTACCGGCCCTTCCAAAACATCGCCGAAGTCGTTCTGGGTGACGCCGCGGATGGTATATTGAGCAGTCTGGCCACCGAAGTTGCCGGAGACGTGGACGCCCGGCGTAATGCGGCCGATGTCCATGCTGCTCGTAACGCCGAGCCGAGTCAGCTGCAGGGCGCTCACGGCGCTGATCGAAATGCCGACATCCTGGAGGCGTTGATCGCGGTGCTGGGCGGTCACGATGATGTCACCGCTTTCCGTACCGCCTTCGGCGGCTTTTGACTGCTCGGCCTGCGCCTTCGCAGGATTGTCCTCTGCTTGGGCGGCAGCAGGCAGGAATGCGAATACGGATGCAATTGATGCAACCGATGCAGCGGCTCTTAGCATATCCTTTAATTTACGAGACATATCACCCCCTGTTTATAATAAGTTTAGTGGCTTTTGAGAGCTCTCACTTCGGCGCTTAGTCCATCTTCGTTATACAGGCTCGCAGCGGCCCGAATATTGGATCCAGCCGGGAAGAGTAAATCTGATCGCGCCCCTCAATATTCTATATAGAGAGATCGTATGATCTGGCTGGAGGCTATTGGTGAGACCAAATTCTGTCAATTGAGCAGATTTGGACATCTTTGTTGCGCTAATGGTGCAATGTGCTCGTGGCGGCTGCCTCTTGAACGGTTTGGCAGCTGAGTTGTGAGCCGGTGGTTTCGATGGATCTGCTTGACCCACTGCCGAGTGATGGGCGTTCTGTCAGTGCTTCCAACAGGGAGAATCACCGGCCAATCAAAATCGAAGTTCCACGTGATACCAGGCCAGCTTTGATCCGCAGCCGATAACAATATCGGCGACCTTTCCCGCCTTCGACGGTCTCCAGCGGCTGGTTCGAGGCAAGGCAGGGCAGCGCGGGCCTTCAGGGCATGTTTCCTCTCCAGCCCAATGCGTCTAGCATAGATCTGCCATTCCAATTAAGTGAAGCAACTGAAACACAATTGAACCCAAGTGGGCGCGAATCGGATGGATGGTTGGGACGGGATAGAGGAATTCGTGGCCGTGGCCCGGACTGGCTCGTTCGTTGCCGGAGCCGCTGCGCTTGGCGCGTCGCGCACGCACATGAGTCGGGCCATCGCCCGGCTGGAGGATCGGCTCGGGGCACGGCTGCTACACCGCACCACCCGGGCCGTAATCTTGTCTCCTACCGGACGAACTTTCCTCGACCATTGCGCTCGGCTGGTACGAGAGAGAGACGAAGCCGTTGCACTCGTTCGCGATCAGGGCGAGCCACGGGGAGATCTGCGGATCACCTGCTGTGTTGCATTGGGCGAGCACTTCATAGCTCCGATTGCTCGACAATTTGCCAAGCAGCATCGCCAGCTGACTGTGTATCTGGATGTGACGGACCGCGTGGTTGACTTGGTCGCTGAGAGCTGCGACCTCGGGATCCGCACGGGCCAACTCCCATCCTCCAATTTGATTGCGGCAAGGATTGCTTCACGACAGTCCCGTACTTGTGCCGCCCCGGCCTATCTGGCGCGCAGAGGGAGGCCTGAAAAGGTTACCGACCTGGACGAGCACGACTGCCTGATCAGCACCACACTGCAGTGGCACTTTTCCGAAAATGGCGATGAAATACTATACCGCCCCCGCCCTGTCTGGAGTTGCAACAATGGCCACGCAGTCCTGGAAGCAGCGCTGGACGGCATGGGCATCTGCCAGTTACCCAACTTTTACCTCAATGAAGCCATTCAATCAGGCCAACTGGTGCCCATTCTCGAAGAGTTCACACCTCCGGAAGAGCCGATCTGGGCAGTCTACCCCGACAAACGTCACCTTTCTCTAAAGGTGCAGCGTTTTATCTCCGTCTTAAAAGATGAACTTCCCAAAGGCATAGCTCGTCCTAAATGACTATCTAATGTCCTCATTGACCGGTTCGCCACTGCGCCGGACAAGGTGGAGGTGTAGTGCGATTCTTCCGTCCGTGTCGCCCGCAGCGGGCGAGAAAAAGCGACGGCGGCGCTAGATGCCGGCCATGCACAGATATTTCAGTTCGAGATAGTCAGTGATCCCGTGCGATGAACCCTCTCGTCCCACTCCGGATTGCTTGATCCCTCCGAACGGCGCGACCTCGTTTGAAATAAGGCCGGTGTTGATACCGACCATTCCGCATTCAAGCGCTTCGGCGACACGCCAAACCCGGCCAAGATCACGGCTGTAGAAATAGCCGGCGAGTCCGAACTCGCTGGCATTGGCCAGCTGGATCGCTTCTTCCTCCTCATCGAACACGAAGATTGACGCGACCGGTCCGAACGTTTCCTCATGTGCCACGAGCATGTCGGTAGAACAGTTCACCAGCACAGTCGGCTCGAAAAAAGTCCCGCCCAACGCGTGCCTCCGGCCGCCCAAAACCAGCCTTGCACCGTTCGCCAGCGCATCAGCCACATGCTCTTCGACCTTGGCCACCGCCGCGCTGTCGATAAGCGGACCTTGCGTCACGCCCGCCTCGGTTCCGGGGCCGACGCGCAGGCCCGCTACCGCCCTGGCCAACTTCTCGATGAATGCGTCCGCTATGCCCCGCTGAACATAGATGCGATTGACGCAAACGCAGGTCTGCCCGCTGTTTCGATATTTTGACAGCATGGCACCCTCGACCGCAGCATCAATGTCCGCGTCATCAAACACGATGAAGGGCGCGTTGCCGCCCAGTTCCATCGACATCTTCTTAACTGTCGCCGCACCTTGCTGCATCAACAGGCGTCCTACCTCGGTGGATCCGGTGAAGCTTATCTTGCGCACGGTAGCATTGGACGTGAGCTCGCCGCCAATCTCACGCGCGCGCCCGGTCACGACATTGAGGACGCCGTCGGGAACACCACTGCGCTGGGCAAGTGCTGCCAGCGCCAAGGCAGTCAGCGGCGTCTGCATCGCCGGCTTCAACACCATTGTACACCCGGCGGCCAGCGCCGGTCCTGCCTTGCGCGTGATCATCGCTGCCGGAAAATTCCATGGCGTGATCGCGGCCGTGACACCAACCGGCTGCTGGATCACCACGATCCGCGCGTCGGCGCGCGGACTGGGGATTACTTCACCATAGGTGCGCTTGGCCTCTTCCGCGAACCATTCAATAAAACTGGCGGCGTAGATTATTTCGCCGCGGGCTTCGGCAATAGGCTTGCCCTGCTCGCTACTCAGGATCAGCGCCAGATCGTCGGTGGCATCCAGGATCGCCTCGAACCAGCGGCGCAGGACCGCCGAACGCTGCGCTGCAGTCCGGGCCTGCCAGCCTGTAAGCGCTGCCTCAGCGGCCTGGATTGCTTGTCGGGTCTCATCCGCACCGAAGTTCGGCACGGTGGCAATTATCACATTATTAGCCGGATTGAGGACGTCGACTTCGGGTGAACCAATCCAGGCACCACCAATGAAACACTGATCTTTCAGGAGGGATCGATCCCTTAAAGATAAGCTCATGGACAATCTCCTCACAGCATCAAGTGCAAGGGCTGCTCGATGAGAGCCTTGAACTCGGCCAAATATCGCGCGCCGACAGCACCGTCGACGGCCCGGTGATCAACGGACAATGTACAGGTCATGACGGTGGCCGGGACGCAGGTGTCTCCCCTGACGACAGGTCGGCGCTCGGCGGCTCCCACTGCCAGAATGCAGCTTTGCGGCGGATTGATGATCGCGGAAAAGGCCCGCACGCCGAACATGCCCAGATTGGAAATCGTAAAGCTTCCGCCCTGATATTCCGCTGGCTGCAGGAGACCGTCGCGGGCGCGCGCCGCCAGTGCCTTGACCTCTGCCGAGATGCTGGCGAGCCCGGCGCGATCGGCCTGCCTGACGATGGGCGTTATCAAGCCGCCATCGGTCGCCACTGCAACAGAGACGTCGACATTGTGGAACTGGAGGATCGCATCGTCGGTCCAGGCCGTATTTGCTTCCGGGACCTGGCGAAGTGCCAGTGCGGCAGCCTTGATCACGAAATCGTTGACCGAAAGTTTGTATTTCCCGTTGCTTTGCGAATTGAGTGTTTCCCGCAGATCGAGAAGTGCATCGATCTCGCACTCTGCCTCCAGGTAGAAATGCGGGATCGTTGATTTCGCTTCGGTCAGGCGGCGGGCGATCACCTTCCTGACGTTGGTGAGTGGGATTTCGTCATGAGGTTGATCAGGCGGGCATCTTCCTGCGCCTGATCGACCTCCCCGACGCCATCGTCATGGAGATCATCACCGTCGTCATGGGCGAGACGCTGGCCAGCGGCAGCGCCGCCGTCGCGGCTGCGGGCACGCAGATCGGCGTCGACATGGCCGACTGGTGGCAAGCCGACACGGCGTTCTTCGAGTTGATCCGCGACAAGGAAGTGCTGTCGCGGATCGTCGCAGATGTGGCGGGCGAGACGGTCGCCGCCGCCAATGCGGGCGAGAAGACCAAGACCTTGAAGCGCATCGTCCGCGACCATCTCGACGGCGCGGACGGGCGGGCCAAGGTCGAGCGCTGGGTGCCGAGATGGCTGGGCTTCCCGGCGTCCGCCTACACCGCGCGCGGGGGCGTCGGCACCGTTGCCGCCCATGCCAAGGTCGAGGCGGCACGGACCCCGGAGCCGGACCCCGACGCCGATCAGGAGCCGTTCGCGCAGGCGGCGTGACGGACGGCCGCGGGCGGGTCGGACCCGCCCGCGCTTCCCCGAACCATCATCAAAGGAGCCGGATCATGGCTGACCGCGTATCCGCGAGCATCACCATCGGCGGCGCTTTGCCGTCCGCGCTGCTGCCCGATTTCATTGCTCTCATCGAGATGCAGAACCTTTCCACCGAGTGGGACGGCAAAGCCTTCACCGCCAGCGACCTGACCTGGAACGCCGCCCTTGAACTCATGGCGCATGAAGTCGCCTGGGGCCGTTTCGAGGAGCTTGAGGCGTTCTGTGTAAAGAATGCGCTCCCCTTCTCGCGTTGGTCGGGTGCCTATCCGGGCCAGTGGGGCGCCGAACGAGTCGTCTATTCTGGCAGCGGCGAACCCCGATCCTATGCCGCTCACGAGGATGATTACATCCTGATCGGCCGTTGCACGGCCGAGCGGCTTGGGAGCTTCGCGGCGATCGTCGCGCATTTCGATGCAGCCGATTTCGCCGTGCCGCCGCTGGTCATCGGCTGAAAAATCGCGCCGCGTGGCCTCCGCCCGGTGGGCGTCGGCCACGCGGCATGCGATCCGGGAAGGATGATCGCCACCAGCGTGCCTAGATGCCATCGCCCTCGGTAAGGGCGGCCTCGATCATCATCCGCCAGCCCTCGGTGTCGGTGCCCGCCGGTGCCGTGCCACGAACCGAATCAAGCAGCGCCCGCACCCGCGGCACGTAGCTTTGCCACATCGGCGCGCCCTCGAACCGGATATTCTCGGCATGTCCGTCGAATTTGCAGAGCGCCCGGGCGGCCCGTTCGATCGTTTTCATGCGCTGATGACCTCTCGACAGCGGAAGCGTGTATTGCTCTCCGGCAATCTGTTGGGCGTGGGAGCGGCCACCGGCGCGACACGCTGGCGGGGCTGCACGTTCCGTCATCATAATCCCTGACCATCCCTGATCAAATCCGAAATCAGGATGCGCGGCGGCACCAATCCGGCTTCGGGCGACCGCGCGGCCACCACGCCGCGACCCCGATCTGCACCAGCTCGGTGCCGAGATCATGGCCGTCGAGGACGACGGTGGCGACCGTCCGGTTGTAGCTGCGGCCGACGCGGTGGAAGGTCACGTCGCGCCCCGCGAGCAGCGCCGTGGCGCGGTCCTTTGCCCGCAATCCCAATATTGTTTCGCCCGCGCATTTGGCCTGGTCGCGATGCGTTTCCGGGCGTCGATCCCCGCGATCCTGATCCGCTCGCCGCTTTCCAGCCGGAACGTGTCGCCGTCGGTCACCCAGGCCACGCGGCCGGAATCGTGGCCGTCTGCTGCGCCGGCGGGCGATGGAATCGGTGTCGCGGCAATGAGGACGGAGAGCGCAAGGACACGAAGCATGGTCGCGATTATCGCGGTGTCGGGGGCCGGTTGTCGAGCGTCATCCGCACGGTGCCAGACCTCCTGCATTTCGACTGCGGCCCTGAACGGACCTCTCTCTCGGCGGGTCTGGCGGGGTCCGCCGGTCCCGCAACGGCGTCGCCGACCTTCTTCCCCGGCTTGGTGCCCAAGCCTTCCTCGCGAGGCAAGAAGCCCGGCTTTGGCCGTCCTCCGCGGTGCTGCGGCCCTGCGGGTGCGGGACCGTCCTCCGCCCGCCTGATCGACCGCCTGTCGAGGCCGCATCGGGCGGCATCGCATCACTTGAAGGAGGTTATCATGGCACAGATTGGCAGCTTCACCCGCGGCGAAAACGGCGTCTACACCGGCGAAATCCGGACCCTGACGCTTCGAGTCAAGGCGAGCATCCGCCCCTGCGAGCGCGACAACGAGAAGGCTCCCGACCACCGGGTCAGCGCTTCGGGCGTAGAGTTTGGGGCGGCCTGGACCAAGGCGGCGCGCGAAACCGGCGCGGAATATCTGAGCCTCAAGCTCGACGATCCGTCGTTCCCGGCGCCGATCTACGCGACGCTCAGCCAGGGCGATGACGGCGATCACAAGCTCATCTGGTCGCGCTGAACCGGATGCCCCGCGCGCCACCGCGCGCGGGGCACGAGCGGTGAGCCGGATTTGCCATAGGATCGTGTCCCACCGGATGGTGTAGCTTCGCCGGCGCGGTGACGGCGATCCCCGGCTTGGGCGGGGTTGATCATGCGGCCATGGCTGGCAACGTGACGAGCGGATCATCGCTCAGTTGGGCGACGCTTTCCAGCGTCATGTAGCGGGCGCGCTGGACGGCCCATTCATCGTTCTGTTCGAGCAGGATAGCGCCGACGAGGCGGGTGATGGCGTCTTCATTGGGGAAGATGCCGACGACCTCGGTTCGGCGCTTGATCTCGCCGTTGACGCGCTCGAGTGGATTCGTGCTGTGCAATTTGGTGCGATGCTGCGGCGGGAAGCTCATGTAGGCGAGCACGTCCTCTTCGGCGGTGTCCGTGAGCGTGGCGAGCTTGGGAACGGTCGGCCGGAGCTGGTCGGCGACTTTGCGCCACTGCGCCTTGGCAGCGTCGGCGGTCTCCTGGGCGAAAGCGGTAGCGATGAAGGCCGACACGACGCGGCGCCCGCTTCGGCCGGCATGGGCGAGCGCGTTGCGCGAAAAATGCACGCGGCAGCGCTGCCAGGTGGCGTTGAACACGCGGGAGACCGATGCCTTGATGCCCTCATGCGCATCGGAGATGACCAGCTTCACGCCGCGCAGCCCGCGACGGGCGAGGCTGCGCAGAAAGTCGGTCCAGAACACCTCCGCCTCGGATGAGCCGATCGACATGCCCAGCACCTCGCGACGGCCATCGCTGTTCACGCCGACTGCGACGATGACAGCGACCGAGACGATGCGGCCGGCCTGGCGCACCTTCACGTAGGTGGCGTCGATCCAGAGGTATGGCCAGTCGCCTTCGATGGGGCGCTCGAGGAACGCCTTCACCCGTTCGTCGATCTCCACGCACAGGCGGCTCACCTGGCTCTTGGAGATGCCGCTCATCCCCATCGCCTTGACCAGATCATCGACCGAACGGGTCGAGATCCCTTGGATGTACGCCTCCTGCACGACGGCGGTCAGCGCCTTCTCAGCCAAGCGGCGTGGTTCGAGGAAGCATGGGAAATAACTGCCCTTGCGTAGCTTGGGGATGCGTAGCTCCACCGTGCCGGCGCGGGTCTCCCAATCCCGTTCGCGGTAGCCGTTGCGCTGCGTCAGTCGCTCAACGCTCTTCTCGCCATAGGCGGCGCCGGTCAGGCCGCCTACTTCGAGTTCCATCAGTCGCTCGGCGGCAAAGCCGATCATCTCACGCAGGAAATCGGCGTCCGGGCTCTTTCCCAGCAGCGCCTGCAGATCCATCTTGTTGTCGGTCATCGGGGTCTCCGTTGGTTGAGTGTCGCAACCCAACCCTAACCGAAGATCTCCGATGACCACCCGCGAAGCTGACCGGCCGCTACAGCGCTCGTGATAAGCGCGCGTCCGGTCAGCTTCGCTACCGTCGAGCTACACCATCACACGGGACACAACCTGCCATAGCTCGCGAGAGACCTTGCAGGCGGGGGCGTCTGCTTGTGTCAGCTTACCGTCGCAGGGGACCGACAATCCCCTGCCACCCAGCACAACCCACGCCGCTCTGCCCGGCGAAGGCGAGCCCCGCGCGCTCCGGCGCGCGGGGCTTTTTACGCGCTTGTACGTCGGGTGTGTCGAAAACGCGGGTCGCGATTCCGACACTCCGCAGCAGGTGTCCCGCCCGCCATTCCCGGTGTCAGTGACGGCAGGTCGCCGTCCCTTTCGGACACGGACAGGCAGCATGGACAGCGACGACGACATCTCCCGCGCGACCCGCGCAAAACGGGGCTCCCCATACCTCAATACCGATCAGGCGGCGGCCTATCTCAAATTCTCCAGCCGGCTGCTCAAGCGGCTGCGGCGCGCCGGCAAGGGGCCGGTGTTCCGCCTGCACAGCCGCTTCGTCCAATATCATATCGACGATCTCGACGCCTGGTCGAAGGCCCAGGCAATGGGAGGCGGCGACCATGACCAGGCGTGACAATCGCGGGTCGGCGACGCCGCTGCTGGACTGGGGCGAACAGCTTCGCGCCACGAAACACAAGCGCCGGATTGTCGGTCGCCGTATCGCGATCACCGGCCTCGGCATCTCTGTCCTCGGGCTGACGATGGCGTTTCCACCGGCCCCGCGCCTGGTGTGGAATGCCAGCGCCAGCGCGCCGATCGGTCTCTATGCCGTGACCCCGGGCGCACCCGTCGATCCCGGCGACATGGTCATCGCGCGCGTGCCCGATCCGTGGCGGATGATGGCGGGGCAACGGCGCTATATTCCCTCCAACGTGCCGCTGGTGAAGCGGGTCGCCGCAGCGGCAGGAGACGAGGTCTGCGCGCTCGGCCAGGAAATCTTCGTCAACGGAAAATGGGTCGCCGAGCGCCGCGTTGCCGACGCCAAGGGGCGGCCGATGAAGTCGTGGAGCGGGTGCGTGCGGCTGCGCGGCCGCCAGCTTTTCCTGCTGATGTCGGACAGTCCCGCGTCCTTCGATGGCCGCTATTTTGGCGTGACCGATGGCGGACTCGTGGTCGGAAAGGCACGGTTGCTATGGGCGCGCTGAGCCGGCTGCTCCCGGCCATGCTGTTGCTGGCCGCCACCCCCGCGCGAGCCGACGAGGTCGAGCGCTGGCGACCGATGATCGAGGAGGCGTCGACCCGGTTCGGCATCCCGACGAGCTGGATCGAGCGCGTCATGCGGGCCGAAAGCCAGGGCCTCACCACGCTGAACGGACGCCCGATCAGGAGCCATGCCGGGGCAATGGGCCTCATGCAGCTCATGCCCGCGACCTGGGCCGAGATACGCGCGCGCCTCGCTCTTGGCACCAATCCCGACGATCCGCGCGACAATAT
>Ga0207695_10009822_pt1 | contig 11759 bp, 10 predicted proteins | sample KBSC54metaG_FD_184354 | JGI IMG/M metagenome (GOLD analysis project Ga0207695, IMG submission 184354) | Corn rhizosphere microbial communities from Kellogg Biological Station, Michigan, USA - KBS C5-4 metaG (SPAdes) (version 2) | ecosystem: Host-associated > Plants > Roots > Rhizosphere > Soil... | reverse complement strand
CCGGCCGCGCGGACGAGCGCGCAGGCCTTGCGACATGCTGCCGCCGTTCCCGGCGTAGACAGGTGTGTGCCGTTGATGAGGACCGAGTCGGTTTCGGCGAACAGCGCTTCGTCGACGTCCTCCGCGTTCAGCGCCATGTCCGCACAATTTTCGCGATAGAAGATCAGCGGGAAATCGACCTGGGTGCGTATCCCCAGAATTGCGAGCGCCGTCAGTCGCTTCTCATCGGTGAGAACCCCGCTGGTATCGACGCTCGCTCGGACAAGCTCTTCACGGATGAAGCGGCCGAAATGATCGTTGCCAACCCTGGTGAGAAGACCGGGCCTCATGCCAAGCTTCGCGAGTCCCACCGCTGTGTTCGTAGGACTGCCGCCGACATATTTGGCAAAGGAGGTCATATCCTCGAGGCGTCCGCCAACCTGCTCCCCGTAGAGATCGACACACGACCGCCCGATCGTGATCACATCGAGCGCCTTCGAACGCGTCATAGATCCTCCCGCACCCCCCCCGTACCACTTATTCCATTTCATGGCATGACTGGAAGAAATATTCCAGAATAAACCTGGGTGCAAGAGCGCCGGACCGGTGACGGCAACAAGAAGCATCCTCCCGTTCAGTCGATGGCAGGCGACACGCTGCTTTGAAACGCGAGCGCGATCGCGAGCGCCTGTGCCAGGCACATCGATGCCGCAAGGTTGCGAAAGCCGCGGACCTCGCTGTCGCGCACCTGAAGGACGCACGTCGCCTGTTTGGCGACCGGGCTGACCAGTGTGTCGGTTAGGGCAAGGATCGCGGCGCCGTGCTCCTTGGCGGCCTTGATCAGGTTGAGCGTTTCGCCGGCATAGGGTCTGAAGCTGATGGCGATGAGAAGATCTCCGGGCCTGAACTGGCTGGCAGGCTGATGAGCGAAGCCGCCCACCCCATCGGCAAGGATCGTTCGTTTGCCGCCCTGTTGCAGCGAGTAGGTCAGATAGGCAGCGACGGGAAAGGAGCGTCGATATCCTGCGACATGCACCACGTCCGCCATTTTCAGAAGCCGAAGCGCCTCGTCGAGATCTGCCTCGTTTACGCTTTCCTGGAGATGGTCGAGCGACATGCTGGACGACGCTGAGAATTCCTTGAGCAGCTGAAACGTCGACGGTGTGGGATTTTCGGTCGACCCCTCCGAGAATTCGCGCGCGCGCTGGTGATAGGCGCTTTCCGATTTCATCGCCAGGAGCCCGTCCTTGAGCAGTCGCTGCATCGGTCCGGCGCCTTCGAAGCCAAACGTCTTGGCAAAGCGAACGATTGCGGACGGCGGGACGCGAACGCGATCGGATATGACGGCCAGCGTCTCCACGCCCATGCTGTGCGGATCGTCCAGCAGGAAGCGCGCAATGTCTTTCAACCGCGGGCTCAGTTTGTCATATCTGTCGAGAACGGCGCCGCGCAATTGGCCAGCATTCTCGATTGTCGTCATTGATCGGCTCTCCATCTAACGCAATGTCTAGGATGGCTCTGCCGGAGGCGCAACTAAATCGACGTACGTTCATTCCAGTTGACCGGTGAACGGAATATGTGTTCCAAGGCACGCCGACAGCGGAAACGCGCCGGTCAATGGAGGTCCAGGAAGACCATGTTCAACATCGCGCTGCTGGGCGCCGGGCGGATCGGCGCGATCCATGGACGCAACATTGCAACGCATCCGGCCCTGAAGCTCGCGCTCGTCGCCGACCCTGCAGGCGAAGCCGCAGCCCAGCTCGCGCATATTAGCGGGGCAACGGTCGCCGCGGTCGCCGATGTCTTCAACGATCCGTCGATCGATGGAATCGTCGTCGCCAGTTCGACCGACACGCATCTCGATCACTGTCTCGCCGCAGCGCGTGCCGGAAAGGCGGTTTGGTGCGAAAAGCCGCTTGATCTCGATCTCGAGCGACTGACCTCCAGACTGCCTGAGCTCGAGTGCGTGGCCGATCGCCTCCTGCTTGGCTTTCAACGCCGTTTCGACCCAAACTTCCGTGCGCTCCATCGACGCCTCAAGGACGGCGAAATCGGCGTTATCGAGACAATGCACGTGATCAGTCATGACCCCGCGCCGCCGCCGGTCGCGTACATTCGTGTGTCCGGTGGCCTGTTCAAGGATATGACGATTCACGATTTCGACATGGCGCGCTGGATGTTGGGCGAAGACATTACGGAGGTTTTCGCCACCGCCAGCAATCTCGTCGATCCCGGGATCGGCGAGGCCGGCGACGTCGACATGGCGAAGATCGTGCTCAAGACCACCAGCGGCCGGATGTGCTTCATTTCCAATACGCGGCGCTCGGGCTACGGCTATGATCAGCGCGTGGAGCTTTATGGCGCGGCCGGGCGGCTCGCCGCCGGCAACATGACCGAAACGACAGTCGAGTCATGGACGCAGAATGGCGCGAGCGCCGATCGGTTCGAGAACTTCTTCCTGAGCCGCTACGCCGCCGCTTATGCCGCCGAGGCCGACCATTTTGCTGATGTTCTCGCGGGTCGCACCCGCCCTCGGGTGGGCATCTCGGACGGCGTCGCCGCGTTGGAACTGGCCACCGCCGCCGCCTTGTCCGCGCAATCGCGCGCCCTCGTCAGACTTGGCGTTTCCTAGGATCGTTCCGGCTCAGGTGATGGCCGGTTTGGCATGGGCCCGGATGCCGACGGCATCGATCGGCCGAGGCTCAGTCGCTCGCCATTGCCGCCAGCAGGTCTTTCAGGTCAATCGCGGGATCTGCGAGTTTGTCGAGGTCCGGAGCGCACCGCTGGAGGATCAGCGCCTTGCCCTGAACATAGTCCCTGGTCGCGTTGACACAATCGAGGGCGATCACCGAACCCTGTCTCAGATAGACGATCGAGAAGCTTCGCCTGGTGGGATCGCCTCGCGTAACCGCCTGGTCATGGCCTGTCGAAAGACCTACCGTCTGCAGCCGCAGATCGAACTGATTGGACCAGAACCAGGGCAGCGAGGTGTAGGGTTCCGGATCGCCGGTGATCGCCCGCGCCACCGTAATCGCGAGGTCGTTGGCGTTCTGCAACGATTCGAGCCGGATCGGCAGTCCGTCGGCATGAGCGTTTGCGTGGAGCGCACAGTCCCCGATTGCGAAGATGTTAGGCAGCGACGTACGGCCATGTCCATCGATGGCGACGCCGTTGCCGCCACTGGCACCGGCCGCGATCAGCGGCGCGACGGCGGGAATGATGCCGATGCCGACGATCACCATCTGAGCCTCGACGACCGCGCCGTCGGCGAGACGTACGCCTGAGACTGCGCCGTCCCGTTCGTCCAGACAGTCGACGGTCACACTCAGCCGCACGTCGACGCCGCGCGCGCGGTGCTCGGCTTCGTAGAAACGCGACAGCGCCTCGCCGGCGACGCGCGCCAGTACGCGGTCTTGCGTCTCGAGCACCGTCACCTGTTTGCCCATTTTGGTGAGCACCGCCGCCGATTCGAGCCCGATATAGCCGCCGCCGATCACGGCAACCGTCGTCACTTCGTCAAGTTCGCGGACCATTTTGTCGACATCCGCGCGGGTGCGCACGCCGTGGACGCCGGCGAGATCGTGACCGCTGCAGCTCAGTCGTCGTGGATGACCGCCGGCCGCCCAGATAAGGTGACCGTACCCGATCGTCGCGCCCTCTTCGGTAGCGACGCTGCGCTTGTCAGGATCGACTGATACGACACGCGTGCCGGTCAGCATCGCAACGTGCCGCTCATCCCAGAAGCCAGGCGGCCGGATCAGGATGCGCTCGAAAGTCTTCTCGCCTGACAAATAGTCCTTGGAAAGCGGCGGGCGCTCATAGGGGATTTCAGGCTCCTCGCCTATCATCCCGATCGTGCCTGCGAACCCGCGCTGCCGCAGCGCGATCGCGGCTTGCGCGCCGCCATGTCCCGCGCCCACGATCAAGACGTCGAATTGGTCGTTCATCTGCTCAGTCTTCCGGCGCGATGCGGACCTGCAACCCGTCCAACGCGTCAGTGACGGCAATCTGGCACGACAGTCGCGAATTCACGCTTCGGTGCGCGGAGCTGTCGAGCAGGTTGTCCTCATCCGTGCCCATCGTCGGCAGCCGTTCGGCAAAGGCGGAATCGATGTAGACATGACAGGTCGCGCACGAGGCGCAGCCGCCGCACAGCGCCACCAATTCGTCAAAGCCGGCATCGCGGATCAGCTCCATCACGGACCGCCCGATTTGTCCCTCGACGACGGTTTCACGCCCGTCGCGACCGGTCACCAATACCCTTGGCATGTCGTCGGATGTCCCAAATGGATCAGCACAGCCGCTCGGCATGCCAGTGCACATGCTCGGCCATGAAGCTCGAAATGAAATAATAGCTGTGGTCATAGCCGGGCTGCACCCGGATCGTCGCCTGCTGTCCGGCTTTGTCGCAGGCGTCGATCAGCATGGGTGTCTTGAGCTGCTCGAAAAGGAACTCGTCGGCACCACCCTGATCGACCAGCAAATCCGCAAGCCGCGCGCCATCCTCGATCAGCGCGCAGGCGTCATAAGCGCGCCAGGTCGCTCGATCGGAACCGAGATACTTGCTAAGCGCCTTGTCGCCCCAGGGGCAGTTGAGCGGGCTCACGATCGGCGAAAAGGCACTGACCGAACGATAGCGGCCAGGATTGCGCAGCGCGATCGTCAGCGCCCCGTGACCGCCCATCGAATGGCCCATGATGCCCTGACGGCGCGGGTCCGCCATCGCGAAGTCGCTGGCGACGAGTGCGGGCAGCTCCTGCTCGACATAGGTACGCATGCGGTAGTGCGCCGACCACGGTGCTTCTGTCGCGTCGACGTAGAAGCCTGCACCCTTGCCGAAGTCGTAGCCATCGTCATCAGGCACATCGTCGCCGCGCGGGCTCGTGTCCGGTGCAACGAAGATGATGCCGTGCTTGGCGCAAGCGGCCCGAAACTCGCCTTTTTCCGTCACATTGGCATGGGTGCAGGTCAAACCAGACAAATAGTACAGCACTGGCAGCCTCGCACCCGACGCATGCTCGGGAACGAACACCGAGAATGACATCTCGGTGCCCGTTGCCGTGGAGAAATGCGTGTAGACGCCCTGGATGCCGCCATGGGCGCGGCTGCTCTTGACCTGCTCCATCTGCGCTTAGACTCCCGGTCAGGCGAAGGCATAGGCGCAGATCTTGTTGCCGGCGGGATCGCGCAGATAGCCGGCATAAGCGCCGGGCAGATGACTGCGCGGGCCGGCGGCGCCTTCGTCTGTGCCCCCATTGGCGATCCCGGCGGCGTGGAACGCGTCGACCTCGGCGGGTGTCGCGGCCGCGAAGCCGATCGTCACGCCGTTGCTCGCGGCCGTTTCTCCGTTACCCGGCTTGGCGATGATGAATGCCGGCTTGTCCTTGCCGTACAGAATCCAGCCGCTGCCGAATGGCCCGAGATTGTCGACGCCGAGCGTGCCCAGCACCGCGTCGTAGAACGCGGACGAGGCGGCGATGTCGTTCGCCCCGATAAAGACGTGCGAAAAGATATCGTTTCCGGAAATTACGGGGTTTGCCATGATCTTACTCCTGTTTGAGCCTGGATGATTCAGAAGACGACAACCGAGCGGATCGATTTGCCCTCGTGCATGAGCGGGAAGGCCATGTTGATATCTTCGAGACCCATGACGTGGGTGATCATCGGATCGATCTCGATTTTGCCGGTCATGTACATGTCGACGATCTTGGGCACGTCGGTGCGACCCTTGGCGCCGCCGAAGGCGGTGCCGCGCCAGTTGCGGCCCGTCACGAGCTGGAACGGCCGCGTCGCGATCTCCTTGCCCGCTTCCGCCACGCCGATGATGATCGAGGTGCCCCAGCCGCGATGGCAGGCCTCGAGAGCGGTCCGCATCACCTCGGTGTTGCCGGTCGCGTCGAAGCTATAGTCGGCGCCGCCGTCGCTCAGCGCCACGATCGCGGCAACCGTTTCCTCGCGCGACAGGCCCCGCGAATTGAGAAAGTCGGTCATGCCGAAGCGGCGGCCCCATTCCTCGCGGTCGGGGTTGATGTCGACGCCGATGATTCTGCCGGCGCCCGCCAGCCTGGCACCCTGGATGACGTTGAGCCCGATCCCGCCCAGCCCGAACACGACGACATTATCGCCGACCTGAACCTTCGCCGTGTTGACCACCGCACCGACGCCCGTCGTCACGCTACAGCCGATGTAGCAGCTCGTCTGGAACGGTGCGTCTTCTCGGATCTTGGCGACCGCGATCTCGGGCAGCACAATGAAGTTCGAGAAGGTGGAGCAGCCCATATAGTGGAAGATCGGCCGGCCCTCGTAGCTGAAACGCGTTGTGCCGTCGGGTATCAGCCCCTTGCCCTGGGTCGCGCGGATCGCGGTGCATAGATTGGTCTTGCCCGAGAGGCACGACCTACACTGGCGACATTCGGGTGTGTAGAGCGGGATGACGTGATCGCCCGGCTTTACCGAGGTAACCCCAGCACCGACCTCGCGCACGATGCCGGCGCCTTCGTGACCGAGAATGGAGGGGAACAGGCCCTCGCTGTCGAGTCCGTCGAGCGTATAGGCGTCGGTATGGCAGATACCGGTTGCCATGATCTCGACCAGCACTTCGCCGCTCTTCGGGCCTTCCAGATCAACCTCGACAATCTCCAGCGGCCTCCTGGCCTCAAATGCTACAGCGGCACGAGTTTTCATCCTGATCTCCAAATCGCCTTCGATGGGTGGCGCATAAAGCGATGGTGATGGGCGGTATCTCTCAGCTGCGGCACCAGCGCGTCCGCCCCGAAAGGCGGCCCAGCACCCTGGCTTGCCGATCTCAGAGTGCTGTTCTCTCCAGCCGCAGAGGCAAAGAAGCGAAACCCAGGAGCCCGGCGTTGTCACCGATCACCGGCGTGCCGGCTTCGATCGCAACGCCGGTCTCGATCAGCGCCTCCAGCAACACTTCCATTTCGATCCGGGCGAGGTGCATGCCGGCACACATGTGCGGACCCGTTCCCCAGCCGAGATGATCGCGTGCATCCCGGCGAACGTCGAACCGGTCGGGATCCGGATAACGACGCTCATCGCGGTTCGCACAGGCGTAAAGGATCATCACGCGTTCCCCGGCGGGGATCACCATGTCGTCCAGGGCGTAATCCTGCGCGGTGAAGCGTGCGAACCATCTGAGCGGCGCGCTGTGCCGCATGCTCTCCAGGACCGCGCCGGGTATGCGGTCCGGCTCGCGGCGCAGGATAGCCCATTGGTCCGGGTCCAGGGCCAGATTGTTGAGCAAATGTCCTTTGGCCGATATCGTCGTGTCCAAGCTGGGAAGCACATAGGCACTGATCGCTCCAACCGCTTCGTGAAGCGCAATCCGTCCCGAGTCGGCGACCTCAAACAGCTCAGCCGCCCAGCTTCCTTCCGTCACACCGTCCTTGTTGAGCGTGGCAATGTAGCCAAACGCTTCCTGCATCCTGGCAACATCTTCCGGCGACTCGATTGGCCCGACCAGATTGAATACAGCCGCAGCCCACTCCAGCATTTTCTCGCGGCCGTCTTCCGGCAGTCCGACCAGACTGGCGATCGCTCTTACGGGAAGATAGGAAGCGAGCTGCGGCATGGCATCGAACCATCCCGTTCCGGCCAATTCTCCTACCCGCTCTGATATAAGCTGTTTCAGCTCGACCCTGGCGTCCTTCAGTCGCGCCGGAGTCAGGGGCCTTGTGACGGCTGCGCGCATCCGGCGATGGACATCGCCATCCGTCTGAATGACATTTTTGCCCTTGGGCGCATTGAAGGTGTCGCTAAAGCCGACACCCTCGCCGCTGATCAGTATTTCCGACGCGCGCAGAGCGGCCTGGACGTCGGCAAATCGGCCGATCGCATAGGCCTGCGGGTGCCTTAGCCGAACCACCGGGCCGGCGTCTCGCAGGTCGCGATAATGCTGGTACGGATTCCGCAGGCTTGCCGGGTCGAACAGGTCGACGTCGAAGTCAGGAATTTCGGTCAAAACTTGTACCTCGCAGTCACACCGTAAGTTCGTGGCGCGCCCGGCGCATATACGTCATTGCCGCCGGTTCCTTCCGATGCGACCGCATAGTAAAAGGATCCGGTGAGGTTCTTGACGTATAGCTGCAGGCTATAATGCTCGTTGGGATGGATCCAGGTCACAGACGCATTCACCAAGTGATAGGCGTGCTGCTTGATGCGATTATCCGTCTCCCAAAAGTACATGCCCTTGTAGCCGTCATTCACCCTCAGCTCGAAGTCGCCTGCCGCTGACGGGACAACATATGTTAGTCCGAGGGAGTATGACCATCTCGGAGCCGACGGCAGTTGCTTTCCTGATAGATCGCAGGTGGTTGACAGCACTCCGCCGAGAACCGCGCCTCCGGTAGGACGGGGCGTCGTGCAAATTCCCGCCGGGAAGCTGGAATATTTGGCATCAAGATATTCCAAGCCGCCAGTCAGCGTAAGATGATGGACGGGCATGGCGATGAAATCGACGTCGACCCCTTTGATATGTGCAGAAGCCGCATTGAACAGAATTGCTGTGCCAGTCGGCGCTGGCGGAGCCGTCGACCGCAGCTGAATGTCCTTGTAATCGTAGTAGAACCCGCCAACGTTCAGACGCAGTTTTCTGTCAAACAGCTCCGATTTCACACCCAGTTCAAAGGCGTCGAGGACTTCTGGTTTGGAAGGCTCATTTACAAAACTGATCGGATTGAAACCACCGGATTTGAAGCCGCGATTGTACGAGGCGTAGCCGTGAATATCGCGCCCGAAATCCTGGGCCAAGACCGCTTTCCAGGTCAATTTTCCGAACGTCACGTCGGTCGTGATGCCATTCGGATTTCCGGCATAGGCATCTCCAGGATGCAAAGTGGTCGAGGCAGGCAGCGCCGCGACCGAATTGGGCAAGCCCGCCAGCGGCTGTATGGAGCCGGACAGACTCTTCTTGTCGCTGGTATATCTGAGGCCAAGCGTCAGTCGCGTGCTCGGTGTGAAGCTGTACGTGCCCTCCCCGAAGCCGGCATAAGAGCGTGTCTTCTGGAAACCCTCCGTATGGGTGGGCACCGGAGAGCCTGCGCAAACCGCACCCACGCAAGTCCCGTAAATGTTGGCACCGACCGAAGTATTGTCGTGATAATAGAAGAAGCCGGCGATCCATTGAAACTTCGATCCCGGATTATTCGACGTCAATTGCAATTCTTGGCTGAAGGTCTTTGCACGACCAAAAAGGTCCACGTTCACCGCCGACTGACCGGTCACCGGATTACCGACAATGCCATTCTGTACGTTGTAACTTGGTGACTTGCTGTCGATATCGCCGGTGATGCTCGTCAGCTTGGCGAAGCCGAAATCATGCTCCACCTTGAGCGAGGCCGTGAACATACGCTGCCTGACGATGGGTTCGCGACGGCTTGAGACCTGATATTTTCCGAGGTACGAGGATCCGTCTATGCCAAGCGACCCCGGATAGATGGCGACGAAATTACCCTGGTCGGACGAATATTTGTCGTAGAAGCCGCGTAGGGAAATGCGTGTGTTGCTGGAGGGCTGCCAAAGCAGCTTGCCCTGAAAGCCCAAATCCTTATTCCGCAACGCGTCTTCGTTGAGGAACTGGTTACTGCCCCAACCATCACCCTGATGGGTGTAGGTCGCCGCGAGATTTACACCCAAATTGTCGGTCAGCGGCGTCGAGCCGTAGAAATTCAGCCGTACCGTGTCGTAATTCTCGTAGCTTGCCGAGGCATCGACGCTGGACCGATCAAGTCCCGGCTCCTTCGTGATGATATGGATCAAGCCGCCGGTCGTGTTGCGGCCGTAGAGCGTTCCCTGCGGCCCCTTGAGAACTTCGATCCGCTCGATATTGTTGAACGAGAAGGCCGCTGCGGCCGGATTGGGAAGGTACAGGCCATCGATATAGGTCGCGATCGGCGCCTCGGTGGTATAGCCGGAGGTCGTGGTGCCCACGCCGCGCAAGAAGGCGTTCGCGCCGGCGAGGGTGCGCGTGAAGCTCAATCCGGGCGTGACCTGGGGAAGATCCGAGGTGGTCTGCAGGTTCAATTTCTGGACCGTTTCCCCCTGAAAGGTCGATATGACGATCGGCACGCGCTGCTGGCTTTCCGCGCGACGGTTCGCGGTAACGATGATGTCGGCAAGACCATCGTTCGAAGCCGCCGGCGCGTCCGGGGAGGAGGCATCCGGCACAGCAGTGCCGGTCTGGGCGCTTGCCGGAAAAAAGGCAGGCCAGGATGACACCACGGCGATCGCGGTCGCGCACTTCAAGCGGAGTCTTCTTCCCGAATATAGCATCAATATCCCCTCCTTTTGCCGCCGTGTGCCCGACGATCTGACGGCCCTGCGGATTTATCGCGGGACCTTCGAAACCGCATTTAACCGATGTTCGGACGAGAGAGGCGATGCGGAAATCGACCCGGCACTGTTTGCTTCGGTATCGCCGCCGCAGGTGCGGTGACCGCTTCCGCGCTTTCGAAACGGACTCGACCGACCGAAGCCGGCGATACGCTGCGCCTATCGCCGGCCGGATGTTTTGATCTGCTTGACCCGTCGCGTGCCGGTATCTTCGAGGCACATAACGAGGAGAGAGTCATGATCTTGGTCACCGCAGCCAATGGCAATCAGGGGCGGCTCTTGGTGCCAAAGCTGCTGGCACGCGAGTGCCGGCTACGGGCGTGTGTCCAATCAGAAAGCTCCGCCGAACGCTTACGGCAGCTGGGCGTAACCGATCTTGTGGTTGGCGACATCAGTGAGCCCGAGGTGATGCGCCAGGCGCTGGATGGCGTCGAAAAAGTCTATCATGTCGGCCCGACGTTACATCCACGGGAACGCGAGATGGGGATCGCGATGATCGATGCCGCGCGTACGCGGAATATCCGGCATTTCGTGTTCAGTTCGGTCCTGCACGCCATCGCGACGGGTCTGGTCCAGCACGAGATAAAGCGAGATATCGAAGAGCATCTCCTATCCTCCGGGCTGGAATTCACGATACTCCAGCCCGCGAATTTCATGCTTCCGCTAAAGCTGAAACCGGTGTTCGAACATGGCATATTTCGCCTTTCCTGGTCGCTGGACCGCCGCCAATCGATGGTCGATCTCGATGACATCGCCGAGGTCGCGGCGAAGGTCCTGACCGAAAGCGCCCGCCACGCCGGGGCGACCTACGAGCTGGTGGGCGCCGGCCGATATACCGGGTACGATCTGGGCGCCATCATCTCGGCGGTGCTCGGCAAGCCTGTTCCCGTCGAGGAGATCAGCGGCGACACCTATTTGAAGGCCTGGTTCGGCGACGTCGGCCCCGACGCCTTTCCCCATCAGGCGCGCGTGCTCCGATCCATAACGTCCTATTACAGCCGCTACGATTTCGTCGGCAATCCCAACGTCCTCACCATGCTGCTCGGTCGTGCGCCGACGACGTTCGAGCAATTCGTCCGACGGCATCATGAAGCCAGCCTGGACGCGCAAACGCGGGGTTAGGCCTTCGTCCGATCATTGTCCGCGCGATCGGTCCGGCGATACGTCACGATCAACAGCCCCGCGACCACGGAGCAGCCGCCGAGCAGAATGGCGATCAGCGCAAGACGGACCTGCATTGCGAACAGCAGGCCGGCGATCGACGGCGAGAGCGCACCCGCCATCCGCCCCATGCCCATGACGAAACCGCCGCCGGTCATTCGCGTGCCCGCATCGAAACTGGTCGCGATGAGCGTGTACACGCCTGCTGTCCCGGCAAAGAGACAGCTTCCGACGAGGCCCGCCACAAGGGTCAGCAGCATCCTGTCGGGCGG
>Ga0207695_10009820_pt1 | contig 11762 bp, 8 predicted proteins | sample KBSC54metaG_FD_184354 | JGI IMG/M metagenome (GOLD analysis project Ga0207695, IMG submission 184354) | Corn rhizosphere microbial communities from Kellogg Biological Station, Michigan, USA - KBS C5-4 metaG (SPAdes) (version 2) | ecosystem: Host-associated > Plants > Roots > Rhizosphere > Soil... | reverse complement strand
CACCTGCAGGATCACCCAGTACTGGGTGGCGGCGCCGTAGATGGTGGAGATCTGGTTCTGGCCGAAGGCCGAACCCAGCGCCGACTGCACCTGCGCCATGCTCAGGCCCAGCGTGGCCAGCTTGTCGCGGTTGACGTCGACCATGATCGACGGGCTGTTGAGATCCAGATCGTTGGTCACGTCCTGGAAGCCGTCGAGCTGGGTGAAGGCCTGGGTGATGCGCGCGCTCCAGTCGTACAGCAGCGGCAGATCGATCGACTGCAGCGTGTACTGGTACTGCGCCTTGGACTGGCGGCCGCCGACCTGGATCGACGGCGGATTCTGGATATAGGTGCGGATGCCCGGCACCTGCGCGAACTTCTTGCGCAGCTCCTGGATGATGCCGTCGGGCCCGAGTTCACGATCGTGCGCGGGCTTGAGCAGCAGCAGCAGCGAGCCATTGTTGACCGTGCTGCGCGGACCGCCCGCGCCGACGCTGGACATATAGCCGGCGATGTTCGGATCGTCGGCGACGATCTCGGCCAGCTTCTGCTGGCGCGCCACCATGCTGTCGAAGGCGACGTCCTGCGGGCCTTCGGTGGTCACGCGCAGCTGGCCGGTGTCGCCGGCCGGGATGAAGTCCTTCGGCGTCACGTAGAACAGCAGCGCGGTCGCCGCCAGGCTCAGCACGAAGCCGGCCAGCACCAGCAGCGGCCGGTCCATGCACCAGTGCAGGCTGCCGGCATAGCCGCGCTGCACCGCGTTGAAGCCGCGGTCGAAACCGCCGATCAGCCAGTTCTTGTTCTCGTGGTCGTGCGCGCGGATGAAGCGGCTGCACAGCATCGGCGTCAAGGTGATCGCCACCACGCCGGAGATCAGGATCGAGACGCTGATGGTCACCGCGAACTCGTGGAACAGGCGCCCCACGATGCCGCCCATGAACATCACCGGGATGAACACCGCGATCAGCGATAAGGTCATCGAGAAGATGGTGAAGCCGATCTCGCTGGCGCCCTTGAGCGCGGCCTCGTACGGCGGCAGGCCGGCTTCCATGTGGCGCACGATGTTTTCCAGCATCACGATCGCATCGTCCACCACGAAGCCGACCGCGAGCGTCAGCGCCAGCAGCGAGAGATTGTCCAGGCTGTAGCCCAGGCCGTACATCACGCCGAAGGTGCCGATCACCGAGATCGGCAGCGCGATCGCCGGAATCAGCGTGGCCGACAGATTGCCCAGGAACAGGTAGATCACCAGCACCACCAGCACGCCGGCCAGCACCAGGGTGAACTGCACATCGTCCACCGAGGCGCGGATCGAGATCGAACGGTCGTACAGCGTGTTGAGCTTCACCGACGGCGGCAGGCCGGCGGTGAAGCCCGGCAGCAGCGCGTTGATGCGGTCCACGGTGTCGACCGTATTGGCGCCGGGCTGGCGCTGGATCGCCAGCACGATGGCGCGCTCGCCGTTGTACCAGCTGGCGGCCAGATCGTTCTGCACGCTGTCGAAGGCGCGGCCCAGATCGCGGATGCGCACCGGCGCGCCATTGCGGTACGCCACCACCACGTCGTTGTAGGCGTCCGCGCGCATCAGCTGGCCTTCGTTGCGGATCGGCAGCTGCTGGCGCGTGCCGTACAGCGAACCGGTGGCCTGGTTGACGTTGGCCGCGGCGATCGCCGACTGCACCTGGTCGATGCCCACGCCGGTGCCGACCAGCCGGGTCGGATCCACGCTGATGCGCACCGCGTACTTCTGCGAGCCGTACACGTTCACCTGCGCCACGCCGTCGACCATCGACAGCCGCTGCGCCAGCTCGGTCTCGGCGTATTCGTCCACCTGCGACATCGGCAAGGTCGACGAGGTCATGGTGAGGAACAGGATCGGCGCGTCGGCCGGATTGACCTTGCGGAAGGTCGGCGGCGTGGTCATCTCCTTCGGCAGCTGGCGCTGCGCGGCGGAGATCGCCGACTGCACGTCCTGCGCGGCGCCGTCGATATTGCGGTCCAGCTCGAAGGTCAAGGTGATGCTGGTCGAACCCAGCGCGCTGGTCGAGCTCATCGAGCTGATGCCGGCGATGGTCGACAGCTGCGCTTCCAGCGGCGTGGCCACGGCCGAGGCCATGGTTTCCGGCGAAGCGCCCGGCAGGTTGGCGCTGATGCTGATGGTCGGGAAGTCGACGTTGGGCAGCTCGTTCACCGGCAGCCGCGGATAGGCGGCGATGCCGAACACCAGCAGCGCCGCCATCAGCAGCGTGGTCATCACCGGGCGGCGGATGCACAGCTCGGGCAGATTCATGGCATCAACCGCCCGTCTTCACATGCGCGCGGGCGCCATCGACCAGCAGCATCTGGCCTTCGGTCACCACCTGCTCGCCCGCCTCCACGCCCTTGTCGATCACCAGCCGCGCACCGGCGGTCGGGCCGGGCGTGACGTAGCGCTGCTGCACCTTGCCGTCCTTGCCGAGCACGAACACGAAGCTGCCCTTGGCCGAACTCTGCAGCGCTTCCACCGGCACGCTCACCGCGTTGGCGATGCGCGTGGTCGGCAAGGTCACCTGCACGAACTGGCCCGAGGTGAGGCGATGATCGGCGTTGTCGAAACGCCCCTTCACCACGATGGTGCCGGTGGTGGCATCGACCGCGTTGTCGATGAATTCCAGCGCGCCGGCCAGCGGCTGGCCCTTGTCGCCCGGGATCGCCGCCTGCACCGTCACCTCGCCACGCGTCTGCGCGCTGCGCAAGGCGGCGAGGCTTTCCTCGGGAATGCTGAAGGCGATGCGGATCGGCTCGATCTGGTTGAGCACGACGATATCGGTGCTGTCAGCGGTGATCTGCGCGCCGGGCCAGACCAGCGGCGAACCGATCACGCCATCGAACGGCGCCACGATGCGCGCGTAATCGAGCTGGGTCTGCGCGGTCTCCTGCGCGGCCTGGTCGCTCTGCAGGGTGGCCTTGGCGATGCCGAGGTTGGCCTGGTAAGTGTCGTAATCGGCCTTGGACACGAAGCCCTTGGCCAGCATGTCGCTGTAGCGCTGCTGGTCGGCCTGGGCCTTGATCAGCTGTGCCTGGTCGCGCGCCACGGTGCCGCGCGTCTGGTCCAGCTGCGCCTTGAGCAGGCTGGGGTCGATCTGGATCAGCAGCTCGCCCTTCTTCACCTGGGCGCCGGGCTTGAAGGCCAGCGTCTGCAACTGGCCGGAGACGCGTGCGCGCAGGGTTACGGTGGAGAAGGCTTCGGCGCGGCCGACCAGTTTCAGGCTGAGATCGACGTCGCCGCGCGTGGCGGTGGCCACCTGCACCGGCACCTCGCCCTGCGCGCCGCCGCCCTTGCCCAGCGACGGCGTGGCCTCGTGGCGGCCGCGGAACACGATCATGGCGACGCCCAGCAGCGCCAGCGCCAGCACGATCAGGAGCAGTTTCTTCCAGGGCATGGGGATTCTCAGGCTGGTTCGACCGGCGTGCGCTCCCTCCAGAGAACCACCGCGCGAGCCCGCGATCCTTCGCCGGGACTTCGCAACAGTGTCGTGCACGCCAAAAAGACCCGTACTATGCCGGGAGAATTCCGGCTAACGACAAGGACCAATGGCACTGGTCAGCTTGGCGTAAGCATGTCGGACATCTAGACGGCCGCAGGATCTTCCGTCGCTTCCGGCTGATCCAGCGCCTGCAGGTTGTCCTTGATGCGGTTGAGCACGTCCATGGCCTGCTGCAGTTCGTGCAGTTCGACGCCCTTGGTGGCGTCCTTGCGCAGGCCGCGGCCGATCAGCTCCATGTCGGCGATCACTCCGCGCGCCTGCTCGGTCACATACAGGCGCCAGGCGCGGCGGTCGCGCGGATCGGCACGGCGCTCGACGAAACCGGCGGCCTGCAGGCGGTCGATCACGCGGCCCACGGCGATCGGCTCCATCTCCAGGAACTCCGCCAGCTCGGTCTGGCGCAGGCCTTCGCGGTGATACAGCACCTTGGTCGCGCGCCATTGCGCGCGGGTCAGGCCGAACTTCACCGCACGCCGATCGAAATGCTTGCGGAACAGCAAGGTGACGTCGTTGAGCAGATAGCCGAACGAAATGTCTTCAGTCTTCATGTCTTCCCACAACCCTCCGCCCCTGCGGGCGCCCCGGCGGCAAGCATACGGCGCAAAAACCTGCGAAACCACGGTGACTAACAACACGGTATTTATAGCCATGACTATCGAAGTCGTCATCGCCGATATCACCCAGCTTGACGTGGACGCGATCGTAAACGCGGCCAAGCCTTCGTTGCTGGGTGGCGGTGGCGTCGATGGGGCCATCCACCGTGCCGCCGGTCCCGCGCTGCTGGAAGCCTGCCGGGCGCTGCCGCAGCTAGCCCTTGGCGTGCGCTGCCCGACCGGCTCCGCGCGCATCACGCCGGGCTTCGCCCTGCCCGCGCGCCATGTGATCCACACGGTGGGACCGGTCTGGCACGGCGGCGGCGATGGCGAGCCTGAGCTGCTGGCGAGCTGCTATCGCCAGAGCATGCGCCTGGCGGCTGAGCATGATGTGGCGAGCATCGCGTTTCCGGCGATCAGCTGCGGCGTCTATGGCTATCCGCCGCAACGCGCCGCCCCGGTGGCGATCGCTGCATTGCGCGAGGCGCTGACCATCCACACCGGCATGCGCGCGCTGTTGTGCTGCTTCGATGCGCGCATGGCCGCGGTCTGGCGCGCGGCGCTCAGTCCAGCTTGAACGGGTACAGCGGCGGCAGGCCGGAGGCTGCCGCCGGTGGCGCGGAGGCCACGCGCCACTGGAAGCCGTCGCGGAAAGCGGCGGCGAGCTGATCGCCGGACGGCGCGGCGCCATCGCTTGCGTAAAGACGCTTCTGCAAAGCCTGGATCGCCTCGCGCTGCGGTGCCGCGTCCAAAGCCTCGGCCAGTGCGCTGAGATTCGTCAGGCCCGCACGTTCGACCTGCGCCCACGCCAGCAGCGCATGCGCCTGTGCGGACGCATCGCTGCCACGCGCGGCGGCGAGAAACGCTGCACGCCGTTCGCGCTCGTTCGCGGGAGCCTGGTCCGTCCGCGCCACACGTGGCGCAGGCTTCACCCGGCGCGACAGCCACCAGCCCACCGTGAGCAGCCACAGGCCGATGCTGCCGAGCGCGATCCGGCGCCATGGCGTAGTGCTGGCGGCGGTGCCTGTCGCGGCCGACGTGACGGTCGCCTCGGGTGCCGCGGCAGCGGTCGCGGGCGCGCCCACGGCCGGCAGCACGGTGTAGCGGCGCTCCGGCACGCTGGCGACTTCGGCCTTGTCGGTCTGGACGTTCCACCAGGTCAGCGTGGTCGCCGGAATCACCAGTTCGCCCGGCTTGCTCGGCACTACCGCGAACGACTGCTGCCGGCGTCCGGCCAGCCACATGCCGTCCACGCGCGTGCCATTGACGGGTTTGTCCGGATACACCGTGGCGCCGTCGATCGGCGGCAGGCTCAGCGCCGGCAGCGATTCGTACGGCAGGCCGGTGGCCTGCACCGTCATGGTCAGGTTGAGCGGCTGGCCGGCGCGGATCTGGCCCTGCTCGGGCTGGCCTTCCATCGCCAGCGACAGCGCGCGGGCCGGCAGCCAGGTGGTCTTGCCCGCACCGGCGGGCACCGCGCGCACGTCGATCGATACCGCCGGCGAGGCGGCCGACACCGCGTGGGTGCTGCCGAAGAAACTGTTCGGATCGGCCATGTCGATCAGTTCGCCCTGGAAGGCGACCGGACCGACCTGGATATGGCCGGGGCGCTGCGGAATCAGCGCGTAGCGGCGCTCGATCACGTTGTAGCGGCGGCCGCCGCGCTCGGCCTGGTAATTGCTGTCGTCGCCGAGCTTGCTCAGCTCCGCGCCATCGGCCTGCGGCTCGTCCATCGCGCCGTTGCTGAGGCTGGCGGCGAAGTACAGGCGCACCACGAAGGACATCTGCTGGCCGACGTAGGCGTTGCGCGGCGTGGCCGTGGCCTCGACGAACAGATCCTTGCCGGCGGTGGCGGCCTGGTTGTCCGGCGCATTGCCGGGTGCCGTCACTTCCAGCTCCACCGGCTCCGTGCTGCCGCCGGCGAGCGCGATCGCGGGAATCGTCAGCCGTCCGGCGTGCTTGGGCCGCAGCGCGATGCCATAGGTGAATTCGGAAGTGCGCTTGCCGTTGACGATGCTGATGGCGGAATTGCTCGACGTGCCCAGCACATCGAAGTCATTGGCCAGCACGGACAGATCCGGCGTGCCGACCGAGCCGCCTTCGACTTTCAGATTCAGCGTGACCGTCTCACCCAGCTGCACCGTGCTGCGATCGAGTTCGGCGCGCACCTCGGCGGCCGCGGCCAGCCACGGCAGGCAGCACAGCAGCAGGATCAGGCCCCAGCGCAGGCGCGACGACAGCATCAGTCTTCCTCTCCCGCGCCGCCATGGCGCTGCCGGTATTCCAGTTCGAACTTGCGGCGCAGCAGCGCGCCGGGATCATCGGGCACGCGCTGCAGCGCGCGGCGCACATCGGCGGGCAGCTTGGCCTGCGGATCGTCGGCGGAGATCGCGCCCAGCTCGTGGGTGCTTTCGCGCTCGCCCTGCTTGCCTTCGCGCAGCGCCTGGTCCATCTGCTTGCTCAACGCCTGCCGGGCCTGTTCGGCCTTCGCTTTCTGCTCGGCCTGCTCCTGCTCCGACGGCGGCTTGGCTTCGCCCTGGCCCTGCTTCTCCGGACCCTTGCCGTCCTGCTGGCCCTGGGGCGAGGAGTCGCGCTTGGAGTCGGGGCCGCCGCCGTCCTTGGACTGGTTCTGGCCGGGCTTCTGTTCGCCGTCTTTCTTCTGGTCCGGCCGGTCGTCGTCCTTGCCCTGCTGATCCTTGTCGTTGCCCTTGCCGTCGCCGTGCTTGTCCTGTTTGTCCTGCGGCTTCTTCTGCTGGTCCTGCGGCGGGTGCTGGCGCAGCCAGTCTTCGACCGCCTGGCGGTTGGCCTTGGCGTCGGCGTTGGCGGGGTCGTCTTTCAGCGCGCGGTCGTAGGCTTCGATGGCTTCCTGGTAACGCTCTTGTTTGGCCAGCGCATTGCCGAGGTTATAGGCCGCATCGGCGCCCTTGCCGTCCTGCCAGGCCGCCGCGGCAGCGGCGAAATCGCCGGCGCGATAGGCCGCCGCGCCGCGCAGCGCCGGATCACGCGCCAAGGCCTGCGCGTGCTTGGCGTCGCCTTCGCGCAAGGCGGCCGCGGCCTGCTGGTCCGGGCGGCGCCATAGATCGCTCCAGGTGCTCGCCTGCGCGGTCGACGGCGACAAGGGCAGCAGCACCAGCGGCAACAGCAGCAGCCAGCCGCGGCGGAACGCCAGCGCGACCACCAGCAGCAGCGGCAGCAGCAGCCAGGGGCCGCGATCCTGCCATTCGTCGCCCTGCTGGCCCTCCGCCTGCGTGAAAGAACCCCGTGCGGCGCCGTCGCCCGGCTTGAGCGCGGCGATGTCGCGGCCGTCGTCGCTCATCGGCACGTAGCGGCCGCCGCCGGCCTCGGCCAGCGCGCGCAGCGCGTCGTCATCGCGCCGCGCCACCACCACCTCGCCGTGCGCATCGCGCAGCAGGCCGCCATCGCCATCCGGCACCGGACTGCCCTGCGGCGTGCCGACGCCGAGCACCGACACGCGCACGCCTTCGTCGCGCACCTTGCGCGCAGCGGCTTGTGCGGCGGCGTCGGCGCCGTCGGTGATCAGCACCAGCTGGCCGCCGCCGGCCTTGGCGTCGCGGATCAGCGCAGCGCCGCGCACGATCGCGGACGCGGCATCGTTGCCGTCGGTGGGCATGGTGTCGGGCGAAAGCGCATCGAGCAGATCGTCGAGCGCGCTGGCGTCGGAAGTCAGCGGCGCCACGGTGTAGGACTCGCCCGCATAGGCGATCAGGCCGTTGAGGCCGGCGCGATTGGCGGCGAGCAGATCGCGCGCCTTGTAGCGCGCGCGATCGATGCGGCTGGGCGTGGCGTCCTTGGCCAGCATGTGCCGCGACAGCGACACCGCGACGACCTGGGCCGCGCGGCTGGCGTACAACGGCGAGGCGACGCGATCCCAGGCCGGACCGGCCAGCGCGAGCGCGCCCAGCGTCACGCCCAGCGCCAGCAGCACCGGCGGCCAGCGCGGTTCGCCGCCCTGCCCCTGCAGCAGATGCGGCAGCAGTTCCGGATCGACCAGCCGCGACAGCTCGCGGCGCTCCTGTCCGCCACGCGCGGCCAGCGCGTAAACCAGCGGCGCCAGCAGCAGGCCGAGCAGCCACCACGGCCGCAGGAAATGGAAGTCGTGCAGCCAGGCCATCACGCCACCGCCCCGCGCCGGCGCGCCAGCGGCGCAAGCGCAAATGCGAAACACAGCGCGGCGGCGAGCAGCGGCCAGCGGAACAGCTCATGCCGCGGGCGCAGCTCCGGACCGTGCTGCGGCATCGGCTCCAGCGTGTCGATCGCGTGGTAGGCGGCGGCCAGCTCGCTGGTGTCGGTGGCGCGGAAATAGCGGCCGCCGGTTTCCGTGGCCATGGTGCGCAGCATGCCTTCGTCGAGATCGGCCGATGGATTCACCACGCGCGAGCCGAAGAAATCCGGCACGCGCATTTCGGTCGCACCGATGCCGATGGTGTAGATGCGCACGCCCGCCGCTTTCGCCGCACGTGCCGCATCGAGCGGAGCGATGCTGCCGGCGTTGTTCACGCCGTCGGTGAGCAGCACCAGCACACGCGCCTGTTCGGGCAGCGCCGTCAGCCGCTTGACCGCGACACCGACCGCGTCGCCGATGGCCGTCTCGGTGCCGGCCAGGCCCACGGTCGAACCTTGCAACTGCGCGCTGACCGCGCCGAGGTCGTAGGTGATCGGCGTGACCAGGAAGGCGCGCGTGCCGAACAGGATCAATCCCATCTCGTCGCCACCGCGGCGTCCGATGAAATCGCTGGCGATCGCCTCCACCGCACCGAAGCGGCTGACCGGCTGGCCGGCCAGCTTCATGTCCTCCAGGCGCATGCTGCCGGACAGGTCGACCGCCAGCATCATCGCGCGCCCGCTGCGCTGCTGCGCCTGCGGCGGTCCGATCCATTGCGGCCGCGCCGCCGCGATCAGCAGACAGAGCCAGGCCAGCGCCAGCCACCAGCTGCGTGCCGCCGGGCGGGCGTTCTCCGCCACGGCGCCCAGGGTCAGCTGCGGATGCGGCAGATGCAGCGCCTGGCCGGGTGCGGCCGGACGCAGCAGGCGGCGCAGCAGCCATGGCAGCGGCAGCAACAGAGCGATCCAGGGCCAGGCGAACTCAGGCATGGTCATGCGCCGGTGTCAGCGAGCCCAGGTTCGGTGCGCGCTTTTGCTGCAGCGAAAGCAGCAGCCACTGGCGCGTGGCTTCGGCCGCGGCCTTGAGCTCGGCGCTCGCGGTTTCGCCGATGGGGCGGAACATGGCGTCTTCCAGGCGCAGCAGACGCTCCAGCGTCGCACCATCCGCCGGCACCTGGGCCAGGCAATGGCGCCAGGCTTCGCCGCGATGATGGGTGGCGGCCGGATCGTAGCGGCGTGCGGCGCGGCGCAGCAGCTGATGCAGCTCGGCGGCCAGCCGCTGTGGCTGCGCGGCGTGAGTGCGCTCGATCGCATCGACTTCGGCGAGCATGCCCGCGGCGGCGGCGGCCTCGCGTTCGCGCCGCAGACGGCGCCTGCGCAGCAACCACCAGCTCAGCGCCAGTGCGACCAGCACGATCGCCAGCAGCGCCCACCAGCCGGGCGCGGGCGGCCACCACGGCGGAGCGGGCGGCAGGTGGATGTCGCGCAGGACCGGACCGGCGGGTGCGGGCGTTGCCGGCGCGGAAGCGGAAGCGGCCGGCATCATGCGCCCGCCTTCGCGCCGGCGAGTAGCGCGGCGACGGCATCGAGCGGATCGGCCGTCGTATCGATCACGCGTTGAGGCAGGCCCAGCGCACGCGCCAGCGCGGCCAGACGCGCCTGCCCGGCGCCGAGCACCTGCTGGAAATCGCGGCGCTGGCGTTCGCCCAGCAGGATCACTTCGCGGCGGATGCCGGCGTGTTCCAGCGGGTAGCGGCCCGGTGGCGCGGAGGCCAGTTCCAGCGCGTCGCCGACGATCAGCACGGAGACATCGGTGTGGCGCGCCAGATCGATCAGGCGTCCCTTGGCGGCTTCATCAGCGCTGATGCCGTCGCTGATCAGCAGCACGCGGCTGGCGCCGTGCATCAAGCGGCCGGCACGCAGCAGCGCTTCGGACAGCGGCTCTGCCGCCGCCGGCTGGGCGCGCTCGGCATCCCAGGCCGCCAGCGCGCCGCACAGCGCCAGCGCGCCGCGCGTGCTGCCCTGCGGACGCAGCAGATGCCGCCGCTCGCCGAAGGCCAGCGCGCCGACCCGCTCGCCGGCACGTGCGGCCAGCCAGCCGGCCAGCGCCGCGGCACGCGCGGCCTGCACCGACTTGAAGCGCGCACGGGTGCCGAAGCGCATGCTGGCATGCGTATCCAGCAGCACCAGCAGACGGCCTTCGCGTTCTTCCTGAAACAGCTTGGTATGCAGCTTTCCGCTGCGCGCGGTAAGGCGCCAGTCGAGCCGGCGCACATCGTCGCCGGGCTGATAGGCGCGCGATTCGGCGTAATCCATGCCGCGGCCATGCACGCGGCTGGCCTGCGGGCCGGCCGGCGCGACGCGGCTCTGCCGCGGCGACAAGGGCCTGCGCGCCGCGCGGGCGCGCAGGGCGAGCAGCTCGGCCAGCGAGACGCTGGCGCGTCCGTCGCCGTCCGCGGCGGGTGGCAACACGGCACTCACGGCAGCGGCACGAGCTCCAGCAGGCGCGTCACCACCTGGTCGCTGCGGATGCCTTCGGCTTCGGCTTCGTAGCTGAGCAGGATGCGATGGCGCAGCACGTCGTGGGCGATCGCATGCACGTCTTCCGGCAGCACGTAGTCGCGTCCCGCCAGCCACGCATGCGCACGCGCGCAGCGATCGAGCGCGATGGTCGCGCGCGGGCTGCCGCCCCAGGCGATCCAGCGCTTGAGCTGCGGGCCGTAGGCGCCGGCGTCGCGGCTGGCCAGCACCAGTTGCGCGACATACGACTCCAGCGCCGGCGCCATATGCACCGACAGCACCGCTTCGCGCGCGGCGAACACGTCGGACTGGCTCAGCGTCGGCGGCGGCGCGGGCTGCGGATGCAGGCTGCGGCGCGCCTGTTCGCGCGCCAGGCGCAGGATCGCCAGCTCGGAGGCGGCATCGGGATAGCCGATGGTGACGTGCATGACGAAGCGATCCAGCTGCGCCTCGGGCAGCGCGAAGGTGCCCTCCTGCTCGATCGGGTTCTGCGTCGCCATCACCATGAACAGCTCGGGCAGCCGCCAGGTGGTGCGGCCGATGGTGATCTGGCGCTCGGCCATCGCCTCCAGCAGAGCGGACTGGACCTTGGCCGGAGCACGATTGATCTCGTCGGCGAGCACGATGTTATGGAACAGCGGGCCGCGCTCGAACTCGAAGCTGCCCGACTGCGGACGGAAGATATCGGTCCCGGTGAGATCGGCCGGCAGCAGATCCGGAGTGAACTGCACGCGATGGAAATCCGCTTCGACGCGTCCGGCCAGTGCTTTCACCGCGGTGGTCTTGGCCAGGCCCGGCGCGCCCTCCACCAGCAGGTGCCCGTCGGCGAGCAGCGCGATGAGCAGGCAATCGATCAGGTGCGGCTGGCCGACGATGCTTTGCTGCAGTTCTTCGCGCAGACGCGCAAAGGCCTGCTGCAGACGCGACGACGGTTGACTCTCGGGCATGTCCATCAGGTTCCCATCCGGCTTCATCCGCCTACAGACAGCGGCGCTACCCGGAAGTTTAGCGAGCCGCCA
>Ga0207695_10009818_pt1 | contig 11762 bp, 1 predicted proteins | sample KBSC54metaG_FD_184354 | JGI IMG/M metagenome (GOLD analysis project Ga0207695, IMG submission 184354) | Corn rhizosphere microbial communities from Kellogg Biological Station, Michigan, USA - KBS C5-4 metaG (SPAdes) (version 2) | ecosystem: Host-associated > Plants > Roots > Rhizosphere > Soil... | reverse complement strand
TTGATAGTTCGCAACAATCCTATTCTTATTTCTTATAGGGCGGCGGAGAGAGATAGTGCTGGGCTGCAAGCACGCCTTCACTAATCACCTGATCAACATCTATTCCCTGTGCACGGACTTTATGGCCGTGCAAATCGCTGCCGACGACCTCGTACATGCCTGCCGAAACTTCCTGGACATCAAATATCCAGCCCGGCGCGTCTACGATAGTTATCATCGTTTCAGTTCCGACAAATAGCCTTCGCTCAGCATCTGTTTCAGTTGCATGGGTGTCTTATACTGTGTTCCGTACCCTGGCTGGTTATAATAAGGAGCTACCAGCCCTGCGTCGACGGTAAAGGTTCTGTCCACACGAAAGGTGCGCAATGGCTTATCGGCGACGCCCGGCGGTAGAGCTCGCATTCCGACCGGCACTCCGACTGGGGAGAAAAAGTCCGAAAAATCCGATCCGCCGTAACGGTCAAGAAGTGTCCCCGGTTGCAACGTTGACGGACTGCTTGATCCTAAAAAGCCGCTATTGGGCGGGTAATACTGATTGAGTTCAGCGACCGCCATGGGTCCTGCAGCTGGGGAGGACGGGCGGCCGACGGCCCCGCTGACATAGGCTGCGGTCGCAAGATCGCCGACGTTTTGGCCGAGTGCGGTTGTAGCCTTGATAGTGCTGGGGCTAGCACCCATCGCGTATGCGATCGTGCCCGCTCCAAAAGGATCTGCGCCAATGCTGTCGATGAATGCTTCGCCGCGGGCAATTTCATAGGCCCTTTGCGGGCTTGGCGGATTGACGAAGGAATATCCGAACTCCGGACGTGCTTTGACGAGCGCCTCTCGCGAGACGTAGTCGTGAACGCCATCGGTGTAGTTTGTTCCCCAAGGGGTGATTGGGAGGTCGTTATAGAGTGAGCGATAGTTCGTGAGGCTGAAATCGGCCTGCCGTCCCCCGTAGATGTTGGAAAACGTATCGAAGATCCTTCCCACTCGATTGATGCGCGGCCCAATGACGTCTATTGTCCCATCGGATTCAACTGGACCGGAAGGCCCATAATAACCGGTGTAGAGCGGCACTGCGGGTACCGCTACCGTCGCGTCTGCGATCAGCGGATTGATCTGGAGCGGACTGCCTAGGCCAATCAGGCCTGTTTCGAGAAGGGTCGCGAGATTGTCGTCCGCAACAGACGGCGTGGTCGGTCCGGCCGGACTCATTGTTGTCCCCGATTGAGTGCTGGGGTTTCCCGGAGACTGAGACGTTGGTCTTAGCGAACCACTGCTGACCAGATCGGCCGCAATATTGGTGATGGAACTGCTAACGATGTCGGGTAGCGATGCTTGAAGCGTGTCCCCGAAGTCGGTGCCTGTGAGGAGACTGCGCGTCGCGGCCGCCGCCACAGCAGCGGCCCCGCCGGTGAGGCCATCGGCCACGTAACGATCAAATCCGCTGAGCCCGCTGATGTGGAGCGACCTTCCAATACCTCCAGCTATACCAGCAGTGGCTACGCCGGCCCAATCGAAGCTGCCCTGAAGCCCGGTCGCTACCCCGACGCTCTGGGTCAGCGCGTTCGAAACCGCGCCATTGACCGCGCCTGCCGCAAATCCGCTAACACCGAGGACCTTGTCGAGTCCGCTTGCGCCAACGCCGCCGGCGATGCCGCCCGCGACCGCCGCCAGCGCTACACCGCCGAAGCTGAAATGATCCTGGATGCCGGTGGCTACGCCAACACCCTGGCTGACGATGCTGCCCGCAGCACCTGCGGCTGCCCCAATTCCGATGAGCGCTCCCGCCGACAGCTCGGTTCCCGCACCGCCTGCGGCGAATGCGGCAATACCCTGTCCGAGCGTCATTTCGACCGGGCTGGCTGCAGCGATCGCTGCACCGGCGGTTACAGCTGTCACCGCTACCGCCACAACAATCAGCAGAATCTCGCCAACAGCACCGCAGCCGCCATGATGATGGGCCGGCGGAACCGCCTGCGGCGGAAGGATCGGCATCGCATCGCCGATCGCCTCACCCGGATCGTAGACGCGGTAAACGCCAGCCCGGTTGTGAATGTTGGTGACCTTGTTCGGGATGATCAAGATCTCGCCTGCTGGCAGGCTGTCGCTCGCGGTTAGCCCGTTCGCATCCGCGATCAGGTACCACATGCTTGAGTCGCCCCAGACCGTCTGAGCAATGCTCTGAAGCGTGTCGCCGCTACGGACCGTGTACTGACTCGCTGCCTGTCCGGGATAATTTGGCCCAATCGGCTCGTAGTTCTGGTCGAAGTCAGCGCTGGCTACCGGAGCGCCATAACGATATTGGCCGGGCTCCTTGGGGCCTTTTGAGCGCAGCGCGAGCGCTTCTGCATAATCCACCCTGACCGGCCCGTTATTGCCGACCTCGCCGACCCGGTTGCCGTCGAAATAGTAATAATATTCGCGCGGGCCGAGAACGCCGCCGCCGGTCTTTTGCTCGCGGCGTAGGACCTGCCCATAAGCGTCATTGACGTAGCTGATCGAGCCGCCGCCGCCGCCGGTAATGAACGCCCCGGACATGTGCCCGTTCACGTCGTAGGTGAACTGGGACATACCCTGCGCGTTCGAATAGGCGCCGCCATTCATGCTGATCTGCATGCGTGTCTGCTTGGCCTCGTCCCACCAATCGTAAGTATAGGCTGTGTCTTGGGTCGTGCTGGTGTTGATGACGTCATGGCTGCTCATGAGCACGCCCTGGTCCGCGACGACACCATTATAGGTGCCGCTGTAGTTGTTCGTGAGCTGGTCGTTGCTCCAGGTTCCGAAAGTTGGGTCCTTCGACTGCTGGTTGCGCGAGGTCACCCGGTTATCGCCGTCATACCAGTTGCGTTGGATGAAGGTGTTCCCGCCATTCCAGTCCTTTTCGGTGTAGGTCTCGACCCGGCCGAGCAAATCGTTGTCGCGCGTCGCGCGCACGACCGGGATGGTATGGCTCGAATCGGTTATCGATGTGGTCTCGAGATAGCCGTCGGTCGAATAAGTATAGGTTTCGGTGGTGCCATCGCTGCCGTTGACAGCCGACATACGCTCGTTCGCGGCATTGTAGCCAATCAAGTGGCCATAGGAGCCGACGATGACCTGGTTGCCGCTGAGCGTGCCCATGGTAATCGTGAAACGGTCCATGGAATCGTAGGCGTACCAATAATCCTGTATCTGATGGTTGCCGTTCAGGCCGTCGGAATAGTCGGAATAAATCCGCATCCGATTGCCTTTGTCATCATATTGATATTTTATATCCGCTTCCGGATCGGCGATTTCGATCACGCGATTGAGTTCGTCGAAACGGATTTGCGCATGCTCGTAGGTCTGGCGGGTCGCATCGGTGGCCGTGCTCGAATAGTCTTCGACCGTCCGGTTGCCTTCCTTGTCATATTCGAAGGTCGATACCACCCCCAGCGTATTGTCCGTGATGCTGCGAACATAGCCGTTGCCGTAATATAGATAGGAAATACTTTCCCCGGACGTGGTGCCTGTCTGCTGTATCAAATCGCCGGCGCGGTTGTAGCTATACGTAAAGTTGCGTCCGCTGAGATCATTCTTCGCGACGATGCGGCCGAAATAATCGTCAGTCTCGGTCGAGGTGCGCGTCGAATTGGTTGTGGTCGTCTTCACCCATGCACCCGAGACGCCCATGCCGGCGTTCGCCATCGCGGTGCTCCAGGCATAGGAATAGCCCGTCACCAGACCGGCGAGGTCGGTGGTGCTGATCACCCGGCCGAGGACATCGAAGGCGGTACCCTCAGACTGGGAGGTTCCCGCAAAGGTCTCGGTATGCCCGGTGCGCTCCCCCAGGCCGTCATATTGGTAGCTATCGACGAGGTGTCCGCCGGCATAGGTCCCGGTCGTGCGGGTGGGATGGATGACCTGGGTCAGGCGACCGTCCGCGTCATAGCTCTGAAGCGTGACGTTGGAGAGCTCGTCGGTGATCGAGCGCACATCGCCGAAGATGTCGACGCGGTAATAACGCTGTCCCGCGTCCGCGTGGCGTTCGGCGATGGTTATCGCCTGCTCGCCATCCTCTTCTCCGCTGCCTGCAAGCAGAACCAGCGTGTTGAGATGCTGGTTGGCATCGATCGTTCCAATCAGCCGGCCGGCAAGATCGTAGCGGTAACGCTCGGTCGGCCGTGCGCGCACCGTCGAACCATCCGGATTGGTGACGGTCGTTTCCGGGCTCTGCTTCGTGATGAGCTTGCCCATTGTATTGTAGGACAGGTTGATGGTGTGGTTCAGGCCATCGGTCTCCGACGAAATTTCGCCGAACGCGTTGTAGGACTGGGTACGATCGATCACCGCCGCGGCCGTAGGCGGCAGCGACACGACCCACTTCAGCTGGTCGATCTGGGTTGATCGCGTGGGGTGGACGGTAAACGTACCCTTGGCATGCTGGTCACCGCCAACTGGGGGAATCAGATGTCCCGAGCTGTCATAGACATCGTATAGGAATTCATATGTCTTATCGACGCTTCCGCGCAGGCCATAGGCATCCGCATCAAGGGCAAAGACGTTGCCGCTCTTGCCCAACGTAACCGAGGTGTAGCTGCCGGTCGATCCCGCTGTCCGGTACAGCAGGACCATCGTCGTCGCGCTGCTCGACGGTGAGGTGAATTCGACCTCGCTGTCCGGGTTGATGGCATAATGACTAATCGGCGTTGCGCCGGCGCCAAGCTTGACCTGTCCCTGCGTGATGCTGATGATCTGCCCGCCAGCACCGTCGACTTCGGTCTGGAAATCGTAGGTTGCGCTGCCGGACGTCGGCCAGATCGCGGCAGTGTCCCAAACCCAGTTCCCTCCGACGTTTGTCAGATTGACTTGGCCGGTCCAACTTCCGGATGAGGTCAGCTTGTACCAAAGCTTTACGGTGGTCGCGCCGCCCCAGTTGGATCCACCGAAATTCACCAGCGGATCAGAGTAAGTTGAAAGCTGATAGCTCGGCTGGCTTCCGGCGGTGAACGTCGTTTGAAGACTCGGGGTGTTCGACCCGTTCAAGGCGATATGAAGCGTATAGGTTCCGGTCCATCCCGCCGTGTTGACAGTGAACAAGCTACCCGATTGCGATGCCGTGAAGGTGGTCGCATTCCCTGACGAATCTATGCGGGTACCGGAGAGCGCGGAGGTTCCGGCGGGAAGCTCCGAGAAGACGAGTCCAGCTGTCGTGAGGATAACCTTGCCCGTCCCGCCAATCTGGTTGGTCGACTGGGCGGTAATTGTTCCGACGCCGCTCGCGCTCACCGTCAAAGACGCATTTTGCGAATCGGTGACGTTGCCCGCATTGTCGAAGAAATAATATTTGAGGTCCCAATTCTGACTTTGACCCGCCGTGCTGTTGAACGGTGGATCCGTCATGTTGACGTACCAGCCCGCGATATAGCCGCCATCGGTCGCGTAGGCGCGCGAAGCACTTACGTCCTGATAAGCATCGCTTGAGTTCGATCGGCGGGCCATCAGCTTCATCGATCCGGGGTGATTTTTGTCGTCGTTAAGCCCCGTAATCTCCAGAATGCTCGGCAAAGTTACGGTGACGGGGTTCGAGGTGGACGGATTGGGGCCCGTGATACGGCCAATCAGGACTTGCGATGTTCCGACCTGCTGCCAGATGAAATAGCTGCGACGAACCGAACCGGACAGGCCGCTATCCCAAAGATCGACTGAACTGCCGGCCGGCGTCGCGGAGGCGTAGGTCGTGTTGCCGGTATCGTCCTTGAGATAGATTGTACCCGAGCCGTAAGCGGTCGGAATGCTGACCGTCGTCTTGAGCGAATAGCTCGTGACCTGCCCGTTCGACCAAGTCTGATATTGGGCGACCGAGCTCACCGTCGTCGTGCCGCTGGCCGCGATGTTCGGGGTTTCCCCCGCCGTGCTGCCGGGGTTGGAAGAGCCGCTCGGCTGGGTGATGGTGACGGTGCCGGCGGAATAATTCGTGCCTGCGGTCGTCGTCGGTAGATCATTGATATGATCGGGAAGATCAGTCGCGTTCTCGATGCTTGGTTGCCGCGTCTCGACCAGCTGATTGCGCTTGTCGAAGATGCTGATCGTCTTGGTTACGCCGCTGCCCGTCTGCACCATGGCGTCGAGTGTCATCGAGCGCAGATCCGAGCCGTTGATCGGTTGGAGCAGCAAGGTGGCGTTGCCGTTGCCGTCGTAACAATACGCTTTCGTCACGCCGTCGCCGAAGTTGGTTCGCCACACGCGTCCCAGATTGTCGTAGTCGGCGAATTCCTGAAAGGAGGTGGGATCGCCGGGATTGGCGTTGGTGCCACGCGCGACCATTTCGCCATAGACATCGTACAGCATGTTGGTCGTCCGCGCGAAGGTCCAGACGCCGTTGTTCAGCGTGCCCTTCTTCTGGCTGATCTGGTTGCCGGCGAGATCGTAAGTGTAGAACTCGCCTTCGGTGATGCCGTTGCGGAGGTAGGTTTGGCCGATCAGGCGGCCATTTGCATCGTACCAGGAATTGGTCGTGAAGGTCGTCGGGTCCGTCGTCGCGGTGACGTGCCCGGCCGCGTCGTAGCTGTAGGTGGTGATCCGATCGTCATTCTCGGTAGTGTCGTCGGTCCCGCGGACGATCTGGCGCACGAGATGATCGGTGCCGTCATATTCCATGTCGGTGGTTGGGCGGACCGTAGTGCCGGTTGTGCCGGTAAAGTCCTGGTAGGGCGTTTTCTGGACGCGCGTCATGCGCCCCATAAGATCGAAGCTATAGTCGACATAGTCGCCATTGGCTTCCACCTTCTTGGTGACAAGTCCGAGCGCGTTATAGGTGTAATGGATCGTCGCATCCGCCGACCCGTGACCGTTCGTGGTAATCTGGCTGATGTTGGCGCCGTTCGCGTCGGTGCTCCAGGCCTCGACATTAAGGCGTGTCTCGCTCAGTCGTCGCCCGTCATGGTCATAGGTGAAGGTTGTGATGCGGTTGTCGGCGCTGGCGCCTGCAGCGGTCTTGAGCGCGTTCAAATCGTTCGTCGGCGAGACGCTTCCGGAAAGCGCGTTGGCATAGCGCGTCTCGGTGATGACATTCCCATCGGCATCGAGATCGTAAGTCGTCAGGTAGTTGGCCTGATCCACCTGTCCGATCTTGTGACCGTTTCGGTCATAGAAATAGATGATCTGCCCGGCGAGATTACCCGGCTGGCCATCCTGCTGCACGACGAGATTGCCCGCCGCATCGTAAGCATTGGAAACCGTGATCCGACCGGTGCCATAAACGTAATTTGGCGATCCTTGATATCCAAAGCTGACGTTATCGTGATAGGTAGTCAGAAGGCGATTATTCTTGTCATATTGATAGCCCGTCGCGCGATAATTCGAGCCATTCACGGGTAGGGGCGGGGTTCCGCCAGGAGTGGCTGGAAGCGCCACGGCGTCGCCGTAGACGCAGCTGGTCGTCACATTTCCATTCGCGTCGAAAGTGTAGGTCGTGAGACGGCCGAGCGGATTGATCTCCGCGACCTTATTGTTCGCAGCGTCATAATAGCTGAGCGTGCGCGCGCCAGCGGCATCGTCGTGCTCAATCACGTTGCCGCGCAGGTCGTAAACATAATGATCATCCGGAGCAGTCGAGGTCGTGGTCACACCGTCCGGATTAAGCACGTCGAAGGCTTGGCCGATCGTATCAGTCAGGCGCCCGGCCGCGTCATATTTGTAGTTTGTCGTACGTTGTTCGGGCAGTCCGGCGGCTTCGACCATCTGGACGCGATGTCCCAGCGCGTCGTACTGGAACGTGTTGGTCACACTTTTCGTGACATTGCCGTTCGCATCCTGCTCGATCGCGCGGGTCTCGCTTTGCAGTAGACCCCGATGATCGAACACATTGACCGTCTTTGCGCCGAGCTTGCTGATAGCCAGGATCCGGTCGCCGAACGCGTTGAGCGTATAGCTCTCCGTCGCCTGCTCCGCGTCCGTAACGGAAGTCACGCGGCCGAGAACGTCCCGCGTAAAGCTGGTGATTTGGTCTGCCAAGGAGGTAATGATCGCCGGTGGCGTGCTGATGTCATAGCCGCCCGCGACTTTGGTCATGTAATGCGTGACCGACGATATTTCGTCAAAATTATTATAAGCCGTCGCGGTTGCATAGCCCTCCGCATCGACTTGCAGCGTCAGCCGTCCAAAGGCATCATAGTAAGAATAACTCGAATTGCCGCGTTGGTCGGTCGCTTTGACCCGATTACCGAACACGTCATACTGATAGCTAACGACATTATTGAGCGGGTCCGTGACGCTGATCAAGCGGCCGAGAATATCATACCCGTTGAGGGTTACGTTGTTGTCGGGATCGGTGACGGTCAGCGCATTACCGAACGCGTCATAGCTATAGCTTGTCGTCGCCGCAGCAGCCGTGCCCCAGCCGATCGTGATGGATAATTCGCGCCCCGCTTGATCAAAAGTGCGATGGGTGGTTGAAGCAGCGGCGGTCCCGTAAGCAACGATGATATCGGTGGCCTGGCCAAAAGCATCGTAGATATATTTGGTAACCGACCCCGCCGGATCGATCATCGTGTCGATCCGACCGTCTGCATCATAGGTATATTGGGTTACGGAGCGTCCCGGCGCGACCGGGTTCAGCATTGCCGCGATATCGGCAGTTGTGGTCGTGTCGTTGACCGACACCGGGTTCGGGTATCGAGTTACTGAAGATACCCGCCACTCGGTATCATATTGGGTCTGGGTGACGTACCCGGCCGCGTCCACCTCGTAGATTGGCCGATTGGCGGAATCCGTGTAGACACGTGTAATCCGATCATCGGCACTTGCGGCGACCGGAAACGGAGATGCCAGGAACGCAGACGCCGACACGCCATTGTTCGCAGCGTCGTAAAGCGTCGCGTAAGCGCGCGTTGCGGCCAGCACACCATTCTTATAGGTGAAGGCCGTGACCTGCCCCGACGGATCGATCGTGACCGCCTTCTTGCCATTCTGATAGATATCATAGGTTACGCGGGCGTTTGCGGGGCTCAGGTGGGCCTGGACGTAAGCAACGGAATAATTGGTCGCTGCAGGAATGGGCGTATTATAAACGGACGTTGTGGTCAGATTGCCTTGATCGTCATAATCGAAACCCGTGACACGACCCTGGGCATCTATCTCAAAGCGTAACGCGCCTTTATTGTCGAAGACATAGCTGGTCCGACGATCCAGGCTGCTCGTGCCGACATCGGCCTGGATCTGCGCAAACGTGCCGGATGCGCGCAACCCGGCGCTCGCGGGATTCGCGTGAACGATCGTAGAGACGCGCCAGCCCGCCGCGTCATAGCTGCTCTCGGTGAAGGTCCCGAGTGCATCCAGGCTCCCGATTAGATTACCATCTTTGTCGTAGAAGCTGCGCGTCGACACGTCCTTGGCGTTGGTGGCCGGCAGCGTCAGCGAGGTCGGCGGCGAGGCCTTGAGCGCAGCGATGTTGAGAGCAGTGTAATATTGGGTGGTACCAACTAGCTGCGAGGCGCCGTCATAACTGTAGACGGTAGCATGGCCTGCCGGATCGATCGTCTCGATTACCCGACCTGCTGCGTCATAGATTGTCCAGGTATTCCGGTCGCTGGTGTTGGTCGCGGGCCGCACGGCACTGACGTTAACCGCTGCAGGTTGGCCCTGGGAATCGGTTAACGAAGCGATCTGTGCGGCCGTCAAGCGGGTTGCATAAGAAACCGTCCGGGTGACCCGGCCATCCGCATCATAGACATATTCCGTTATCGCGCCGTCAGCACTGATGTCGGCCACTCTGCGCCCGTCCGCATCGTATAGATAATAAGTTTTATTACCTAGCGCGTCGGTCTGCATGCGCAGTTGCCCGAGATTGTCATAAGCCTCGCTGGTGTGGTCGGCGGTTACGTCATTGCCTTGGCCAGATGACGTGATGCTGATCAGTTCGCCGGCGAGATCGAAAACCTTCGTGACGGTGACGCCGTTGCTGCTCGTGATGACCTGGCTGTTTGTGGCGTCATTGTAGACGATCGAGGTGGTGGCCCCAGCCAGATCGGTCGAGCCAATCAGCCGGTTGAGGCTATCATAGAGAAACGTTTCGGATCCACCGCCAGTGCGGTTGTCGACCTTGCTTAAAAGATTTCCGAACGCGTCGTAGACGTACGTCGTCCGGGCATAGGCCCCCGAGGTCTGACCGGCACCATAGGTCGTCACCTGAGCCCAGGACGTCACGGTGCTCAGATTTCCGCGGAAATCATATACGTAATTGGTGGTGTGCGTCCCGCTCCGATCCGGCAGGCTCAGGAACCAACTTTCGACGTCCGAAAGCGCCACAGAGTCGGTCGGCCCCAGGTTGCTCGTGTCGTAAAGATCGCTCGTACCATAAGTGTTGTCGAAAACCCGCGTGGCCTGAAGAAGGTTATATGCTCCGTAAATGTATAGAGTTACCCGTCCCTCAGGAGAAATCTCGTAGCAAAGATTTCCCTCCTTATAGACATAGCGCGTAGTCCGGGGCTGGCTGGGAGTTGCACTACCATCACCGTCCGGATCTGGAACCAGATAGTCCGTCGCGGTGAGGACTTGGTTGTCAGAATTGTATGTAAATGAAGAAGTATTTCCGGCTCCGTCTCGCTTCAGCGTCAGATTGCCGTTGGTGTCATAGGAATAGGTCGTCAGGTTGCCGAGCGGGTCGATAGCGCTCGTGACCCTGCCAGCGGTGTCGTACGTGAAGGTCGATACTTGCGGGCTGACGCCGGGCGCCGAAGTCTGCGACAAAGCCACGTTGCGCAGCGTCGCGCCATCCTGGAAGCCGGCGAGGAACACCTTGAGTTTCGTACCGGCCGGAGGACCATTCGGGACCGCGCCGAGATCGATATCATTTTGGAAGCCGTGCAAGACTCCGTTTACCCAACGCAGCGACAGTTTGTCGCCTGGCGCAAAGCTCGGGCTGCCATCATTATAGCTGATATCGGTGGCGCCGCCGGGCCCTGAGCCGAACGGGAAATAGAGGTTGCCGAGCATGATGTGTCCGCTGCCCGCGGAATCGCTGCCATAGGCGTAAATGTCCCACGCCTTGCCGCTCACCGGGTCGTAGAGGCCCACTGCTACCGCGTTGGTCGACGAGGTGATGTTCGCGGATATGTCTGCGTTCGCGTAAGACGCCGTGGAAAGGACGGACCCGGCAAGCCAATTGCCCTGCCTCGTGAAGCTGCCGTCGGCGTTCTGAATCCACTGGTCGAACTGGGGCGTCCAGCCCAGAGCAGTCGGCATTTGTTCAACGCGGGTAAGATTGCCTTGGCTGTCATAGGTCAGGCGGGTCTCCTGGCCCGTATTGTCGATCACGCTCGTGATGTTGTTGACGATGTCGTAGGAGAAAGCCGTCGTGCTGCTGACGCCCGTAGATTGGGCCTGGGTATAGCTTGCGACGCGATAGGTCCCGCCAACCTGGACATAAGCAATATCCAGCCGCGCGCCGCCGGTCTGACTGATTGACGCGACTCGTGTGCTGGTTCCGTCATACGTGTAGGTTGTGGTGATCGAATTCCCGTCCCACGTACCTCCGTCCGCGGGAGACAGATCGAGCGTCACCGACGACAAGCGATTTTGCGCATCATAACCATAGATGACACGCTTCTCAGCTGACCCCGAAGTGGTATACGGGTCAGGCATCGCAAAATCGATTACCTGCGTAAGATTATTGCCCTCATAAATAAAATAAATATCCGACGACGGAGCGCGAACCTCATTCAGTTGAGAGCCGTTGTAGTAATAGTATATGGGGTTTGCGCCATGATTACTAAAGCTGGCCGTCATGTGCCCGCCGGATGAATCTGAGTACACCT
>Ga0207695_10009816_pt1 | contig 11764 bp, 7 predicted proteins | sample KBSC54metaG_FD_184354 | JGI IMG/M metagenome (GOLD analysis project Ga0207695, IMG submission 184354) | Corn rhizosphere microbial communities from Kellogg Biological Station, Michigan, USA - KBS C5-4 metaG (SPAdes) (version 2) | ecosystem: Host-associated > Plants > Roots > Rhizosphere > Soil... | reverse complement strand
CCTTCGGCGCTGTAAAGGGTAAAGGGGGAAAGCCAGCAATATGATGGCTCGCGGCTTTTCGCTTTTCGCTTTCTCCCTTTACTCTTTCCTCTTTACAGGCCACGCAGTGGCCGACTTTTCCAGGCCTATCTCGCCGGTAGTTGCACCTTGCCGTTTTTCGAGGTTCCCTTCCGTCGCGATACGCGCGGTCAGTGCCCCGCCTGCCCCAACTCTTTCAGCAACCATGGCGCCGGATAGACCTTGTCCATCAGCCAGCGCATGTAGCGCAGGTCGACGTGAATGGCGCGCTTGTAGCGCGGGTCGTACATCCAGCTGGCACTGACAGCCTCCCAATTGCTGTCGAAGTTGAGGCCGACCAGTTCACCGCGCGCATTCATCACCGGCGAACCCGAGTTGCCCCCGGTGGTATCGAGGTTGCTCAGGAAATCGACCGGCATCGCACCGGATGCCGGATCGGCATAGCCGCCAAAGTCGCCCTTGTGAATGGCGTCGAGCAGAGGCCTGGGCGCATCGAACGGCGGTTTGCCGGTGTTCTTCTCGACGATGCCATTGACCGTGGTAAGGGGCGCGTAGGTGACTGCATCACGCGCCACCAGCGGCGTGACCTTGCCGTAGCTTACGCGCAGCGTCGAGTTGGCGTCCGGATAGACCGCACGCCCCTGGCTCTGCCGAAAGGCGATCAGGGCTTTCATGTAGTAAGGACGCAGGCGCAGCAAGTCGCCTTCCCGCGCCTTGCGCTCGTCATCCATGCGCAGCATGGCCGGTTGCAGGCTGCGCGCTGCCGCCAGCAAGGCATCCTGAGACGACCGGGCACTTTCCGGCCCAGCCTGGAACGCCTGCAAGCGCGCGGCTTCGTCGCCTAGATGCGTATGGCCATAAAGGCGATCCAACGCTTGCCCGAGTTGTTCAGGCGTGCGTCCAAATACCTGGTCGAACTCCGGGACATGCTGGGCCGCGGGCAACCGCTGGTAACGCGTCAGCAATACGGTCAGCAGCGCTTTCTCCACGGCCGGATCATAGCGGCGGCTGACTTGGCGCAATTGCCCGGCGAACAGCTCTTCGTCGCGTTGCTGGTAGCCGCTTTCACGCTCGGCATCCGGCTTGGCACGCTCGATGGCGAGGCGCTCGATATTCAGGGCGCTGCGCATCAACTGTGTCTGAGCTGCAATCAGGCCGATCAACAGATCGCGCTCGCGCACGCTTTTACCATCGTCGATAAGCTTGGCCACATGATCGATCTGCTGGCGGTCGGCAGCGCCATCGCGTTGCGTGGCAAGCCATGCAAGCATCGCTTCTTCATCGCTGTGGCGGACGGCAACGGCATCACTGCGCTCCAACCCTTCCAGCTCGCCACTGAAGCGCTTGATATTGTTCTTCAATGACTGCAATTGCGCTGCGTACCGAATGCCGGCGTCGTGGTTGCGTCCAGCTTCGCTTTCGATCACATCCTGCAGTTGCTTGAGCACCGCCACCGACGTGGGCAGGCGCCATTGAATCTGATCGGCAAACTCTTCGGCCATGCGATGGCGATAGGTAATCCCGGGATAGCCGGCCAACATCACGTAGTCGCCCTGCTGCACGCCTTCGGCAGCGATCTTCAGGTGAGCCGGCGGATGATAGGGCTGGTTCTCCTTCGCATAAGCGGCCGGCTTGCCGTCAGGGCCGACATAGGCACGCAGCATGGTGAAATCGCCCGCGTGACGTGGCCAGACGAAGTTGTCGATCTCGTCGCCGTAGTTGCCGATCGCCCGTGGTGGCGCATAGACCAGCCGGATATCGCGCAGCTCCAACTGTTTCACCAGATAGAAATCGGTGCCATAGAACATGTTGACCACGCTGCAGCGCATGCCTTCCTCGCGCTCGCATTCGGCTACCAGTTGCTTGCCGGCGCGATCGACCGCGTCGTAGTACGCCCGGCCGGTCTTGCCATGGGCGTCGGCCAGGACCCGCTCGGTTACTTTGTCGAAACCGGTGGTGACACGCAGGCGAAAGTCCGGGCTGGCGGGCAACTCCTGCGCGCGGTCGGCGGCGACATACCCGTTTTCGATCAGGTCGCGCTGCGGCGTGCTGTTGTATTGAATGACACCGAAGGCTACGTGATGGTTGGTCAGGACCAGGCCTTCGCCGCTGACAAAGGCGCCCGTGGCACCCCCTACTTTCACCACGGCACTCAACGGAGGCCTGGTCAGGTCCGCCAGATCCGACGGATTGCCCTCAAACCCCGCTGTTTTGAGCTGGCTGGCGATCTGTGGCAGCTGGGATGGTAGCCACATGCCTTCGTCGGCACTGGCCGGCGCATTCCAGCCCATCGCCACAGCGGCCGGCAGCAACAGTTTCTTCAAGCTCATCGGGTGTCTCTTCCATCAGCATCCATCGCAGGAACCTGCGACCATAGAATGGACCGCCGTGCCAGGGCAACGCTGCACTGCACGAAAGCCGGCCAGCGAGCCAAGCCTTATAATCCCGTTTTTGCTGCCTACACCCCACGCCCATTTCCCCCATGGGCCAGCCTGGATCGAACACATGCCGCAGATGATGAAAGCCCTGGTCAAGCGTAATCCCGAACAGGGTATCTGGATGGAAGAAGTGCCGGTGCCGGAAGTCGGCCCGAACGAAGTGCTGATCAAGATGGAAAAGACCGCCATCTGCGGGACCGATCTGCACATCTACAAATGGGACGAATGGTCGCAGCGCACGATCAAGCCCGGCCTCACCATCGGCCACGAATTCGTCGGCCGCATCGTCGAGATCGGCCCTGGCGTGACCGGCTACAAGATCGGCGACCGCGTTTCCGCCGAAGGCCATATCGTGTGTGGCCATTGCCGCAACTGCCGTGCCGGCCGCCAGCACCTGTGCCCGAATACCGTCGGCATCGGCGTCAATCGCAATGGCGCGTTCGCCGAATACATGACCATGCCGGCCTCGAACCTGTGGCCGATCCCGGACCAGATTCCGTCCGAGCTGGCTGCTTTCTTCGATCCCTACGGCAATGCCGCGCATTGCGCACTCGAATTCGACCTGATCGGCGAAGACGTGCTGATTACCGGTGCGGGCCCGATCGGCATCATCGCTGCCGGCATCGCCAAGCATGTGGGCGCGCGCAACGTCGTCGTCACCGACGTCAACGATTACCGCCTCAAGCTTGCCGCCGACATGGGTGCCACGCGCGTGGTCAACGTCTCCAAGCAGTCGCTGAAGGACACGGTGAAAGACCTGCACATCGAAGGCTTCGACGTCGGCCTGGAGATGAGCGGTAACCCGCGCGCCTTCAACGATATGCTCGAATGCATGTATCACGGCGGCAAGATCGCCATGCTCGGCATCATGCCGCGTGGCGCCGGCATCGACTGGGACAAGGTGATCTTCAAGGGCCTCACCCTGCAAGGCATCTACGGCCGTCGCATGTACGAGACCTGGTACAAGATGACCCAGATGGTATTGACCGGCTTCCCGCTGCAGAAGGTCTTGACGCACCAGATTGCCATCGCCGATTTCCAGAAGGGCTTCGACCTGATGGACGCCGGCAATTGCGGCAAGGTGGTTTGTTCCTGGAACTAGGCAGGACAGTGAGAGGCGCTCCATGCGTCCAGCCTTCGTTATACCTCGGTAAAACGAAACGACAACGCGAAAAAGCCCCCCTCACCCTGACCCTCTCCTCCGGCAAGGCCAGGGGAGAGGGAGCAGTCTTCGCAAGTGCGAAAGACTGAACTCGCCTCAGTCAGTCCCCTCTCCCCTGGTTTTACGGGGAGAGTGTGAGGATACGGGGGCGTCATGTCCTCAGCACCATGACGCCTTGCGCATCGACGCGGCATTTCAAAATTGCCGAGCATATCCTTGCCTCCTCCCCCTCCAACCTGAGTAAACTCCAATACATGCAGGCCGGCAGTTCTCGGGACGTGTACGGCAGCGCAGCCATACACCGTCGGCCCGCGATGTCAGCGGAGCATGCACCGTCATGAACGACCCAATCGGCAACTCCCGCCTCGCGGCTGGCCGCGAACGTGCCGTCAAGCTCTATCGCTCGCATCGCTTGCGGAAGACCTTGCTGATCCTTCTCGGCCTGATCGTGCTGTTCGGCGTGCTGGGCTTTCTCGCCGCGCCATCGCTGATCAAAAGCCAGCTGCAAAGCCGCGCAACGGCGATGCTCGGGCGACCGGTGACAGTCGAGGCGGTGCATCTGAACCCGTACACGCTGCGACTGGAGCTGGACAAGCTGCATATCGGCGAAAAAGACGGTACATCGCCCTTTGTCGACATCGATCAGATCGTAGTCAACGCCTCCTGGGCAGCGGTTTTCCGCCTGACCCCGGTGCTGGACGAGCTGACGGTGCAACGCCCGCAGATCCATATCACCCGCACCGCGCCGCAGGAATTCAATTTCAGCGATTTGCTTGACCGCTTCGCGGCAAAGCCCGGTGAGCCACCTTCGCCTCCCACGCGTTTTGCGCTGGCCAATATCAGCGTGCACAACGGCGACGTCCAGTTCGACGACAAGGTGCTCAATGCCAAGCATCACATCGACCAGCTGGAACTGGGCATTCCCTTTGTCGCCAACCTGCCCAGCCGCGTCGATGTCTATGTGCAACCGCTGCTGGCCATGCGCGTGGACAACAGCCCGCTGCGCATCGACGGACAGACCAAGCCATTCGCCGACAGTCGCGATTCGACGATGAACTTCAAGCTGGATCGGCTCGACCTGCCGCGCTATCTCAGTTACGTGCCGTCGAAACTCCCTGTGGCCATTCCCAGCGGCGTGCTGTCAGGCCAGCTGCAACTGCACTTCCTGACGACCAAGGACACCTCGCAACTGCGGCTGGATGGCTCGCTGACATTGGACGATTTCAAGCTGGCAAATCACGACAACACACCCTTGCTTGAACTGGGTCGGGCCACTGCTACGCTCAATGATGTCGAGCCGCTGTTATCGCGCTATCAGCTCAGCGCGCTCAGTCTCGAACGCGCGAACCTGCATTACACCAAGCTGCCGGGCGGCCACAGCAATTTCGATGCATTGACCGCACCGGCCCCGCCGACCAATCCGCCGGCCAAGCCCACCCAGGTTCACATCGACACCCTGAACCTGCAGGGCTCGCGGCTGGACTATGCCGACCTGAGCGGCAAGGCGCCGGCTCGGCTTGCGCTGGAAAATCTCCATGGCACTTTGCATGGCGTATCCACCGTAGCCGGCCCTGCCGGCAGCGTCGACATCGCCGGACAGATGGCCGGCGGCCAGATCGCCGCCAACGGAAAGATCGACCTGGTCGGCAATCACTATGTCGGCAAGGTCAGCCTGAAACAGGTCGCATTGGCCACCCTGGTGCCGCTGGCGCCGCCGATGCTCAACGGCGAGATTACCGACGGCGCGATCGATGCCGATGCCCAGCTGCAGGCTACATGGGGTAGCGCGCTGAATGTGCGCATGGAACCTGCACAGGCAAGCCTGAATCATTTTGCGCTCAGCCCCAAGAACACCCGGGCAACACCAGTTGCCTGGCAAAGCATGCATGCCGATATCGCCAAGTTCGACATGGCCAGCGGCGAAGCGCGCCTGAACAGCCTCACCCTCAGCGGCTTGAAAGTGGATGTCCGACGCCTGCGCAACGGTCGCTTCGATCTGGCCAGCCTCATGTTGCCCAGCAAGCCGGCGCCGCGTGGTGCGGCGGCATCGCCCCCATTCCACTGGAGCGTGGCGCACTTCGGGCTCGACGATGGCACGATCAACTTCAAGGACGATAACGCTGCCGGCAAAAAGGCCGCGCTTGCGATCAAGGCGAGCAAGTTCGGCGTGGACAACCTGTCGGACAATATGCGCCAGCCGATCAAACTGGATTTGAATGGTGGTATTGGCAAAGGTACGTACAACGTCACAGGCACGGTCAAGCCCGAGCCTCTGGATGCCGATCTACGCCTCAAGACGACACGCCTGGATATCGCGCAGTTCGAATCGCTGATCAGCGTGCCGCTGAATGTTCGCATCATCAGCGCGCAACTGGGACTCAATGGGCGTGTCCGCTACTCCGATCGCGGCAAGCAGCCAGCACGTATCGCCTATCAGGGCCAGGCGACCTTGGGCCGCGTACGCGTGCTGGACAAGGCGACCGACGATGAATTTCTGCGCTGGAACAGCCTGACCGCATCGGGCATGAGCGTACGCATGGGCGAAGGCGCGCCGCACGTGAACATCGGCGCGTTATCGCTCAATGATTTCTACGCGCGCGTCATCATCAACGCGACCGGGCGCATCAATCTGCAGGACGTCGTGGCCAACCCTGCCGAAACCGCGCCCGTCTCGGTCACGCGTGCGCAAGACGGTTCAACCCCGCCACCCGCACCCGCGCCTGCCGCCAGCACCGCGCAAGTGGCGCAGGCAACGCCCGCACCCGCTTCATCCGCACCCAGTGGACCACCGCCGGAAATTCAGATCGGCCAGGTCACCGTATCGCGCGGCCAGCTCAACTACACCGATAACTTCATCAAGCCGAACTACACCGCCAACATTACCCAGCTCGAAGGCAAGGTGGGTGCCTTCGGCACGACTGCCGGCGGTCCCCCGGCAGATTTGAATTTGAACGGTCAACTCGACGACAACGCACCCGTGGAGATCGCCGGCTCGATCAATCCGCTGGCACCGGTGGCTTTCCTCGATATCAAGGCCAAGGCCGATGGCGTGGAACTGACTCACTTGTCACCCTATTCCGGCAAGTACGCCGGTTATCCGATCACCAAGGGGCGACTGAACGTCGACGTGCACTATCTGCTCGACCAGGGCAAGCTCACTGCCGACAATCACATCTTCATCGACCAGCTCACTTTCGGCGACCGTATCGAGGGCCCCGGCGTCAGTCATTTGCCGGTCAAGCTTGCGGTTGCTCTGTTGAAAGACTCGCAGGGCCGTATCGACGTACATGTGCCGGTATCGGGTTCGTTGAACGATCCGCACTTCAGTGTCGGCGGCCTGATCTGGCGCGCGATCGTCAACCTGATCGCCAAGGCGGCAACGGCACCGTTCAAGCTGTTGGCCTCGGCATTCAGCGGCGGTGGCAGCGGCGGACAAGATCTGGGATATGTGGAATTTGCGCCTGGTTCGAGCACGCTGACACCGGACAGCACGTCGCGGCTGGAAAAAATCGTCAAAGTGCTGAACGACAAGCCGTCTCTCAACCTGGACATCATCGGTCGCGAAGATCCGGCCTATGACGAGAAAGGCCTGCGCCACGAAATGGTCGAGGACCTGATTCGCAAGGAAGCGGGTAACGATGAGGACAGCGCCGACCCAGCCAAGGCCAAGATGACGCCCGAGCAGCGCGACCACTATCTCGAAAAAGCGTACAAACACGCCAAGTTCAAGAAGGAACGCAACCTGGTCGGGCTGACCAAGTCGCAGCCGCCGGAAGAAATGCAGAAGCTGCTGGAAGAGAACATGCCGGTCGACCAGGACGCCCTGCGCCATCTGGCGGAACGGCGAGCCGATGCGGTGCGCCAATGGTTGCGAGGCAAGGTGCCCGATAACCGCGTCTTCGTTTCGGCGCCCAAGGTCGATGCCAAGGGCATCGATGATGGCGGCAAGACGACACGTGTGGACTTCGGCCTTCACTAAGGGCGAGAAACAAATGGCCAGGAGTGAGAAACGCGTGGTGAAGCAGGCACCGCGCAGCACTTGCTCATTTCGCACTCCTGACCACTCATCACCTCTATGGGCCTCCCCACCGGCCCCGAAAAGTCCGACAATCATGGCCTTCCCCGCCAAGAACCCAAGCCCATGACTTATCCCGGCCAGGACCGCTACGTCAGCGAACTGCAATCCATCCGCGAACAAGGCCTGTTCAAGGCCGAGCGCATCATCACCTCGCCGCAGTCGGCCCAGATCCGCCTGGACAGCGGCAAGCAGGTGCTGAATTTCTGCGCCAACAACTACCTTGGCCTGGCCGACCATCCGGACGTGATCCAGGCAGCCAAGGATGCGCTCGATACCCACGGCTTCGGCATGGCCTCGGTGCGCTTCATCTGCGGCACGCAGGACCTGCACAAGGAACTTGAAAAGAAGATCGCCGCGTTCTTCGGCACCGAAGATACGATTCTCTATGCGGCATGCTTCGATGCGAACGGTGGCCTGTTCGAACCGCTGCTCGGCGAAGAAGACGCCGTCATTTCCGACGCGCTGAACCACGCCTCGATCATCGACGGCATCCGTCTGTGCAAGGCCAAGCGGTTCCGCTATGGCAATTGCGACATGGCGGATCTGGAAAAGCAGCTTCAGGCCGCCGATGCTGCCGGCGCCCGCACCAAGTTGATCACGACCGACGGTGCGTTCTCGATGGATGGCTTTATCGCCCCGCTCGACAAGATCACCGCCCTGGCCAGGCAGTACGGCGCGCTGGTGCATATCGACGAATGCCATTGCACCGGCTTCCTCGGTGACACCGGCCGCGGCTCGGCCGAAGTGAACGGCGTGATGGACAAGATCGACATCTTCACCGGCACGCTGGGCAAGGCACTGGGTGGCGCGCTGGGTGGCTTTACCACGGGTCGCTCCGAAGTGATCGAGATGCTGCGCCAACGCTCGCGCCCTTATCTCTTCTCCAACTCGTTGCCGCCGCACGTCGTCGCCGCCGGGATCAAGGTGTTCGACATGCTCGCCGCGGCCGGCGACTTGCGCGATCGCGTCAAGGAAAACACACGTTATTTCCGCGAGCAGATGACCAAGGCAGGCTTCGACATCAAGCCGGGCGTGCATCCGATCGTGCCGGTCATGGTCTACGACGCCAAGAAGGCGCAGGCCATGGCTACCGAACTGCTGGAAGAAGGCATCTACGTCACCGGCTTCTTCTATCCGGTGGTTCCACAGGGACAGGCGCGTATTCGCACGCAGATGAGTGCGGCACATACGCGCGAGCACCTGGACCTCGCCATCGCCGCCTTCACCAAGGTCGGCAAGAAGCTCGGCATCATCGGCTGATCCACTCAAGTCCCTCGTGCGAGATCACGCACGAGGGACTCCGCGGGAACGAAAGCACGCGCAGCTCCAGGTAGCGCTTATGGCAAATTGCTCAGTTCCGCACGATAGGTCCAGGTTTCACTCTGTACTTCGCTGACCGCCGCTGCATAGTTCGCGAGTGCGTCCGGCTCGGCCGCCAAAAGGTCGGCGATGCTTCGATGAAAATGATCGTAGCTGGCCCAGTCCGTTCGCGCGATCTGCAGGACATAGGTCGACTGCGTACCGCCCACTACCAGGCGATACCATGTGTGTGCCGGCGCGCCCGGCGTATTTTCCAGGGCGCCTCGAGCCACCCGCAAGGCTGATTCGAAGCGCGCCTCGGTACCGGGCCGCACCCGATAGGTAAGTACTTGCATGCTGGCGCTTGGCTGGCGCGACTCGAGCGGCGTATGAAAGCTGACATCGCGCAACAAGAGGTAGGTTTCCTGCGCCGCCGGTGTCGCGTAGGGCGCCGTATTCTGCTGGAAGTCCTTGCCGTCGTCGGCGACATCGACGCGGTGGTCAAACGCTGCGAACGGCTCGCCGACGTTTGCATCGACGAACTGCCCTGCCCGGGCTCCGTTGTCGATCATCCAGCCGTACCAGACCAGGCGATCGTGATGCGCCCGATGCCAGGCCAGGTGCTGGCGGTAGCCGTCCTCGAACTTCGCCTGCGCGCCGGCGCCCAGGCGGTAGTAGTAGAAATGCGCCGCCTCCCCAGCCGCTTGTGCATGTGCCTGGACGGAAACCGCGAGCGCCAAGCCGGCCAGCCACGCGCCGGAAAATCCTCGAATCGATGCCATATGTGTCCTTTTTGGAGCCATGTGGATGCACATGACAATTGTCGACTTGAGATAGGTACCGCGCTATGCGAATCTTTTTCATCAGGGCAATAATTTCTTTTTAAGTCGGACTCCCTCTCTCGTCGGAGCACGTCTTGCGCATGAACGTGGAGCTGCGATATCTGCATGCCTTCCGCACCGTCTGCGAAGCCGGTGGCCTGCGCGCGGCGGCAGCGGTGATGCATCGCACCGAACAGTCCGTGAGCTATCAGCTACGCCGACTGGAAGAGAGCCTGGGCATGCCCTTGTTCGAGCGACGTGGCGGCCGCCTGCAACCGAACGCCGCCGGGCTGCGCCTGCTCGATTTCTGCCGCGGCATGCAGCACGACTGGGAACGCCTGCATGACGAGATGCGCGATGCGACGCTGGCCGCCGACCCGCTGCGCATTTCGGCGGTAAGCGGCTACGGCCGTTATGTGGTGCTACCCCTGTTTCGCGATGGCCCGCTCGCCAACATGCCCATTCGCTTGCACTACCCGACCGCCGAAGGTGTGCTGCGCAATGTCGAGAGCGGCGACAGCCACCTGGGTTTCGTCTATGTGCGGCAGCCCCATGCGAAATTGCAGCACATACCGGTCGACCGCGAGGAGATCGTGCTGATTGCTCCCGCCAGCCAGGTACCGCCGGTGCTCGACGCCGCCTCGTTGCTCAACGAGAGCTTCATTACCTACGACGAAAGCGATTTCGTCTTTGCCACGTGGTTCAAGCAGGCGCTGGGCATCGATCTGCCGCAGCTATCGGCCACCGCGCATTTCGAGGAACTGGAGGAAGTGCTCGCATGGGTCGCGGCGGGGCGTGGCCTGTCGATCGTGCCGGCGATCTGCCTGCTGGAATCGCCGCCATCCAATGACTACGTCGTCGTGCGCAAGCCGGATGCGCCCTGCCTCAATACGATCTATGCCGTGTTGCATCGGGGTCACACTCACCCCTCGATCGAACCGACACTGCTCGCCTTGCGCGTAGCGGCAGCCGATCGCTTTCAGCCCGACGACAGCGAAGCGACCTCGGAAGGCTCCAGGTGACGCCACTGCCCCTTAGGCAAACCCCCCAGTGCAAGCGGGCCGATCGCAATACGAATCAGGCGTAGCACCTGGATGCGCTGTGCCTCGAGCAGTCGCCGGATATGCCGGTTGCGTCCTTCGTCCAGCACGATCTCCAGCCATGCATTCTTTTCGCCCTGGCGCAGCACCTCGACACGCTTGGCGGCCAGGCGCTCGCCGTCGCTCACCGTGCCGGCGATCAGTTGTGCAAGCAGCTCCGGCGTGGGCAGGCTATCGATCTGCACGTGATAGATCTTGTCGACGTGTTGCACGGGTTCGGTCAGACGCGCTGCCCAGACGCTGTCGTTGCTCAAGAGCAGCAATCCCTCACTGGCGCGGTCCAGCCGCCCCACTGGGCCCAGCCAGGGCAAGCCGGCATCCTTCAGGAGGTCGTAGACCGTATCGCGACCGCGCTCATCAGAGGCGCTCACCACGATGCCGCGCGGCTTGTTGAGCGCGATATAGATACGTTTTGCTGCGACTGCCGGCTGACCGTCCAGGCAAATGCGCTGGCGCTCCGCATCCGCGGGCTGTTCCGGGTTGCGTACAACGCGACCATCGACCGTCACCCTCCCCTCGCGCACCGCCAGTTCAGCCTGGCTACGCGAACACACGCCAAGCTTGCTGAGTACACGGGCAAGGCCATGACGTGGTGTAGCAGGACGTGATGCGGGACGTATTGGCATGGACGGATTTTATGCAATTGACGGGAAACTGGAAAAATCGCCTGGTTCTATAGGAGCGAGATCGGTCGCGACATCCCAGTGACGTCATGGCCGATCGCCACTGCAGTCGCTCCTACCGCAAAGAAAAAGCCCGGCTTTCGCCGGGCTTTTCAGTACTGCTTACACCAGATCGATTACTGCTGGACCTGCAGCTCGGTGCGGCGGTTACGCGCGCGGCCGGCA
>Ga0207695_10009815_pt1 | contig 11764 bp, 11 predicted proteins | sample KBSC54metaG_FD_184354 | JGI IMG/M metagenome (GOLD analysis project Ga0207695, IMG submission 184354) | Corn rhizosphere microbial communities from Kellogg Biological Station, Michigan, USA - KBS C5-4 metaG (SPAdes) (version 2) | ecosystem: Host-associated > Plants > Roots > Rhizosphere > Soil... | reverse complement strand
GCAATTGCGTTAAGCAATACACCCCTGAATCTGTTGCCCGCTGCTGAGCCCAGGACTGGTGAACAAACGCATCTCACCCTAACGTAAAAGGGGGAGCCTTTTTAGTAAGCGCCTGATGTCGCGAGTTATCCAGCCTCTGAGTCAGGCCAGCGCCATCCTGAACAAGAGGCAAGCGTTGATTTCCTGCAGCTGGTATTTCTGCCAGTGCCCAGATTCGAATCTTGGCGATACCGTTCCTAAAGAAACGCGTTCGAGGAGACGCCATCAATATGAGAATCAGTGTGCTGGTTGCACTTGCCCTGGTTTTATGTTGTACGCCGCGAACCCTGATGTTTGGACAGAACGAAACCACCGTGAAAGGCCTGATCACCGGACGTACGGCAGATACTCTTACGCTGCGGACTATCGATGGGACTCAAGTCATCACTCTGACGGACTCAACGAAGGTGCAGACGCCGAAGGGTCTCGGACTTCGCAAACAACAAATGTCGTGGACGAGTCTCATCCCTGGCCTTAAGGTCAGCGTGAAGGGCATCCCAGACGCTGACAGCAAGCTCGAGGCCAAAACTATTACGTTCACTAAAGACGACTTGCAGACCGCCAGCATGATCCAAGCCGGATTGACTCCTACGGAGGAGAGAGTTGCATCGAATGAGGTGACGACAGCTGCTAACAAGGAAGCAATTGCGGCGAACAAAGCGCAGATCGCAGGCGGTGAGGAAGAGGTAAGCCGGCGTTTCTCGGACCTCGCCGATTACGATGTGAAAGATCAAGCAGTGGTGTATTTTGCATCCGGCAAATCCGCGATTGCGGACATAGATAAGGCGGCGTTAGCAAAACTGGCAGGACGTGCAATTGGCACGCCGGGTTACATTATTGAAGTAAAGGGATTTGCTGATTCGACTGGAAATGCCGCCGCAAACCAAAGCTTGAGCAAAGATCGGGCGTACGCCATTGTCAATTACCTGATGCAGGAATGCAAAATCCCACCTCGTCACATAGTCTCTCCGGGAGCGATGGGCATTTCAAATCCGGTTGCGTCTAACGAGACCTCTCAAGGACGTTCGCAGAACCGCCGCGCCGAAGTCAAGTTTATGGTGAACAAGGGAGTGGCATCTGGCGGAAACTAGTCGGAAATGAGATCCGGCAGTGCCGGCGGAACACAGTTCTGTGTGAATCGATACGCTGGAATCGCAGAACGCCTGCGATGGCGATAGTCATTGTTACATCCCGATAGCACTTCTTGACCCTGTCGAGGGGGTTCTGAGTGCTTACGCTGATTTCAACAGCTAGCTCTTTTTGAGGCTCGATCTGCAAGAACTCTCAGTTCTACCGCCCGGAACAGTCGGTAGGATGACAGTTTGCGGAAGGAGTCCAATGTCCCCCGAGGTCAAGGAAAACAAAGCGTTTGCGAACTGGTTGCGAGACTGGATCGCAGCAATCAAGCAAAGCTGTGCCTCTGTTGAGGCCAATCCCCATCCGGTTCAACCGCGCCGACCTGAGGTCTTATGCCCGCGAAACCATCCGAGCCTGAGTGCAGACTTGCACCCGCCTGAACCATTCCCAGGCAAGAGGATTTGATCTCTGACCCATAGTCAAGCGCAATCCCGAAGTGCAGGGCGATCGAGTTTCCCCCGCGCTTGCCTGAGTCCACAGTGGACAAGAATCCAGTTCTCAATGGGGACTCTGCTCGATGGGCAGGGTCTGTAAATATTCCCAGTGGCCCGGTTCTTCCTCCCGGGCTTAGGCTTGTTTTGCCCGAAGCGCAAATGGGTAATTCCCGCCGGCATTTACTCTGGCGCCACTTCTCCCGGCGGGATTTTTCCTCTAGTACGAAAGATGAAAGATAAGGGCGAACCGTAGTCCATTAGGCTCACCACGGGTGGGTTTTTCTGGAGCGGCGCGAGCGAACCCAAGAAAGGGTGGTTGTGAAGAGCCAGAGCATTTATGCTAAGGAAACGGAAGTGAGCAATGATCTGAACCTCACCTGCCGACGTGTGGCAGACTTGGAACTCGTGGAGCGCGCCCTGGCGGGCGATCCCGAAGCATTCACCACTTTGTTCAATACCCACAAGACAACGATCTACTCCATCTGCCTGCGCATGACCAACAATATCGCACAAGCTGAGGACCTAACCCAGGATGCGTTCCTGCAGGTGTTCCGTAAGCTCTCGACGTTCCGGGGAAACTCGGCTCTGTCCACGTGGCTGTACCGGATCGCGGTGAATACCGTGCTAATGCATTTCCGCAAGAAAGTTCTGAAGCAGGTTTCATTGGACGAAACCTCGGGTCACGACTCAACTCTAGGGCGTCGGGAATATGGCAGTCGAGACGACAGGCTCGACGAATCGGTGGATCGCATCATGCTGGCCCGGGCCATCACGGATTTGCCGCCTGGTTACAGAACTATTTTTCTGTTGCACGAGGTGGAAGGGTATGAGCACGTGGAAATAGCCCGGATGCTGGACTTCTCGGTGGGAAACTCCAAGTCGCAACTGCACAAAGCCAAGCGCCGCATTCGGGAATTTCTGGGCGTGCCCACAGCCCGAACTGATTATTTAAAGCGCGCCTGGAGATTTGATCCGGAATGTGTAATCAGATGGGATGAGAAGGCCGGTCTCCTACGGGATGCTGAAGACTCTCAAGTTATCGACGCGCTTGAAGCGCAAGAAATAAGGGAGACCGGCAAAGGAAAAGATTAGCCCTGCAGCGGCAGAGGCAACGAGGAATTTTCAGGATCAGAAGCTGACGATCGGACTGGACCTGGCCGATCGGGCGAGTTGGCATTGCGAGCTGGACGGAAGGGGTGAGCTTCTGGAATACGCTTCCGCATCCCGCTCCGTATCTCCGCAAGATGTTCATCCGCGGAGCGCGGGCTGCACCCTTACCTGTCAAACACCAAGGATCTAGTCTGGGAACGTGGTTGCGCGGATTGGAAACCAGGGCTGCGGGCAATGTGGTGATTGTAGCCACGGCCAACAAGCTGACCAAGATCAGGTGGGCAGTTTAACCCAAGGATCGAGAGTCTTGCCAGCGCCACGAAGAAGAACGACAGGATCTAATCACCCTTGACCGATGCAATTACTGCTTTGGTCTTGCTGGCTACTTCTGTCTGCGTCGTTGCGGTTCCTGGCTCGAAGAGCCCGGCGTACGCCGCTCCGCCCACCATGCCACCGATGAGCGGCGCTACCCAAAACAGCCAAAGTTGTGCGAGCGCCCACCCTCCAACAAAGATGGCTGGCCCCGTACTCCGTGCGGGGTTCACCGAGAGATTCGTAACCGGTATTCCGATCAGATGAATCAGCGTCAATCCCAGTCCGATCGCTACCGGCGCAAAGCCCGACGGAGCACGCCGGTCCGTTGCGCCCATAATGATTATCAGGAAAAAACAAGTCAGCACCACTTCAGCGATAAAGCATGAGACCAGAGAGTAGCCACCAGGTGAGTGTGCGGCGTATCCGTTTGATGCAAAACCACCACTCACGTCGAACCCCGCTTTGCCGCTTGCGATCAGGTATAGTACTCCCGCGCCCAAGATCCCCCCGAGCACTTGCGCGATGACATAGGGCAGCAATTCCGTAGTCGGGAAGCGCCTACCCGCGGCGAGGCCAAGGGAAACTGCTGGATTGAGATGGCAGCCCGAAATATGTCCGATCGCATACGCCATCGTCAGTACGGTCAGTCCAAACGCCAAGGCGACGCCGTAAAACCCAATCCCTAATTGGGGAAACGCCGCCGCCAGTACAGCGCTGCCGCATCCACCGAACACCAACCAAAAGGTTCCAAGAAACTCCGCGACGGCCCGCTTCGACAGATTCATGGTGTCCTCCCCTGAAGATTGTTTGGGAATCGGCAGCGGAAGCTTAGGATTTGTTGAGGTCGTCGTCCTTGTAGTACTTCGTACCCTGCAGGGTCAACTGCAGGGCAAGACCATTCTTGGTAATCTGGTAGACCCAAACGCCCGGGGCGACCTCGACCGCTCCCGAGTAGGCTGCGCCCTTCTCCCCGGCCTTCGCGGCAGCATCAGTTTGTGCTGAACCTGACCAGCCAGAATCGAGGAATTGTGCCAAAGCTTTGTCGTTCTCGAACACGAAGATGACCCGATAGTCCTTTACTCCCACACCCAGCCCGGCGCCAGCCGAAACCATCTTCATGAAGGTTTCCTGCTTGGTGTTTGAGTTGACGGCAACTCCCGCGCCACGCGCCGTGCTCACCAGCAGCAGGTTCGCCCCCATGTTATTGAAAACGGCATATCCGGCAGACTTTTGGATAGCACCTTGGGCGGTGGGTTGCAGCTTGTACAGTTCTTGCAGAGTCTGGTCTGCCATCTTGCGAGTGGTTTCCCGTTTCTTGTCGGGTGAATCCCCGGCACTGGCCAAACCACTAGCCAACAAAATTGCGACAAGGCTTGAAGCGATTATTCTGAACCTCATTGGGATGCCCTCCTTAATCATTGTGGAGCTGGTTGCCGTAACGTCACGATGTCAGGTTTGCCTGTCATTTGACCAAGTGAAACAGAACATGTGAGGAATTTCGACTGGCAGGATTGCCAGTGGGTTAAACGTGGAGTGAAACTACTTCCAGCTCTGCCAATCAGAAAGCGCTAGGGACACGCAATGTGCACCGAAACAAAGCGCACGAAGTAAAGGAGGCCAGCAATGAAAAAGATCAGCACGGTAGCGACACCGTGACCGAGAAAGTTGCAAGGTTGAAACTGACTATCGGGTTGGACTTGGGTAATTCCTCGCGCTTCGGCGCCGAAAGCGAGGTGTCTCTGTGAGAGTTGACAGTTGCAGTCCTCTGATCGCGAGCCTAGGTTGGTTGGGAAAAGTGCGAATCTCTGCCGCCAGATTCCGCATGAGGAACAGAGATCGTTCTAGGATCAGTCGGTTTCGACCTGCCAATCTTTAATCCGCAAAGTTTGTCGGCCGCGAAAAGTGGAGCCAAACAAATGTCGGTTTGTTCTGGTCAACGACATCTACTGCTCGGGATCGTCATTCTACTCCATGGCGCAAGCGTTCCTGCTCAGCAGAGATCAAGCGTTGTGTTGGATAACCCCTTGAAGGCGCTGAGTGAATCAATTCAGAGCGTCGGGGCACAAGTGTCACCAGCGATTGTACAAATCGAGATATCAGGGTACATACACCCTGATGGCGACAAAGGCGACGACCAGGATAGGAGTGAGACTCATATCGTTACAAAGATGAATGTCATAGCTTCCGGCGTAATCATGGGCGCGGACGGATACATTGTAACCAACGCTCATACGGTTAACGGTGCAAAGAGAGTACGTGTCAACCTGGACGAGAGAGTCCGTACTTCGCAGTGGAAAGGTGTTCCACAGGTCCTCACGTTTGATGCCAGGGTAGTTGGAAAATGCGAACAAGCTGATTTGGCGCTCTTGAAGATCGACGCGGAGGGCTTGCCTACTGTTTCGGTTGGGGACTCAAACACGGTCCGTCCGGGAACATTAGTAGTGGCGGTGGGCAATCCAGAGGGGCTCAAAAATTCGGTTTCAATGGGGATTGTCAGTGCGGTCGCGCGTTCCGACAACGCCGATCGACCCGTGCCCTACATCCAGACAGATGCTCCTATTAATCCCGGAAGCAGTGGAGGCGCCCTGGTGGACATGAACGGCAGGCTTGTAGGGATTACCAGCTTCATGGTGACAGAGGGTGGGGGCAACGATGGGCTGGGGTTTGCCCTCCCGAGCAACTTGGTTCAGATCATTTACGACGAACTCAAGACACGTGGACATGTCCGGGTCGGTGAGATCGGGGTCAGGGTTCAGAACATTACGTCAACTCTGGCACGCGGACTAAGGCTCTCACAGGACTGGGGTGCCGTTGTTTCCGACGTGAAACCCAACAGTTCGGCAGAAATGGCAGGGCTGCAAGTGCGAGACGTGGTTGTAACCGTGGACGGCGAACCTGTTACAGGGTCGCCCCAGTTTAATGCGAGTTTCTACAGCAAGCGAGCCGGGGATCGCGTGAGCCTCGAGGTCTCTCGAAGTGGTGTACATCTGAGGTTCGATGTACCGGTCCGGGAAAATAACGAAGAAGAATCTGACGATCCAATCAACTCGTTGTTAAACGAGAGCGGCCGAGTTGTGGAGTTGGGAGTGATGGGCATCTCTGTGAATGAAAGACCGCGCTCGGATACCTCGCATCGACGGTCCAAATCCGGCGTAGTGGTCGTCGCCAAGCTGGACCATACTCAGCAGAGGACGGACCTGGCAATGGACGACCTAATTCGCTCGGTGAACGATACTCCCGTCTCAAATGTGAAGGAGCTGAGGTCGGAGATCGAGAAGTACAAGTCTGGTGAGCCTGTTGTACTGCAGATCGAACGCAAGGGACGACTAATGTACTTGTCATTCGAAATGGACTGAACATGACTGGAAATGTTGCAGTGGATCTGCTCTGTAACTACTGACAGATCTAGCATCGGCGCGCGCAGCTTAGTCTGTCCTGAGGACCTTCGCAAGGCCATTCGAGAGGGCCGTCGTTCTTGCTAGGGGAAGATTTGATGAGGAACCACTTTATAAACACAATTCTGATCTCCTGTTTTCTGTGTGCCCCGGTATCTGCGCAAAAAGTGGAGATCTTCGGCGGGGCCCAATATGAGCATCTTCAATCCAGCTATAACGCCGTGGGGTGGAACGCTTCGTTAACTGGAAACTTCAAACATGTTCTCGGAATTACGGCCGACTTTAGTGGTGTGTACAATTCGCGAAGGGCTAGCTCTTCCGTTTACACCTATACCATTGGCCCCGTGCTCACCGCACGCCTGCCAGTAGTTCAACCCTTTGTACACGCATTGTTCGGTGGCGCCACGACTTCGACAACAGGCAGAAGCGACAACGCGTTTGCCATGCTCGTTGGCGGCGGCTTAGACATCGGGCTTCGGAAAGGGATCGGATTACGTCTGGTGCAGGCAGATTGGCTGTTGACCAAGTTCGGCGACCAAACCCAGGACCAGCAGGGCAGGGTTTCCGCGGGCATCGTTATAAAGTTTTGAGGACTTCGAATTACAAAGTTTCGGATCCGGGACCAAAATAACTGCCTGAAGGTGGGGATCGCATCTATCCTATCTTTAAGATTCTAAAGCTGGAATTGACTTCTGCTTCAAAGATGCTAAGGTATTCCCCCACTGGTCGGATAGCAAATTCCCCGTAGGATCCCGTTTTGGAGCCGACATGTCTTCGCAAGCGCTACCATCCCACGCAAAACACCTCTTCCGTTATCTTTTTGAGCACGCATCATTGGGAATTGCAGTGGAAGATTTGGAGGGCAGGCTCCTGCTGGCCAACCCGGCTCTTTGTTGCATGCTGGGATACGGTGAGAACGAACTTTGCGGCATGAGTTGCTCCGAATTTTCCAGTGCCGAAGATTCCCGGGACGATTGGGCTCTCTTTCAACAGCTCCGCGCAGGTCTCATCGCCCAGTACTCGATGGAAAAACGCTATTTGAGAAAAGATGGCACTCAGCGTTGGGGGCGTCTGAATGTCTCTCTTTTGAAAAATGGCGGTGAAGGATCGAACCCCCTGGTCTTTGCATTGGTAGAGGACATCACCGAATACAAGCAGACAAAAGCCGCCCTGCGGGAAAGTGAGCAGCGGCTACGTTTGGCGGTGCGGGCCGGAAGAATGTATGCATTCGATTGGGATCTACGAACCGATGTGATAGTGCGATCAGAAGAGTGCAGGGACATTCTCAACTGGATGGATGATCCCGAACACGACACCAGTAGGAGCTTTTTTAACCGAGTCCACCCGGACGACCGCGAAGTTTATACCGCTGCAGAGACAGGGCTCACTCCTAAAAACCCTGCCTATCAAACCAGTTTTCGGGTGTTGCGTCCCGACGGTAGTGCAATTTGGCTCGAGGACACGGGGCGGGCCGTTTTCAACTCCCTAGGTGAGATGCTGAGAGTCACCGGCATGGTGGCTGATGTGACTGCGCGCAGGCGGGCCGAGGAAAACCTGCGGGGAGTCGAGGCGCGCGAGCGAGCTAGAATCAAGGAACTGGAGGCGATACTGGATGCAGTTCCGGTGCCGGTTCTTATCGCATACGACACTGACTGCAGGCAGATGAAAGGTAACCGGGCGGCATGCGACCAATTGCATGCGAGAGCGGACCAGAATTTTTCACAGAGCGCAGGGCCGGACGAACGTCCTGCATTTCGGCAAATGCAGGATGGGGTGGAGATTCCGGCGAATTTGTTGCCAATGCAGCAGGCGGCGGCTACCGGAAAACCGGTATACGGACGTTTATTGACGGCGGTATTTCCAGACGGGACCAGGCGGGAAGAACTCGCGAATGCTGTACCGTTGTTGGATGAGGAAGGCCGACCACGGGGAGCGGTGGGGACGTCGATCGACCTTACGGAACTGAGGCAGACAGAAAAGGCTCTGCGCGAGAGCGAGGACAAACTGCGACTGCTTCTCGATTCGACTGCCGAAGCGATCTACGGAATCGATCTCGAACACCGATGCAGGTTCTGCAACCCGGCTTGCCTCCGCGCCTTGGGATATGAGCGCGTCGAGGAGCTGCTCGGGAAGAATATGCATGATCTGATGCATCACACCCGGTTGGACGGGACTCATTTTCCGCTGGAGGAGTGTCGAGTTCACCGAGTAGTGCAAACCGGCCAAGGAGACCACTCGGACGACGAAGTGTTGTGGAGGGCCAATGGAACAAGCTTTCCAGTTGAATATTGGTCCTATCCGCAGTGGAGAGGGCACGAGCTGGTGGGAGCGGTAGTCGCGTTCATCGACATTACTGACCGCCAGCTGGCAGATGCGGCTCTCGCAAACGTGAGCCGCAAGCTGATTGAGGCACAAGAGCAGGAACGTGCCCGGATTGGCAGAGAGCTGCATGACGACGTCGGTCAACGTCTCGCCTTGTTAGCCGCCGAGTTCCAGCAACTCCAGGAAAACCCTCTTATTTTGCCTGACGTCCGCAGTCGTATGGGTGAGCTCGAGAGGCAGATTTCGGATATAGCCTCCGATATTCAATTGTTGTCGCACGAACTGCATTCGGCGAAACTGCAATATTTGGGTATTGTCGGCGCAGTGAAAGGTTTCTGCCGGGAGTTCAGTGCGCAGCAGAAAGTGGAGATCGATTTCCAAACCGATGCTCTGCCCGCCTTGTCACCGGACGTTTCCCTTTGCCTCTTCCGGGTGCTGCAAGAAGCCCTGCACAATTCTGCAAAACACAGCGGGGTACGGCACTTTGAAGTGCGATTGTGGGGGACTGCGGATGAGATTCATCTCACGGTCAAGGATTCCGGGGGTGGTTTTGATCGCGAACAGGCAAAGATGAGCCAGGGCCTGGGACTCGTTAGCATGGAGGAACGACTGAAGCTGGTAAACGGAAGCTTTACAATAGAAACACAACCCAGGGGCGGGGTCACGATCCATGCTCGCGTACCGGTGGAAAGCGATTCCGGGCGGGCTGCCGGGTAACAACCCTTGAAAGGGGAATTAGTCCCCTGCCTCCGGTTGCGATGCGAAACAGGGCTGGAGACGATTGGAAGCTTGCCTATCTGCAAGTTCGACCGGAACTTGATTCACCAATCCAGCACTGACAAACCGCCTGCCCTGACAAATTGCCTCCACAGCAGCTAATAGATCGATCCCAGCTCGTGCTTTAGCCACGTAGCCCAGTGCTCCTGAGCGGAGACCTTCTTGCACGATATCGGCAGAGGATTCTTGACTCAGAAAGAGCACTTTGGATTCGGGAGATAGCTTGCGAATTCTCCGAGCGGCTTCGATTCCATCCAATGTCGGAAGCCCGATGTCGAGCACAATCAGGTCCGGTTGCAGCTCTTCGGATTTCTGAACTGCCTCTGATCCGTCCGATACCACGGCGATGACCTGCAAATCCGGTCTTTTCTTCAGCGTCGAAGCGATAAATTGCTGGAACGGTGCGAAGTCCTCCACTATGAGAACGCGGACCGATGGCATGTTCCCCCCTTCCTCTAGGACGGCTGCTGCCGAGTGCACAAAGGAATCTTGCTGACATTATCAGGCACGTTATACCATTTCTGTCAATCAGGAAAACTGACAGGGGGGAGATTTTCCCCAAGGTTTAAAGGGGACGGAGTGTTCAGAGCGCGATTAAGGAGAAGGTGGAAGGGCTACTCCGGCCGGGGATTCACTTGGATTATCGCGCCAGACCTGTCCACCACAGTACCTTGCCAATCACCTGCCACCCGGACTCCGGGGCCAACGAGATAGACTCATAGTCTCGTCGATCGGACACCAAAGCGTCTGTGTGATCGAACCTGATCAATCGCGAAACGATCAATCCCCTCGCAGGATTCGAAGCCACAACAATCTGTCCCACCAACTTGTCATGATGGACATCGAGGATATCAATCGCGATGATGTAGCCATCAAGAATTAACGGCGACATCGAATTCCCTCTTACTCTTAGGCAGATCGTGGACTTCGGATTGGGGCACCACTCCATAGGCGCCGCCAACATTGCTTCCGGCCGCACCTGCTCTAAATCGACGGTTTTGTCGCCTGCTTCCCCCGGAGTGCCAGCACGGACGGGAAGGAGCGGAACGGCAACGAAATCAGTACTGGGAATCCTTCTCTGGCTGCCTGCGTGGACCACGCGTAAATTCGGGAATCTAGCTTCATGCATGCGGCGGCGTGCCGCTGGTAAGACTCGCAGCACGTCTGCTGTGCTTAGACCCGCACATCCCCAGAAGTACCAGCAAAGAGGGTCGCCTGCCAGATTCCCGAGTTGTATGTAGATGTTGGCAGGTGCTTGCTGAATCGCTCTTTCCCAGCGGGAAACCGCCATCGTCGATACGCCCAACTGTTTGCCCAACTCGGACTGGCTAAGCTTCAGACTACTGCGGAAGTCTACGATCTTTTGTGACCACTCAGGTAGGGCGGCTCTGGTTTGTTTGGCTGTCAATTTTTTGGGGGGCATGTGTGACCCCCTTTCGGGTAATCTGCTCTCGCTTCCAGGTACACCTAATATTTTAATCCCTAAGCGTAGAGGGTGTCACCAATCGATAGGCGCACTGTATGAATGACGATTACGCCAACAAATCCAGGCGGTGAGTGGAATCACGATTTTAGGCCAGGAGTCTCTCCCGAGGGCGATCCTGTTTCCAGTGAGATGTGAGTCCTGCCAATGCAGTACTCCCGTCGGCCGCACGACACTCGCTTAGTTTCGCACTGCATGAGTTTGTAAGAACAACTGACAATCGAGACAGGTTTAACGCCTCTGATGTCTTGTTCTACTTGGCGCTCACTGGCTTCCTTGCTTTCCAACGCACCACGTGGAAGTCATTCACGACATCAAGCTGTCGGAATACTCCTGAGACTGCACCATGGGCGTTGCTGTACGAACCGACCGAGAGGGAGACCGGGCAAGTCTTGTACTGACCGGTCCGTTCGACTTGGCCCATGCTCCAGCGGTGGCCGAGGGAGTGGAGAGCGCCGAAGCCTGCTTGGGTGGGTGCCGCTCGGTCGATGTCGACCTATCACAGCTCGATCGTATCGACGGCGCCGGCGCAGTCTTACTGGCGCGCCTTCTCGATCGGCTGGACGCGGATAAGTGCGGCACGCGCATCGTTGAAGGCCACAACACCAACGCGGCACGCTTGATCGCCCTTTATCGCGAGCGCCGAGGAGGCCGCCCAACGCCTCAGAGATCCTCGATAAGTTCTCTGGGTCGGATTGGCGCGTCTGCAGCTGAGTTGCCTGGAAAGGCATACGAGGCGTTTGATTTTGTCG
>Ga0207695_10009812_pt1 | contig 11765 bp, 10 predicted proteins | sample KBSC54metaG_FD_184354 | JGI IMG/M metagenome (GOLD analysis project Ga0207695, IMG submission 184354) | Corn rhizosphere microbial communities from Kellogg Biological Station, Michigan, USA - KBS C5-4 metaG (SPAdes) (version 2) | ecosystem: Host-associated > Plants > Roots > Rhizosphere > Soil... | reverse complement strand
CGCCTTCAGGCCGATCCCACGCTTCTCCCTGGTGCGGTGGACGAGATGACCCGCTGGGTGACGCCGGTGAAGCATTTCTTCCGTACCGCGACGCAGGACTACACGCTTCGCGGCGAAACGATCTGCGCAGGCGACACGCTAATGATGTGTTATCCCTCCGCCAACCGCGACGAAGAAATCTTTGAAAGCCCTTTTGCGTTCGATATCACCCGCTCACCCAACCGCCACATCGCATTTGGATACGGTCCGCATGTGTGCCTTGGTCAGCATCTCGCCAAGATGGAAGTGCGGATATTCTTCGAGGAGTTGTTGGCGCGGGTAGGCAGCTTCGAACTTGCCGGTGACCCGGCTTGGGTCCAGGCGAATTTCGTCAGCGGACTGAAGCGAATGCCGATCCAATACAAAACGGCAATGGGTGGCTAGGAAGTCTTCGGTAACGATCGCTCTTACGCTATCGATAACTGCAAGTTGTCGGTGGCATTGGATAGCGCGAAGATGGGAGCGAATCTTTGATTGCGAGACACTTCTCAGGAACTAGGTCACTCTTGGAACTGAGTAGGTCAGCCCTTGGCATCAGTGCAAAATCCCTGATCGTTCCTGACTGAGTAGGCGTCGCGCACATGACGGATTGGGAAGACATTCGCTATTTCTTGGCGGTTGCGCGCGGAGGGTCGGTACGGGCAGCTGCTGAGCGCCTTGAAGTCACGCATTCCACCGTGCTGCGACGCATCGCCAAGCTCGAAGAGCATCTTGGGGCGCAGATTTTCGAGAAGCTGACGTCGGGCTATCGTCTTACTGACGCGGGGGAGGAAATCCTCGAATTCGCAGAACAGATGGAAGCGTCATCCTATCGTCTGGAAACGCGTGTCTTCGGTCGCGATCAGAGCGTGCGCGGACGGCTGCGGGTGACGATGGCACCGATCCTTGCGACACACTTGCTCATGCCGGATTTCGCCGACTTCGCGCGTCTTCACCCTGAGGTCGAGATTGAAATCCTTCCCTCTGGCGAGCTGGTGAATCGGTACGCTGGGGCGGGATATTATTCGCAGTGCTTTCAACAATCGTTGTTTTCGGCGAGGCTCGGTTGGCCATTGCGAGTTGGGGCAGCGCGGGCGCGCTCGTGAAGGTCGCCGGCATTACGCCGGACATCGTGTCCCGCACCGGTGCGTGGAAGCCCGTCACAATGCCACCGTCGGCGGAGACACGGGCTGCCATTCGCACGCCACAAATGAAGGTGCTGTACGCCACTGTGCAAGACGAATTACTGGCGAACACGCGCGCGGCAGCCAAAGCAGGCGCCAAGATTGTGATCTGGTCGGAAACTGGCGCGCCCGTCCTTGAGGCGGACAAGCCGGCGCTGCTGGCTAAAGTGGCGACCGTAGCCTGTGAAGAAAACGTCTATGTCGATGCAGCCATCGGCGTGCTGTTCGAACGCAACGAGACTTATCTGATCGCTCCGGATGGAAGTGAGCAATGGCATTATCGCAAAAACCATCCCGTTCCGGGCCTTGAACCCGTAGCGCCGTACCAGAACGATGCGCCTGTCGCCCAAACGCCCTTCTGCAAGCTTTCGAACGTCATCTGCTATGACGGGGACTTTCCCGCCCTTACACGGAAACCGGTGGACATCATGCTCCTGCCAGGCTGGGATTGGCGCGAGATGGGCTACGCGCACACGATGAATATGGCGCCTCTGCGCGCGATCGAGAACGGCTATTCGCTGATACGCATCGACTTCATTGGCGTCTCCGCCGCTTTCGATCCTTATGGCCGAGTGTTGGCCATGCAGGACACGCTGCCTGGGCAAAGCCACATGATGATCGCGGATCTGCCGACAAGACCCGTTTGGACCCTCTATAGTGAGATTGGCGATGTCTTTGGGTGGTTATGTGGCGCCACAGTTCTCGGGTTTTGCGCCTATGGGGCCGTTCGTCCTGTTCGCGGTCTCCTAGGCGCCGCATAGACTAGCCTCCTTAGTGCGAAAGTCACCAAAGATCACCGATGCGCGCGCCCCCCGGCGCTTTAAAAAATTGTGCTCTTTGTCGGCGGCAAAACGAGCCATTCAATATTCACATCGGCCGAACACTGTGCAGGGATCATTCGTGTGAACAGAATGCCGTTTTTTTACTGGTAGTGATTGTCAGCGTCGTTGATTCGCCGTCCGGCAAACTGAGACCACAGTATCGCGAAGCCAGCGATGGGCCGGATCGGCGTCGACCCGCGGATGCCACATTGCTGAAACTACGATCTCTGGCGTGCGAACCGGAAGCTCGAAGCTCTGAAGTCCAGTTACCGCCGACTGATCGTTCGCTAAGCTATTGCCGACGCAAGAGTGCGGCACAAGCGCGACCAAATCCGATTGACGAGCGATCCGCATCGCATCAGGAAATCCCGGCACGACGACGGACACAAACCGTTGAAGGCCAAGTTTTCCCAGCGCGTCGTCAACTGGTCCGGTGAATGCGCCCTTCCGTGACGCAACAACATGATCGCAAGCAGCATACCTTTTGGGCGTAACCTTTGTGCCCGAAAGAAGCGGATGGCCAGTCCGAGCCACCCCAACAAATCTGTCGCGAAATAGAGCCTGCGTGCGAACCTCCGGCGCGAAGTCGCCCAGCACGCCGATCTCCAAATCAATCTGCCCCTCCCGAAGCAGGCGCGCATCCTTTTCTGGCTTGGGCGCAAAACGCAGGCGGACGCGCGGAGCGACCGCGGCGATGGCTGCGACCAAGGAAGCAGAAAAGGCAGCGACAAACCCTTCGCTCGCACGAATGCTGAAGGACCGCTCAAGCAAGGCTACGTCCAAACGGCTCACATTTGGCGTCAAGACCGCGCGCACGTCTCGGCTCAGCGCGCGGACACGGTCGCGCAGTTCAGCGGCGCGGGGCGTTGGCACCAGCCCGCGCCCCGCGCGCACGAGCAGCGGATCACCTGTTGCAGAGCGGAGACGCGCGAGAGTCCGGCTCATGGCGGAAGCACTCAAACCGAGGCGCCGCGCGGCGCCGGTGACGCTTCCCTCGGCGAGCAGTACGTCCAACGCCGCAAGGAGGTTCATGTCCAAGGTGTCCATGAACGGAGGCTATCGGATCTGGCCAGTAGGACCTAGCGTCTGATGCAACGATAAAATTCAGGCGATGCGTTTGGCGCTAGCCGACGGCTTCTTGCATATGCCCGGCCGGTGCCGCTCGTCACCGAACATTGGCTCCTTTGGACCCGACGCGCCGTGCATCTCCTCCGTTGAGACCGAATACGGGAGGCACCCTCGCCACACAGGAGCCTCCGCTATAGCGGTGATATAGACGCCCGTCTGTAGCGGCGCTATAGTGCGCTCGTGAGCACGAAAGAAACCCTGCTAGCGGCCGCGTTGAAGGTCTTGGAGGAAGGCGGCGAGGCGCAGTTTTCGACGCGTGCGATTTGTGCGGTGGCGAAGGTTGCCGCGCCCACTCTCTACCACCACTACGGTAGCGCAGACGGTCTCCTGAGCGCCGCTATGACGGAGGCCTTCGCGCAGTTTCTCCGGAGCAAGCAGGCGGCGATTCAGTCCGACGATCCTGAGATCGCGCTCCGGGAAGGCTGGGACGATTACGTGCGTTTCGCGGCCGCCCGTCCCCGGCTCTACGCCGCGATGCTCGGCCGCGTCCTGCAGGGCGCCCGAATACCCGCCGCCGAGCAGGCCTTCGCGCTCCTGATACAACAGCTCCGGGCCGTCGCTGGCGAGCGACGACTCGGCGTCTCGGTGGAGGCCGCAGCCGACCTTATGTGGTCGTCCGTCAACGCCGCTTCCCTGCTCTATGTGACGGCGCGCCTGCGGGATTCGGAGCCACCCACTTCGGCCATTGTCGCGAGCATTCGCGAGCAAGCCCTGCTGACGATCTTGCTCCCCAAAACGAAAGAGGCGTCCCGATGAATATCCTCGTTACGGGAGGCACCGGCTTCCTTGGCAAGCACCTGATCTCGAAGCTCGTGGAGGACGGTCATCGGGTTTTGGCGCTGACACGTTCGGCGTCTTCCCACGAGGCGCTCCGCGCCTTAGGCGCCTCGCCTGTCGCGGGCGACCTGCAGAGCCGAAACCTGCATACGCTGCCCGCAATCGACGCCGTCGTGCACGCGGCCGCCCTATTTCGTTTCGCGGGGCCGCGCGCGCCCTACTTCCGGACCAATGTCGATGGCACGGATGTGCTGTTGCGCACTGCCGAGAAGGCAGGTGCGCAAACTTTCGTCCACATCAGCGCGGCGGGAGTCGCCATGGATGATTGCGGCTCGCCTCTCCGCGACATCGACGAGACTGCGCCGACGCATCCCGACAGCTTCTCGGCCTATATCGCGAGCAAGTCGCGCGCCGAGAAGCTCGTCCTGGCTGCCGACAAGTCAGGCTTCCGGACAGTCGCTCTACGTCCGTCCGCGATCTGGGGTGCGGGCGACGCGTTTAGCCGCGCAATTCCGCATGCCATCGGCTCCGGGCGGTTCGCCTTCTTTGACCGAGGCGATTACGCCTTCTCGACCTGCCATGTGGACAATGTCATTGAGGCCGTGAAAAGCGCGCTTGAGCGTGGCACGGGCGGCCGAGCCTACTTCATCAACGACCGGGAACGGCAAACCTTCCGTGAGTTCATCGCAATGCTCGCAGGAGCGCAGGGCTTGTCCATCGATAAGGTGAGATCGATGCCTTATCGGCTGGCCTTCGCCCTAGGGGGGTTGTTGGAGGCCGCCTGGACCGTGACGCTTCGGAAAGACGACCCGCCGCTCTCACGTTCGATGGTGCGCCTGATTGGGCGGGAAATCAGCACCAACGACGGTGCTGCGCGCTGCGAGCTGGGCTACATCGGAAGGACATCGCGCGCGGATGGCCTACGGAGCTACGAGGGGGATTCTCCGACCTAATGCCTGAAGCCTGTGCCGTGTGGCCGCGCGACTTGCGGTGCCAAGGGTTGCGAGGGGGCAAGCCGCCCGAGAATACAATGGTGGGGCCTCCAACCGTCCACACGCAATGGATCGTCAGAGAGCGTTGTCTCCTTCACGCGCCGAGCGAATTGGCTCGAATTTCGCCGATAAGAACGAGCGTCAGACGCAACTATAATGTGCGTTCGATGCTACTAGTGCCTGCCAACCGAATCTCACAAATTCGCTGGCGACCTCCGCGCGAAAGATATTTCATGCCCGCCGCTACATCGCTCGACACCGTCGGCACTGTCCTGCTCATCGGCGCATCGCGCGGTCTTGGCCTCGCGATGGCCGCGAACTTTCTGGAGAGAGGGTGGAAAGTCGTCGGAACGGTGCAAGCGGGCGGCAGAACCGCGTTGCACGATCTGATGGATGAATATCCGGGCCGCATTGAGATCAAGTCTCTGGATATCACCGAGCCAGTTCAGATCGCAGCGTTGCATGACCACCTCTCTGGTCGAAGGTTCGACATCCTGTTTCACAACGCCGGAATTGCCAACGCCGACCCGCTCCAATCCGCGGCTGAGGCGCCAGTGGAGGAGTTCGTGCGTGTGCTGGTCACGAACGCCCTGAGCCCAATGCGCGTCATAGAAGGGCTCCAGGACCTTGTTCGTGCGGAGGGGCTCATTGGCGTCATGTCGTCGGGTCAAGGGAGCATCAGCAACAACGAGAGTGGCAGGAACGATATCTATCGCGGCAGCAAAGCCGCTTTGAACCAGCTCATGCGGTGCTACGCCGCGCGTTATGCCGAAGTACCGCGCGCATTGGTCTTGATGGCGCCAGGATGGATCCGCACCGAGTTGGGCGGGCCACGCGCGCCATTCAGTATCGGGGAGTCCATTCCGAAAGTGGTGGACGTGCTGCTCGGGCAGCAGGGCAAACCTGGTTTGCGCTATCTCGACCGCGAAGGACGCACCGTTCCGTGGTGAACGCCCGCCCCCACGCCCTTCAACTTCCTCCAATCGGCGAGTGTCGGAACTGATCGCAGTCTATTTGCGACGGATTTCCTATCGTTCTGCAAAGCTGCAAAGCGGAAATAATGCGCGCTTTCCTCGCCCGCAATTCCGAGCGCAATCAATTCGCGGATGCTGATGATGGAGTTCAATTAAGTTGCGGCGCAACATGCTGTGAAGATTCCTGAAGCATTTTGAAGACGCTTCGGTGCGGTGCTAACTCTCGTTGTTGGTGACTAGGCGGATGATTTTCCCGAGATCTGTCTGGCCTGTTGTGTTGACAGGTGACCCACGAGAGAGCGACCGCGCCAGCGGTGCGCGCAGCAGAATATCGCCGCCTTCCGCGAACGCCTTTGGCCCGACGTCGCGCACAAGATGCTCGCGCACATGGGTGGGAATGCTCGCGCTGTCCCACAGGAACACGCTCTGCTTCAGCTCTTCGTAGTACCTGTCGTCCGCTGCCGCATCGCCGCTGAGATTGCGCTCGCGCTCCAGAAGACACGCAGCGCTCGCCGGTGTCTGTGGACCATCCTTGGCAATGGCCATGAACAGACCATCCATCACATCCACTTGCGGCATGTTCACGCCGTTGAGCAGGCAGAACAGAATGGAATCGTCGCTCTCGTCGATCAGGATGCCGTGAAGCTGTCCCGCGAGTTGCAGCAGCGGCCCTGCAACTTCATACGCGGCGTTGCCCCAGCGCATATGCAGGATGCCGTTCTGCTTGCGGATCATCACGATGTCGCGCACGAACTCGCCCGGCCGCGTGAAGGCGAGGCGCGTGGTGTTCCAGATACCTTCAAAGCCCGCCCCGCGCCTTGCGGTTTCGCGCCGCGCGGTGTCGATCATGCGCGGCGGAAAGTCGATCGAGACATCTTCGCTCGCATCGTCCTTGACGATAACGGTCGGATCGACACCGAGCTTCTCGGCGAGCGCGCTCAGGCTGACGTCCCAATCGAGCATGCTGAATCGCGGCAGCCGCTTCGCGACGAGAGCGGTGACGGCCGCGAGATTGTGCGCCGACGGCGTCACCGTCCCGGCCACCCAGCGGCCGACCAGCGATTTGTCCACGCGCAGCTCCGCCGCGAGCCGGCCGCGGCTCATCGAGAAGGCCTTCAAGACCAGATTTAGCTTTTGACCAAAATCCGCGTTCGCCATCCGCCCAGCCAGTTCGGCGCTGCACTACAAGAATTCCACATTTTCCGGGAAATGCAACCGTTGCATGCACCGTTGCACCGCTCGCCGCCCGCCGCTGCAACTCCCCGCAACCAGCGGATCGCACCAAAAACCACCTCGAAACAACTTTGGGGGTTCCCATGAGCAAGGTTCTTATCTCGGTCGCGATAGCGGCAGCGTTTTCGGCCACGATGTTCACCGGCCAGGCTTCGGCCAAATCGAATGTCGCAATCCTGCATGCCTTCTGCACGAAGGTGGACTGCACGGATGGCGATCAGCCGGTCGGCGGTCTCGTCGCCGACCCGCAGGGCAACTATTACGGCACAACCGTGATCGGCGGCGATGGGGGCGTCGGCTCGATCTATCGCGCGTCAAAGAATGGCGGCAAGTGGTCTGTCTATCGCATCTATAGCTTCTGTCATTCGGAAGCCTGTCCGGATGGAGCGTCGCCGCAGGGCAGCCTCATCATCGACACCGCCGGCAATCTTTATGGCATCGCCAGCGACGGTGGAAACAGCAGCGGTAATAACGGCGCCGGTCTGGTCTACGAACTCTCGCCGAACGGCAAAAAATGGAAATACAAAGTCATCTACAAGTTCTGCTCTGCCGAAGTCTGTCTCGATGGGCGCGATCCGTATCAGTCTGGCCTCAGCTATCAGGGCGCCGCGTCGGGCGCACCGTATGACGGCGCCTCGCCTCTCTACGGCACGACGCAGTACGGCGGTGCCAATGACACGGGTACGATTTTCCAGCTGACCCCAAAAGGCAAGAGATGGTCGGAAAAGGTCATTTACAATTTCTGTTCTCAGACAAATTGCATTGATGGCGGTACGCCTTTCGCCGGTGTCAGCGTCGATGCCACCGGAAACATCTTCGGAGGGGCGACGCTGGGTGGTGTCGATACGAGCGAGAATTGCTGCGGCGTCGTCTATGAATTGAAGAAGCGCGGGTCGGGCTGGGACTACACGTCCCTGCATATGTTCTGCAGCACCGTGGTCAACGACGTGTGCCTCGACGGACGATTCATAATGGCGCCGCCGGTTATCGATGCGGCTGGCAATCTCTATGGCACCACGACATTTGGCGGCGCGAACGACAACGGTACCGTCTTCAAGCTCGAGCCGCATGGCAGCGGTTTCGACTTCTCCACGCCTTACAGCTTCTGCCAGGCGGCTTGCAAAGACGGCTCCAACCCATGGGCAGGCGCGCTCGCATTGGGTGCCGATGGAACGCTGTATGGCACGACGGTACAGGGCGGAGCAGGCGGTGGTGGCACGGTCTTTTCCATGAGCAGCAGCAAACCGAACAAGCTCACCACGCTCGCCTCGTTCAGTGAGAAAACGGGTGGCGAGGCGTTTGGCGGTGTTGTGCTCGACCAGTCCGGTGCGTTGTTCGGAACTCTTGCTTTCGGCGGCAAGCATTCCGGCGGGACGCTTTTCCAGGTCATCCCCTAAGGCCGGGGCACGGAAGGCGTGCGTGACGCGCACACCTTTCGTACCGCGGACAACATCAATCAATCCGGAGAAATTCGATGAACAAGAGTCTCGTGACCGCATTCGTGGTGGCCGTTCTGGGCGTCAGTCTTTCCCATGCTGCCGCCGCGCCGACCTACAAGGTCGAGCATAATTTCTGCTGGCGCACCAACTGCATCGATGGCGACCAGCCGATGTCCGGCCCGGTCAAGGATGCGTCCGGCAATTTCTACGCCGTCTCCTTTGCGGGCGGTGCGCATAACAAGGGAACGGTGTTCCAGATCTCCTTCAACGGCGGTCATCGCACGTTCAAGCGTATCCACGAATTCTGCAGGCAGGCCGATTGCGCCGATGGCGCTGCGCCGAAGGCCGGGCTGATCATCGACACGAACGGCAACCTCTATGGCACCACGACCGAATCCGGGATTCACGCGAACGGCCTGATTTACGAGTTGTCGCCCAACGGCGCAGGCTGGACCTACAAAATCCTTCATCGCTTCTGCAGTCGGACCGACTGCAAGGACGGCGATCAGCCACGCTATGTGACGCTTGCCTATCAGGGCGCCGCGTCCGGCGCACCCTATGACGGCGTTTCTCCTCTTTATGGTGTGACCGCGTTGGGTGGACAACACCATGGCGGCGCGGTTTTCGAACTGACGCAGACGGCCGGCAAGTGGCAGGAAAAGGTCATTTACAGCTTTTGCGTTGCGACCGGCTGCCCTGACGGAGATCAACCCTTCGCGACCGTGACGGTGGGCGCAACAGGCACGACGCTCTATGGCACCGCCGGAGGCGGTGCGTACGGCCACGGCGTCGTTTACATGCTCAGGAAGCGCGGCGCGCGCTGGGTCGAAACCGTGCTTCACAGCTTCTGCCGCGACGGTGGATTGTGTGTCGATGGCGATAGTCCCGAAGCGTCGCTTGTTCAGGATGCGAGTGGCGCTCTTTACGGATCGACCTATTTCGGCGGTGCAACGGCACATGGCTCGATCTTCAAGCTGATGCCGGACGGCGAGCACTCGGTGCTCACCACGCTTTACAGCTTCTGTCCCGTTGCCGGTTGCCTAGACGGCGAAAACCCGCAGCCAGCCATGGCGATGGACGCGAACGGGACGTTGTTCGGCATGGTTGGTACAGGCGGCGTTCACGACACCGGAGTAGTCTTCCGCCTCGGCGGAACCGTCTACACACCGCTGTTCTCGTTCGGCACGCCGGAAGCACCTGGAGGCTTCGGGGAGTCAACGATGATGCTTGACAGCGACGGTTCTCTTTACGGCACGACGCTCACCGGCGGTGCGAACGGCCACGGTGTCCTCTTCCGCGTCACACCCTGAACGCATCTCGAACATCAACGCTGCACGCGCGGCAACTTTACCAAGGAGGTTCAAATGAACAAATATCTTATCACCCTGCTGACTGCGTTAGCGATCAGCGGCAGCTCTCACGGGGCTCTGGCAGCCGGAACATACAAAGTGATCCATAATTTCTGCACGGAAGAAAAATGCGCTGACGGCAAATGGTCCAGGAGCACTCTGACAGCCGACGGCGCTGGAAATTATTATGGCACGACCATGGCTGGCGGGACGAAGGACGGCGGAACGATCTTCCGGATGTCGCCAAACGGCGCACAATGGAAGTTCACCGAGTTATACAAATTCTGCTCCGTAAAGGGGTGTAAGGACGGAAGTAGTCCGCGCGGCGGCGTCACCGTCGATACGGATGGAAATCTCTACGGCGCGACGTTCTCCGGCGGCGCCCATGGGCAGGGCGCCGTCTTTCAGTTGTCGCGGAACGGGAAGCTGAAGGTGCTTCATAGCTTCTGCATCGATGAAACCTGCTCCGATGGTGCTGTCCCCCAGAGCCTGACGCTTTCCTATCAGGGCATGGCATCGGGAGTTCCCTACGACGGGACATCGCCACTCTTCGGGACGGCATCGGCGGGCGCACACAACGGCGGCGTTGTATTTTCGCTGACGCCGAACGCGGCAAAGACGAAGTGGACCTATAAGGTGATCCATGACTTCTGTGCGAATGATCCTTGTACGGATGGCGGCCATCCGTTCTCGGGCGTATCCGTAGATGCCTCGGGAAATCTCTTCGGAGCTTTGACCGATGGTGGCGCGTACGCACATGGGGCGATATTCGAAATGCAGAAGAACGGCTCCGGTTGGAAATATATCTTGGTGCATAGCTTCTGCAGCGATCAGGACATATGCGCCGACGGAAACGCTCCGGTCGCAGCGCCGGTGATGGATGGCGCCGGAAATCTCTATGGAACAACCCTCGCAGGCGGCTCAGCCGCAAATCGGGGCTCCGTTTACAAACTAGTGCCGAACGGCTCGAAATGGACGTTCACGAGCTTGCATGCCTTCTGCGCGGAAACGAACTGCACCGACGGCAGAACGCCTTACGCGGGCGTCATGGTCGACCCGAACGGCAATTTGTTTGGCACGACAGAAGCCGGCGGCGACGTCGACAACGGGACGCTCTACGAACTGAGTGGAAAGCAGCTAACGACCTTCACCCGACTGGAATCTTTCGACAGCAAGAAGGTTCCGGGCGCAACACCGTTTGCCGCTCCCACGCAGGATTCATCTGGCGCCCTGTTCGGAACTGCAGCGAATGGAAGCTCCAAGGACGCTGGCGTGATTTTTAAATTCACACCGTGATTTTCCGGAAAGGCGCGGAGCGAACTCCGCGCCTCTCGCCCCTTGAAACCGAGCCATCCCAATCCCCATGGCCTTCACGCCAATCACCGTGCCACACGAAATGTCGCGACCAGTTGTAGGTTCGATAATAGAGGGGCTCGTCGACCCAGGCGCCTTCGATAAAAACGGGTTCAGAGTGGCGGGATATGGGGCGACCCTCGCTTTCAGTTGCTCGGCCGACACCGACTACGACACCGGCGCTCATCGCGGCGTCACTAAAGGTCGCGGGAAGGGACCGACGAGCGGGCGCAACTCAGCGGGGAAACTGGCTCGCCGTGCGCGCGGCGCCTTGATAAGCTGCGCGGGTCAGGGGATTGCGTCATGCACAATTTGTCGAAAATCGCTGTATTTGCCGCGTTTATCCTTGTGCTCGCGTCCCATCCCTGTGTAGCAGCGCAGCCGCCAGTAGAAGCGTTTGGCAATCTGCCCTTCATAGAGGCGCCTCAATTTTCGCCGGACGGAAAGAACTTCGCCGTCATACGGGCAGTCAACGGGCGCCCGGCGGTCGTCGTCTA
>Ga0207695_10009811_pt1 | contig 11766 bp, 15 predicted proteins | sample KBSC54metaG_FD_184354 | JGI IMG/M metagenome (GOLD analysis project Ga0207695, IMG submission 184354) | Corn rhizosphere microbial communities from Kellogg Biological Station, Michigan, USA - KBS C5-4 metaG (SPAdes) (version 2) | ecosystem: Host-associated > Plants > Roots > Rhizosphere > Soil... | reverse complement strand
GATATCTCTGCGGAAAAGGCCGCCCAGATTCTTGTCGAAGCACACACGACCCCCGAGGAAGTCGAAGAGATCTACCAGTTAACTTCGCTGGCCGGATTCGACGAGCGATTTGTCATTCCTCCGTTTTCACGGGAAGCGGCCATCGGGTTGGTGCAGATTACGCAAACCCATCAGGAGGGTGGCGGCATGGGCTTCCTGCACGAGCCACGAAGGGGACTCTAAAGATGTATCAGGATCTAGCCCGACTTCTGAGCTACCCCGACGCGCAGCTTTTCCAGGCGGTGGACATCTGCATCCAGGTGCTTGCGACGGAAGCCGCCGAAGCGACAGCCCTGCTCGAAGACTTCCGTGATGCTGCCCAGGCGTTGGGGCCAGGCGCCCTGGAAGAGGCCTACATCCGGACATTCGAAATGCGGGCCGAGACTGCGCTCTACATCGGCCACCAACTGTTTGGCGAAGACTGGCGCCGGGGCACTTTTATGGCTTGTCTCAAGGGAAGGTACCAGGAATGCGGATTTTCGTGTGGTGCGGAACTGCCGGATCACGCGAGCGTCGTCCTGCGGTTCTTAGACTTGGAGGAGCCGGGCCCGGAAAAGGAGGAATTGATCGCCGATTGCATCATTCCAGCGCTTCACAAAGTGCTGCTGGCCGTGGATGACAAGAATACCCCTTACGGCAACGTTGTGCGGGCGGTCTTGCTATGCCTGGGCGCCGGGGGCGTCAGTGAGACGGAAACTGAGGATCTCTCATGCAGACCTTCTTCTTCATCGCTTTTCCCTATATTGCGCTGATTCTGGCCGTCGGAGTTGGCCTGTACCGGTATTTCTCGCACCGCTTTACCTATTCCAGTGTTTCCTCGCAGCTCTTAGAAAACCGCCATTTGTTCTGGGGATCCGTCTCCTGGCACTACGGCATCACTCTGATCCTGCTCGCCCACGTTTTGCCTTGGTTGTTTCCACGGGCCGCAGCGGCGCTGCTTGGCGATCCCACGCGCCTCCTCGTGTTGGAACTGACCGGCTTGGCTCTGGGTTTTTACTGCGTTTTCGGTATCGCCGTGCTGATCGCCCGGCGGCTGCCCAACGATTCTCGTGCGCGCGCGGTCACGTCACCCATGGACTGGATTCTGCTCCTGGTCCTCGCGTTCCAGGTTCTGAGTGGGGTCGGCATTGCCCTTTTTGAACGGTGGGGATCGGTATGGTATTTGAGCACTGCCGTGCCGTGGCTATGGTCGCTCGTGCGATTGAACCCCGATGCGAGTACCGTGACCGGGCTTCCAGTGTTGATACAATCCCACCTGATCAGCGGTTTCGTAGTGATTCTGTTGTTTCCTTTTACCAGGCTGGTACACGTTTTCGCAATTCCGATCGAGTATCTGTGGCGTCCGTACCAGGTGGTTGTCTGGAACCGAAATCCGCGCCTGCCCGAAGCACCGACGCTGGCAAAGGATACTACTGTCAGCGTGCCGGCGCCCCCGGAACCGACCGATTTGGACCGTCGCCGGTTGCTGGCCAAGCTCGGCATATTTGTGGGTTCCGTTAGCGCCGCAATAGTCGGCATACCGAGCATCGCGTTTCTGCTGGGCCTGCGAAAAGCTCCCGAAGTTTGGCGGAGCCTCGGCGCCGCCGGCAGCTTTCAGATTGGCCAAACTGTAGAAGTATCGTTTCTGGATTCTTCGCCGCTGCCGTGGTCCGGCGTAACCGCCAAGACCGCTGCGTGGTTGCGCAGAGAAAGCCCAGAGCAGTTCATCGCGTTCGCCATCAATTGCACTCATCTCGGCTGCCCGGTACGCTGGCTGCCGAACGCGGACCTGTTCATGTGTCCGTGCCATGGCGGAGTGTTCTATAAGGATGGCGCGGTGGCTTCAGGACCGCCTCCCAAGCCGCTGGTCACCTACCCGGTGCGAGTGCGGGACGGAATGGTCGAGATCCTAACCAGCCCTCTGCCGATCACGAGTATTTAGGAGGTGAATCCTGTGCGGATACTGAAGCAAATCTGGCGCTGGTTTGACGATCTCACGGGGTTCTCTCAATCGCTCGGCCCCATCATGTCGCATCCCGTGCCGCAAGCCCGCAGAACCAGGTGGTTCTATGTCTTCGGCAGTGCTACCCTCATTGCTTTTCTGGTGCAGGTGGTAACGGGAATTGCGCTCTCCAGCGCTTACGTAACAGGCTCCGGGCAAGCTTACGATAGCCTCCAGTTCATCACCAGTGCCCCCATAGGCCGGATCATTCGCGGCATCCACTACTTTGGCGCCTCGGCCATGATCATCCTCATCGGACTGCACACCATTCGTGTGTACCTGATGGGAGCATACAAATACCCGCGTCAGATGAACTGGCTGACCGGCGCCGGATTACTGCTCTTTACTTTGCTTATGGCATTCACAGGGCAACTCCTGCGCTGGGACCAGATGGGCTTTTGGACGGCGGTAGTCGCTGCGGAACAGGCCGGACGGGCTCCGCTGATCGGCAATTGGCTGGGCCACTTTCTTCTCGCGGGCAACACCGTGGGAGGAGCCACGCTGAGCCGATTCTTTGCTGCTCACGTGTTCTTCTTGCCGGCGCTGATGTTTCTCTTCATCGCTGTGCACTTGTATTTAGTCATTTTCAATGGCATTTCCGAGCCGCCCAAAGCCGGCAGGCCGGTCGACCCGCGGACGTATCGGCGTTGGTATCATTCGCTGCTCGAACGCGAGGGAATTCCGTTTTGGCCTCAGGCCGCCTGGCGTGATGTTTTTTTTGGCGCCATTGTGGTTCTGGCGATATTTGTGCTGGCGCTGGTTGTTGGTCCGCCGGAACTCGGCAAGCCGCCCGATCCGACTATCATCTCTGCGTCACCCCGCCCTGACTGGTATTTCATGTGGTATTTCGCCCTCCTGTCCTTGATCCCGAAGTGGTCGGAGAGGTGGGTGATCATCCTGGGCCCGCTCGTCTTCGGGCTATTCTTGATTCTGGTGCCACTGCTGGGCGGCCGGGGAGAGCGCAGTCCCCTGCGTCGTCCATGGTCGATTCTGATCATCGGCTTCGTTATCTTTGTGATTGCGCATTATTGGCTCGTAGGAATCCGCGCGCCCTGGTCCCCGCGCCTCGAGGCGGCGGCGTTGCCCGCTTCCGTAGTTGGCGTCGATAGTGGTCCCATCGCGGACGGTGCTAGGGTCTTCTTTGACAAAGGCTGCGAGTATTGCCACACGGTATCAGGTTATGGCGGCATTCGCGGGCCCGACCTCTCCGATGCAGGAGATCGCATGAGTACCGCCCAGATGGCCACCCGGATCTTTAGCGGAGCCGAGAACATGCCGTCCTACCGTGGAAACCTGAAGCCCGAGGAATTAGCGTCATTGCTGGCCTTCCTCGCCTCGCGGCATCGGGTGCAACTCCCAAAGCCGCCCGCGCTCCAGGGGTTGGTTCGGCAGTGATTCGGAAATGCTGTCTGAACCCGAGCCGGTGGCAAGTCGTTTGGCCAAACCATTGACGGTCCGGAATTCAGCGCAGATTTCGGTGACTGATGTCACTGGAGTTGCGTTGGTGATCTTCTATGCTTAGGGGGGAACGAGAGCCGCTTCCCGGAGGAGTTTCGAATGTTTGTGCGATTGATGAGTTGGGTTGGGACCTTAGCGGTGCTATCGCTCGCATCGACGTCGGCGAGTGCTCATTGTGACACGATGGATGGCCCGGTGGTCGCGGCTGCGCGAACGGCGCTCCAAGCCGGCGATGTGACCCCCGTCCTGAAGTGGATTCCGAAACAGTCCGAGCCTGAAATCCGTGCAGCGTTTACCCGTACTCTGAAGGTCCGCGCTGGGGGTGCTGAAGCGAGAGAATTGGCTGATACGTACTTCTTTGAAACCTTGGTGCGGCTGCACCGGGCCGGTGAAGGAGAGCCATATACCGGCCTGAAGCCGGCGGGCACACCGATTGACCCCGCGGTTGCCGCGGCGGATCAGGCCCTTTTGAGTGGACAGGCCGATCTTCTGGTCCGCTCCATGACAGAACAGGTGGCCGCCGGCATTCGGCAACGGTTCGAGCGTGCCGCCCAGGCGCGCAGGGCGGCTGATGCAGGCAAGGGCGACGGCCGCGAGTACGTTGAAGCTTATGTGGACCTGATGCGCTATTTGGAACAGGTGGGTCAGGCGGGCCGGAGCGGCGAAACAGACAGGCGATGACATCTCTGATAGCCGACATGTTCTGATTCTTGGCGATATTCTAATGCAAACGAGGGAATTGCGATGGTGTGTTGGTTCAGCGTGAAATGGAGAGAGGGCGCTCTCCGTTAGTGATATTCCGCCCTGCGGGCGGGGATCTTCAAGGCATCGGGGTCTACCGATCCGATGTAGGTTTTTGAAGAGCGCGGAAGCGAACCCGCCGCGCTCCGTTCATCTTCTCGATGAGCCCACCGGACTATCCCTCAGCATGGTTGCGTCCCCGCAGTGCCGCTTCCGTTTTCGCCCGGCGAAATCATTGTAGCGCCTCAGCGACCAGTGCGCCCAACTTCCGTATGGCGCGTGACCCGGGCGGTCAGCGCTGCGGGCGGGTGCACTTTCTGACACCGGCGGAACCGTATGCGAGCACGGGCCTGCACGTGGCTGGAGTTGCTATAGGCACTGGTTGAACAGCAGGTCATAGAATGCCTTGACCCCTTCTTTGTTTCGCTCGAGATCGCTCTGAGTCGTGGTGGCTGGCTGCACCGCCACTGTGCCGACGAGGGTGAGACCCCCATGCCGGCCAAACTGTGGATGAAGTCATGACTAGTCTCCTATGAGCTTCGGGTGGGCGGTCATTGGCCGCTCAGGCCCGGTTGGCGAGAGCCTCTGTCACGGAGACCGCAAGCGGCGTAGTCGGACGGCCGATGAGTTGCGAGAGTTGGCGGCCATCATCGAACAGCGCGCCTTGCGCAGCTGCGACGTCGAAGCTCGCGTACGCCCGTGCTGCAGCCTGCGGAAGACCGAAACTGGCGAGCGCCGCCGCGTATTCGGTCTCGCGCAGGTCCCGGTAGGGGATATCTCTCCCGGTCTGTCTGGAGATCTCTGCGGCCAGTTCGCTCAGCGTGTAGGCGTTGTCTCCCGCCAACTCGTACGTCTTGCCGTCATGCCCTTCACTCGTCAGGACCGCTACGGCTGCCTCGGCGTAGTCCACCCGCGCGGCCGACGAGATCTTGCCATCGTCCGCGCTGCCCAGGAACGCGCCGCCGGTGACGGCGCTAGGAACCGAAGCGGTGTAATTCTCGGTGTACCAGCCGTTGCGCAGGATGGTGAACAGGAGACCTGACGCCTTCAATTCGGCCTCGGTCTCCCGATGCTCATCGGCGAGGCTGAGCGCAGACGTGTCGGCATGGAGCATGCTGGTGTACACGATCCGCTTCACGCCCTGGTTCTTCGCCGCGGCGATGACGTTGTGGTGCTGGACGGCACGCTGGCCGACCTCGCTGGACGAGATGAGCAGCAGCGTGTTGACGCCTGCGAGCGCCTGATCGAGGATTTCGGGTTTGCTGTAATCCGCTTCACGCGCAGACACCCCGAGGTCAGACGCTTTGGCGGGCGAGCGCACAAGCGCTACGAGATCCGCGGCAGGCACGTGGTCCTTCAGTTGGTTGATGACAAGGCGGCCGAGGGCCCCGGTCGCTCCAGTGATGGCGATGGTCATGGTTCGTTCTCCTACGTTTCGTTTTGTGTCCAAGCCTCATCCGGAACCATCGTGGTTGCAGATCGGGCGAAAAATATCAGGCTCTGGCCCGTGCTTGCACCGAGCGGAGCAGTTTCCGAATTGTGGTCTGCGCCAACTCCGCCTCAAGCGCTCGCTCCGCCTGCCCATACACACCGGTCAGCGCTCCCTGAATATTCCGTCCGACCGGGCAGGCAGGATTCGGCGGGTTAGTATGCATCGAAAATGGGGAGCCCTCGTTCACTGCCCGTCTCACGTCGAGCAGGGTAATGGCATCTGGGTCCCTGACGAGTCGCCAACCGCCGCCGTTGCCCGGCTGCGAGGACACAAAGCCCTTCTGCCGCAGGAGGCCCAACAGACGGCGTGCTACCACGGGATTCGTGTTCACGCTGCCCGCAATGTATTCCGATGCGAGTGGCTCCTCCCGCGAGGAGGCCAGCAGGGTCAGGATGTGCAGGGCGACTGTGAATCGGGTGCTTAGGTTCACGAAAGACTCGCTGCCTCTTCTGCAACTATTATGGTTACAGATGGAGCAGGACGTCAAGCCCTCTGCCCGCTGGGCGAATGGTCGGCCGCTCGGAAGTTGGCCATTTCTTCCGACACTCTGAGTCGCTCTGAGACTCGCCTCTTCCTTCTTCACGCAGCTTGCTGCCGACGAACCTGGCGCTGTTTTCGGGCGTCCTCCAGCTTCCGATCCCTCTCGGCGTGGATCTCCTCATGACGCCCGGCCAGCATGTCCTTCGGCGTGATGTAGCCGATGGCGCTATTCAGGCGGACGTTGTTGTAATGCGTAACGTGGCCCTCCACTAGGCGCACGGGCGCGCCGGATTCTGATGCAGCAGTGCGAGCGCTTCCCCGATCGCCGGATCGCGTGCTCCGGCGAGCCATCCCTTCTGCTCGTCCGGCAGGCCGGGGATGAAACGCCGCAGCGTCTCGAAAGAACTTCAGATAGCTTTGCAAAAACCGCATCGCTGCCGGTGCCCGGCCTTCCGGCCTCACGCACCGAGAACTGTATCGAATTGGCCAGCCATTCGCCCGCGGAATCGTTCGCGATATTAACCACGAACATCGATGGCAATCCCGCAAGTACGACTTCGCACAAAGTCGGATCGCAGGCCATATAGCCGCACACGAACTTCGTGAGTTCCCCTCCGCCGCCGTAGCGCGCGACTTTGAGTCCACTGCTCAAATCAAATTCTTAGCGAACACGTTCAACGAATCGACCGGCTTGCCTGTGCCGTTTCCCAGGACGTGCGCATCTCCGTGCGGAAAGATCGCCACATCCCCTGGCCTTAAGTCGCGGCGGTTCCCGTCGAGCAATTTCGCATAGGCGCGGCCATTTTAGCTGCCACATCGCAGTGGTGCGACTCTCAACTGCTTGGTCTATGTGTTGATCTTCCATGTCGGTCCCCCTTAGCTTGGAAACTTTGGGCGACACCGTCAATGAACCACTTGTCATACGCCCCGAAACATCTGGATACGAAAAGAGCGGGGAGGCCGTGGTCTAGATTAGACCGCGCTGCATCGCATGCATCACAGCTTCAAGGCGGTTATGTGTCCGGAGTTTCTCGTTGATGCTGTGCAGATGATTCCGGAGGGTCGGAAGGGTGATGCCCAAGTAGCGGGCTATATCAGCGGAATTTTTGGCCTTGGCGAATAACCGGAGGATTTTCTGCTCCTGTTCAGACAAGGGAGGAGCCGGTTCAATGCCGTCAATGTGCCCCGACGTCGCCGCTAATTCTTTCGAAAGATCCACCATTTTGGCGAGAAGCTCCTCGTTCTTCTTTCGATGGGAAATATCCCGCGCCAAGTGCACGATGAGTCGGCGATTGCGACGGGGCTCGTCGAAGACGATTGTCGATATGTTGACCCACAACCGATTACCGTGACTCGTCCTCACGTTCAGGTCAAAATCCGGGATCTTGCCGCGCTGCGCTGCACAAAAGCTTGCAGTGCAGCCGCCGCTGCATACTTGTGTTCCTAATGCGCCTCGGCCGTCCAAGACTTCATGACAAGTCCGCGTCAAAACGTCGGACTGATGGTATCCGAAAAGTTCCTCAGCTGATCTGTTCCAGGAACAGATTTCGCCTTGCTCGGTCACGGTGAATGCCGAATCTGCGGTCCGCTCCAGGAGAGCAAACAATTCCGTTTCAAGCATAAGAGCTCTCGGGCATTACCATTGTATGGGAATCCTTTCTGTCCATCTGCCGACAGACTAACGAAAAACTCACGATCAAACAGCACTGGTGCATTGTGGCGTGAGTCTAGTTGCCAAGCCGACGGCGCGTTCCGTGCCGAGAATCGGCCAAATGTACTGCTGCCCCCATTGCCGGTTGGTTCCGCGCCTCGATCCGTCGTTGATGAATTGGGTGCCCGCACGTCGTCGGTGAATGCCGCGCGCCGACCATGTCGGTGCGCGGCGACGACCATGAAATACGTACGTCGTCAATTCAAGTTCGGGGTGTTTTCTCCAAGGCGGCTGGTTCTTGCTGTGCACGAAACCAGTCCTTCTCTGGCGATCCTACGGGGCACCCTCGCTCTTCCCACAAAAAATATGCGCGGGTCGCTATGTCACTTTCGGATAGTCTTGATTGCCCGTCAGATATCACTCCATTTGGCGACTTCAGGGATCGGCGCGTCTCGGTCGGTGTCTCACTTGCTGCATTGGTGGTCATACAACTCCTTAGAATGTAGTCGGCGGTGATTGCCGCCACCCTTTGAAAGCACTCGCCATGCCATATTGGGCGCGATGAAGAGTTGAGGCATCGGCGTTTGGATCAACAGCCTATTCACCTCAAGGCGCGACGTTTGCAGCGACGTTCCCGACACTACTTGGCGACCTTCGGCGCCATTCGCGCCGTTGCCCCTAAATGCTTTGCTTGCGGAGCAGCACCAGATACGAGGAGTTGGCCGAAAAGGCGCAGTAGTGGTCCGTGGGGCACAGTCGTTCCCGACCGAACGGTAATGCGCCACTGGAACGCTGATGCGACATGATGAGCAACCCTCGCATCGTTGGGCGGAGCTTCGGGTAGAAAAGGCTTTCCTCTTTCTCGAAATGAGTAGCCTCCAGGCGTTGAAGGCTGCTCATGGCGCTACGTACCTGAGAGACCAGTTCGGGGCCGGAATGCGAGACGGCCGCGAAAAGGCGATCGAGGCACTCCTCCATCTGGCGGTGGTCATGGCGAAGGTGATCGCAAGCAGCCGTGGGATCCATAGAACTCTCACTTCCAGCGAACATCATCTGGCCTTTCCAGTTGCTCGTCCTCTTCCACTTCAACGCCTTTTTTCGAAATTCCGTATTTCTCCATCCGGTAGCGGAGGGCCTTGCGGCTGATATCTAAGTACCTGGCGGCGTGCGTCTGATTGCCGCTGAACTTCTCCAGTGCTCGAATCAAGAGCTCCTTTTCGACGCCTTCCAGGCTGATGCCTTTGGCCGGCAATTCAAGCTGAAGAGTATCGATGATCGGGCGCTCCCGTTGCAGGAAATCCGGCAGGTCGTTCAGAGTGATTTCATCGCCCCGAGCGAGAACAACGACACGTTCGATTACGTTCTCCAACTCCCGTATATTGCCAGGCCAGCGATAGTCTTGGAAACGTGGCAGCAGAGCGGGCGGGAGCACGAGGCTGGGTCTGCTCTGCTTCTCTCGGGTTTTCAGAAAAAAGTGCTCGACTAGTTCAGGTACATCTTCCGCCCGATCCCGCAGGGGCGGCAGTTCTAGCGGGATGACCGCGAGACGATAGTAGAGGTCCTGCCGAAACGTTCCGTCCTCAATCATCGCTTGGAGGTTCCGGTGCGTCGCAGCGACAAACCTCACGTCTACTTTCACTGGGGACGTGGCGCCGACCTTTTCCAGTTCTCCCTGCTGAATCAAACGCAGTACTTTGACCTGAAGCTCGCCGGGCATCTCGCCGATTTCGTCGAGGAACAGCGTGCCGCGGTCCGCCATCTCGACCTTTCCCATCTTGTGGGTGACAGCTCCAGTGAATGAACCTCTTACGTGGCCGAACAGCTCTGACTCCAGCAGTTCGCGAGGTATGGCACCGCAATTAATTGTAATGAATGGCTTGTCGCGCCGGCTACTGTTGAAGTGAATCGCTCGCGCGAGCAATTCTTTGCCGGTGCCCGTCTCAGCGTGAATAAGGATCGTAGACTCGCTCCACGCTGCCCTGGCGGCCGTATCCAGCAGAGAAAGCAATGCCTCGGAATGACCAATTATGTTCTCGAAGCCGTACTTCCGATCGAGACTGGTCCGGAGGTTTTGAACTTCGGCCACAAGCCGGAAATGCTCCAGCACGCGTTTGACTACAATCGCCAATTCCTCGAAATCGACGGGCTTCGTGAGATAGTCGTACGCTCCGTTTTTCATCGCCTGGACGGCGCTCTGAATGGTGCCGAATGCAGTAATGATGACGGCCGGAACTTCTGGATACTCGGATCGAATCCTAGCCAGCAGTTCCAGACCTGAAAGCCCCGGCATCTTTAAATCCGTCAGTACTAGAGCCGGCGGCTCTTTTGCGATTGCTGCCAGCGCCTGCTCACCGTCGGCGGCCTCGGAAACCAAGTATCCGATGTCCTGGAGCTGAGTCTTGAGTACCCAGCGGAGATTATCGTCATCATCTACCACGAGGATGCGCTCTGGAATCATGCGTCTCGATGCTCCTCTGGCAGGACTACGGAGAACACCATTCCTTTTTCGGCACCCCGTTGGGCCAAAAGAGCTCCTCCCATTTGCGTCATAATCTGATGAGCTACCGGAAGCCCGAGCCCGGTCCCGTGCTCCTTCGTTGTGAAGAAGGGGTCGAAAAGCCGGTCGATATTCGCAGCAGGCACTCCATGACCCTGATCGACGACCTTGATCACGACCGTGCCATGTTCAGCTTCCGCGGAGATCTTGACCGTCTCGCCATTCGAACTGGCCTCAATCGCGTTTATCATGAGATTTAACAATACCTGTTCCAGTTGCTCGGGATCACCTTCCAATCGCGGCAGGTTCGGCGGAATATGCTTTTCGCAATACACCGTTTTGTCGCGGATGCCGTGATTCGCCAGCGAGACAACACTGTCGAGCACCGAATCGAGATTAATAGCTTGAAAATGAGGTTTTGGAGGGCGTGCGAAATCGAGAAAATTCGTGAGCAGGGAATTCAGCCGTCGGCATTCGTTCGTAATGATGTCGATGCATTTGGCATGCTTAGGGGTTAGGTCTTCATTTCGCTGCAAAATGGCGGCTGCCCCGGCAATGCTCGCCAGCGGGTTCCGGATCTCATGCGCCAAACCGGCGGATAGCTGTCCGAGGGCGGAAAGCCTCTCGACGCGCTTCATCCCTTCCAGGTTCGTCTGTACGCTTTCACACCCAAATCCAGAAGTTGCGGTCCCTTCTGGTCTTCTTTGACGGCGCACCCTGTCCACGAAGGCGATAATCAGACTCAAGCAAACGAGCGCTATGGATGTAGCGGCAGAGTTGGCGACGCTTGGCCCCCCTGGCCTGGCGAATACAGCCATTGAGGAGAGAAGCGCCGCACCGAGACCACCGCGCCAACCGTCCAGCAGCGCCGACACGGCGACAGGCAAGCTGTAAAAGGGCGTGAGCGCTCCCGCGCTGAGCCAATCGAACACTATTAACGTGACAAGTGCACAGCCGTTCGTCGTGCGCATCAGCAACGGTCCGGCTCGAATTCGGGCCATTTGGTCGGCCATGAAACCGCCAGTCATTTCGGAGTGTTTTGGCGTTCGTCCATCAACAAGACTACCTCCGAACTCCTCATGTCACGCAGTACGGATCGACTGGCGGAACCTTCGAGAATCAGGTCGGTTGCGACGTTGAACAGCCTGTCCGAGGCGGTGTTCAAGACGGCGCGCCGCCCGATTGACCGTACTCAGGATCTCGGATCCCTGTTCGAGGATCAAAACGGGATTACCCCGGCCGAGCTTGGCCGTGATCTGGCAAAGCTTATCGATGCCGCCTTTCGGACCGTTCAGGTCGGTCATGTATACCGAGATCTTGTCCATTCGCGCCTCATATCGGTCAAGTGCGAACACAACAATCCTTTCCACCGCTTTTCGCAGTTCATCAGTAAAATCGATTCCACGTACACGAAAATCGATTGTCAC
>Ga0207695_10009810_pt1 | contig 11766 bp, 8 predicted proteins | sample KBSC54metaG_FD_184354 | JGI IMG/M metagenome (GOLD analysis project Ga0207695, IMG submission 184354) | Corn rhizosphere microbial communities from Kellogg Biological Station, Michigan, USA - KBS C5-4 metaG (SPAdes) (version 2) | ecosystem: Host-associated > Plants > Roots > Rhizosphere > Soil... | reverse complement strand
GTTTTCAAAGGCACGCCGGCATCCTTGTACATACTTACAATATCGCTGATAACCGTTTCCACAAAATTGTAAGTTGAGGGCAGCGATACATCAATCACGTTATCCGTCCAGTATTGCGCGGTACTGTATGCTGATTTATCGCCGGCATCGTACAGCAAATATTTTTCAGCCTCAGCTTTTTTGCCTTCGGCCATCAGGCGGTCGTACCGGGCATTCATCGATTTAATGGCTGCACGGGCGTGGCCGGGTGCCTCAATTTCGGGCATCACCATAATATGGCGGGCGTCGGCATATTTTAATATCTCGATAAAATCGGCCCGGGTGTAAAAGCCGGTGCCGGTTTTGTTGTCCAACTCGCCGCCTGATCCATGTGAGGCAGGTAAGAAATGCTTGCTATCCAGCGAATGCCCGCGACGGCCGCCAACTTCGGTCAGTTCAGGCAGTGATGGTATTTCCAACCGCCAGCCCTCATCTTCGGTAAGGTGCATGTGGAACACATTTATTTTATACAGCGCCAAAACATCCAGCACGCGGAAGATCTCTTTTTTAGGCTGAAAATTACGGCCAACATCCAGCATAAAGGCACGGTAGGCGAAACGGGGCTCGTCTTTTACTTCAACACATGGGATTTGGATTTCTTTTTGGGGATGTGTGTATGCCGATGCCGGAATTAATGTTTTTAAGGATTGAATGCCATAGAAAAGCCCCGTAGCAGTACTTGCTGCAATATTTACACTGGTAGTAGTTACAGTCAACTCATAGCCTTCTGCTCCCAGGCCATCTTTAAATATCAGATTAACAGATGATTTAGCTTCAGTTGTATGAACTTTGCCTTTTTTGCCGACAATTATCTCCGAAAGCCAGCTATTAAATGACCTTGCTTCCCCTGCAAAGCGGTCATCAAAATGACTATTCGTATTTCCATCAAGTACAAAAAAATCACCCGTTTCCTTATAACTCACCGGTGTAGGGAAAATCTTTGTCAGCTGTTGCTCCGGTATATCGGTAATGGTTTTATTCTGGTCATAAACTATCGCCGGGGTAATTAAGCCGGGATAATTTGGCTTAAATGGCTTGATGGTAAACGCGCCGGTATTGTAGCCTTTATCTGGCTGGCTATCCCAAACCACGTAGAAGCCTTCGGGGCCATCGGTTACGGTAATTACCGGGTCTTCGTCTATAAACTCTATCCGTACCGACTGGCCGGGTTTTAAATCGGCGAAAGTTGCAGTGGGTGTGAGGCTGAATAAGTCGCCGTTCACAAATTTAATAGTGGCATTGCCGGTGACAGTTTGTTCAGCTATCAAACGTGCAGAGTTAAAATACATTTTCCAGCCGGTAGCCGGAAACGTCGCCTTGCCATTATTGGTGATGGTGATGGCGTTTAGTGCCTGTCCCTTTTTCGGGCTATCGTTTTGCAGCGCTTCCCAGGTAATGCTGAGGTCGCGGGTGTTAAACTTTGGGCCATCAACAGGCTTGGCGGCCACGCTTAAACAAAAGGCTGCTATTACAGCAACGAGAAAATATCGCATAGAAATGAAATTAGGTTGGATTGAGGTAGTAAATATAAGCGATTTATAAAAAATCCGATACTTTTTAAAATATTTTAAAAAGTGTAAAAGACACGGTTAAAATAATCGTCGTGCTTTTTCCGCCGCATGTTGCCCGCCGCCGGATTAAAATCCGCTGCTACAATATGGCCGGGGCTACACTTCTGATTTTCAAAACATAAAGGTTTTCTAATAACATTTTACCGCCAATCACCAGAGCCATCGGCTCGACAAATTTTGTAGCGCTGGATTTTAATCCGGTGGGAAAACGACATTATTACCGACCACCTGCCCCTAATCACCGATAAACCCCCTGTTTTGATGTATAAATGGGTAAAAAACAGCGATAAACAGGCAAAAATGGGTTCGACGGGTAAAAAAGCCTGTATGTATACAATGGTGTGCCCGTGGTCTAATAAGTTTTACGGGGTGAAAAAATCGCTGTTCCTTTGGTCATTGAAAACAACGAACAAACAAAAAATTTAACCGCTAAAACATACAGTCATGAAAACTACAATATTTACAATCGCCCTTTTAACAGCCACTATATTAGGTACAAGCAATTCAACTTTTGCCGCAACCGGCAAAACCGAACAAGCCACCACAACAACTTTAACCAACGTTAGCAACATCAGCGAAATCGAAATCCGCGGTAATGTTGAGCTTTACGTATCAGCCGGCATAACCGACCAGGTAAAAGTTTACAACAACTACTATTCGAACAACGCATTGGTACAGGACGACAAAGGTGTGTTGCGCATCGCATCATACAGCACACAAAAATTAACCGTTTGGGTCACTGCTAATCAATTGGCTAAACTAAGCGCATACGATAATGCAACAGTAAAATCATTCGGAAAATTATCAGCCATCAATCTTGATGTTGAGCTTTATAACAACGCGTCAGCACAATTAAACATGGACGCATTTGCTGCCAACGTTAAAGTAAACGACAATGCGAAAGCCAATTTAACCGGCGATGTTAATGAAGGCAGCCTTAAGGCAAACATCACAGCTAACTTAAATACTAAAGATTTAAAAGTTTCGCACCTGGCTAAAACTGCTGAGGTAAAAAGCGAAGAAGTTGAGTTAGCTTTATTATAATAGTCCCCACCATACAAAAGAAAAGCCCATTGCGAATGCCCGCAATGGGCTTTTTCATGTTCTTATTTAACAGGAGAGTACTCAAACACAAAACTGGCGCGCCGCTATTATTGTTCGGAATCGTTTTTACCGGCGGGTTTAACTATGCCTGGCTTCGCTGGCCTGTGATGTTTTGCCTGCACTAGTTTTTCCTTTAGCCAATGGGTTAGCTTATGGTGCATGGGGACCAAAACAGCGGCCACAATCACCATTATCAATAATTCAACTGCGGGCAAATGATTGCTTATTTGCAGCACAAACGGGTGTATAAATAAAGTAATAAACTCAAAAACCAATAAAAGCGATGTTACGCCCATAAATTCAATAACCCGGGGATGGGTGTGGCTTTTGGTGAGTATTAAAAAAATCAGAAAAAAAGTGGGAATGAATACTGCAATGGCTATTAGCTGCAGGTTGATTATCCTTTTCTCGGCTTCGCGTTTTTGTTCCTGGGCTATTTCCTGTTGTCGCGCGGCTTCGCTAAAACTAAGTTCCTGTATCTGCTTAATTCGTTCTAAGTTATATAAACTATCCTTTGCTGCCGATGCCATTTTAATATACAGTAATTCATAATGTTCATTTCGGCCGGAATAAAGCCTGGTTAAAAGGTTGCTTGCCGTTAAAATGCCTTCGGGATACTGGATGCTTTTTGCTGCATTGAGCGCATTACGGGCATACACAATGGCCAGGTCGGCCCGCCCCGTACTGTCATATAATTTAGCCACGCTGTTATAGGTATCGCTAAGTGCACTTTTGTCGTTATTTTTTGAAGCATATTTTAACGCCAGCCTGTAATAGTCGAGCGCCAGCTCTTTATGCCCCATTTTATAATTGATATCCCCTAAAATTGAAACGGTGTTTTGTATGGCTGGATGATTGGCTATGGTATGCTGAATGGAATAGGCCTGCATTTCGAAGTTTAATGCTGAATCTATCCTGTTAAGTTTAATATAACAGTTGCCGATATTTGAGAGGATGGCGCTTAAGCCAGCCTTATCTTGAATCAGCTCAGCAATTTTTTTTGCTTTAAAGTGGTATAAAAGTGCTTGCTTATAATCGCTTTGATTTGAGTAAATAATACCCATATTATTTAGGCTTCCTAAAACGCCGGGCAGGTCATTTATCTTTTCCCGTATTTTTAGCGAACTTAGAAAATTGGCGAGTGCTTTATCATATTTTCCATTTTGCATTAAAACCACGCCCAGACGGTTCAGGCAGTCGGCTTCGCCCTTTTTATAGCCCATCGTCCTTGCATAGTCCAGTCCCTGCTGTGCATATATCAGGGCGCTGTCGGGTTTTAATAATTGAATGAGTTTGCTTTTGGCTACCAGCCGGCTAACATTCAAAGTATCAGTCAGGGGCGAAACAAGCTGTATGCCTAACAGGTTGATCTCACCCGTTTGGTTGAAAAAAACGGCGGTAAAAATCAATAAAGTGTACATGCAAATCATTTATTGGGGTAAAATGCTTTGTATAGGTGGATACGTCGCCTGGCATTATCAGGCAACAATTTGTTGTGTCGCAGTTATTCCGGCTGTTCTTCCGGCGTATTTTCACCAGAATTCGAGACTTCCTCAGCTTCTACGGGGCCGGTTTCCGAACCCTCATCCGCTAACCCAATTGGGGTGCTTTTGTCCTTAAAACCTATTGGCGTACTTTGGTCAAAAAGGCTGTTGTCTGTGCTTTTGTTATTAGTTGCCATGATATTAAATATTAAGATAATTTATCAAAAAAGGCATTAATATTCAATAAAAATAACGCTTTACAAGCGGTAAAAGCAATATTTATGTAGGTGTAAATACCATATGTGCAATTTTACACTTGTTTTCACATATTATTATACACTTATTATACACAGGAGGCTATACCTTCAACCCTTCAATATGCTGTTGTATTTTGATAAAATAATATGGTTGATTTAAATTTTCTTGTTTAAGCCAACGTTAAATATTAACATTCGCAACGCATAGTGTGGTATGTTTCGTTATTTTAGCGTGATAATTCTTAAATTAAGGGCTGTAGACGCCTGCTTGCCGGTCACAACTGAATTTATATGAGCCTATCCGTCAAAAAAATCATATTCAAAACGCTGAAAATAACCGGCATTACAATCGGTTCGCTGCTTATTCTTTTATTTGCGCTACCCTGGTTGTTTCCGCAAACGGTAAGCAATAAAATAAAGCAATTTGCAAACGGCAGCATAAACGGCAAGCTGGATTTTTCAAAAACAAGCCTGTCGTTTTTTAAGCATTTTCCGAATCTTACCCTTACTTTATACGACCTTGACCTGCACGGAAGCGCCCCTTTTGATAAAGACACACTTGTGGCCGCCAAAGAGGTTTCGTTCGGGATTGATTTGACCACCCTTTTTGAAAAAAAGCTGACGATTAACAAAGTATTTTTGAACGATGCTTTTATAAATATCCAGTCGGACACGGCGGGCCGTGTAAATTATAATGTGTACAAGGGTAAAGGGGATAAAGCAGCAGCTGCTGATACCGGCAGTGCGTCATTAGGCATTAACCAGATTTTGATTGAAAACAGCCGGCTGGTTTATAACGACCGTTCGCTGCCCATGAAATTTGTGGCCCGCGGGATAACCTATTCAGGTTCGGGCGACTTAAGCAAAGATGTATTCGACTTGTCCACCCACACGGAAATGAAATCGGTTGATTTTTATTATTTCGACGTGCCATATGTAATCAATAAAAGCCTGAATGCCGATTTGGTGACTGAAATAAATACTAAGTCGCTGGCCTTCTTTTTCCAGAAAAACGATCTGTTGTTGAACAAACTCCCCGTTAACTTTATCGGCAAGTTTGCGTTTTTAAAAACCGGGTATAGTATGGATTTTGCTATAAACTCTCAGGACAGCCGGCTGGAGGATATTGTAAGCGCGTTGCCGCCGGAATATTTAAAAAGACTGGATAATACCGAGGTGAAAGGCACCGGCAATATTAAGATGAAGCTGGCCGGTTTGTACAACGCTGCTGACAGTACCCTGCCAGATTTGAGCCTGAGTATTAAGATACGCGACGGCTATATCAATAATAAAAAAGCGCCATCGCCTATCAGCAACCTTTACATGGATTTTGATACGCAGCTACCGGGCCTGGATCCTGATAGCCTGCGCATTAATTTAGATTCGCTGCACCTTAACATGGGTAAAGATTATTTAAACTCGGTGCTCCACATTAAGGGCGCGTCGAAACCGCTTATTTATGCCAAACTCAATACCGAGCTCGATCTTGAGAAATGGAACAAAGCATTCGGTATAAAAGCGGTAGATTTAAAGGGCCGGTTTGCTTTAAACATGCTGGCGCAGGGGAGGTATACCACCGGCATAAAACGCACCGGCGGCATACATAAAAGGGTTGATACGGTTATTACCAGCATCCCAAAATTCAGCGTAAAATCAACCTTCAGCAACGGGTATATTAAATATGCAAGCGTACCCGAGGCGGTTAAAAATATCAGCTTTAATATGACTGCCGAATGCCCGGATAACAATTATGAGCATACCAGCTTCGCCATAAGCGATTTGAATGCCAACGTGCTGGAAAACTTTATAAAAGGCCATTTTAAAATGACGGCGGCGCCCGGGTTCCCGATGGATGCGGCCTTGCAGGCCAAATTTAATATGGCAGATATCCGGAAAGTTTATCCTATCGATAGCCTCGGTGTTTCGCTGGCAGGTAACCTGGCGGCAAATTTGGAAACTAAAGGAAAGTACTTGCCCGCTAAAAAGATATTCCCGGTCACCAAAATCAATATCAGCCTGCAAAACGGGCAGATAAAAACAAAATATTACCCGCACCCCATTGAAAACATACAGGTAAACACTAATATTTCCAACAGCACGGGCACGTTGACCGGGATGAAGGTGCTCATCAAACCGGTGTCGTTTATGTTCGAGGGCAAGCCTTTTACATTTAGTGCTGATTTAAAAAACTTTGATAACATTAACTATAAAATAAACTCATCGGGAACGCTTGATGTGGGCAAAATTTACCAGGTATTTGCAGTTAAAAACTACAATGTGCACGGGCTGATAAAAACCAGGCTATCATTAAACGGCAAGCAGAGCGATGCGGCGGCAGGCAATTATGCAAAGCTGCATAATTCAGGTTCCATGGATGTGAAAAACCTGGCGGTAACATCAGCGTTGTTCCCCAAACCATTCTTAATCAACAACGGCCTGTTTAGCTTTAAGGACGATAAGATGATGTTCGATGCTTTTAAAGCTACCTATGGTAAATCAACCATCACCCTAAACGGTTCGTTATCCAATGTTATTGAGTATGCTACCAAACCAGGTTCGGTACTTAAAGGCACTTTAAACTTCGGCAGTCCATTGCTTATTGCCGACGACTTTATGGCCTTTGCCAGCGCTTCGCCAACCCAAAGCGGGCATCCGGGCTCAGCAACATCAGGGGTAATTATGGTGCCTAAAACGTTAGATTTAACCTTTACCGCCGATGTGAAAAATGTTAAATACAACGGACTCGATATTAAAGATGCCAAAGGGCAAATGGCTATCACCAATGGCAACATCGTATTAACCCAAACCGGGTTTACCATTATTGACGCCCCCGTAACCATGGATGCCACTTATAGCAGCCAAAGCGAAAAGAAAGCTACATTCGACTACCACATCAGCGCCAAGCAATTCGATATACAAAAGGCATATAAGCAGATTAAATTATTCCGCGATATGGCCACTTCGGCCAAAAGCGCGCAAGGCATGGTGTCGCTCGATTATAAGTTAAGTGGCAGGTTAAACAGCAATATGCAGCCTGTTTATCCATCAATAAAGGGCGGTGGCGTGTTGTCAGCCGAAAAAGTGGCTTTCCACGGGTTCAAGCTCTTTGGCTCTGTGGCTAAGGAAACCGACCATAAAATAGACAGCGGCGACGCCAAAAAAGTGAATATCGAAACTACTATAGCCAACAATATCATCACCATAAAACAAACTAAAATGCGTATGGCCGGCTTCCGGCTAAAGTTTTCGGGCCAGGTCAGCTTTGATAATGTGCTTAACCTGCAGTTCAGGCTGGGCCTGCCGCCTTTTGGTATTTTCGGTATCCCCATGACGATAACCGGCACACAGGCTAACCCTAAAATTCGGTTAGGCAAAGCCAAAAAGGATGACGAAATTAAGGAAACAGAGGATAACGGGGAGTAAGCAGTTTTACTTCAAAACAAAACGGGATATTAGGTACATAAAAGTATTATAGTTATATTAGTACTATAGTTGTATAATAAGTTAAATAGTATGGCGGCGGATAAAATAACTATACTTTATGTAGATGACGAGGAAAACAATTTGTTTTCTTTTAAGGCCACTTTCAGGATAAAATACAATGTGCTTACCGCACTCAGCGGCGACGGAGCCTTAGCAATATTGCAGAAAACTTTAGTGCACATTATTGTCACTGACCAGCGGATGCCCGAAATGACGGGAGTTGAGTTTTTAGAAAAAGTACTGGAAAAATACCCCGACCCAATGCGGATTCTTCTAACGGGCTATGCTGACATGGATGCAGTGGTAGATGCGGTTAACAAAGGAAAAATTTTTCATTACCTGGCGAAGCCCTGGGACGAAGAAGAACTGGATTTGACCATACAATCGGCCTATGCAAAATACCTGGAAAGACTGCAACTGAAAGAGACAAATGCAAAGCTGGAAGTATCAAACGAACAATTAGAATTTTTACTCCGGCAAAAACTTCTTTCGTGACAGAACCGTTTTTTCATCAGCTAACCCCATTTTTTTTAATAGCGCCAGCAGTTTTTCAATTGTAAAGGGTTTCTCAATGATGCTCCCTACTATTCTTTTATTAAATTCAGTATGTATATCAGCCGGGGCCCTTGTTGACGATAAGATAGATAGTATAATAACAGTATAACAATCCTGTATCTGGGGGCTGAATTGTTCAAACTCCTCAATAAATTGAAAGCCATTCATCAACGGCATCTGTATATCAAGCAAAATTATAGCAGGATTGGTTTTCACGCCCTGCTCTTTTATTGCGTCAAGTGCATGGTTGGCATTTTGATAAGATACGATATCAGGATTTTTAAAAGCGCGCTCAATAACCTTTTGAATAACAAAGCAATCTAGCTCGCTGTCATCAACAATAATAAATGAATATTCTTTATCCATCAGATAGAAGGAATTATTATTTTGAATGTTGTTCCCTTGTGCAGAACAGAGTTAACTTCAATATTGCCGCTTAGCTTTAGTATGGCACTTTTAACATTGTATAAGCCAAAGCCCGATCCGGCCTCCTGGAAATTAGCGCGGTAAAACAGGTCAAATATCTCCCCGATATGGTTTCCTAAAATACCAATGCCGGTGTCTTTTACATAAATTATTGCCTGGTTTTTATGCACCTCAATACTTACTTCTACGGATTTATTAGTGCTTTGTTTATCCTGGTATTTAAATGCGTTTGATAATAAATTATTAAGTATAAGCCTTAGCGGGACCTCGTCGCTCCTGAAAACTTCTCTCTGGTCGACGGTTGTGGTAAACGCAATTTTACTTGATTTTGAAATCACCATATACATAGGTTTCAAATCATCAATAATTTTATTGAAATCGATATCCGTTATTTTTAATTCACCCCTTTGTAAACTATAGTAATCGTGCATACTTAAAATATAAGTATCAAGCTTTGTTAACGATTTCCCCATCAAAAACAACATCTCCTTTATCTCCTCAATATCGTCAATCTCGCCTGCCAGGTTGATGGCCCCCAGCATACCCGAAAGCGGGCCCCTGATGTCGTGGCTAACGCTATAGGCAAACTTGGTTAATTCAGCATATGCTTTTTGCAGTTCGTCATTTTTAACCATTAGCATTGAGTTGGCCGTATAAAATTTATTGGCCTCGTCTATCGACGAAAGGATGTCGGCTTCGGCCCATGGTTTTTTTACGTACCTGAATATGTTGCCCCTGTTTATCGCTTCAATTATTGATTCAACATCGGTGTAAGCCGTGAGCAGGATGCGCACAGGAAGGGGGTGGCTAATCCGGATCTCTTCAAAAAAATCGACCCCGGTTTTGCCGGGCATGCGTTGGTCGCAAAAAATAATTTTAATATCAGGATTATTTTCCAGGTAATTAATTGCCTGTGGAATGTTTACCGCTGTAAGAACATGAAAGTCCACCCTAAATGATGCCTTAAAGCCTATAAGGTTCCCCGGCTCATCATCTACATACAAAATTTTTATTTTCTCGTCCACTGTGTTACAGTTTAGGTGATTACAGGTAAACCAATCTACTTTAATTTACAATCAAATATAAGCACTATACTTGGGCAAAAAATGATCAGGCCCGTGTAAATAAATGACCTGTGTCAGTATTTGCCTGGTTATCAGGTTTGTATCTTAATAAATGGTGTTAATAGATGTGATATGAAAACAGCATGTGCTTTAATCTACCCTTAATATTTAATGATTTATGGGTATCCGTAAAACAAACGCAGCTCCCTCGCCTGGTATACTGTCAACACTTATTGTTCCGTTATGTTTTTTAATTGTATTATATGCAATTGACATCCCTAAACCAGTGCCCTCTCCCACGTCTTTAGTAGTAAAAAACGGTTCAAACACTCTTTTCTGAGTCTTGTCATCCATGCCCATTCCGTTGTCTTTTATGGTGATAAATACATTTTTTTCGTCGTGATTGGTTGAAATGGTTATCTCACCACCTTCGTTTTCTCCAAATTTTTTATGTACCGCATAAACCGCGTTCGAGATAATATTCAAAAATACCTGGTTCATCTTGCCGGCGTAGCATTCTACCTTTGGCAAATCACCATAGTTTTTAATTACCTTTATTTTATTCAGCATGTTATTTGCAATAATCATGGTTGACTCCAGCCCTTCATTAATATCGGCTCTTTTCAGGTCGTCCTCATCCAGCCGCGAAAATATTTTCAGTCCTTTAACTATTTCGGCAGTACGGGTGGCGCCTTCGTTTATCCCTTTTACCAAATGTTTTATTTCGTGGGTTAGGTAGTCAAAGTCCAGTTCTTCCTTATATTCTTGTATCTGTTTTTGTTTATCGGCTGGCGAGGAATCAGATATGCCTACATTTTCAATAACGGTAAGTGCCTCCAGCATTATTTCAATATCCCGGTTTAATGGTTTTATGTTCGAGGTAACAAAATTTATCGGATTATTAATTTCGTGTGCTATGCCGGCGGTTAACTGGCCCAGCGAAGCCATTTTTTCTGCCTCTACCAGCTGGCTTTGTGCCTGTTTTAAATCTTCAAGTGTTTGGTTCAGTTCCAGGTTCGATTCGCTTAATGCAGTTGTGCGTTCACTTACCTTTAGTTCCAATATCACATTTTGTTCCCTTATTATGCGCTCATTTTCCATGGCGATACTCAGGGCCTCGGCTTGCGATTCTGCCTTTTCGCGTTTTAAAATGTTTATCCTGTCGGCCAAACCAAAGGACAGCAAGGCCATTTCAATTACCGACGCGCCCTGCATGGAATAGCTTGTAAATGTATTATAGGGTAATACCCCGTTATCTTTCAGGGCAAATATGATGGCACCTACAAGTAAAACCGACCACGAAAAGAAAACGAACTTCGCCGGCCGGTATCCTTTTCGCATCACAATGGCAGATACAATCAGGATGCTAAAGGCAAACAAAGTGGTCGACAGTTGCATCACCTGGAAACCGACCTGCACCATGCCTGCAAGTGTGAGCAAAAACGCCATGGATAGTAAGGCAATAACTCCAATAAGAACAAAGTCAAATTTCCTGGCCCGTTGCCGTGTTGACAGAAATGACCTGGTAAACAGGGTAGCGGCTATTGCGCCCAGGCAAGCAAAAAGTATTACGCTCCTTAATTCAAATGCCGGAAAATTCCCCCACAAGTATTGAAAGGTAAAGCCTTTAATACCAATTTGGGTAAGGCCAACCGACGCAACGTAAGTAACATAGTACAGATAGCTTTTATCTTTTACCGTAAAAAAGATAAAGAGGTTATATAAAAACATAATTAATACCGCGCCTAAAAATATACCCGATAACTGGTTTTCTTTACTTAGA
>Ga0207695_10009807_pt1 | contig 11772 bp, 7 predicted proteins | sample KBSC54metaG_FD_184354 | JGI IMG/M metagenome (GOLD analysis project Ga0207695, IMG submission 184354) | Corn rhizosphere microbial communities from Kellogg Biological Station, Michigan, USA - KBS C5-4 metaG (SPAdes) (version 2) | ecosystem: Host-associated > Plants > Roots > Rhizosphere > Soil... | reverse complement strand
TTATGCCTTTCAGGGGGCTCGGGTGGCTTGCCGAAAGGACTGCATCATTGCTGATGGTTTTCCGCGCTCTACGCTCACCAATGGACGGGCTCAGGTGATTCATGGGATGAAGACCAGTGCTGGGTGTCCGTTGCTTTCTACGCTCAATGAGGTTGATGGCGTGGGCAATGCGAGCGGTGAAGCAGTCACGACCAATTTTTATCAAACAACTCAAGGCGACTGGCTACCAAAGTTTGGACCTGAGCATCTCACAGAAGAAAGCCCGGATGAACAAGTGCGCGCCATCGATGGCAAGACCGGCGAGCCGATACCTGATCTGGCGTATTACATCAAGGCACCGGACGGAACTACTTACAGCGGCTACACCGATGCCAACGGCTTATGCGAACGAGTCGCGACCTATCATCCTGAGGAACTGAGCGTCTGGTTCGGCGAGGATGCAGAAACAAAAATGCGGGAGGGATGATGGGAGCAAAGGTCAAGACTAACCATGAAAAGGGCTCAACGGTGCCGGTGAAGCACGACCGCAAAGTACGTTTGTTACTATGGGGAGGCGCAGCAACCCCATCAGACAATTACACCTTCGAGCACGCAAAAAACAACGTGCTGCGCGACTATAAAGCTCAGGACAAAAGCAAATTTATCTTAGTGGTAAAGCGGATATATGTCGCAAAAGACATTGTCAGCATCATCAATTCGCAAACGACTGGAAGCATTCAGTCTCTCGACATATGGACGCACGGGGGCCCTCAAGCACTATACCTAACTACCGCAGATCCCCCACCGCCGAAGGACTCCTCGTGGATTAGGAAAAAAGCTTATGAAGCAAATAGATGGGTACTACACAACTCCAGTCTATACCGCACAAGAACCCGAATGATATTCAACGCAGCGGGATGGGTGGAAGGTTCCGCACTGGTGGACGACATAGAGTTTTCGAAGTTTTCCGAAAATGCGAGAGTCGAACTACATGGATGTGCAACAGCGGCAAATCCATCCGATGCCGACAACATCGCCGCCGATATTTCAGAAAAACTAGCCTTAGCAGGAAAAGAAATGTCATTCGTAATCGGCCATATTGAGAATGCTGTTCCGGTTATCAAAGGTGAAGGAAAAACACGCGCGCCAGAGCAAGACTATAGGTTCGGTGAAAGGGCGATATTCAAGCACGGAAAACTGGTCTCTATTACGGAAAAACAAGGCGACCTTAGCGACAAAGAGCTTGAAAAATGATGCGAAAAAAATATCTGGCACGTACTTTCATCAGCGCCTCGTTACTTCTATTGGGTGCCATAGGTATCTGCGTTTATCCATTCACGCTGTCAAATCCAGACGTAACGATACAAGTCTTCGATAGACGTTATGCCTGCGGTGAATGCTATGTAGCATTCGGAATATCAAAGATCGAGGGGCGCGATGAAAGCAACCGACAAAACTCACCTTACCGGTTCGAGGACTGGGATGTTCTCGTTCTGTTCAGGGGGAATGACTCCTACCTATCCAGATATCAAGATGAGTTGTTTGAAAAGAACCCGGCATGTACATGGCCGACGTTTCGTCTCACGGGCCAGTTCAAACGTCGTTTGATTTATGCCCTGATCTTCAATGGCGACCACTACGATGGCATCTACTTCGATGCGAACTCAGGCGTGGCGATCAATACGGAGCCGAGCTGCAAGACCGTAGCGCGAGAGACCGCGTTGCCATAGGGCCAGAACTTCATTTTTAGAAATCAGATGAAAAGACGTTGCCTTTCGTCTTCTTACTTCTTTCCTGGGCTGCACTGTGGGCAGGTAGCCATCTGCCCGACCAATATGAATTCAGCCGGGCCGAAAACAACAAAGCCCTGGCTCCCACCAAGGCTTTGTTCACTACCTCACGCCAGCAATCACCGGCGCATCAATCTCTCTTCAACAACAACCCTCACGCCGCGTCCCGCTCATCCCCCACCAAACGGCGCTGCTTGACCGAATCCGCCAGGCCCTGCAGCACTTGCAGGCTTTCTTCCCAGTTGATGCAGCCATCGGTGATGGACTGGCCATAGGTCAGTTCCTTGCCCGGCACCAGGTCCTGGCGGCCGGCCACCAGGTGCGATTCCACCATCACGCCGACGATGCGGGTGTCGCCCGCTGCCACCTGGCGACCGATGTCGGCGCAGACCGGAATCTGGTTTTCCGGTTTCTTGGAGCTGTTGGCGTGCGAAGCGTCGATCATCAGGCGCGCTGCCAGGCCGCTCTTGGCGATGTCCTGGCAAGCCGCTTCCACGCTGGGCGCATCATAGTTGGGCTGCTTGCCGCCGCGCAGGATGATGTGGCAATCCTCGTTGCCGGCGGTGGAGACGATAGCCGAATGGCCACCCTTGGTCACCGACAGGAAGTGGTGCGGCTGCGACGCGGCCTTGATGGCATCCACGGCGATCTTGACGTTGCCGTCGGTACCGTTCTTGAAGCCCACCGGGCAGGAGAGGCCGGAAGCCAGCTCGCGGTGCACCTGCGACTCGGTGGTACGGGCACCGATGGCGCCCCAGCTGATCAGGTCAGCGATGTATTGCGGGCTGATCACGTCCAGGAATTCGGTACCGGCCGGCAGGCCCAGGTCGTTGATGTTCAGCAGAAGTTCACGGGCCGCGCGCAAGCCGTCGTTGATGCGGAAGCTGTTGTCCATGTACGGGTCATTGATCAAACCCTTCCAGCCCACCGTGGTGCGAGGCTTCTCGAAGTAGACGCGCATGACGATTTCCAGCTCGTTCTTGTGGCGCTCGCGCTCCACCACCAGGCGGCGCGCATATTCCATGGCGGCCTTGGTGTCGTGGATGGAGCAGGGGCCGATGACGACCATCAGGCGGTCGTCCTGGCCGTGCAGGATGCGATGCAGCGCAGTGCGGGCTTCAGCGGTGGTGCGCTCGACCTTTTCGGTGCAGGCGAATTCGCGGATGAGATGCGAGGGGGGGACCAGTTCTTTCATTTCTCGGATGCGAAGATCGTCAGTGCGCGGCATTTTTTTCTCCTGGTGTACTGCAATGATTCAGCTGGAATATTGACCAAAAAAAAACCGCCATCACTGGCGGTTTTTTAGGAAATCGGTTTTGTCTTTTTACGAACGCTTACCGCTTTTCACCGCCGTGGGGCTGGAATAGCTAAAGTAAAAATAAAAGTAAGCGCGGGCGAAAGACATGTCTGGCGTCATGGGTTAAGTGAAGCAGGCGTTCATAGTGCTACAAATCAGGGGCTTTGGCAAGCAACAAGACGAAATCGACATGCTGCGCTGCAAATGCATATTTCATTCGTAAAATATATATTTATTGAATATTTATTGCTTAAATAGGCAATCAACGTCACCAAAACACAATAAAAAATCTGGCCTCGTGCAAGCCTTGCCCGCCCCCCATCGTCTTGCCAACTGTGGCTTTCCTGCAAAAAAAGTGAATATTTGATCTGGCCACGTCGTTTCCCCCTGCCTCCGGAAGTCATATTCCCGGCGCATAAATGAAAAAACCGCCGGTGAATGACACCGGCGGTTTTCACAAGAAACGATGCAGCGATGAACGATCAGGCAGTTCCGCCCACGGTCACGCCATCCAGACGCAAGGTCGGCTGCCCCACCCCGACCGGCACGCTCTGGCCTTCCTTGCCGCACACGCCGACACCCGAATCCAGGCGCATGTCATTGCCGATCATGGAGACGCGGTTGAGCACATCCGGGCCATTGCCGATCAAGGTCGCGCCCTTGACCGGATAGGTGATCTTGCCATCCTCGATCATGTAGGCCTCGCTGGCCGAGAAGACGAACTTGCCGTTGGTGATATCCACCTGGCCACCGCCGAAGTTGACGGCATACAGGCCATTCTTGACCGAGGCCAGGATCTCGCCCGGATCCTTGTCACCGCCCAGCATGTAGGTATTGGTCATGCGCGGCATGGGCAGGTGGGCGAAGGATTCGCGGCGGGCATTGCCGGTGACGTCCATCTTCATCAGGCGGGCATTCATGGTGTCCTGGATGTAGCCCTTCAGGATGCCGTCTTCGATCAGCGTGGTGCACTGGGTCGGATTGCCTTCGTCGTCGATGTTGAGCGATCCACGGCGATCGGCGATGGTGCCGTCATCGACCACGGTCACGCCCTTGGCGGCGACGCGCTCGCCGATGCGGCCGGAGAAGGTGGAGGATCCCTTGCGGTTGAAGTCGCCTTCCAGGCCGTGACCGATGGCTTCGTGCAGCAGGATGCCGGGCCAACCAGGGCCGAGGACCACGGTCATGGGGCCGGCCGGAGCCGGGCGCGCATCCAGGTTGACCAAAGCGGTGGCCACCGCTTCGGAAGCATACTTCTCCAGCAGGGTGTCAGAGAAATAGCCGTAGTCATAACGTCCACCGCCACCGCTGCTGCCCATCTCGCGACGGCCATTCTGTTCGGCGATCACCGTCACCGACACCCGCACCAGCGGACGGATATCGGCGGCCAGCACGCCATCGGCGCGCGCCACCAGCACCACGTCGTATTCGCCGGAGAGGCTGGCCATGACCTGCTTGACGCGCGGATCCTTGGCGCGGGCGATGCGTTCGATGCGCTCCAGCAGCTGCACCTTGGCCGTGGCGTCCAGCGAGGTCAGCGGATCATGCGGCAGGTACAGCGCACGGCCGCCGGCCGGGGTCATGGCACCGGCCACCTTGATCTTGCCACTGCCCTGGCGGGCGATGGTGCGGGTAGCGGCGGCGGCATCCAGCAGGGCCGATTCGGAAATCTCGTCCGAATAGGAGAACGCGGTCTTGTCGCCCGACACGGCGCGCACGCCCACCCCCTGGTCGATGGAGAAGCTGCCGGTCTTGACGATGCCCTCTTCCAGGCTCCAGCCCTCGCTCTTGGTGAACTGGAAGTAAAGGTCGGCGTAGTCCACCTTGTGCGTGAACATGCTGCCCAAGGCCTTGAGCAGCTTGGATTCGTCCAGGCCGAAGGGAGTCAGCAGCACGTCGCGCGCCACTTGCAGGGCGCCCATGTTGGGTTCAAATAATTTCATAGCGTCTTGTCGGAAGGCAAAAAGGTCAAAGCTTGCGATGGCGTAGCGCCGGCAAGCTTTCTCGAACGTATTGTAGACGATGGGGGTCAATGTCGCCGATCACAAGTCCTTCTCCCTCAGGAAGCACCGAGACGATCTCGCCCCAGGGATCGACCAGCATGCTGTGGCCCCAGGTACGGCGGCCATTGACGTGCTGCCCGCCCTGGGCCGAGGCCAGCACGTAGCACTGGTTCTCGACGGCACGCGCGCGCAGCAGCAACTCCCAGTGCGCGCGGCCGGTGGTATAGGTGAAGGCGGCAGGCATGACGATCAGGGCGCACTCGCCCATGGCGCGATACAGCTCCGGGAAGCGCAGGTCATAGCACACCGACAAGCCGACCCGGCCGAAGGGTGCCTCGAAGCTGCGCACTTCGCTGCCGTATTCGATGGTGCGGGCTTCGTCGTAGTTTTCTTCACCCCGCACGAAATTGAACAAGTGGATCTTGTCGTAACGCGCCACCCGCTGGCCATCCGGTCCATAGACCAGTGAAGTATTGAGCACCTTGCCGGAAACCGCCGACTGCAGCGGCAGTGTGCCGCCCACCAGCCACAGCCGGTGCTCGCGCGCCAGGGCGCTCATGCATTCCTGCATGGGACCGCTGCCATCGGCTTCGGCATGGGCCAGCTTGTCGCGCTCATGTAATCCCATGATCGGCCAGTATTCCGGCAGCAGCGCCAGTTGCGCGCCCTGCTGCGCAGCCTGCGCCACCAGGCGGCTGGCCGCATCGAAGTTCTGCTGCGGCTCGGGGGTGGAGACCATCTGGATCGCCGCCACCTTGAAGGAATCGCTCATGTCTGCCTCTTGCCAACGTGGGGAGTAAAAAAAGAATGCCGCCAGTATCGCCCATCCGCGCCAGCCGCGCAGGCCAGGCCGGGGACAGGACCAGGATCAGGCACCGGAATTGATGGCCGGTCTCGGCGCGGGTGCGCCGCGCCGCTGGGCCGGGGCCGGTGAAGGAGGCGGCACCACGTCATTGCCCGGCTTGCCATCCTCCTTGCCGCCCTTGCCCTTCTGCAGCACCTCGCGGGCACGTTCTGCATCCACCGGCGAGACCTGCCCCTGCTTGACCACGATGGGGTCGCTCCAGGGACCTGTCACCTTGTATTCGAAACTGAGCGACTTCATCACCGGATTGCGCAGGAACAGCTGCGCCAGCAAGGTACTCACCCCCACCACCGGATTGACCGCCATCGCCACCACCGAGGCCGTGCCGAGGTTGATCTCGGGGATCACCACCACATGCAGGTCCTGGGTCTCGCGGGCGATGTCGGCCGAGCCGCTCATCAGCACCGAGGCCGTCACGCCGGCCATCTTGAGATTGTCCGTGCTGGCGATGCCCTTGGCGATGCTGGCAGTCCCGGCCACGGTGTCGAAGGCAAAGCCTTCAGAGAACACGTCGCGGAAGTCCAGCGTCAACCGGCGCGGCAAGGCCTGCAGGTTGAGCACGCCCAGCAGCTTGGCAGCCCCCGGATCCACCTTCAGGAACTGTCCCGAATGCACGTCCATGTGCACCTGCCCGGCGAGCGTTGCCATGTCCATCGCATAGGGCGGTGCCTTCCAGCTGAGATCGCCATCGAGCTTGCCGCTTCCGCCGCGGATGGTGCCGGGATAACCGAAGCGTTCCAGCAGCTTGCCCGCATCTTCGATATCCAGCGCATAGGTGAAGTTGGAGGTGTGATTGCTGCCGAAGGTGAGCCAGTTGCCGGCAGCCCGGAACTGCGCGTCGGGATTGGCCAACAGCAGGCGGCTGATGCGCCATTCGCGGCCGACCGAGGTCAGGATGTTGCTGGCATCGAGTTCCAGCCGGCCCAGCTTCTTGCCGCCCAGTTCGAACTGCTCGGCGCGGATGTCCAGCGCGGGCATCTGCAGGTTGTCGTCGGTCTTGTCGGCACTGGCGGGCGGGGCCGCGTCGGCCGTCGGGCTGGACTTGGGAATGACCAGCGAGGACAGGCGCGCCGTGACCTTGCCGGCCCCGCTTGCGCTGCCGGGTTCGTCCCAGGTCACGGTACCGGCGGCTTGCTGGGACTCCAGGTTGATCTGCCAGGCATTGCGGCGATGCGCCGCTTCCAGGATCAGCTTGTTGAGCTTCTTGCCCATCAGGTTCAGTTCGCCGACGCGGGCCGAGACGCTGTCCGGCGCCAGGTATTGCGTGACATCGCTGTTGCCCAGGCGATTGCCTGCGGCTGCACCGTTGCCGGCGGCCGCCGCGTCCTTGCCCGCCAGGTCCTTCTTCAGAGCCAGCCAGGCGTCGGCATCCAGGCTGTCGGTGGCCAGGGCCAGCTTCAGACCGGAGGCCGGAGTCGGTGCCGGCTGGTTCCAGCCGATGCCGCCGCTGGTGACGCGCCACTCATTGCCCTTGGCGGCGACGCGCTCGCGCACGTAGCGCGACGCCACGTTCGAGCCCAGCGACACACGCATTTCCTCGCGTTCGATCAGCGGATCGGACGAGGCCAGCGGCAGCAGGTCGAAGCGCATCGGCAGGGAGTCCTGCACGCCCTTGCGCAGGGGCACCGGCAGGTCCACGCCGAGACCGGCCAGGCTGGACTCGACCGTGACTTCCGGCTGATGCTGCCGCACCAGCACCGTGGCGCTGTAGCGGGTGCCGCCCGAGAAGCGTGCCAGCAGGCGCTGCAGCGAAGGCTCGGGGTATTGCTTGCGCAGGTTCTCGATGTTGATGGCACCGTCCAGACGTACCTGGCTGCTGCCATCCTTCTGGGTGCCGCCGCTGATGGCCAGGTTATCGCCCAGGAACTGGCCGCGCACGCCATTGAGCGTGAAGCCGCGCTCGTTGAACTCGACCTTGCCGCTGGTGCGATAGATGGGCGGCAGTTCCGGCAGCAGGTCGACGTCATTGTTGGCGAAGTTGAAGGCCCCCTGTGCGCGGGTATCAATGGCATGGTGCAGCGGCATCTGGAACTTCAGGTCCAGACGCGCCTCGCCGGTGGCGGTGCTGTGTTCCATGACGTTGCCGGTCCAGCGCGCTACCGGGCTCTGGTTGACGTATTGCAGGAAGGCCGGCATGGGGCCATTGGCAACGCCATCGATTTCCAGCACGGCATCATGTGAATCGACATCCGCCACCCGCGCCGTCACCGGTCCCAGCCGCGCGCCCAGGGTACGGGCGCTGTCAGCCTTGATCTCCAGCCGCGTGCGATCGACGCTGATGCGCCCCCGGCCCTCCTCCAGCAGCGGCCACTCGGGCTCCTTGCCATCCCGGCCAACGTGGCCGGGGGTGTAGTTCAGCTTCAGCCCCTCGAACTCGCCTGCCAGCTGGAATACGCCCTTGGGCTGCTCGCCCGGCTTGGTGGTGTGGAAAGGGAAATCGGCCAGCGCGCCCTTGAGCTTGAACTGCACCTCCTTCAGATTACCGGCCAGCAAGCCCTCGGTGAGCCAGCGATGCAGCGGCTCGCTCATGTGTTGCGGCAGGTAGCGGCGAATCGCCTTCACATCGAAGCTGGTCAGCTCGCCATGCAGGTCGACGCTGCCAGCCGAACGGCCCTGCAGCGGCAGCAGGTGCTGCCCGCTCAGGCTGCCGGCCACGCCGGGCTGAGCGAACTGCATCTGGTCCAGATCCACCTGCAGGGTCTGGTCCTTCAGGTATTGCCAGCGTGCCTGCAGCTTGAGGCTGTCAAAGGGCAGACTGGATTCGCGGAACAGATCAGTCGGCAGCTCGAATGCCAGTTGCTGCGCATCGACCTTGACCGAACCACCCTTCTCGCTGGCATCGATCTCGCCGGACAGGTTGCTGAAACCGGGGAAGGCCGCCCACTGTGCGCGGGCTTGCTGGGCAGCGTTCTTGCGCGGCTCGACGTGAGCCGGCAAGCCCTTCAGCCCCAGGCCCTTGAAGCGGCCATTGACGCGGTAGGAACTCAGCTCGGGATAAGTGCCCTGCCACTGCACGGTGAAATCATGCAGCTCTCCGCGCGGGGCCAGGTCGTCCAGCAGCTTGCGCTGGGACGGCGCCAGCGGCAGGCGGGTGGCCAGCTGCGACAGCGTCTGCAGGTTCAGATAGGTGGCCTTGACGCTGGTGCGCTCGGCCTTCAGCGGGGTGGCCGGTTCATAGCTCTCGGCAATCGAGGTCGGCGGCAGCACGAAGCCGTCCGGGGTCTCGATGGAAAAATCGGTCAGGGTCACCTGATGGCCGTTGGCACCGAAGGTCGGCACGCCGTCCTCAGCATTGGGCCCCAGGGTTTCGCTGGCGGAGATGCGTCCATTGACGCGTTTCAACGACAGCGGCTCCAGCTGGCGCGACAGGCGGGCATTGAAATCGGTGAGACCGAGGTCGGCGGTGAAGTTGGCGACCTTGGCGTGATCCAGCGTCAGCCAGGCGCGCACCGAGCCGCGGCCGCTGTTGATGGCGATCGGATAATCGAACCAGGCGCGCCAGACCGACAGCTCGGTATTGCGCAGATCGGCATAGAGCAAGCCCTTCCAGCGCGCGATGTCGGAACTGCGCGCAAAGGCCGGATGGCTGAAATCGGCCCGTACATCCAGGGGAGCCGCCATGTCCTGCGGCGGAATGGCGCGCAGCGAGAGCCGATGGCGCAGCCAGCGGTTGTGCAGCACCAGGTTGACGTCTTCCAGCACCAGCTCGGGTGCCTGGCGCAATTCGTCATCCCAACGCAGTTTGCTGTGACGGATCACGATTTCGCGCTGCGACAGCAGCCAGTCCAGGTTGCTGCCATCGCCCCCGGCCGGTACCGGGATGCCGGCCACATACAGCTTGCCGGCTGCATCGCGGCGGATGGCCAGGTCGGCCCCTTCGATACTGAGGTTTTCCAGACGCAGCGACGCCACCAGGACGCTGCTCCAGGACAGCGTGGTCGATACGCGCGGCAGGCTCAGGGCGGCTTCGCCCTGCTGGTCGTGGACGGTGAGATTGGTCAGCGAGAGCTGGGGCCGCAATCCGCTCCAGGAAGCATCAATGGTCTCGATGCTGACCGTACGGCCGAGCTGGTGCGAGATCAGGGCTTCAATGCGGGGCTTGTAGTGGCCCACCTCGGGCAGCACCGCATAGCGCAGCACCAGAAACAGCGCGCAAAAGACAAAGTAGGCGGCCAGCAGCAGCTTGAGGGTGAAACCCAGGACATGGTGGGTAGCCCGGTTCAGGCGCCGATAGCTGCCCCGTGCAAATCGCCAGCACAGCGCCCAACGGCCAGGCTTCGGTGCGGCGTTATGTTGTTCTTGGGACATCAGGTTGCAAGGCGGCTCGGCAGAAAAATGGAATCGGGCAGGCAGCATGATCGCATGGAAAACCAGCCCATGCCATCTTGGCAAAGGGGCTATGAGGGGCAAAAACGGCGATAAGTTTAAAAAGGGAGGCTAGAATCGCCGGATTCGCTCCTTTTTACGTCCATCGTCAGTCCGCAGTCAGCTGGCATGCCGGGGAACCTGCCCCGGCCTCCGCCTTGCCTGCATTGTCGGCATCGGCGGGACGGGCCTGAAGCCGGGGGAGCACCGGTTTTCTTCCTTTTACACCTTGTCGTGGAGCTTTGCGGTCTCTTATGCCTGTTCATCATCCTTCCCTGGTCGACGCCTCCACCTCCCGCTACTACACCCGCTGGACCCAGGCAGATCCGGCCCGCCCGGCCCTGGTGGCGGAGGCCGCCCGCCAACCCATGGACCGCGAGGCCATGCAGCAGCGCCTGGCGCGCGACCTGGAAGCCGGCCTGAGCCTGCCGGCCGCCATGCGGCGTCTGCGCAACCTGATCATCTGCAGCCTCATCACCCGTGACCTGGATGGCCGCGCCGACCTGGCCGAAGTGGTGGCCACCATGACCGGTTTTGCCGATTTCGCCGTGCAGACCCATCTGGCAGCCCTGATGCAGGAGCAGATCGCCCTCCATGGCACCCCGGTGGGTGAAGAATCAGGACGCCCGCAGGAAATGATCGTGCTGGGCATGGGCAAGCTGGGCGGGGGCGAACTGAACGTTTCTTCCGATATCGACCTCATCTTCGTCTATCCGGAAGATGGCGATACGCAAGCCGGGCTCGGCCAGAAATCGCTCTCCAACCATGAATTCTTCGTCCGCCTGGGCAAGAAGCTGATCGGTGCACTGGCTGAAATCACTGAAGATGGCTTCACCTTCCGCGTCGACATGGCGCTGCGTCCCAACGGCAATTCCGGGCCGCTGGTGGCCAGCTTCAACATGGTCGAGGAATATCTGGTGCGCCAGGGCCGAGAGTGGGAGCGCTACGCCTGGACCAAGGCGCGGGCGCTGACCGGCACCGAGGAAGACATCGCCGCCCTGGAGGCGATCAGCCGGCCGTTCATTTTCCGCCGCTACCTGGACTTCGGTTCCATCGATGCGCTGCGCTCCATGCACGGCCAGATCCGCGCCGAGGTCAAGCGCCAGGAAGCCCTGCACCCCGACCGCAGCAACAACGTCAAGCTGGGCCGGGGCGGCATCCGCGAAATCGAATTCACCAGCCAGGTGTTCCAGCTGATCCGTGGCGGACGCGATGCCGAACTGCGCGACCGTTCCACCCGCACCACCCTGCGCACCCTGGCGGCCAAGGAACTGCTGGCCCCTGACGTGGTGGAGCAACTGCTGGACGCCTACACCTTCCTGCGCGACCTGGAGCATCGTCTGCAGTACCTGGAAGATGCGCAGACCCACACCCTCCCCGTCAATCCCGACGACCTGCTGCTGGTGGCCAACATGATGGGCTACGCCGACAGCGCCGCACTGCTGCAGGCGCTGGAACACCAGCGTGCCATCG
>Ga0207695_10009805_pt1 | contig 11773 bp, 6 predicted proteins | sample KBSC54metaG_FD_184354 | JGI IMG/M metagenome (GOLD analysis project Ga0207695, IMG submission 184354) | Corn rhizosphere microbial communities from Kellogg Biological Station, Michigan, USA - KBS C5-4 metaG (SPAdes) (version 2) | ecosystem: Host-associated > Plants > Roots > Rhizosphere > Soil... | reverse complement strand
AGCGGGCTCTCGCGCGAAGATCTCATCTCGCCCGAAACCATCGTCGGCATTCTCGATGTGATGCGTCGATCCAGGAACTTCGATCTGTTCTACCAGTCGCTACCAATCGCGGGCGTCGACGGCACGATCCGAACGCGAATGCGGAACACTCCGGCGCAGGGAAATCTTCACGCGAAAACCGGCACGCTCGGAATGGTTCGGTCGTTGTCGGGCTATGTGCGGACCGCGGACGGACGGCTACTCGAGTTCAGCATCCTCTGCAACAACTGGATGACCCCGCAAGCATCAGTCGATCGAGTTGCCGACGCAATCGGCGTCGCGTTGGCCGAGCTGCGGTTGAAGTAGGGCGGCCCAGTGGTGGCCGGCGATCTTCACTTCGCCAGCTGCTCGAATGTGAGATTGCCGATTGGATAGTTCCTCCAATCCTTGTAGTCGAAGTGCCACCACTCGGCCTCGTAGACGTTGAATCCCTGCGCTTCCATCGCGTGACGCAGGAGATCGCGGTGCCATCGTTGTAAGCTCGTGCCACCCGGATACAGCGGATACGAACGATCCGTCATCTCGTCGTAACCGCCGGTCATGCGGATCGGCGCGCCCGTCTTCAGGTCATACAGCGTGAGATCGACCGCGCACCCGCGATTGTGTCGCGAACCCTGCGACGGATCAGCGACGAAAACGTGCTTGTCGGGCGGCGTGCCATCCCAAAACATCTTGGTGACATACCACGGGCGATACGAATCGTGGATCAACAGACCGTAGCCAAGTTTCCGGAGCTCGGCCGATGCACGCACGACTGCCTGAGCAGCCGGCCGCTGCATGAAGGCGTGCGCCGAGGTGTAGAACGGCGTGCCCATGAAATTGTTCGACGTCGCATAGCGGATGTCGTACTTGATCGTCGGATCGAGATCACGAAGCTCGACGAGATCCGATTTCTTCAGCGCGCTCGACTCCCTCGGCGGGCTCGCGGCCAACGCTTCCTTGCGCAACTCGGCGGGCGGACGCACCGGTGTGATGCGAAAGTTCACGCGATCGTTGTCGGCCGGAAGCGGGCGCCGCTTGAACATCACGGTCGCGACCGTGGCGGATGTCGCCTTACCGTCGGCGCCTCGATGAAAGACAATTTCCTGTCCGTCATAGAGCCCGGATTTCGGAAAGCGATAGACGTCGCGCGAGACACGCTCGAGCGGATACTCGAAGAACCATTCGATCAGCGCATTGAGCTGTCCATCCTTCTCGCGAACGTACAGCACGTCGTGGTCCCAGCCGTATTCGCCAATCAGCGACGTGAATTCCGGATTCGCCGCTGCCGGTTCCGGCTCCGCGATCGGAACAATGTTTGACCCGGGCGTTGGCAGCCGTTGCAACGTATCCTTGCCAACCGCGATGCGGCCATTCGTCAAATCGCGAAACCGTCTGCCGAACGCGAGGCGATCATCGACAATCAGCTCATCCGATGACGCATTCAGCGGCGCGCGAAGCTCGGCACGCGAGCCTCCACGGACCGGCGTCGCAAGTAGCTGACCCTCATATTCGTCGAAGTCGAACGCGATATTAGCGTTCGTGTATCGACCCATCGTCGCGAGCGCGCGGCCTGGCGCGAGCGCGGCGGTCGTGTCGAGCGCGGCGAGCGCTTTCCCCTGTCGCGCGTTCAACAACATTTCGACCGCGGTCTGCGCGATGTGATCGGTGACGGCGTTGACGCCATCGAGCGTCGCTGTGACAACGACGCCGAGTGAGTCGTCGGGCAGCGCGAGCAGCGCGGTGGCAAATCCGTAGATGGCACCATCGTGGCCGATCGTACGATGGCCGTCGAGTCGTCCGATGTTGAACCCGATGCCGTAGCCGTTTGTCGCGCCCGGCGGAGCAAACTGCGGCGTCCACATCGAGTCGAGTGTAGCAGCGGCGAGTACGCGCTTGCCATCAGGCGTCACACCACGGCCGAGCAGAATCTCGATGAAACGGCCGAGGTCGAGGACGGTGCTATACATGCTGCCGCACGGACCCATGCCGAGCTCGAACGTCGGCGCCGGGAAGCGACGGCCGTCGAGGGTCCACATGCTTGCCTTGGCGAGACGCGCGCGAATATCCGGCAGGGGCTCGAACGCGCTGTGTTCGAGGCCCATTGGCGCGAGCACGGCGCGCTTGAGATACGGATAGAACGACTCATGCTGGGTACGCTCGAGCACGTATCCGAGCACGGCGATGCCCGCGTTCGAATATTTGGTGTGCGTACCAGGCTTGTAGACGAGCGACGTCCCATTGAGACTCGCGACCGTCGCGGCGAGCGAGCGTGTGCTGTCGTCGAAGTAGTTGCCGATCGGAGGCTCTCGTGTGAGACCAGCGCGGTGCGAGGTGAGCTCGCGAATCGTGATCTCGCCGCCGAACGGATTCTTCGGATGAAAATCAGGCAGGTACTTCTGCACGGGCGCATCGAGGTCGAGTGTCTTTTGCTCGACGAGACGCATGATGCCGACGTCGGTGAACAGCTTCGAGACCGATCCGACGCGGTAGACCGTCGATGCGTTCGCGCGGACGCCGGCGACTGAATCTGCCCATCCAAACCCTTGCGCCCAAACGACGCGATGACCGTCGACGAGCGAGATCGAGATCGCGGGAATTCCTTTCTGCGCGCGCTCGTGCTCGACGAGCCGGGTCAGCGCGCGCGCGACGTCGACATACTTTCCCTGGGCCGGGATAGAATCTTGTGCGCCGACCTCGCAGAATGCGGCGCAGAGCAACGCGCCAATCAATCTCGGTTGTAACATCATCATCTCTGTGGTCTTCCGTCGACTCGAGCTCCCAATCGTGACTGCCATCGTCGCCGCTGTTGCCACGAGTCCACGGAATCAACGGCTTGAAACTGCTTTTGAGGATGCCCCGACAGATCCACCACGCATCCTCAAAGTTTTCTGGTGCAGTTGTTCCGCGCCCTTCCGTGGACTCCGTGGCAAGCAGTTGGCACCTGGCGCAGGTCCGCCATGCGGCTCAACGCCGACCCGTCGACCGCGCTTTCGGAAAAGAAACCCCGAACACTCGAACCGCCATCACATTGCCAGCGCCATCGGGTACGAACGTGAGCGAGAGCGGCGTGGTACCGGCCGACGGTTGCGTCCGAAACATCTCGTACTCGACAGGCTCGAGTCGCTGTCCGGTCAGCTCGCCAGCCTGCACCTGAAGCGCGCCATTCGCCATCGTGATCTGAATCGCGCCGTACGTCGAATCGACGTAGGTGCCAACATACTTTTCGAGTGGCAGCGAGGGATGCGTCTCCGCCCTCGTGCCAACAGCCATCTGCGGACGCTGAGGCCGAAGCGACGCGAACAACGCGTGCAGGTCCTTGCTCCAGTCGCGCGACGCGCCACCGTCGTAGAGATCGAAGGCGCTGTACATCAAGCCATGCCGTATTTCCGCGTGATCGAGATTCTCGAGCACGTACACACCCATGCGCTTGTCCGGCATGAGTCCGATCAGCGCGCACATGCCGTCGATGCTACCAGTATGCATCCATACGGCTTGCCCGCGATAATCTTGAATGAACCAACCGAGTCCGTAGCTGAAGAAGTTCGGCTTGGCGAGCCGCAGTGCGGGATACTCCTCCATCGGCGCGCGGATTTGCGGCGCAATCAGCTCACGGAATGTCTCCGGCTTCAGTAAGCGTTGTGACCCGACGCGGCCGCTGTCGAGAATGAAGCGCATCCACTTCGACATGTCTGACACGCTCGACCACACTGATCCCGCCGGCGCGATGGCGTCGGTGCTGCGAATGGGAACGACCCGCACGGTGTCATTCCGCTCGGCATGCGGGACCGCGACATTCGGCTTGCCTTGGATCAACGAGACGAGCGGCTCTGTCTCGTTCATTCCGAGTGGCGTGAAGATGCGCGTGCGAACGAAAGTCTCCCACGGCATCCCGGAGATGCGCTCGATCAGAGTTCCACCGATCGCATACATGACGTTTTGGTAGTCCCACTGGGATCGGAACGACGACTCCGGCTTCACATATCGTAAACGCTGGATCATGTCGACCAGCGAATACTTCCACGGCCCGACCCAGAACAGATCTGTGCCTGGGAGCCCGGTTCGGTGGGTGAGTAGATCGCGAACGGTCAGCTCGCGCGTGACATACGGATCGTACATCCGGAACTCGGGCAGATGGTCGATCACGCGATCGTCCCAATGCAGCTTCCCTTCGTCGACCAACATGCCGAGCGCGACGGACGTCATCGCCTTCGTCGTCGAGCCGATCGCGAAGCGCGTGTGCTCATCGGCGCGTGCTGGCTTCCCGATCTCGATCACACCATAGCCCTTCGCGAAGACGAGCGAGTCGTCCTTCACGACCGCAATCGCGAGCGCGGGCACATGCCAGTCGTGCGCCGCTTGCTCGACGTATTTATCGAACGCACGCCAATCGATGGCGGCGCCTTTTGCGTTTGATTGCGCGCTGCCGGCGATCGGCAGCACGACGCACGCCGCAGCGGCGAAGATCGAGCTACTTCGCATTGTTGACCACCGAGAGTTGTACGAATGACGGCGCGTCCGACGACCTGAAGATGCGATGGGTCTGCGCCTTGAAATCCGAATCCTTCGCCTCGAAGATGTTCGGCACGAACGTTTGAGGATTGCGATCGATCAGCGGGAACCATGTGCTCTGTACCTGCACCATGATCCGGTGTCCTTTGCGGAACTTGTAGTCTTGCGTGTGCAGGTCTACCACGTATTCGTCGACGTGATTCGGTGTGATCGCCTCGGGATGCTCGAAGCTCTTTCGGAAGCGGCCGCGTAGAACGTCGTTCGCCACCATCAGCTCATACCCATTCAGCTTGGGGTCTGCCTCGCCGGCGTCGGGGTACACGTCGATGAGCTTCACGACCCAGTCGGCATCCGAACCGGTGGTCGACGCACGTAGGTGCGCGGCGATATCACCGGCAATGACGACGTCGTCGGTCAGCGGCGCGGTCGTCCAGCTCACGACATCCTTGCGATCGTTGAGAAAACGCTGATCATCGACCAACCAGCGCGACCACGTGGAACCCCTGCCCCACGTCGGCGGAATCGGGCGCTGTCGGTACGGCACGGGATTCGCCGGATCGGACACGTAGGCATCGAACGCCATTGCGGACTTCTCGGCCGGTGGCGTGAACGACAACTCGTGATTCGCGTGGAAATACAGTCGGCGCGACGTCACGCCCGTGCGAGGCGGCCAACTGTCGCGCCGCTCCCACGTGTTCGAGCCTGCCTCGAAGGTCGTCGCTTCGGGCAAGTTCAGCTTCCCTTTGTCCTTGAGCCAGTACGCGAACCATGGCGCTTGGATGTCGCGCCGGAACTCGACCGACGTTGGAGTACCGAAGTCGATGTTGCCGAGCTTCGCACCCGTGCCGCCTGCCCAGCCGCCGTGATTCCACGGACCAACGACGAGATAGTTCAGGTGCTTCGTATCGTATTTCTCGAGCAGCTCGTAGATGCGGATCGGTCCATAGAAGTCTTCCTGATCCCACCAGCCGGCAACGCTGAGCGTAGGAACGGTGACGCGATTAACGTATGGCGCGACCGCCTGGCGCTGCCAGAATGAATCGAAGGCCGCGTGCGTCGCGAAATCATTCCAACTCGGAATCTTTCCGTGCAGATGCGTCTCATTGATATGCGCGAGTGAACCGAGCTTGAGATACCAGTCGTAGGTATCGGAATCGTTGAAGGCGAACGCCTGCCGCTCCTTGCTCGACTCCATCATCGTCGCGTACTCGAACCCATAGCTCAACCGAAACGCGCCATTGTGATGGAAATCGTCGCCGATGAACATGTCGGCCGGCGATGCTTGCGGTGACACGGCCTTGAGCGCCGGGTGCGGATCGAGCATTGCGACGACCGTCAGCCAGCCCGGGTACGAGACGCCGAGCATGCCGACGCGTCCGTTGTTGCGCGGGACATTCTTCAACAGCCAGTCGATCGTGTCGTATGTGTCGGTGCTCTCGTCAATCGCCTTCGGGTCCTTCTTGTCGCGCATCTGACGAAGCATGACGAACTGGCCTTCGGACTTGTACCGCCCGCGAATGTCCTGAAACACGAAGATGTATCCCTCGTGCGCCAACTCGGAGAACGGTCCCGCAAAATTGCGCTCACCGCCCTCGATTCCGTACGGCGTTCGATCAAACAGGAACGGCAGATTTCCGGTGAACCCCTTCGGCACGAAAATGTTCGTGTGCAGCTTCACGCCGTCGCGCATCGGGATCATGACTTCCGTCTTCTCGAACACCGGGTCTGCTGCCGCACCCGCTTGGGCAGGCTGTTGGCTGTAGACCTTGGTGATCGGCGGTGTGACGACAATCGCCAGCGCGACAACGATCCAACGCGTCGCGCGCGGAAGGGAGACCATCATGGAACGATCCTCGAATGGACGGTGGCGGGACTGACCGCGTCCATTGTACACCAAAATGGTCGACCATGCTAGCCGCAGCGCTCCTAGACGGGCTTCCCCACCCCGCGCACGATTCCCTCCACTCGCCGCGCCGGATCGAAGTACGTCGCCGCAACACGCTGCATCGAGTCGGCAGTTACCGCACGCACACGGCTCTCATACTCCACCAGCTCGCGCAGCGACGCGAACAAGAACGACTCGACGAGATCCGCCAACACCGCGCCGCCACTCTGCTGCCGAATCGCGTGCGATCCGATCGCATACATCTGCGCACGCGCCAATTCTTCGGCAGTCACCGGCTCTTCGCGCAACCGCCGGAACTCGGCGAGGAGCCCGTCGCGAGCAGCGCTCTCCTGCTCGGGCCCCGTCGCGATGTAGGCACCGAACATCCCAGCCAATTTCCGCGCCGAGGCAAACGCATTCACCGTATAGCACAGCGATCGCTTGTCACGCAGCTCGTCGAAGAAACGTCCGCCGAGGCCGCTCGCCACACTGGCGATCATCGCGGCCGAGAACCGAGCGTCGTCGTCGCGTGACGGTCCCGGGAACAGGACCGTGAGCGCGGTCTGCGCACGGTCTCGCGACTCGACGATCGCCGACGACGATGACGGCCAATGAGGTGGAGGCAACAGGCGCGGCTCGACATATCTGATGTCGTTGAAGGCACTCGCGGCCAGCGACGCCAACTCGTCGGCATCGGCATCGCCGACGAGCGCGATGACCGACGCCGAATTGAGCGCGCACTCGGCATGCCAGCGACGGACCGCGTCGCCATCGATTCGCCGCAAGGTTTCCTCCGTCCCGCTGACCGGCGTTCCATACGGATGTCCGGCGAACGCCGCCTGCGACGCGAGGCGCATCGGATAGCGATACATGTCGTCGCGCAACGCCGCGACGTCGGCGATCGCAATCGTGCGCTCGGTTTCGAGCGCTTCGTCACTCAACGTCGGACGCTGCACGACGTCCGCAAGCAGCTCGATCGCCGCCGCGGCGTACTGAGTCGGCACCGAGATCGACCACCCGAAACTTTCTGTTCCCGCCGAGGCACTGACGCTGCCGCCGAGCATCTCACCCTCTTCGGCAATCTGCAACGCAGTCCGCGTCGTCGTACCTTTGAGCGCGGTTCGAGCCATCAACATCGTCAAGCCGGCAACCGAAGGATCTTCCTCCGTCACACCGCCGATCACGTAGACGCCCACGTGCACGAGCGGCGCGCCAATCTTGCGACGCACCAGGATCGGCATGCCGTTCATCGTGCGATAGACACGTACGCCCGATTCTTCGCGCTCGAAGACTGGCTCCGGTGCGATAGGTGCGGGGTGCGCGTGATATGGAACGGCTGGCGGCAACGGCGCCGGTCGCGGCTTCATTTCCAACAACTCGCGGAAGGCATCCGCATCGGACGCGAGTTGTTCGCTATCCGCCGGACGAAACACGACCGTGCCCGTGTTGTTCGGATCGAGATACCGGTCCGACACGGCAACGAGGTCATCTCGCGTCGCCGTTAGCAAACGCTCGAGATACCGGTCGCCCATGCGCCAATCGCCGAGTGCTTCCCATTCGGCGAGATAGTTCGCCTGCCCTTCCATGTCCTCGAGGCGACGTACCCAACGCGATTCATAGATGCGCTTCGCGCGCTCGATCTCGAGCTCGGCGATGTCGCCTTCGCGAATCGCGCGGAGCTGCGACCAGATTGCGCGCGCCGCATCGCGCGTCCATCCGGACGGCGTCTCCGCATGAACTACGAAGACGCCGATTTCCGTCGGCGTGTAGTTGTAGGCGCTGATCGACGATGCGAGACGACGCTCCCGCACGGCGCGATACAAGCGCGAGGCACGTCCGCTGCCTACCACTGCGGCGAGCAGATCGAGCGCTGGTGTGTCGGGATGCGTGGTGCCGGGCGTACGCCAGCCGAGCGCGAGCTGCGTCTGGCCGATGTCGCCCGTCCATTCGCGATAACGAAATCCGGAGACGCCTTCTTCCGATAGGCCGGGCCGACGCGATGGCTCGCCCGAGCGAATCGATCCGTATTTCTCCTGCACCTCGAGCAACGCGTGATCCGGGTCGATGTCGCCGACGATCGAGAGAACCGTGTTTCCGGGATGATAGAAGTTGCGATAGAAGCCCATCAGCGCATCGCGCGTGAGCTGACGCAATCCTGGCTCGCGGCCGATGCGCCAGCGGCGAATGCGATGCCGGTCATGCAGCAGCTCGTACAACGTCTCGGTCGCGACCGCGGACGGATTGTCCGCCTTGCGTTTTGCTTCCTGGATGATCACCTCGAGTTCCCGCGCGAGCTCGTCAGCGTCGATCAGCGAACGCGCATAGGCGTCGGCCTGCACCTCGAGCCCCGGCGAGAAGCCGGACGACGGCAGCACCGTGTAGTAGACGGTGTGATCGTAGATCGTCGCCGCGTTGAGATAACCACCGACCGCTTTGGTCTGCTTGGCGATCTCGCCGACGCCGCGCGATGGCGTCCCCTTGAAATACATGTGCTCGAGCACGTGCGCGATGCCAACGACGTCATCAGTCTCGTCGAAGTATCCCGCATTGACGTACGTGACGATCGCGACGACTGGCGCCGATCGATCGCGACGAATGAGAACGGTGAGCCCATTCGAAAGGCGCGTTCGGACGACCGACGCGGGATCGATGGCGGGAAGAACGGATGTTGTCACGGACGGGGGTTAAGGCGCTCAGGGGCGCGGATTGTTCGTCAGCGGCTGCGCTTTCAGCGGCGACTGACCAGGAATTGCGTTTTGTGCATTCGGATTGGCCACGGGTGTGCATCCAGTCCACGGCCCTGGCCCGGCGCGGTTGAGGAATGTCGTGCCTTCCGGCACGCGACCCAGTCGCATCAACGTGCAACCTAGGTAGCCTTGCGCGCTCTTGTCCGTCGGGTTGGCCTGCACGGCACGAATGTAGAACCGTCGCGCAAGCTCGTAGTTGCCCTGCGCAAGCAAATCCGCACCCATCTCGCGCAGCGCGAGCGCGCTGTTGGGATCAGCCTGCAACGCGAGCTGTAGCTCTTGCGACGCGAGCGAGAAGTTCCCGACCTCGCGCGCCATTCGCGCCAAGTAAATGTGCGGCAGCGGGTCCTTCGGATCGTCCCGCACCGCTTTGTTGAACGCGTTCACCGCCACCTCGCGCTGACCGCGGGTGTATGCGTCGACGCCTTGCTGCAACGACGAGCTGCCGCGATGTCCAAAAATGAAGTACCCGCCTATGGCGATCACGGCGACCACGACGACGCCCAGCGCCGCCAACATCCACGGTGGAAATCGGGGCGGCGGCGCCACCAGCATCGACTGTGTCGGCGGAGGCGTTTCAGCGACGATCGGCGTTGTGGTCACAACCTGCGGCGCGGCGCGCGGAGAAACGCCAGGTGCTGCCCGCACGGGCTCGGCCCCGGCGTCGCCCAACAACGCACTATCGAGCTTCAGAAATGCCGAGCGGGCCGCGTTGATGTCGGCGTCCGTTGGATGATACGTCGTCGACTGCACACGATCGTGCACCGCCTGAAACTCGGCGAGCGCGTTCGCTTGATCGAAGTTGATCATCTGTCGGCCGCGCGCTTCGCGGATCAATGGCTGGCCCGAAAGCGTCGTGCTGCCCACGAGCGAACGGAGCGCGGCTTCCACCGCGCTCCATGTCTCGATCAGGTCGGCCGCGAGATCTTCGGCGCCGCGCGAGGTGTCTAGACGCGCGACGGCCGGGCGCGCCGCATCGAGAGCGAAGCGCGCGCCGCGCAGTACCGGGGCGGTCACCGAACGATCCGGAGCAGCCCCGCTACAGCGCTACCGCGGATGAAGCTTTCCGCGTCGTGGGTCGGGATACGGATTCCAGTCTCGCGGAACCCGTGCTGCGACACGCTGCTCATGAATTCGCGCAACGTGTGGGAAGGATTCCCTTTCTCATCTCGCATCCGGCGCACGATCTCCTCCCAGGACCCGTCGAATCCGGTCCCGTCTGACACCACGATGATCTGGTGCTCCGGCAGCTGCCGTTGCTCGACGAGCGAGCTAAGCAACGTGCCGAAGAGCTCGAGCTGACCCCGAGCCGCTTCGGCGGCCGGTGCAGTATCTGCGCCGGAACGCGGATCCAGCTCCATGAGCATGGTGTCGACATCGTCGACGTCGCCGGCGAGCTCGGACAGGCGTTCGTCCCAAGGCTTGAGCTCCGGATCATTCTCATCGAGGTGATAGAGCGAGCGCTTCAACTCGATGAGCCGCCAAATGCCCAGCTCGTCCCAGTGATCGTCGGGGTTCGTGCGTTCGAAATGATAGAGTGCGGCTTCGTACTCGGTCTGGTCATACAGAATGTTCGCGAGGTAGATGCGCGCTTCGGCATGATCGGTATCGAGCTGGAGCGAGCGTCGGAGGGATCCGATTGCCGCTTCGTCGTCGCCGAGCCGGTGCTGGGCGTAGCCGACGCACGCGACGGCTTCGGCGGAATCGGGCACCTGCTGGACGGCAGTCTCGAAGAATTCCTTTGCGGTCTCGAAGAAATCGTTGCGATCGCGCAGCGAGGCTTCACGGAATAGCGAACGGCCGACCTGCAGCATGAGGTCGACGTCGTCAGCGTAGCCGAGTTCGAGAGTGCGGTGGAAGCAACGCGTGGCGGCATCGTCTTGGCCGAGCTTCAGAAGCGTCTCGCCAAGTCCAGCCAATCCATCTTCGTGCTCCGGCTCGAGGACGAGCGCCTGCTCAAAAGAGCGACGGGCCCATGCGTATTCCTCGCGCGCGAGCTGGGCATAACCTATCCCTACGTGCAGCTCTACCGAGTTGGGGTAAAGCGTGAGTCCTTCACGGAGAACAGTGAGCGCCTCGTCGTATTGGCCATCGTTGTACAACTGATGCGCGCGTTCGTCGTATTCCTCAGAACTCAGGAACGGGGTGGCCATCGTCCGCAAGCCTCCAGCTCATGATGGTATGTCTATACTACCATCGTGACACCGCGAAGTTCAATGGCGAAAAGAGCGCTTCACGTTGAAATTATCGCGACGATTCCGCGCGCTGGCGCGATCCAGAACACATCGTTGCAATCTCTCCCGCCAACGCTGCGTTCTGCTCGAGCAGCGCCAGGTTGGCGACCAGCGAACCTCCTTCAGTCAAACGATTTACAGCGGCCAGGAGATACGGCGTCACGCCTGCACCTTGAATGCCGTCGCGCTGAGCCTCCGATTGAGCCTGCTTGACAGCCATCTCGACACGAGCACGCGCGAGCGCATGCTCTTCCGGCGGTCGCTGTACGACGAGAATCGACTGTGGACGACCGAGTGCGCGATGCGCACGATAGAGCGCCACGATGTCACTGGCGGCGTCCATCCGCGTGTCGAGGGTGATGCCCGTTTCGGCGGAA
>Ga0207695_10009802_pt1 | contig 11775 bp, 9 predicted proteins | sample KBSC54metaG_FD_184354 | JGI IMG/M metagenome (GOLD analysis project Ga0207695, IMG submission 184354) | Corn rhizosphere microbial communities from Kellogg Biological Station, Michigan, USA - KBS C5-4 metaG (SPAdes) (version 2) | ecosystem: Host-associated > Plants > Roots > Rhizosphere > Soil... | reverse complement strand
CGACGCGACGTGGAAGTCGTCCTCGTCAGCCGCGACAATTTCTTCCTCATCACGCCGTTCCTCTTCGAGGCGTGCTCGGGCACGCTCGAGCTGCGCCACTGCTCGCAGCCCATCCGGCCGTTCCTCCGGCGCGCGACATTCATCGAGGCCACGGTGGGCCGGATCGACCTCGACCGGCGCATCGTGTCGCTCACCGTGCCGGAAGGCACCGCGCAGGACCTCGCGTTCGACCACCTGGTGCTTGCGTTAGGCGCAAAGACCAACGAGCGGCTCATCCCCGGATCCGCGCAGGCGTTCACGTTCAAGACGGTCGCCGATGCGATCGTCCTCCGCAACCACCTGATCGAGCGGTTCGAGCGCGCCGATGTCGAAACCGACCCGGAGCGCAAACGCGAGCTCCTCACCGTCGTCGTGATCGGCGCGGGCCTCGTCGGCACGGAGCTCACCGGCGAGCTCACCGCGTTCGTCGATGAGATCGTCCGCTGGTACCAGAATGTACGCCGCGACGAGGTGCACTTTCACCTCATCGAGGCCGGCCCGCGCATCCTCGGCGAAGTGGACCCGGCGCTGGCGGCGCACGCGGCCAAAGTCTTGACGAAACGCGGCGTCGACATCCGAACGCACACCCCGGTCAAGCGCATCGACCAGGACCGCATCACGATGGCCGACGAGGTGATCAAGGCCAGCACCATCGTGCTCTCGGCGGGCATCGAGCCGCATCCGCTCGTCGCATCGCTTCCGGTGGAGAAGGACCGGCACGGCCGCATCATCGTCGAAGCGTCCATGCGCAGCGCGGCCCGCCCCTCGCTCTGGGGACTGGGCGACTGCGCCGCGATACCGGACCCGAGCGGCAAACCGTATCCGTCGCTCGCCCAACACGCGGTGCGCGAGGCCAAGGTCGTGGCGCACAACATTGCGCGGGCGCTCCGCGGCGAGCCGCCGCGCCCCTTCGTGTACTCGCAGTTGGGCGTGATGGCCGCGCTCGGTCACTTTCAGGCAATCGGCCGCGTCATGGGCATCCCGCTCACCGGATTCCCCGCGTGGTGGACCTGGCGCACGTACTACCTTTTCCAGATGCCGCGGTGGTCGCGCCGGGCTCGCATCATGATCGACTGGACGGTGGCGCTGTTCTTCCGTCCGGACATCGTGAAGGTGGACCTGGCGGTCGAGTCGAGGCAGTTGGAGCGGGCGTGCGCGGCAGGCGCAGACGCGCCGGTGCGGGTGGTGTCGGGCGAGGCGACTCGTCCGCGCCTAACAGAGCACGCCGAGCCGGCGTCGATGGCGGCGGCGCCGGCCAGCCGGCCCGCACCGTGAGCACGACATGGGGACGCATGCATGGGAGGAGGACCGGATGAAGGTGTTACTCATCGGCAGCCATGGCACCATCGGCAAAGCGGTGGCGGCCACCCTCACGCCGACGCACGTGGTGATCGGCGTCAATCATCGGACCAGCGATCTCACGGTCGATCTGGCCGATTCGACGTCGATCCGATCGCTCTTCGAGCACGTCGGCATGGTGGACGCGGTGATCTGCGCCGCCGGCGCGGCGCGGTTCCGTCCGTTAGGCGAGCTCACCGAAGAGGACTTCGTCTTCGGCAACCAGAACAAGTTGATGGGCCAGGTGAACGTCGCGCGGCTCGCCCAGGAGTGGCTCGCCGAGCGCGGCTCGATCACGCTCACGAGCGGCGTGCTGGCGCGCGAGCCCATGCCGGGCAGCGCGTCGGTAAGTCTGATCAACGCCGGCATCGAAGGGTTCGTGCGCGCCGCAGCCCTCGAGCTGCGCTCGGGACTGCGCATCAACGCCGTGAGCCCTCCGTGGGTCACCGAAACCGTCCAGGCGATGGGCATGTCGATCGCCGACACGCTGCCCGCGTCGACCGTCGCCAAGGCATACCGCGACAGCGTGCAGGGCACGATGACAGGCCAGATCCTCGATGCCCGCCGCTACGCCTAACGGAATCGGCGCCGTGCCGCCGCTGCCGAACGCCTCCGTCTGACCCGTTCCGCCGCCCGGCGGCCGGGAAACGGGCACTCGTTGCGTGTCCGCGCACGCCTTCGGGATACGAGCGGCGCGGCGATGTCCGGCGTTCCCTCACATCACGCTGCCTCGCTGACGGCGAAACCCTGAGTTTTGGTCAGGTCCGCGCCCGACTACGCGCGCATCACGCAAGCTCTAGGTTGCTGTCGCTTGAGCCACCTTCCTCAGCGAGCGCAACCGACGATGGAAAAATCTTCTCTCCCGCCGGCACGCCGGTCGATCCTAGAGCGGGCCGGCACCCGGCGAGCCTTCCTCCGCAACACGGCCGTCACGGCACTCACCGCCGGCGCTCTGGCGGCATGCAAGCGCGCGACGGGATTCGCTGCGGCACGAGAAGCCGGCGCGCAGGCTCCGACGAAACATGGTGAGCACGATCGGCCATCGCCGACTCCGGCACAGCAGGCGGCTTCCGCTGCCGATGCAATGGACGCGATGCACGAGCACGGCATCAAGCTCTTTCCGGCGAAGACCGCAGGAAAAGGAAATCAGGTGCTGGTGCCGCGCCTCGACCAAGGCGTGAAAGTGTTCGAGTTGACGGCATCCAAGATTCAATGGGAGGTGCTGCCCGGCCAGATGACGGAAGCCTGGGCGTACAACGGCCAGGTGCCGGGTCCGCAGATCCGCGTCACCGAAGGCGACCGCGTTCGCATCGTGCTGGACAACCAACTCCCGGAGTCGACCAGCATCCACTTCCACGGCCTCGAGGTGCCTAACGACCAGGACGGCGTGCCGTTCATCACCCAACCGCCGGTCAAGCCCGGGCAGCGCTACACCTACGAATTCACGGTGCCCAACTCCGGCACGCACATGTATCACTCGCACCACGATTCGACCCGGCAGGTGGGCCTCGGACTCCTCGGCGCCTTCATCGTCGCGCCGCGACGTCCGCGTCCCATCGAGCGCGTGGAGCACGACTACGTGTTGGTGCTCAACGACGGCGCGCACGGATACACCTTCAACGGCAAGAGCTTCCCGGCCACGGAACCCTTCACGGCCAAACGCGGCGAGTCGATCCGCATTCGCTTCATGAACGAGGGGATGATGATCCACCCGATGCACTTGCACGGGATGCACATGACGGTGATCGACAAGGACGGCTGGCCGCAGCCGCAACCATGGCGTTGCGACACCTTGAACGTGGCGCCGGGCGAGCGGTGGGACGTAATCGTGAAGTGCAACAACCCGGGCACCTGGGCATTCCACTGCCACATCCTGCCGCACGCCGAGTCCAGCCAGGGGATGTTCGGGATGGTGACGGCGCTCATCGTTGCCTAACGAGCGCCTCGCGCCGGGCGTCGGCCAGCGTCGGCCAGCGTCGAGCAAGAAAAAGGTGGATGGGATGCCGTTCCCACATGTCTTGGATCTACGCTCATGACGACGCGGACAAAGCAGGACACAGCGGACAAAGCACCGATAAAAATCAAAGCCTTGGTTTTGGTCGTGTCGTGTCCGCTATGTCGTGCCGTGTCCGCGTCGTCATGAGCGTAGCAGCCTGCCCGTACGGCCTGCCTCACAATCCATCTGCTATCGTTCGTTCGATTCTCTGCTATCGTTCGTTCGATTCTTTTTTTCCGGCCGCGTTTCCCGGAAATTCCCGAAGAACCGAAAAAAAAGAGACGCCCGAGTGGGCGCCTCTTTCTCTTCAGTAGCGGGGGCGGGATTTGAACCCGCGACCTTCGGGTTATGAGCCCGACGAGCTACCAGGCTGCTCCACCCCGCGTCAGTGCCCGCAATATCGTGCTCCCCGGTTGGCGAGTCAAGGCGCCCTGAGCGTCGTTCGCCCCACGCAGGCTGTCGAAAAACACACGCCTATCGCCTGCCCCATCCGCACGCTATGTTCTCTATATGACATAGCGGCCCACTTCCGCCTGTCACCTGCGCTTTCCCCGCCGCAGGGTTGATGTGCGCCGGCGCCGATGGCCCCGTCCCAAGCGACGCACTGCATTCTCATCGCGACAGCGAGGAGGCAACCGTGCGTCGATTGCGCATCACCGTCCTGGATCTCACCACCGAACGGCCCACCCGCGCCATGTATGCGCGGCTCATGAACGCCAACCTCGCCAGCATCATGCCGCAGGCCGTGGCAGTCTGGTGCGAGCAAGCCGGCCACGACGTTCGCTTCATTTGCTATACCGGTTTCGAAGATCTCGCCAGCGAGGTCTTCGCCGAAGCCGATGTCCTGTTCGTCGGCGCCTTTACGCAGGCGGCACACACCGCGTACGCGATCAGCAACATGCATCGCCGGCGCGGCGCTGTCACCGTCCTCGGCGGACCGCACGCACGCTGCTACCCCGGCGACGCGGCGCGTCACTTCGACTATGTGTTAGGCTTCACCGACCGCACTGTCATCGACAACGTCCTCCGCGAGTGCATGCCGCATCGCGCCATGGGCGTCCAATGGAGCGCGGCGCAGCAGCCGCAGTCGCTGCCGAGCGTCGAGGAGCGATGGAAATTCATCGAGCCGACGCTCGCCAAGACGCCGATGCTCAAGATCGTGCCGATGCTCGGCAGCCTCGGATGCCCGTACACGTGCCCCTTCTGCATCGACTCGACCGTCGAATACCAACCGCTCGGCTTCGATCAGATCCGCAGCGACCTGCGCTTTCTGCTCGGCAAGGTCCGGCGGCCGCGAGTCGGTTGGCACGATCCGAACTTCGGCGTCCGATTCGACGACTACATGGGCGCCATCGAAGATGTCGCGCCGCCCGACAGCATCGACTTCTTCGCCGAGAGCAGCTTGTCGCTCCTCTCCGAGCCGCGACTCGCGCGCCTCAAGAAAAACGGCTTCAAGGCGATCCTGCCCGGCATCGAATCGTGGTTTGCGTTAGGCAACAAGACCAGGACCGGCCGCGATGTCGGGCTGGACAAGGTCAAACGCGTGGCCGAGCACGTGAACATGATTCTGCGCTACGTGCCGTACGTCCAGACCAACTTCGTGCTCGGACTGGACACCGACGAAGGACCGGAGCCGTTCGAGCTCACGAAGCGGTTTCTCGACATGGTGCCCGGCGCGTTTCCGGCGTTCTCGCTGCTCTCGGCGTTCGGGAGCGCCGCGCCGCTCAATCTCGAGCTCCAGCGCGCGGGCCGCGTGCTCCCGTTCCCGTTCCATTTCCTGGACGCGAGCCAGGCCATGAACGTGGTGCCGAAGAACTACGAGTGGACCGCCTTCTACGATAACCTGCTGAGCCTCGAGCGGTACGCGTTCTCGTGGCCGCAGATCGCGCGCCGGTTCCGCGCCAATCAGGGCGCGATTCCCAAGTGGATCAACATCCTGCGCGGCACGTCATCGGAGCGCTTCGGCCGTCTCAAGCAACACGAACGCGTGCGCGCGCTGCTGGATTCCGATGCGAGCGTGCGGAGGTTCTTCGAGCGGGAGACGACGACGGTTCCGCAGCCTTACCTCGACCGCATCGAGAACGACCTGGGACCGCTGTGGTCGTCGCTTCCCAGCGACGGCTTGGAGCACGACCAGAACGAGTATCTCCACACCCAGGCGCGCGCACCATCGTTATCGACGTTGCGCCCGGCTATGGTTCGGATATCGTAGGGCAAGCCTCAATTGGATCGGCGGCGCGCGCGCGCGCACGTGCGCGCGCCGTTCATCTCACGACATCGAGATTCGGCGTCGCCGCCTCGTCGCCTGCCGTCAGGTGATTCACCCACGTGTCGCAGGCGAGGAGATCTCGTGCCCACATCCCATACGCCGAGGCGTCTGGAGCAGAACCAACTGCTCCTGGCGCTGCCTCGCGCGGACTACATCGAGCTGCAGGCCGACCTGCAGGACGTCGCGTTGCCGCACGGACACGTGCTGTTCGAAGCGCGCGAGCGGATCTCGCACGTGTACTTCCCGCAACGGTGCGTGATCTCACTGGTTGCGCCGATCGATGGACAGAAAGGCGTGGAAGTGGCGATCGTCGGGAACGAAGGCATGGCGGGCCTGAGCGCGTTCCTCGGCGTCCACACCGCATCGATTCAGGCGGTGATCCAGATACCCGACGCCGCCAGGCGCCTAACGGTCGCCGCGTTTCGCCGCGCGCTCGAGCGCGGCACGGCGATGCGCCGCATCATGCTCCGATACACGGACGCGATGCTGAGCCAGGTCGCGCAGTGCTCGGCGTGCAACCAGCGGCATCGGGTCGTGCAGCGCTGTGCGCGCTGGTTCCTCATGACGCACGACCGCGTGGGCGACGATCAGTTCTCGCTCACCCAGGAATTCCTGGGCCAGATGCTCGATGTCGAGCGGCCGACGGTCTCGGCGGCGGCGCGGCAGCTGCAGGCCGCGGGGGCGATTCGCTACAGCAGGGGTCGCGTCACGGTCACGAGCCGCGCGAGCCTGGAAGAGGCGTCGTGCCCGTGTTACCGCCTGATGTTACAGGATTACGCGCGCGCGTTCGCCTAACGGAATGACGCGCCGGGCGCACCGGCGGGCGCCCCGAATGGCCGGGGCTGCATTGTCCGTCGCGCCATCACGGCTTGGGATGCGCGCTGTCGGCGGGCTCGGCGAACCGGTAGAGAATTTCGTTGTCACCGCGAACCATGCCGAATTGTTCGCGCGCGATGCGCTCCTGCGTGGCCGGGTCCGTCTCGACGGCCTTCTTCACCCGCTCGAGCGAATCGATCTGACGCTGGAGCGTGTCGATCTGCGCGAGCAGATGCTGCTTCCGCGCCCGCTGCTGCAACAGGTCCCACGTCCCGTACTCGCCACCTTGTAACGCGAACAGCACGCCGCCGACGATGGCCGCGATGGTCACGATCCGCCAGATCGGGAATCGTGGTCGCGTCTTCACAACCCGTAAATCGCTCCGCCCGGATACTCGGCGGATTCGCCGAGCATTTCTTCGATGCGGAGCAGCTGATTGTACTTGGCCACGCGCTCGCCGCGCGATACCGATCCCGTCTTGATCTGGCCCGCGCTGGTGGCCACGGCGAGGTCGGAGATGAACACGTCTTCCGTTTCTCCAGATCGGTGCGAGATGACGGACAAGTAGCCGGCCGAGCGCGCCATCTCGATCGCTTCCAGGGTCTCGGTGAGGGTGCCGATCTGGTTGACCTTGATGAGAATCGCGTTGCCGACGTGGCTCTCGATGCCGCGCGCCAGGCGCGTCGTGTTGGTCACGAAGATGTCGTCGCCGACCAGTTGGACGCGGTCGCCTAACGCAGCGGTGAGCGCGGCCCAGCCGTCCCAGTCGTCCTCGGCCAGGCCGTCCTCGATCGAGACGATGGGGAACCGGTCGAGCCACCTGGCATAGAGGTCGATCATCGCGTGCGCGTCGAGCGTGCCGGCGCCGCTCTTCTTGAACACGTAGTGTCCGTTCTTGTCGTACAGCTCGCTCGCCGCGGGGTCGAGCGCCAGGGCGACCTGCTTTCCGGGCGCGTACTTGGCGCCCTCGATGGCCTCGATGAGCACGGCGAGCGCGTCTTCGTCGCTCTTGAGATCGGGGGCGAAGCCGCCCTCGTCGCCGACGCCGGTGGCGAGGCCGCGTTTCACCAGCACTTTCTTGAGCGAGTGGAACACCTCGGCGCCCATGCGCAGCGCGTCGGCGAACGTCTCCGCGCCTAACGGAACGATCATGAACTCCTGGAAGTCGACGGTGTTCGTGGCGTGTGCGCCGCCGTTGAGCACGTTCATCATCGGCACCGGAAGCGTGCGCGCCATCGGCCCGCCCAGGTAGCGGTAGAGCGGCAGGCCGACGTCGCTCGCCGCCGCGCGCGCGACGGCCATCGAGACGGCCAGCATCGAGTTGGCGCCCAAGCGCTCTTTGTTCGGCGTGCCGTCCAGCGCCAGCAGCGTGTGATCGATCTCGACCTGGTCCGTGGCATCCAGGCCGCGTACTGCGGGCAGGATGGTTTCCTCGATGTGCTGCACGGCCCGCAGCACGCCCTTGCCGCCGTAGCGTTTGGGATCGCCATCGCGGAGCTCGAGGGCTTCGTGCTCGCCGGTGGAGGCGCCGCTCGGCACCGCGGCGCGGCCCGTGACGCCCGAATCGAGCATCACGTCGGCCTCGACGGTCGGGTTCCCGCGGCTATCGAGAATTTCCCGCGCCCGTATCTCGATGATCTCTGACATGTCGTCCGTTGATGAGGGTGGCGCCGCGCTGCTCCGTTAGGCGGCGGTCTCCATGGGCGCGCCCGTCGGCGGCACGCCCTTCTCGCCCAGCGCCTGTGCGATGCGCTCCCACACGGTGCGCAGGAGCGCGTCCCGGTCGTCGTACGTCAGACCGGTGGTCGCGATCGGCTCGAGAAACGTGAGCTCGCACGTGCCGGAATGGATGGCGAACTGCCCTTTGCCCTGCACTTCCTTTGTCCCCCAGCTCACGACGGGCACCACCGGCACTTGCGCAGCAATCGCCAGCACGAACGGCCCTTTCTTGAACGGCCGCAGCGCGTACGACCGCCCGCGCGTGCCCTCCGGAAACACGGCCACCGACGTCCCGCGCTTGATCTGCTCAGCGGCCTCGGCGTACGTCTGAAACGCGGCCTTCCGATTCTTGCGATCGATGAAGATCGCGGCGACTTCTTTCGCCGCACGCCCGAACACAGGAATCGATGCGAGCTCCTTCTTGGCCACGAACCGGTAGTGCGGCAGCACGCAGGCAAGGCCGAAGATCTCGTACCAGCTCACGTGATTGGACACGTACATGCGTGCGTCATTGGGCGCGCCGATGTGCTCGGGATTGCGCACCGTAAGGCGAACCGCCGATGCCCACAGCACCACTCTGGACCAGACGCGCGGCGCGCGGCCCAGAAAGCTGTCCGGCGGAATGTGCACACCGAAGAGCGACAGTACGACAATGGGAACGCCGAGCACGATGGTCATGAGGACCATCGTGGGATAGACAATCAGAGCACGCATGCTCACGAAAAGTGGTCGAACCCGCCGCCAGGCGCAACGCGCGCGCCGTGCAGCGTGGCCACGACATCGCCATCGCCGGCTTCGGCGCATCCGATCGCCGTGAGCGGCAGCTCGAATCGGCGCTCGAACTCCGCGGCGTCGATGTCGCGAGGCGACGCGACCAGCAATTCATATTCGTCCCCACTCCGGGCGGCGGCGTCCGGCTCAAGCCCGCCCAACGTGGGCAGATGATCGAGCGCAAGCGCGAGGCGCACCTGCGACGCGGCGGCAATGTGTGCCGCGTCGCTGAGCAGACCATCGGACACGTCGATCGCCGCATGCGCACCGTGCTCGGCGAGCCACCGGGCCTCGCGCACCCTCGGCACCGGATGCGCGACGCGCTCACGATCCGCGGGCGATGGGCGACCGCCGCCTTGCCACGCAGTCAATGCGGCAAGGGGTCCACCGAAGCGCCCGGTGACGTACAACACATCGCCCGGGCGCGCGCCGTTGCGACGCAACGGATTGACCGCGGCGCCGAGCACGGTGATGGCAATGCACAACTCGCGAGCGCCGGTGAGATCGCCGCCCGCGATGTGAGCGGACGTCGCACGGGCTGCGTCAGCCAACCCGTCGGCAAGGTCGAGTATGTCGCCGAGCCACGCGTCAGGGATGGACAACGAGACGAGCATTGCCAGCGGGTCCGCGGCCATCGCCGCCAGATCGCTCAGTGCTGCTGCTGCGACGCGCCACCCGATCTCGCGCGGCGTGAGCCAGTCGCGGCGAAAATGGACGCCGTCGACGGCGCTGTCCGCGCTGACCACCAGCTGATGTCCGGGCGGCACGTCGATGAGCGCCGCATCATCGCCGATTCCGTGCGCCGCGTCGCCCCATCGTTGCTCGAGGGCGCGCACGAGGTCGAATTCCTTTCCGGGGCCGAGCGGGATGTCGTCGCGCATTCGGATCACAAGCTAACGTCCCGCGCCATCCGTAGTGGAGCTTCTTCGTTTTTCGGAAACGAACGGCGCGCACGCCGACCAGCGCGGGGGCGTCTTGATCCCGTCTTCCGTGCACGCCATGCTTCCCGCGGCGGCTTCGGCGTCCGGCGCTCTCGTCCCACCGCCTAACGCGGAGCACACGCATGGCCGACGCAGAAACCGCCGAGCAGGAAGTGCGACGCTCGAGCGACGCCGAAGTCGATGCCTTTCTGGGTCGTGACTCTGGGGATGTGGGGCGGAACGATGCCGCTCGCCGGAAAAGCGCAGCATCTTCGGTTTACGGCCGTGTGGATGCAACACGACGGGCGGTGGCAGGAGGTGATCCGGCACGCGAACGTCGTTTGATCACCGTACGCGGCGCGCTCGACGCGTCGGCTAACACCGTTGGTTCGCCGCGCACGGTGCACCTCTTGCGTCGCGTTAGGTGCGGGATTTTTCACGCACGATCGACCATCCGGAGGCTGTATGCGACTCGCTCGCCGGCGGTACACCGAACTCTCGTTTCTCGTGTTTGCTTCCCTGGCGCTGATCGCCTGCAAAGGCAAAGAAAGCGCGTCTACAGCCGACACGACCTCAGCAGCGGCGCCTGCCGCGGCAGCGGACACAACGGCGCCCGCAGCGGCGCCAGCCTCGCCTACGGCGACGACGCTTTCGGATGCCAACATCGTCGCCTTGCTCGATGAGGTGAACATGGCCGACAGCATGCTCGGCGCGGCCGCGCTTCCGAAAGCAACGAACTCGCGAGTGAAGCAATTCGCCAAGCTGATGATGGGCGAGCATCACGCGCTGCGCGTCAAAGGCCAGCAAGTCGCGAAGGCGCAGAACATTACTCCGGAAAAGCCGGCGCAAGACCCATTCACGAGCGCGGTGCAGAACGAACAATCAGCGCTCGGTTCGGCCGCCAAGGGTCACGCATACGATTCGACGTACATCGCCAACGAGGTGGGCATTCACCAGGCCGTAATCGCCTGGGCGGACTCGGCCGAGAATCAGGCGCAGAACCACGCGCTCAAGGATCTGATCAAGGCCGCGGGGCCGGTCTTACAGAAGCACCTCGATCGCGCGCAGGCAATCCAGAAGATGTTGCACTAACGGACGCGTTAGGCTGGGGCGAGCGCTCGACGGCGCCGCCCCGGAGGATCCCCTGTCAATGCCGGCGCTGCGCGCGCGTCGTTCGTGACGCGAATGTCTTATCCACGAGCGTGGCAAAGAACATCCGGCGAGACGCGGGCCTGCGACAACCGCTACTTGTCTTCATGCCCGCGGTTCAGGAGCCACCCACCGGTGAAGCCGGCCCGACGCAATCCGGCGCGTACGTATGGACATGACCGCATGAGTCGCCAGATCAGTCCCGATCGGAAGTTCTCGACCATGAGTCCGGCCGGCCCCTGGTTGATGGCATAGTCTCGCGGCGAAATCCATCCCGGTCCGCCCCGTGATGTGCGGAACGATGGATTGATGCTGCACATGTAACCGTAGCTCCGCTTGGGTCCGGGATAGGTGGCGTGCACCGACTGTAATGTCGGCAGCACGATCTCCGGCGCGAACGGGAGTGAAGCGGCCACGGCCCACGGCGACAACGTGCCGTCGTCCGGGCCATACGGGACGCCGCGCGCATGATAGCCGTAGAACCTTCGCGGCGCCCCGTGCACGGTGCGCATGGCGTTGCCAGGTCCGTCGCTCGCCGTCACGCCCCACCACGTGTCCCCGTACCAGTCGAAGCGCCGCGGATTCCTAACGGCATATGCGCGCTGTACGTACGTGGCCCGCCGGCTGTTCTCGAAGTAGTCGATGCCCTTGCCGCGCATGTACGCGTCACGAATACCGCGGAAATCGATCCAAATGTGGCTCAGATGGTGAATGAACAGGGGACCGGCGTGTACGTAGTCGCTGCCGTACGCCCGCAC
>Ga0207695_10009793_pt1 | contig 11782 bp, 11 predicted proteins | sample KBSC54metaG_FD_184354 | JGI IMG/M metagenome (GOLD analysis project Ga0207695, IMG submission 184354) | Corn rhizosphere microbial communities from Kellogg Biological Station, Michigan, USA - KBS C5-4 metaG (SPAdes) (version 2) | ecosystem: Host-associated > Plants > Roots > Rhizosphere > Soil... | reverse complement strand
TGTTCGGCGCGCCGCTGCTGGCGGCCGCGCCGGAGGGGTTCCGCTACCAGCCGGACCTGCTGACGCCGGACGAGGAAGCGCGCCTGATCGACGCCATCGCGCCGCTGCCGTTCAAGCCGTTCGAGTTCCGCGGCTATCTCGGCAACCGCCGGACCATCTCGTTCGGCTTCCGCTACGACTACACCGCCCGCCGGGTGCTGCACGCCGCCCCCGCGCCCGACGCCCTGGTGGATCTCAGGGCGCGCGCCGCGGCTTTCGCGGCCCGTCCGGCGGACGACTTCGTGCAGACGCTGGTCTCCGAATACGCGCCGGGCGCCGGCATCGGCTGGCACCTCGACCGGCCGCAGTTCGGCGACGTGGTCGGGATCTCGCTGCTGGCGCCGTGCGCGATGCGGTTCCGCCGGAAGAACGGCGCCAGCTGGGACCGGGCCTCGGTCCCGCTGGCGCCGCGCTCCGCCTACCTGTTCACCGGCCCGGCGCGCGACGCCTGGCAGCATTCCATCACGCCGATGACGACGCTCCGGTACTCGGTGACGTTCAGGACGCTGCGCGCGCCCTGACCGGCGATCAGTTTGCCTTCTTCTTCTCGAAGATCGCCATCAGCTCCTTCTTGCGGAGCTGCATCCGCTCGCCCATCGCCTCGAGGTCCTCGTCGCCCTTCTTGGCCTGGGCGAAGACGCCGCCGGGCTGTTCCTCTTCCTTGACGTGGTGCTTGATGTACTCGCCGAGCACCTTGACCTTGGCGTCGTAGAACTCCTCGGCGGGCTTCATGGCCTCGATCTCGGCGATGAGGTTCTTGGCGCCGGCGTGCTCGACATAGGCCTCGTCCAGCAGGTCGTCCTCCACGTCGCCGCGTTCGGCGGGATAGAAGATCTCTTCCTCGATCTGGGTATGGACCTTGAGCGCCAGGGCGATCTTGCCGAACAGCATCAGTTTTTCAGCGTCGTCGTCCAGCTGCTCGTACTCGTCGAACCAGCCCTCCACCTCGCGGTGGTCCTTCTTCAGCAGGCTGATCGCCAGCGGGTCGCGGCGGCCGGTCCGGCGGGTGCGCCGGCTCTTTTGCGCGCCTGAAGTCTTGGAGGCCGTGGCCATGGTGTGTCACTCCTGAAAAGGTCGAGGTTGCCTCATCAACACCGTCGCTCGATCGCGGTTCCGCTCTGTCGGATTGTCCACGCCCGACACGGTGCAGCCAACCGCACGGCTGCGCGTTGGCGCTGCATGGACATGCTTTTTCGACTTTGGACCATCGGCCTGCCCGCCCTGTCGGGGGCCTGGTTCGACGCCTGGCGCTGGCCTGCGCCGGTCAGTGCTCCAGTCATCCCTGGGGCCCCTTCGACGCCTGCCGAGCGCTAGGACGCGCTGACCGCGACGCCACGCCGCGATGAGCGGCGTGGCGAAATCTGGGCGGGCATGTTTCGTCTGGCAGCGGTTTGTTTCGGCTGCAGAACACGGCTAGGGAGGGGGCTTGGCTACCCTGACCGACACGCAGGCCGAGACGCCCGGGGGGGACTCGATCCTCGAGCCGCTGAAGCACGGCGTGTTTCCGCGCATCTGGCTCGCCAGTCTGGGCACCAGCTTCGGGGCGCTGATCCAGGGCGTCGGCGCCGCCTGGGCCATGACCGAGCTCTCGGGATCGGCCGACAAGGTGGCGCTGGTGCAGACGGCGTCCTTCACGCCCACGCTGCTGCTCTCCCTCGTCGCCGGCGCCATCGCCGACACCTACGACCGCCGCATCGTTGGCCTGATCGCGCTGTCGATCTCGATCGCCACGGGGGTGCTGCTCACGGCCTGCGCCTACATGAAGCTGCTGACGCCGGTCACCCTGCTGGCGTTCTGCTTCTTCGTGGGAGTCGGCGGCGCGCTCTTCAGCCCCGCCTGGGCGGCGTCGGTTCGCGAGCAGGTGCCGGCGCGCCTGCTGCCTCAGGCGATCTCACTGAACTCGATCAGCTTCAACATCGCCCGCAGCTTCGGCCCCGCCATCGGCGGCGTGCTGGTGGCGGTCGCGGGCGCGGCGGCGGCCTTCGTCGCCAACGCCGTGCTCTACCTGCCCATGTTCACCGTGCTGCTGCTCTGGAAGCGCGAGAAGGAGATCCCGCGCCTGCCGCCGGAGAACCTCTGGCGGGCGATGATCTCCGGCGTGCGCTACATGATCAACTCGCCGCCGATCCGCATCGTGCTGTTCCGCACCCTGCTGCTGGGCGTGATCGGCGGGGCGGTGTCGGCGATGATGCCGCTGGTGGCCCGCGATCTCGTCGGCGGCGGGGCGCTGGGCTACGGCATCCTGCTCGGCGCGTTCGGGGTGGGCGCGGTGCTGGGCGCGCTGAACATGTCGTTCGTCCGCGCCCGGTTCGAGAACGAGTGGATCGTGGCGCTCTGCATGGTGGTGCTGGGGATCGGCGCCATCGTGGTCTCGTTCAGCCGCTGGCTGCCGCTCTCGGCCGCGTTCCTGCTGTTCAACGGCGCGGCCTGGATGATCTCCGTGGGCTCCTACAACATCGAGGTCCAGCTGGCGGCGCCGCGCTGGGTCGCCGGGCGCTGCCTGGCCGTGTTCCAGGCCGCGATCGCCGGCGGGATCGCCATCGGCGGCATCATCTGGGGCGAGATCGCCCAGGGCCACGGCGTGGCGGCCTCGCTGCTGGTCTCCGGCATCGCCATGCTGGTCTCGCCGCTGCTGGCGATCTGGCTGCGGATGCCGCGGGCCGAGAGCGCCGTGGAGGACGTGCGCGAGGCGCTGGCCGAGCCGGAGGTGGCGCTGGCCCTGACCCCCCGCAGCGGACCGATCGTCGTGGTGCTCGAATACCGGGTCGATCAGGCCAAGGCCCGCCAGTTCTACCAGGCCTCCCTGGACGTGCAGCGCCTGCGCCAGCGCAACGGCGCCTACGGCTGGTCGATCTCGCGCGACATCGCCGACCCTGAGCTCTGGGTCGAGCGCTTCCACTGTCCGACCTGGCACGACTACCTGCGCCAGCGCAGCCGCACGACCCAGGGCGAGCGCGACGAGATGCAGCGCCTGCGCGACCTCCACCTGGGACCCGAGCAGGTGCGCATCCGGCGCCTGCTCGAGCGGCCTTTCGGCTCGGTCCGCTGGCGCGAGGACACGCCGGACGTGGTCACCGAAACCGCCGCCCGGCTGCCGGCGCCGGGGGTGCCGTAGAGATCGTGCGTCCTTCGAGACGGTCGCTTCGCGACCTCCTCAGGATGACGAGATTTGTTGGGCGTCAAAATTGTTCGTCATGCTGAGGAGCGCCCGCAAGGGCGCGTCTCGAAGCACGCGCTCAGCCCGCGATGGCCGCGCCGTCGCGTTCGCCGGTGCGGATGCGGACGGCCGCTTCCAGGTCCATGACGAAGATCTTGCCGTCGCCGATCTTGCCGGTGTTGGCCGAGCGGGTCAGGGCCTCGACCACCGCGTCGGTCATGTCGGCCGGGACGGCGATCTCGAGCTTAACCTTGGGCAGCAGCTTCACCTCGTACTCCGCGCCCCGGTAGACCTCGGTCTTGCCCTTCTGCCGGCCGTAGCCCCGAACCTCGGTCACCGTCAGGCCGGACACGCCGACCTCGGTGACGGCCTCCAGCACGGCGTCGAGACGGCTCGGCTTGATCACGGCGATGATCATTTTCATTGGGCTGGGACCCTTCGAATCGGCATGCGTCCTGCCTGAAGACTACGTCACGCCAAAGTTAGGCCCAATTGCCGCTCAGCCCAAGTCCCGTGCCGCGCGGGCGGGGCGTCCGCCCAAGGAAGAGGCGCCGATCGGCCCGGCGCCGGCTGCCCCCGGCTCCAGTCCGCCGGGGGCGAAGACCCGGGCGCGGGCCCGTGCGGCGCGCGGCGTGACCGCGAAGGTCTGCTTCACCGCCTCCATCAGGATCAGGCCGGCGAACGGCGTCCAGAGCAGGGCGCCGGCCTGTTCGAAGCCCTCGGCCCAGCGCGCGGCCCAGGACAGCGGCGGAACGTAGAGCGCCCGGGTCCACCCGGCCGGCTCCAGGTCGGCCTCGCGGATCAGTTCGTCGAGCTGCCGCCGCGAGAACGGTCGGCCATGCCCGAACGGGCTGGATTCGGCCTCGGCCCAGAGGCCGTGGCGCGCCGCCACCACCACGATCAACCGCCCGGACGGCGCCAGCACCCGCCCGGCCTCCCGCAACAGCGCCACCGGGCTGTCGCTCTCCTCCAGCGCATGCACCGCCAGCACCCGGTCGAACAGGGCGTTTGGGAAGGGCAGGGTGGCCTCGTCCACCAGGGTCGCGGCGTTGGCGCCGCCGGCCGGCCAGGCCTCGACGCCCTGCGCCGCCGGCATGGCGGCCACGGCGCGGCGGGCCTTGGCGGCCAGCCCGTCCAGGAACGGCGTCGCATAACCCAGGGCGAGCAGGTCCAGGCCCGAGAGGCTGCCCCAGGCCTCGGCCAGCTTGCGCGCCACCATCTCGCGCGCCGCGCGGCCCAGCGCGCCGGCGTAGAATTCGCGCAGGTCCAGCACGTCGCGGCGCATCGCGCTCCTCAGGCAGGCGTTGGTTCGGGCGCAGCTCTCACTGTAAGCTGCAATTCCCTCTCGAGGCGCCCATGACCCTCACCGTCCGACAGTTTCCCTGCCTTTCCGATAACTACGGCTTCCTGATCCGCGACGACGCCAGCGGCAAGACCGCCTGCATCGACACCCCCGAGGCCGCCGCCATCCTGCGCGAGCTGCAGGTCGCCGGCTGGGGTCTCGACTTCATCTTCAACACCCACTGGCACCCCGACCACGCCGGCGGCAACGCCGAGATCAAGGCCGCCACCGGCTGCATGATCGTGGGGCCGCAGGAGGTGACCAGGATCGCGCCGCTGGACCGCCGGGTGGTGGGCGGCGACGTGGTCGACCTGGGCGAGACGCGGTTCGAGGTGATCGAGACCGGCGGCCACACGCTCGGGCACATCGCCTATTTCGACGACGCGGACCGGGTCGCCTTCGTGGGCGACACCCTGTTCGCGCTCGGCTGCGGGCGGCTCTTCGAGGGTCAGCCGGACCAGATGTGGGCCTCGCTGTCGCGGCTGGCGGCCTTGCCGGACGAGACCCGGGTCTACTGCGCCCACGAATACACCGCCTCCAACGCCCGCTTCGCCCTGTCGGTGGACGCCGACCCGGCCCTGAAGGCCCGGGCCGAGCAGGTGTTCGCCGCCCGCGAGCGGGGCGAACCCACCGTCCCCACCACCATCGGCCTGGAGAAGGCCACCAATCCCTTCCTGCGCGCGCCGAAGCTGGCCGCCCGCGTCGGCAAGGTCGGCGCGCCGGACTATGAGGTGTTCGGAGCCGTGCGGGCGGCGAAGGACGCGTTCAAGGGGTAGCGCGGGCATTGCGCCTCCTCGAGACGGGTCAGAGCTGACCTCACTCTCCGCACATCCCGGCGAAAGCCGGAACCCAGTCGGGCGAAGTAGGATGGTCCACGGACCACTCGGACCACGCTGACCTGAGGTCCGCGTCGTCGGTGTGGTCCGTGGACGAAAAGAACCTGCATCCCGGCTTCCGCCGGGATGAGCGGTGAGTGGGACGAGCCACTTCTCTGCACGGGGATTTCTGGCCTGCCGCGCCCCTGGCTCCGATTTCCCGGTCCCGCTATCGTGGCGGAAAGCCGTCGAGGGGTGAGTCATGACGAGATTTCTGCGCGCCGCGGCCCTGGCCGTGCTGGTCTGCGCGGCAGGTCAGGCGATCAGCGCGCCGAGGACATCGTCCAGGCCGCCAGCGCCCGCGCCGAGCGCCCCGCCCGCCGCCGGCGGGCCGGTGGTCTACTGGATCAGCGCCGGCACCGACAGCGGCATGGGCGGGATGGGTGGCATGGGGGCTGGCGGCCACCGGCCCAGCACGGCCGAGATGATGCAGATGCAGAACCGCGGCCCGAACGCCTACAGCCACAGCCTGATGCTGCAGTTGGGCTCTCCGCGGCGCCCAACCGGCGATCCGCAGGCCGAGCATGACCCGCCGCCGGGACTGGGCGTCGGCGCCGCGCTGCCGCTGGTCACCCCTGTCCAGACCCCGCGCGGGGAGACGCCGCCCGACTACCACCCGCAGGGCCGGATGCTGATCTTCTGGGGCTGCGGCGAGCACGTCGGGCCGAACCAGCCGCTGGTAATCGACCTGTCCAGTCCCGACCACGGCGCGGCGCAGTTCGCCGCCATGGGCCGCACCATCGGCACGGGCGCGGCCGCCGGCCCCTCGGCGGCGCGCAACGCCACCTACGGCGAGTGGCCGAACCCGCAGAACGGCCGGGCCGTGCCGCAGGACGGCTCGCTGCAGGGGGCGCACACCATCCGGGGCAACTACACGCCGCAGATCGACTTCAGCCTCACCGCCAACCAGGACTTCCTGCCGCCGTTCCGGATCACCAGCAACGCCAAGGCGCCGAGCGGGGCGGTGGCGCTGGGCTGGCGGCCGGTGGACGGGGCGCAGGCCTATCTGGCGACCGTGGTCGGCGCCCAGGGCCAGAACCAGGTGGTGATGTGGTCGTCGTCCAGCGTGCAGGCCATGGCCGGGTCGGTCGGCGAGTACCTGGCCGACGCGGAGATCGCCCGGCTGGTGGCCGCGCATGTGCTGTTGCCGGCCAGTCAGACCAGCTGCACCGTGCCGCAGGAGGTCGTGCAGGCGGTGGGGACGGGGGTGTTCAGGCTGATCGGGTTCGGCGGCGAGGCCAACCTCGCCTACCCGCCGCGTCCGCCCGAGCCGCAACCGTGGCGGCCGGTGTGGACGGTGAAGGTGCGCTACCGCTCGGCCGCCAGTGGCCTCTTGGGCATGGACATGGAGCGGATGATGAGCGGCCACGACGACGACGACGGCGACCCCCAGCCGCAGCAACCGCCCCCGCGCCGGTCCAACCCGTTCAACCCGTTCGGGGGAATGGTTCCGTAGGGACTACCCCTCGACCTCCGTCTCCGGCCGGTCGTCACCGCCTGAGACCTCCTCGTGCCAGCGACCCTGGGCGTCCTCCCAGGTGATGCCGGTTTCCTCGCCGGGCGCGCGCTGTTCGCGGGCGGCGCGTTCGGCCGCGGCGCGGGCGTCGTCGTGGCTACGGAAGGTCTCCGAGTAGACGCCGTCGACGCTGTAGGCCCAGCCGCCGTCGTGCTGGACGATCTTGTAGGTGATCCGGGTCATGACGAGGTCTCGCGGCGGAGGAACATTCAGACCGATTTCGGGCTGCGGCGGTCCCGGTTCAAGGCCTTGAGCGCAAGCATGGCCGAAACCATCTATCGGCCATGGCGTACGATATATCAGACTGGACCGAGGAACCCCTCGATCCCTACTCCGCCAGGGTCGCCCACGCGTTCGAGACCGTGGGCCCGGCGGTGGTGCACATCCAGGCGCGGCAGACGAGCGGCCGCGGCGGGACCGGCTCGGGCGTGATCTTCGCGCCCGACGGCTACCTGATCACCAACAGCCACGTGGTGGCCGGGGCGGCCCGCCTGTCGGCCAGCCTCACCGACGGCCGGCAGTTCGAGGCGCGGCTGATCGGCGACGACCCCGCGACCGACCTGGCCGTGCTGCGGCTGGACCAGACCGGCCTGCCGCACGCGGCGTTCGGACGCTCGGCGGCGTTGCGCGTGGGCCAGCTGGTGGTCGCGATCGGTAACCCGCTCGGCTACCAGGCCACGGTCACGGCCGGCATCGTCAGCGCGCTCGGGCGCACCCTGCGCTCGCCCAGCGGCCGGCTGATCGAGAGCGTGATCCAGACCGACGCCCCGCTCAATCCAGGCAATTCCGGCGGCGCGCTGGTGGACGGCGCCGGGCGCGTGGTCGGCATCAACACGGCCATGGTGGGCCAGGCCCAGGGCCTCTGCTTTGCGATCGGCGTCGACACGGTGGTGGACGTGACCGCGCGGCTGATGCGCGACGGCCGGGTGCGCCGCGCCCGGCTCGGGCTCTCCGCCCAGACCACCCACCTCGACGCGCGCCTGGCGCGCCGGCTGGGGCGCACGTCCGGCACTGCGGTGCAGGTGTCGGAGGCGGTGGAGGGCGGAGCGGCGGCCAAGGCCGGGCTCGGCAAGGGCGACGTGATCCTGGCCTTCGGCGCGGAGACGGTCTTCACAGTTGACGATCTGCACCGGCTGCTCACCGCCGATATCGCCGGGACCGAGGTGGAGCTGACGGTGATGCGCCGCGGCCGGATCGAGACGCTGAAGGCGACGCCGGACTTCGACGACTGACGTGCGTGCTTCGAGACGCGTGCTGCGGACGCTCCTCAGCATGACGAGAGTTCTTGAACCCGCACAATCGTCATCCTGAGGAGGCCGCGAAGCGGCCGTCTCGAAGGACGCAGGCTATTGCGGTTGCAGTGACGCGCTGACGGTTCCCAGCGACCCGATCACGCCCACGCCTACGTCGCCCGGCTCCAGCCAGAGTTCCGTCGTCAGCAGGCCCGTCAGCAGCAGCGCCCCGTCGGGGACGACCCAGTCCATGTCGGCGAGGGCGGCCTTCAACACGTCCAGCGCCTGGCGCGGATCCTCCAGCCGGTCGCCGATCCGGCGTTCCAGCACCACCTCCCCGTTGCGGGAGATGGAGGCGATGGTGTCGAGGATGTCGCCCGGCAGGGCCGCGCGTTCCTCGCCCAGGATGATGCCGACGTTGGCGATGCTGTCGGCGATCATCAGGTTGACGTCGGCGGCGGTGGCGAAGCGGCCCTGCCGCCGCTCCACCAGCTCGAACGAGGGCAGCGCGCCGACGATCTCGTAGCGCGCCGCGTCGCCGCGGCCATGAACGCCCAGGCGCAGGCAGACCTCGGTCTCCAGGCCCAGGGTGCGGTGTTGGCGACCGTCGAGGGCGACGCCCGAAGCATGGACCCGGTGGGCCCACAGCGGCGCGACCAGCGGCTTGACGATGATCTTCGGCCGGTCGCCAGAGGCCTTCTGCATGCCCGACACCTTGAAGCCGGCCACGGTCGCGCCCGGCGGCATGAGCAGTTCGTTGACGCGGGTCTGAACGCGATAGGCGTCGTCCCGCTCCAGCGGCGGCAGACCGTCCGGCAGGGCGATCTCGGCGCGGGTGTTGCGCGCCACGGCGATGGCCTGGGCGGCGCGGTCGATCTCGGCGGCGGAATAAGCCAATGTCTGCTCTCCAGGCGACCGGGGTCTAATGTCATGCCGACAGGGCCCGCGACGCAAGCCGCCCTTGGCAGCGCCGCCGCCAGGCCCATAGATGCGGCAGGCGCCAGGAGGACGGCGAATGAGCTACGACGTGGTGGTAATCGGCTGCGGCTCGGCCGCGCTGTCGGCGGCGGTCAACGCCGCGGAGGCGGGGGCCAAGGTGGCGGTGCTGGAGCGCGCCCCGCGGGACGAGCGCGGCGGCAACTCGCGCTACACCGAGGCCTGGATGCGGATGAAGAGCGAGGACGAGGTCGCCGACGACCTCGCCGACTTCATGCTGGCCCGCGGCCACGGCGCGATCGGGCCGGAGCTGCTGCGCGAGCTGTCGCGCGACTACGACAACTGGCCGAACAACCTGAAAGCCTACGCCCTCACCGATCCCGAGATCGTCTCGGCGCTGGTGGAGGAGGCGCCGGCGACCATGGCCTGGCTGAAGACCCACGGCATCAAGTTCACCTTCCACAGCCCGATGCTGCTGCAGCAGGGGGCCGAGCGGATGGGCCCGAGCGGCGGCGGCGTCGCCATCGTCGAGGCCCTGGCGACCTCGGCCGAGCGGCTGGGCGTCGACATGATGTACGAGACCACCGGCCGCTCGCTGCTGCTGGACGACGCGGGAAACGTGCGCGGCGTGCGCTGCTGGTCGAAGGCGCAGGGGAACTTCGCCCTGGAGGCGCGCAACGTGGTGGTGGCCTCGGGCGGCTACCAGGGCAACATCGAGATGATGACCCGCTACGTCGGCGCGGGCGCCCACCTGACCCGGCCGGTCTCGCCCGGCGGGGTCTACAACAAGGGCGAGGGCATCGAGATGATGCTGGCCGTGGGGGCCGCGGCGGCCGGCCAGTACGACATGTTCCACGGCGAGCCGGTCGATCCGCGCTCGCCGCGCCACGAGGCGCTGGTGGCGGTGATCAACTACGGCATCCTGGTCAACACCCTCGGCAAGCGGTTCATCGACGAGGGCGCCAACCGCTACGAGTTCATCTACGATGAGGTGTCGTGGACGATCATGCGGCAGAAGCAGGGGACGGCGTACCTGATCTTCGACTCCCGCCTGTTCGACATCCCGAAGATCCGCACCCGGATCAAGACCGAGGAGCCGGCCTATCGCGCCGCCTCGATCGCCGAGCTGGCCGATCAGCTGCGCATCCCGGCCAAGGCCCTGACCGAGACCATCCGCGGCTACAACGCCGCCATCGGCGAAGGCGCCTACGACACCACCAGGCTGGACGGCGTGACCACCGAAGGGCTGGCGATCCCGAAGTCCAACTGGGCGCAGGCGATCGACGAGACCGACCTCTGGGCCTACCCGATCATGTGCGCCAACACCTTCACCTGCGGCGGGGTCAAGATCACCCGCGACGCCGAGGTGGTGAACCGCGACGGCAGCCCGATCCCGGGCCTCTATGCCGCCGGCGAGACGGTCGGGCTCTACTACAACCTCTACACCGGAGCGACGTCGGTGCTGCGCGGGCTGGTGTTCGGCCGCCAGGCGGCGCGCAAGATCGGCCAAGGGCTGGCGCTGCAATGGCAGTCGGCGGAGACCGGGCCGGCTTCGGGGCCGTAGGCCTGCAATCTAATGGCGAGCCCGGGGCGAGAATGATGGATTGGCGGAGCATCGGAGTGCTGGCGGCTGCGGCGATCGCCGGCCTCGCCGTGGGCACCGCGGTGCTCTCGCAGCCCTATGGCGCGCCGCCGCCCGCCGGCGATGTGTTCAACCGCAACACCGACCCGGACGGTGGCGGTCTGCCGGGCGAGCCCGCCATCGACCGCTACGGCCGCGATCCCCAATGCGGCGGCACGGACCGAAGCTACTACGACCGGATGTATGGAACCCATGGCGTCGTGCTGTCGCCCGAGGAGGCGAACCGCGACTATGCGCGCGGCGAGGTGCTTCGCTGCGGCGCCTGCGGGACCGACCAGGAGATCTGCTGGCTGAACGAAGACCAGAACGGCCCGCGCCGGCCGCTCCGGGGCGGCGTCCAGCAGGACAACATCCACGACAGCGTCTCGGGGGGGCCGAGCTATCCGCCGCCGCGGATGGTGGGGCGCCCGCAGCAACCGACCTACGCGCGGCCGACGCAGACGCCGCGGCGCACCGCCGGCATCCAGTCGCGCCGTCCGCCGCCGGCACAGCAGGCCACGCCGCCGTCGCAGCCGCCGGTCGACGTCGCCACCACCATGGTCAGCGGCTATCCGATCAGCGCCAGCATCCCGCGCAGCACCAGAACCGGCATAACGCTGGCCGTGGCGCTCGCACGGGGGGCGGGCTCCACCAGCCCCTGGATCTCGGCGGTGATCATCGTGCGCCAGAGCAAGACGGCGGCGCGGGCGGGCGTGGTCGAGTGGGTGTCGGTCACCGACGGCCGCACGGTGTATCGGCTGGGCACGGTCGCACGCTTCTGACGGCCGGTCAGCGGCCCTCGATCACCACCCCGGTCATCATCGCCTTGGCGTAGAGGCGGCCGTCGCCATCGGTCAGCGTCGCGCTGGCGGCCCCCGCCTTGGCCGTCACGTGATCGACGCGCCCCTCGGCGAAAATCTCGCCGGCTTCCCGCTTGACCGCCCGCAGCATGGTCACCGCCAGCTGCTGGGTGGTGCAGACGCGGCGGCCCTCCATGACCGTGATCAGCGCGCCGGCCATGGCGCTGTCCAGCAGGGTCGAGATCACCCCGCCATGCATCACGC
>Ga0207695_10009792_pt1 | contig 11782 bp, 8 predicted proteins | sample KBSC54metaG_FD_184354 | JGI IMG/M metagenome (GOLD analysis project Ga0207695, IMG submission 184354) | Corn rhizosphere microbial communities from Kellogg Biological Station, Michigan, USA - KBS C5-4 metaG (SPAdes) (version 2) | ecosystem: Host-associated > Plants > Roots > Rhizosphere > Soil... | reverse complement strand
CGACGTTCTCTTAACTGCCCAAGAAGCGTCGATGAGCGACTTGGATCCGCGCATTTACGGCGTGATTGTCGCCGACGAAAGTGGGACACGCAGAGGATTGCTGCTTCCGGACATTCCCGGCATTGATGACGCTGAACAACAGGTCGAGATTGCCGCGCGCGATTTCAGTCGACGCGGTGCTGATGGTTTCGGAGCCGGCACGCACTTGCGTGACGATCGCGGCGAGCTTGTCGCGCATGACGCTCATGGCGGCTAGCAGACTTTCCTGATCGCCCTTTTTGGTTTCGATATGCACGGCGAGGTCGCCGTCGGCAATCTGCCCGGCAATGCTGACGGCATAGTCCGGCTCACCGCCCAGCTTTTTGAGCAAGTTGCGCGTAATCCATACCGCTGCGAGCAGCGCCGTGATGATGCCGACTGCACTGGTGGCCAGCATCAGCCAACGCGCAGCGTCATAAGCTTTGGTGCTGTCGCGCGCCGCATCCTGATTGAGTCTGTCTTCGATGGCATTCAGCGCGGTCAGCTCCGCCTGCCATTTCTTTTGCGTCGGCAGGTAGTCCTCTTTGAGGAATTGCGCCAGTTCATACGCTTCCCGCTTAAGACCAAGGTCGACAGCCTGGTCGATCAGCTTGTGTGCGGTATCGGCCTGCGCCTTGATTTTTGGCAGCGCAGCTTTTTCTTCGGGCTGTGTGCCGGGTTCAGAGTCGAACATCTTGTGCAGTTTCTGTTCTGCGGCGAGATATTTCTGCGTCTGCGCCTTGATGTAGGCCGCTTCCTTCTCGATGTCCTCGGCGCCGCCTTGCAACATCAGATTGCGCAGGGAAATCGAACGCTCTTGTACTGTCTCCATCATCTCGGTGACGAGCTTGGATTCCGGATTATTAACGCTCACGACGTCCAGAAACCGCCGTTGCATCTGATCCATGTTGTACAGACCGAACACCGTCACAAGCATCAGCAACAGCACCACCCACGCGAACCCCAACCCCAGCCGCGTTCCCACCTTCATCCCTGCAACCATGACGCCTCCTCGTTCTTCTACCTGATCCGATGATCCCGAGAAGCCCCTGCGCCCTGAAACCGGCACTACGAATACGTCGACCTGCTTTGCTTTGTTTTCCGTCGACGCACCGCCAACTTCACTGCACAACAGCTTCGTGTCTCTTGTCTGCTTGTTTAATGTATTTCGTGGTCCCCCACCGTCATCGAGCGATGACGATGATGCAACTTTTATCGTTACTTCTTTTTTGTTGTGTTTATTTCAAGTACGGCAAATTCAATGCTGCAGCATATTCTGCACCATGCTGCACATGCTCGCAGGAATGTTAATGAAGGGCAAGCGGGGAAAGAGATATCGCGCGACGCCTATGCGACCGCACAAAAGAAGAAAAGAGGTATTCAGACAACATTTAACAGGTCCGTGAAGCGTAGCGAGCAAGCCGCTGTGTAGCCGAGAAGCGCAGTCGTACTTTAGTACGTCGAGCATCGCAGGCTGCACAGCGGCTTGCGCAGTAGCTTCACGGATCTGTTAATGGGCTTCGTCCCAGTTTTTGCCGATCCCTACTTCGGCTAGCAAAGGCACCTTCAGGTCCGCAACATTTTTCATCAGTTCAGGTAATTTTTCACGCACGATGGCGAGCTCGTCGTCCGGCACTTCCATGACCAGTTCATCGTGCACCTGCATGATGAGTTTTGACTTCATGCCGTCACGCTCCAGCCAGCCTTGCACAGCGATCATTGCCAGTTTGATCAGATCGGCGGCAGTTCCCTGCATAGGCGCATTGATCGCCGCACGCTCTGCCCCCTGACGGCGCGGACCATTGGGCGAATTGATTTCCGGCAGCCACAGGCGGCGACCGAAGACGGTCTCCACGTAACCTTGCGACTTGGCTTCGAGGCGCGTGTTGTCCATGTATTGCTTGACGCTGGAGAAGCGCTGGAAATACTTGTCGATGTACATCGCCGCCGCGGCACGTTCGATGCCCAGGTTGCCGGCCAGGCCGAAGGCGCTCATGCCGTAGATCAGGCCGAAGTTGATGACTTTGGCGTAGCGGCGCTGCTCGCTGGTGACGTCGCTCAAACCCACGCCAAAGATTTCGGCTGCGGTGGCGCGATGAATGTCTTCGCCATCGGCGAAGGCTTTGAGCATGTTCGCGTCTTCAGAGATGTGCGCCATGATGCGCAATTCAATTTGCGAATAGTCGGCGGAAACAATCGTGCTGCCCGGTGGCGCAATGAAAGCTTCGCGGATGCGTCGGCCTTCGGCGGTGCGGATCGGAATGTTTTGCAGATTGGGATCGTTGGATGCCAGACGTCCTGTCACCGCAACGGCTTGTGCGTAGTTGGTATGCACGCGGCCGGTGGTCGGGTCGACCATCTTGGGCAGCTTGTCGGTGTAGGTGGACTTCAGTTTGGACAGGCCACGATAGTCGAGCAGGATCTTCGGCAGTGGATAATCTTCCGCCAGCTTTTGCAGAACTTCTTCATCAGTAGACGGCGTGCCGGACGGTGTCTTTTTGACGACGGGCAATTGCAATTTCTCAAACAGGATTTCGCCGAGCTGTTTGGGTGAATTCAAATTGAACGGCTGGCCTGCCAGTTCATAAGCCTGCTGTTCGATCTCCAGCATGCGCTTGCCAAGTTCGCCGGATTGCGTCGCCAGGATGTCGGCATCGATCAGCACGCCGTTGCGCTCAATCTTTTGCAGCACGACAGAGGTCGGCACCTCGATTTTCTCGTATATGTAGCGCAGCTTGGCGTCATGTTCGATCTGCGGCCACATGGCGTGATGCAAGGCCAGCGTGACGTCGGCGTCTTCGGCGGCGTATTCGGCGGCACGGCTGATTTCAACCTGATCGAAAGTGATTTGCGACGCGCCCTTGCCGCACACATCAACGTAGCTGATCGTGGTGCGATTGAGGTGACGCAGCGCCAGGCTGTCCATGTCGTGGGTGCGGTGCGATTCAAAGACGTAGGATTCCAACAGCGTGTCGTGCACGATGCCACGCAATTGCACGCCCTGATTGGCGAAGATGTGACTATCGTATTTGAGGTTCTGCCCCAGCTTGGGCTTGCTCTCATCTTCCAACCATGGTTTGAGCTTGTTCAGCACCAGCTCGCGTGGCAGTTGCGCCGGCGCGTCCTGATAATTGTGCGCGACAGGAATGTACGCGGCGCGGCCTGGTTCGCAGCACAAGGAGATACCCACCAGCTGTGCTTGCATGGGAACCAGCGAGGTCGTCTCGGTGTCCACTGCTGTAAGCGCGGCGGCGTTGATTTTTTCTATCCACGCATCAAGCCGGGCTTCGGTCAGAACGGTTTCGTATTCTTTGACGATGGCGGCGCTGGTGTCAAATAGACCGACTTGCGCAGGACCGGTGGAGACATCGGTGCCGACTGCGGCCGATGAGGATGCGGAAGAAGCACCAGCAGCACCAGCAGCACTAGCGGAGCCGGCGGCAGCACCTTCTGCAGCGTCGAGCTCGCGCAGCCAGGTGCGGAAGTTGTAGCGAGTGAAGATCTCGCGCAGCGCGGCATTGTCATTCGGCTGCACGGTGAGCGAATCAAGAATGGTGCCCATATGCGCCGACAGATCGCAGTCGGTCTTGATGGTCACCAGAACGCGCGCCTGCGGCAGCCAAGGCAGGGCCTTGCGCAGGTTCTCGCCGACCACGCCGGTGATCTTGTCGGCATTGGCCATGACACCATCGAGCGAGTCGTATTGGGTAAGCCATTTAACGGCGGTTTTGGGGCCGCATTTTTCGACGCCGGGCACGTTGTCGACGGTGTCGCCGATGAGGCTGAGGTAATCGACGATGCGTTCCGGCGGTACGCCGAATTTACCGATGACACCGGCGCGGTCCATGGTTTCGTTGCTCATGGTGTTAACCAGCGTGACGTGATCATTGACCAGTTGCGCCATGTCCTTGTCGCCGGTGGAGACGATGGTCTTGAGTCCTTCTTCAGCGGCGCGCAAGCCCAGCGTACCGATGACGTCGTCGGCTTCGATGCCTTCAACCATCAGAATGGGCCAGCCCAAGGCGCGCACGGCTGCGTGAATCGGCTCGATTTGCAACGCCAGGTCCTCAGGCATGGATTTGCGTGTAGCCTTGTACTCGGTATACAAGTCGTCACGAAACGTTTTTCCCTTGGCGTCGAATATACAAGCGATGTAACTTGCAGGATAATCATTACGCAGTCGGCGCAACATATTGATGATGCCGTACAACGCACCGGTCGGCGCGCCTTCCGCGTTACGCATATCTGGCAAGGCATGAAATGCACGATAGAGGTAACTGGAACCATCAACTAACAACAAGGTTTTTTGCATATGGAACTTAGAGGAAAAAATGTACCGCGACTGCGGGAAGTGGATGACATCGAGCGCGCCACCGCCAAGAAGGCACGCGAGTCATGGCATGTACTCACGATTATGGCAGAATTTATTGAGTCGACCGAGCGTCTGTCGGAGCTGCGACCTGCCGTTTCCATCTTCGGTTCTGCGCGTACGAAACCAGACGATCCGCATTATGCCTTGTGCGTCGATATCGCGCGACGCCTTTCCGATGCTGGCTTTGCGGTCATCTCGGGCGGCGGCCCCGGCATCATGGAAGCAGCCAACAAGGGTGCCTTCGACGGCGCCTCGCCATCGGTCGGTCTGAACATCGAACTGCCGCACGAACAGCATGGCAACGGCTGGCAGGATATCTCTTTGTCCTTCCGCCATTTCTTCGCGCGCAAGGTTGCCTTCGTCAAATACGCCGACGCCTATGTGGTGCTGCCAGGCGGCTTCGGCACGCTGGACGAACTCAGCGAAGCGCTGACCTTGATGCAGACCGGTAAATCGCGTCTGATGCCGGTGATCCTGGTGGGCAGCAAATTCTGGGCCGGCCTGATGGAGTGGATCAGCACACGTCTGGTTGACGACGGCATGATTTCTGCAAAAGATCTGAATCTGCTGCAGGTGATCGACGATCCTGCCGAAGTTGTGATCGCCATCCAGAAATTCTACGAGGCCCGTCAAAAACCACCAGGCACCGACGGCGATAGCGAGCAGCAAACCGGCATGTATCTCTGAGACGGCATGGCAAGCAACGTCGAATAAAACGTTGAATAGCACAGGACCACGCAGAACAGCGTAGTCTTGAAGCATGCCCCCCGCCCTTGCGAAAGCGCCACGAACTGTGGGCGCACAGGGGCGGTTTGTTACAATGACAGCATATCGTTCAACTTCTATAGAAGAATCATCATGAACCTCACACAAATCTGGTCGAAAGCCGCTCTGCTGGCTGTCGTCACCACCGCGGCCGGTTTTGCGTCGCCATTGACGATGGCGCAATCTGCACCGACCGCTGTCGCACCGCCGCCACCTGAACTGCAAACGCTGGACGAAGGCGAACCGCCTGCCGTGACCATCAAGAAGCCGGGCGAAGGCACAAGTTCCGGCAACAAGATCGAAGAACGCCGCGATCACGGCCAGACCAAGGAAATCAAGGTTCAGTCGGGTCCAAGCACGTATTACCTGAAACCCAAGCAACAGCTTGGCAGCTCCACGCCGGGTGACGCACAAAGCGGTCCGCCGACCAACGCGCAATGGCAGATCAAGGAATTCGACTGGGGTGGCAAGAAAAAGCCTAAAGAAGGCGACACCGACAGTTCCGGCAAGTAACCCATACGCTCAGGCGACAACATTTTTGCGCACACGCGTAATACTGTGATCAGCGCCTGAGCTTCTCATCGTTCCTCATCATTTCCGCACATGGCAGTTTTTACTCCGGTCAGCCTGGATGACCTCTCCGGCTGGATCTCCCAGTTTTCTCTCGGCAAAGCGCTCGCCATCAAAGGCATTTCTTCCGGTATTGAGAACAGCAACTTCTTCATCACGACCGAAAGCGGCGAATACGTCCTCACGCTGTTTGAGAAACTGAGCTTCGAGCAACTGCCCTTTTACCTGGAACTGATGCGCCATCTGGCGCAACGCGACGTGCTCGTGCCTGCGCCGATTCCCAACAAGAGCGGCAGCATCATCAATGCGCTCAACGGCAAACCCGCGTCGATCGTCACCAAGCTGGAAGGCGCGTATCAACCAAAGCCTGAGCCCGTGCATTGCGCAGAAGTCGGCACCATGCTGGCCAGGATGCATCTGGCCGCGCAAGACTTCGGCATCCGCCAGCCTAATCTGCGCGGCTTGCCATGGTGGCGCCAGACGGCGCCGGTAGTGCTGCCGTATCTGAATGAAGAAACACAACACCTGTTGCGCGCGGAAATGCAGTTCCAGGAAGACTTTGCCGCCTCCGACATCTATGCGCAATTGCCTAACGGCCCGGTACATGCCGACCTGTTCCGCGACAATGCGATGTTTGTCGATACGCGCCTGACCGGTTTCTTCGATTTCTATTTTGCCGGTTGCGACACCTGGCTGTTCGATCTGGCCGTCACCGTCAACGACTGGTGCATCGACTTGCCGACCGGGGAGCTTGATTTGCCGCGCGTGCAAGCGATGCTCGACGCCTATCACGCCGTGCGACCATTTACGCCCGCTGAACAGCAAGCCTGGGATGCCTCCTTGCGTGCAGCTGCGTTGCGTTTCTGGCTGTCGCGTTTGTACGATTTCTATCTTCCGCGCGCCGCCGAAATGCTGACGCCGCACGATCCTACGCACTTCGAGCGTATCCTGAGATTGCGCGTCACGCACGCCAATCCGCCACTGAACTGATTATGGAAAAATTGCCTGCAAAAACTGGCTGGCTATGGGTCAAGGAAGGCATTGCGCTCTTTCGCAAGCAACCTGCTGAAGTATCGACGTTATTCCTGAGCTACATGTTTCTGATGCTGGCGCTGGGCATCGTACCGGTCATCGGCCAGTTGCTGCCGCTGATTCTGGTGCCGGTGTTTGCGATGTCTTTCATGCAAGCCTGCCGCCACATCGAAGAGGGCAAGCGCGTCTATCCGAACCTGCTGCTGGTCGGTTTCCGCTCGCCGGCATTGCGTACCCTGCTTACCCTGGGCGTGTTGTATTTGCTCGCGGCATTCGGTGCGGTGGGCGTATCGGCGCTGGTCGACGGCGGCACCTTCTGGAACGCCATGACCGGCATCGGCGGACTCAACCCCAAAGACATCGAAGGCAGCAATATCAGTCTGGCAATGGTATTGGCAGCCGTCGTCTATATCCCGGCGGCAATGGCATTCTGGTTCGCCGCGCCGTTGATTACCTGGCATGACATGCCGCTGGGCAAGGCTTTGTTTTACAGCTTCTTCGCTGTACGCCGCGCAGGTAAAGCCTTTCTGCTCTACGGACTGGCGTGGCTGGTGATCGGTATTCTGCTGCCGGCGGCCGTGAGCACCATCGTTGCACTGCTGATCAACAATGTGACGATCATCGTATTTATTTTGCTGCCATTGTCGATAATATTGACCGTCGTCATGTATTGCTCTTTTTACCCGACATACACTGCGATCTTTGGCAGGCCGCCGCGCGAAGAAACATCCGTTCCTGAAAGCAACGACAGCGCGAGGTAAAATGTTTGCAAAAAAGAAAACATTTCTTTATTGCAAACAAACTGCCTATAACAACGCTTCTGTCACGGGGAAAAAAGATGCGGATGAACCTGCCTGTAACCAATGTCGAGTATCCACTACAAGACGGCAAATCCATTGTTTCGAAAACGGACTTGAAGGGCAATATTACTTACGTCAATCCCTACTTCGTCGAAGTCAGCGGATTTCACGAAGAAGAACTGATGGGAGCGCCGCAAAACATCGTGCGCCATCCCGACATGCCTGCACAAGCCTTCGCCGACATGTGGAAGACGGTCAAAAAAGGCATTCCCTGGACCGGTCTGGTCAAGAATCGGCGCAAGACCGGCGACCACTATTGGGTTCTCGCCAACATCACACCGGTACGCGAAAAAGGCCAGGTCATCGGCTATATGTCAGTGCGCACCAAACCGTCGCGCCAGGATGTTACCGCCGCGGAAAAACTTTACGCCGATATCCGCAAAGGCAACGCCAAGGGCATCGCCATTGAGCAGGGCATTGTGGTGAAGACCGGCGTGAAGGGGTGGATCGCCAAGCTTGGCAGGATGCAGCTCAACACGCGCATCAACCTGTCGATGAGCACCATGCTGGCGCTGCAATTGGTTGCCGCCTGCGTGAGTTTCTTCAGCGATCACAGCAAACTCAATACCGGTATTTGCATCGCCACCATTTTGCTCACGCTATATATCTGGTACGCATTGCACAGTGCATTGGTGCGCCCGATGATCGCAGCGCTGAAGGCGACTTACGCCATCACCGGCGGTGATCTGTCGAACAATATCGAATCCGACCGCCACGATGAAATCGGCCGCCTGCTGCGCGCACTGCGCCAGATGAACATCAATCTGACCGCCATCATCGGCGATGTGCGCTCCAACGTCGAATCGATCAACGGCGCAACACGCGAAATCGCCACCGGCAACATGGACTTGTCGCATCGCACGGAATCACAGGCATCCAATCTGGAAGAAACCGCATCCAGCATGGAGCAACTGGCGACCACCGTCCGTCAGAATGCGGACAGCGCGCTGCAGGCCAACCAGTTGGCGGCGTCGGCCTCGGCGATTGCAGTCAAGGGCGGCGACGTGGTCGGCAAGACCGGCAGCACCATGAGCGAGATCAGCGCATCGTCGAAGAAGATCGTCGATATCATCAGCCTGATCGACAGCATTGCCTTCCAGACCAATATCCTGGCGTTGAATGCTGCGGTGGAAGCGGCACGCGCCGGCGAACAAGGCCGTGGCTTTGCCGTGGTCGCCTCAGAAGTGCGCAGCCTGGCGCAACGCTCGGCAGGTGCGGCGAAAGAGATCAAAACCCTGATCGAAGACTCGGTGGAAAAGGTCGACATCGGCAATCGCCTGGTGGACGACGCCCGCAGCACCATGACGGAAATCGTCGACTCGGTCAAACGCGTCACCGGCATCATGAACGAGATCACCGTCGCCACTCAGCAGCAAAGCGCCGGCATCACGCAAGTGCATCAGGCTGTAACCGACATGGATGAAAGCACGCAGCAGAACGCCGCGCTGGTAGAGCAAGCAGCCGCAGCGGCAGCCAGCCTGGAAGAACAAACCGGCCGCCTGCTGCAAGCGATTGCCGTGTTCAAGTTTCAGCATAAATAAGCGCAAACAAAGCGCGCAGGCACAAGAAAACGGCTGGGAGCGAACATATCGCTGCCAGCCGTTTTTTATCGCGCCACCGCTTCCGCAGACGGTAATGCCGGCCAAGGCCGGTAGATATCGCGGTAACGCTGCAAGCGCGGCATCAACGCAGCGTGACGCACCCCTCGCGGCGTAAAACTGTCCTGCTGCTGGGGCTTGCGGCAGACCACGGCTTCCTCTCCGCCATCAGCAAGCCATGCCAGACGTGCCGCGCCCAAAGCGCCGCCGGCTTCGCTGCCGACGTGCGTGACAATACGGACATTGAGCGCGTCGCTCAACAGTTGCGCCCAATATCCACTGCGCGCGCCGCCGCCGACCAGCGACAATTGCTGCACGCCGGTGCCGGCTGCACGCAAGGCATCCAGGCCATCCACCATGCCAAAGCTCACACCTTCCAGCACCGCATAGGCCAACGCGGCACGTTGATGCTCATGCGACAGACCATGAAACATCCCAAGCGCATACGGGTCATTGTGCGGCGTACGCTCACCCGATAAATACGGCAGAAACAAAGGCGCGTTGGCCAAGGCTTCGTCATCCATCAAGGCGACTTCTTCGAGCAGGGTCTTTTCATCAACGCTGCACAAACGGCAGAACCAGCGCAGGCAACTGGCCGCCGACAACATCACGCTCATCTGATGCCAGCGTTCCGGCAGGGTATGGCAAAACGCGTGAATCGCACGTGCAGGATTGGGACGGAATTTGTCGTTGACCACAAACAGCACACCCGAGGTGCCGAGCGAGAGGAAACCATCTCCGGGATTGACTGCGCCAATGCCCACCGCGCTAGCAGCACCATCGCCGGCGCCCCCGGCCACCTTGACCTCCGGCGACAAGCCCCATGCCTGTGCCAATGCAGGCAATAAAAAACCTGCCGCACGGCTGCCGTCGACCAAGGCAGGCATCTGCCCGCGATGCATGCCTCCGGCCGCGAGCAAGGCATCGGACCAGTCACGCCGCGCCACGTCGAGCCAGAGTGTGCCGGCCGCATCGGACGGATCAGAAATTTTTTGCCCCGTCATTTGCAGGCGCAGCCAGTCCTTGGGCAACAGCACACAAGCTACCTGCGCAAACAACTGCGGTTCGTGCCGCGCTACCCATAGCAGTTTGGGCGCGGTGAATCCCGGCATCGCCAGATTGCCCGCCACCTCATGCAAATCAGGGGCACGCCGTGTCAGTTCCGCACATTCTTCGGTGCTGCGTGAATCGCTCCACAGAATTGCCGGCCGCAACACCTGGTCGCGCGCGTCCAACAGCACAGCGCCATGCATCTGACCCGACAAGCCGATTGCGCGGACCTTCCTGAAATGGTCCGGCCCGATCTGCACTCGCAGCTTGGCGACGGTGTCGCAAGTCGCTTGCCACCATTGCTGCGGATCCTGCTCCGACCAGCGCGGGTGAGGACGAGATACCGTCAGCGGCGTGCCGGCCAGCGCCAGCAACTTGCCTTCGGCATCGATGACGACCGCTTTGACTTCCGACGTACCAAGGTCTATCCCCAGATACATGGTGCTCCTCGTTGAATTCTCATTTGTCCTTGTTCGCCCTCCATCTTCATCAGCTACCATCAGCTACCAGATGATTCGGCGAACAGGTATTTATGCGGACATTTTAGTCGAAGCCGCCAACCAGCCATTGATATTGGTTACCGCTTCGCGCAGCAGGCGCTCCAGCGGCGTCGTACCGGCCAGATCGCCCCATAGCAGCGCATCGGCGCAGTACGCACGCAATGGATCGGCAGCGTCCAGCATGGTGCGCACCGTTGCAGGGTCAAATACGCCGTCCTGATATTCGTAACTCAGGCCGCCCTGCTTCCAGCGCTGCAGGAAAACGAAGAACAAGGCCGGCAGCAGCGCCGTTGCGCGCGGCTGGTGCCCGCGCGCAAAACTGTCGCTGATGGTCGGCCGGATAAAGCCCGGGATCTTGGAAAAGCCATCTGCGGCCACACGCTGATTCGTGTCCTGAATCGCCGGATTTCCGAAACGCGCCAGCGTCGTGTCGCGATAAGCTTCCAGATCAAGCGGGCTGGGCGTCAGACTGGGAATGACATCTTGCGTGATGTAGTCGTAGGCCATGCGATGAATGTCTTCATGCGCAGTGCCTTCGTGAATATAGTTAAGACCGATCAATGTACCTGCCCAGGCGATGCAGCTGTGGCTGGCATTGAGGATGCGAATCTTGGCTTCTTCGTAGGGCAAGACCGACGCGACCATTTCCACGCCGACTTTTTCGAGTGCCGGGCGGCCGGCTTTGAAATCATCCTCGATCACCCATTGAATGAAGGACTCCGCCATCAACGCGCAGGGATCGTCAACGCCGGTCGCGTCCCTGACGCGCTGGCGCACGGCATCGGTGGGACGCGGCGTGATACGGTCAACCATGGAATTCGGGCTGGTGACGTTGCTGCGCACCCATTCCAGCAACTGAAGGTGGCCGCGTAGCGCCAGGAACTGCTGCAGACCGCTGAAGAAACGTTCGCCGTTGTGACGCAAATTGTCGCAATTAAGCAGCGTTACGCCACCTGCATTGTCGTGATAACGCGCCTGCAATATTGCCGTAACGGCGCCATAGATCGTGCGGCGATC
>Ga0207695_10009788_pt1 | contig 11785 bp, 10 predicted proteins | sample KBSC54metaG_FD_184354 | JGI IMG/M metagenome (GOLD analysis project Ga0207695, IMG submission 184354) | Corn rhizosphere microbial communities from Kellogg Biological Station, Michigan, USA - KBS C5-4 metaG (SPAdes) (version 2) | ecosystem: Host-associated > Plants > Roots > Rhizosphere > Soil... | reverse complement strand
CCAAGCGAGTCTTCCAGCCTTTTCGCGCCACGACCACGGCGAGACGTAGGCCGATTCCTGTGCGTAAGTCTTGAAGTCGTTCATTCGTTACAGAGCTCGCTCATGCATAGCTCCGAACCGCGCACGGCACAAGCGCAGGTCTGCGTGAATGAATCTCTTCCCCGGCGAGATTGCTTTTTTTGAGATTTACTACAAAACAAGCTCCACGCATGTCTACTTCCGGCCGACGCCACAGCCCCTGGGCCCATGCCACCCGCGCGCGCTTTTTCTGGCTCCTCGTTCTGCTCGTCGGCTTCATCCTCGCCATCCCTTCGTTCTCCAGTTCAGCACGAGGCCAGTGGGAACTGATGATCCTCGGCGCGATCATTTTCTTCGCGACCTTCTACGTCTCCAAGGGCATGACACAAATCTGGGTGATGGTTTCGCTCGTCCTGGTTTTGACCGTGACCGGCGGGTTCTACATTTTTGACGGCGACCCTGCCGTCCTGCTCCGGACCATCCTGTATATTCTCCTGGCCACGCTCCTTTACACGGCGGCCAGTGTCCTCTCTTTTGTCTTGGACGAAGGAGCGGTCGGCATCGAACATATTTTCGGTGCGATCTGCGCCTATATCCTGATCGCCATGTCCTTTGGCACGCTCGACTTCATTCTTGAGCTGACGCAGCCCGGCTCGTTTAGTGGCGTCCATATGGAACCTCACGCCGGCGAGCGTCCGTGGGGGCAGTTCCTCTATTTCAGTTTCACCACCCTCTCCACCGTAGGCTTCGGGGACATCTATCCCAATACCGCGCGCGCGCGCTCCTTTGTTATCCTTGAGCAACTGGTCGCGGTCTTCTACGTGGCCATCCTGATCTCCCGCCTGACCGGCATGTACACGCCGACATCCAAGTCCCATTGACTTGGCTTAGAGCGACGTGGGATTTGTCGGTGCCTTGATGTCGACGGTGAAATCGTCGAGCAGGAAAGTATTCGCGTCTGAACGGATCGCGAAGCGGGTCGGCGACAGGGTGGAGGGCGGCAACAGGTCGCTCGCTTGAAAAGCGAACTTCTTGTCATCGATGGCCAGGGAAAGAGTCAGGCCGTTGTCGGTCATGGCCAGGATAATCGTTGCGGTATGTTTGGCCGTGTCGTTGATGGAATAGGCTGCCTTGCTTTGGGCCATCACGTTCGTGTCCTGACCGCTCAGAATTTTTTGCCCGGCGCCGCCAGATTCCTTCACCAATGAAGCCGGGATTGGATAGCCGCCCGTGCTGATGTTCCACCGGTAGCCCGTGCCTGCGGCGTAAAACCAAGGATCGTTCGGGTCGCCTCCTTCATAGAATCCCAGCTTGAACCCGTGGTCCGTGGCCGTGACCGGTCCCGCGAGACGGAAGGTGAAATGGACCGTGATGCTGTCGCCCGGGTTCGTCAGCGTCGCAAAGGGAAGAATGCCGACAATGTTGTTTCCCTTAAAGGCGCTGCCATCCCCCAGGACTGGGTCGACCACCACCTTGATGGGGCCGTCCTTGGTGAACCAAGAAACGTGTTTCCGCGGTCCGGTCGGAGGTTGCTTCACCAGTCCCGACTCATCAAACGTCTCGTTGACCCAAGGCGTGGCCCCGGCCATGACCGGACAGGAAAGGACGAGGAAAAGCCAAAGCCACAATTTCATCGCGTCAGGCTATCAAGCTTACTCTCTTCTCAGCAAGAACTGCCTCTACTTGGATGGATCCACTTCTTTGGGTGGGGCGCTCCAGCCGTGGTACGAACTGTCGCCGGAATTATCGATCGTCTTCCGGGTGTAGTCGAGGTCACTGTCCGAGTTCGCACAGCCCGAAACGTTGACGGCCAGCAGGACGAACAGGAGAAGGTTCAGGATTTTGATGGAGAAGTCCATAAAGAGAAGGTGGATTAAAGCCTATTTGCCCGCATTTGGATAGTCTGGTTGTGCGACTTGAGGGATTTCGCCGGATCGGTTTCCGGGTTTAATTTATCACCTTCCAAGCCGTGATCAAAAGGGCCGGATTGACACCGTGTAGTTACACGGTAATGATTTTGGCATGAAATTGACCGCCCCGGCCCCTTCTTTTCCCTCTTATGGAACCTATGCAGGCGACCGTCTCAGCCGGGTTGCCTTCCCGCTGGGCGGCATCGGCGCGGGCATGATTTGTGTCGCAGGAACGGGCGCGTTTACCTCGGTCTCATTGCGTCATCATCCTCATCTTTTCAACGAGCCGATCCTTTTTTCCGCTCTCTCCGTCCGCGGAGGCAAAGGCCAGCCGAGGGTGGCGAGAGTGCTGGAGGGACCGGTGCCGGAGTGGAAAATCCTGGGCATCGCCGAAGCGGGGAGCGGGCTGGGCGGCAAGACGTTTGGGCTGCCCCGCTTTCAGTCCGCGACTTTTTCCACGCGCTTTCCCTTCGCGGAGATTGCGCTGGCCGACGCGCATGTTCCTCTCGAGGTAAAGATCACGGCCTGGAGCCCGTTCATTCCCGGCGAATCGGACCATTCGAGCCTGCCGGTGGCGGGGATCGAGTACCACTTCACCAATCCGACGAACGAACCGGTGGAGGCGGTCTATTCGTTTCATGCGGAGAATTTTCTCGCCATGGGTCCCGATAAAAGGGACCGCGTCTCCCGCAGCCGCCATGGATTCTCGCTTGAACAGAGGGCCCAGCATGACAAGCCGTGGGCAACAGGCCACTTCAACGCGTGGATCGAAGACGAAGCGACGAAGGTGGACCCGGCCTGGTTTCGCGGGGGCTGGTTCGATGCGAAAACGATGTTGTGGAAATCGATCCAAGACGGAGCCGTCATCGACCAACCTGCCCTCACTTCGGGTGACCCGAGCAAGGGCGGGAGTCTTTATCTGCCGCTCCAATTGACGCCGGGCGAGAAGAAAACCGTGACGGTCAAGTGGGCCTGGTATGTCCCAAACTCGGACCTGGAATCGTGGAATATGCGGGGACACCGGCACCGTCCGCATTATGCGGCCAAATTCGAGAGTATCGACGCGGTGGCAACCTATTGGAGTGAAAAATACGCCGAATTGAGGGCCAAGACCGGAACTTTTAGCGCCGCCTTTTACGATTCAACCCTACCGGCGGAAATCATTGATGCGGTCGCGGCCAACCTGACCATCCTGAAATCACCGACCGTTTTGCGTGAGTTTGACGGACGGATTTGGGCCTGGGAAGGCTGCCACGATAACCATGGATCGTGCAGTGGCTCGTGCACCCACGTCTGGAACTACGCCCAAGCCATGCCGCATCTTTTCCCCGACCTGGAAAGGAGCCTGCGTCGGACCGAATTCTTTGAGAACCAGGACGAACACGGCCACCAGAATTTCCGTTCCACGCTGCCTTCGGGCCCGCATTGTGAACACATCGCTTTTGCAGCAGCGGACGGCCAACCGGGCGGCATCATCAAGGTCTATCGCGACTGGCGCATCAGCGGCGATACGGCGTGGCTCAAGCAAATGTGGCCGCAGGTGAAGAAGAGCCTCGATTACTGCATCGAGACATGGGATCCCGCGCATCTCGGCGTTTTCGAGGAACCGCATCATAACACCTACGACATCGAATTTTGGGGACCGGACGGCATGTGCACCAGTTTTTATCTCGGCGCCTTGAAAGCCGCGATCGAGATGGGCAAGGCGTTAGGCGAAGAAACGCCGCTGTACAACCAACTCCTGAAAACCGGATGCTCCTTCCTGGAGGACAAGCTTTTCAATGGCGAATACTTCCACCAACAGATCAAGACGAAGGGACTGAAGTCGGACAACATCGTTCCGATGATTCATTTCGTGGCCTCCCCTGAAGCGGATGCCCTCATCGCGAAGGAGGGACCGAAGTACCAGTACGGCGACGGCTGTCTCGCGGACGGCATCATTGGCGCGTGGATGGGCTGGGCGGCGGGCCTGGGAACTTTTATCGACGAAGATAAAGTCAGAAAACATCTCACTTCGGTCTTCAAGCATAACTTCAAGGAAGACCTCTTCGAGCACGCCAATCCGCAACGCAGCACGTACGCGCTGGGGCATGAGCCGGGCCTGCTGCTTTGCACGTGGCCACGCGGAGGAAGACTTTCCCTGCCGATGGTCTATTCCGAGGAAGTCTGGACCGGCATCGAGTACCAGGTCGCCGCGCATTTGATCTCGCTTGGGCAGATCGAGGAGGGCCTCACCATCGTCCGGGCGGTGCGGGCACGCTATGATGGCAGGGTCCGCAACCCGTTTGACGAATTCGAGTGCGGCCATTGGTATGCGCGGGCGATGGCTTCCTATTCGCTGCTCCAGGCGCTCTCCGGCGCGCGTTACGATGCGGTGGACAAGACGCTCTATGTTGCACCGAAAATCAAGGGCGATTTCCGCAGTTTCCTGTCCACGGCGACGGGCATCGGCACGGTCGGCGTGAAGGACGGGAAGGCATTCCTGGAAGTGAAAGCTGGTCAAATTGAGGTGAAGAAGATCGAATATACGGCGGCGTGATTTCTTCGTTCGAACTGGCGCGCCGTGGGGCGCGCTTTCGAAGAGGGAATTGTTGCGACTGCCCTCAGCGGAAGCCCCTCTTCGTCTATTTTGCCAACCCCATGCGCCCGAGCGCGAGGTGCGCGGCGTGGCGGACCTCAGCGTCGTCGGAAAGCTCCAGCCTTGTGAGAATCGGCGCGGCGTTGAAGTCCGTGATATGTTCCAGGTTCAAGCTCGCGTCGTAGTCCCTCGTTTGTCCGGACCCGACGCTGTCATCATCGAAGACAGGAACTTTGGCCGAATGCATCAGGCTCGGTTCCAGTTCAATCAACCCGCTGCCGTCCCGCTGCTCCAGCAAGATCACGGCGGCGAAGAACCTCACTTTCGTCGACTGGTCTTTGAGTGCGTTGCGGATAAGACCCAGCTCCTTTTTGTCCCACGAGGTCGAAAAGAGGGCGAGAATTTTCTCCCGCTCCGTCGCCGTGGGCGACTCGAGGATTTGCTTTTCCTTCAGCACGAAACGCTCGCGCGTGTTGAGGAACAACCCGTGCACTCCGAAAGGATCCATGGAAATCAACTGGACTGCGTTGACGGCGATGGCCAGCGCCATGATCGCGCCCAAGATGCCAAAGTCCCACTTAAGGTAGCCACGAAACGCCTGCGTCACTTCCTCGTCCAGCGGCACACGACGGGAATGCAATCGTTTCAAGCCGATGCCGATGGCGGCGAAAATAAAGGAGCAGAGACACGGAAGAAGGACAAACAACAAATAGATCCTGAGGAGCAAGCCGGATTCTGTATGGTGCGTTTCCCAGCCGATGCAGGTAAATAGGACGCAGAAGCCCACGGCGGGAATTAGCATGGTCACCAGTGCGAGCAAGTCGAAGGGACCCGACACGACGGCGACATAATAGGAGACGAGAAGTGGAATCCCGAAGACGGCTACGAGCTGTGCGGCGGCGGTCGACGATCCGTCGCCGTTGCCTGCGATTGAGCCGACGGTCAAGCCGACGATCCCCAGGTAAGCAAATGGCCATATCAGCCCGACGTTGATGGCGTGCCACTGACGTTGGAGAAGCGCGGGTTTCACAGTTGTGAAGTGTGATTTACCGCATGCTTGCGGCCAGACCGAGCCTTAAAGCGATTTACTCGCGAAGAAACAGGGACGGCATGAATGGCGTTCGGGGAACGAAAAATGAAGTGAAAGCTGGAAAAATTGAGGCAAAGAAGATCGAATATACGGCGGCATGATATCTTCGATCGAACTGGCGCGGCAGTGTGGCATTTCCCAAGGGACGGTCGACCGGGCGCTGCATGACCGTCCCGGGATCAGCCCCAAGACGCGGGAGAAAGTGCTGCGCGCCGCGCGACAGCTCGGCTACCAGCCGAACCCGGTCGCGCGGGAGTTGTTGACCGGACGAAGCCTCACCGTCGGGGCGATCCTGCCGGCGGTGAACAATGTCTTTTTCATGGACCTGTTCAACGAACTCGGACGGGCGTTGAGCGAGCGGGGCCTGCGGCTGCAAATCACCCCGGTAGAAAATCGCGCGGGGTTCCTTGAGGTGTTGAAGGATTTTTCCGCCCGGCGCCACCGGCTCGCCGTGGTGATTCCGCCCGAGGACAACATACGAGTGCCGCAGACGATCACGTCGGGCGTTCCCCTCGTCTCGCTGTTCAGTCCCTGCCTCGGACCGGATTGCCGGTTCATTTCCGCCGACGAGGAGCAAACGGGCCGCGATGCTGTCCGCTATCTTCACCGCCGCGGTCACCGGCGCATCATGCACCTGACCTATGCTCGGCGGGCCGAGGCCATTGAGGCGCGGGCGCGCGGCTACCGGATGCAGTGTGAGGAACTGGGCCTGCCACCAAAGGTGGTAGTGAATACAGGATTCGAAAGACTGGGGCAGGCCCTGCTGCAATACCGCCCGACGGCCCTCTTTTGCCACAATGACTGGCTGGCCTTGCGAGCCTTGGTGCTGCTTGCGGAACTGGGCGTGCAGGTGCCCGACAAGATATCGGTGCTCGGCGTGGACAATAGCCCGACGCTGACAGCCTTGCAGCCGGGACTGACCACTCTCGCCTATCCCATTTCCCGGGCCGTGGACGCCATCATGGGAATTCTAGCGAAAAAGTCTTCCCGTTTGAAATTGGAGCGATACTTATTAGTGGAACGTTCCACGGTACGGAACCTGTCAGCTTCATCGGCCCAACCCAAGAAACCCATATGAGCAAAAAATCGAAGTCCAAAGGGAAAGCAAAAGAGAAGATCGTTTACCTGGTGGCGAGTGGGGACTTGCGGTTGAGCGCAAACCAGGTCTGCCAGAAAGCGCAGGCGGAGCTGGAAGAAAAAGTCGTCGCCGCGATCAAGGACGAGGGTTTCGAGGTCAAGCGCGCGCACCCGTACAACCGCGCCAAGCAGCACGGCTTCATCGACAGCCAGAGCTACGGCATGGAAGTCTTTCGCGACATCCCCAAGGAAGCACCGGTGGTGGTGGCGGAAGCGGTCTGGCAATACAGCCATCACGTGCTGGCCGGCCTGTTCGCGCACCGGGGGCCGATCCTGACGATGGCCAACTGGAGCGGCACCTGGCCGGGCCTCGTCGGCATGCTGAACCTGAACGGCAGCCTCACCAAGGCGGGCATCGACTACAGCACGCTCTGGAGCGAGGATTTCACCGATGCCTTTTTCCGGAAAGGCCTGCGCGACTGGCTGAAGAAGGGGTGCATCCAACACAACACCTCCCACGTCAAGCCGTGGAAGAAGGTCAAGGCCCCGAAGTCGGCGGTCGACATCGGCACCAGCTTTGCGAAGGCGTTTCGCGATAAGCAGCAGATCCTTGGCATTTTCGACGAGGGCTGCATGGGCATGTACAACGCCATCATCCCGGATGAATGGCTGCACCAGACAGGCGTGTTCAAAGAGCGACTCAGCCAGTCAGCCCTGTATGCAAAGACCCTCACGGTCTCCGACGGGGAAGCGCGCAATGTCTATCAGTGGTACCTCGACCAGGGACTCATCTTCAAATTCGGCACGGTGGACGAAATCGACCTGACCGAACGCCAAGTGCTGGAACAGTGCAAGATGTATATCGCCGCGGTGCGGATTGCCGATGAATTCGGGTGCGCGGCCATCGGTATCCAGTACCAGCAGGGACTGAAGGACCTGCTGCCGGCCTCCGACCTGGTCGAGGGTACACTGAACAACGTGAAGCGTCCGCCGGTTTACCGCGAGGGGACCAAGGTGGAGTTGTTCAAGGGAGAGGCGCTGCCCCATTTCAACGAAGTGGACGAGTGCGCGGGTCTCGACGGTCTCGTCACCTACCAACTCTGGCGGGAGCTCGGCTTCGCCCCGGAAAACACCCTGCACGACCTGCGGTGGGGACGGCACTACAAGGACGAGAAGATCGATGATTATGTGTGGGTCTTCGAGATCTCCGGCGCCGTTCCCCCGGCACACTTTGCCCAAGGTTGGGCCGAGGCGACGAGCGAGCGGCAACCCCCGATGTACTTCCGCCTGGGTGGCGGAACGCTGAAGGGTGTGAGCAAACCGGGTTGGGTGGTCTGGAGCCGGGTCTTTATGACGGAGGGTGGGCTGCACTATGACTCCGGGCTGGCCGAAGTGGTGGCCTTGCCCGCCGCGGAGACCGAAGAGCGGCTCAAGTTGACGACTTCACAATGGCCGATCATGCATGCGGTGCTCCAGGGAGTTTCCCGCGACCAGATGATGGCCCGGCACAAGGCGAACCATATCCAGGTCGTCTACGCGCCGAACCGGGCGGGCGCGCTGAAGGGGATGTTTGCCAAGGCGGCAGCGATGAAGGAATTGGGGCTGAAGGTTTCGCTGTGCGGAGATGTTGACTGAGGTGTGACCGCTATCGGTGAGATTGCCGGGAAAGTTGGGGGCCGGTAGTTGCAAGACAAGGCAGATCTTTGGCATGAGCATCGAGGGTGAAGTTGCCATGGGAACGCGGAGTGGCTTTGCCATCCGTGGCGGTCTTTGTTCGTGGCAACGTGGATCCTTCGACTGCGGCTCGAGGGACTCTGGTGACAAAAGGAATCGCATGGCTCGCCTTCGCTCAGGATGACGGCATTTTTTTCGGAGGCCACCCTGATTGCGGCCTGATCGGAGCCGGGCCTCTCACGAGGGAACGAAGCGTCATGGTGAAGCCTTCGGCGGTCATAGACCGCCGCTACAGCGGATGACCCTGAGAGCCTTGAGAGAATCGGACTGCCCAAGTCTCCGGACCTGTCTGCAACCTAGTGGCTGCTGCCGGCGTATGAGAGCTGGCTGCTGATCGTGGTGAACACGCTCTTGACCTGGTTGCCCAAGGCAATCAGGACCGAGATGGCGACCACGGAAATGAAGGCAAGGATCAGGGCGTATTCGACGAGAGTCTGGCCCTTTCTGCCCTTCAGACGGCGCAGCGCGGATTTGGCGCGGGTAATGACTTTGTTGATCATGCTTCTCACCTCCTTTCGTTCAAAAACGAGAACTTAAAAAATGAAAACGCATCGTCCATCGGAACCATGCTTCAGACATCTAACGCAAAAAACGCACCCAGTTCCACCAGAAAATTTCCATGCAAATCCCAAAAAGGAAGGACGAGGAAATCGCCCGAAAAAGAGACTTGGGAGGATCGAACTTCCCAAGTCTCTGAGCCGACTACAAGGGCTAGTGGCTGCTATTGGCGTAGGCCAGCTGACTGCTGATCGTGGTGAACACGCTCTTGACCTGGTTGCCCAAGGCAATCAGGACCGAGATGGCGACCACGGAAATGAAGGCAAGAATCAGGGCGTACTCCACGAGAGTTTGGCCCTTCTTACTCTTCAGACGGCGCAGCGCAGCTTTGGCGCGGGTAATAACTTTGTTGATCATGTTTTTTCACCTCCTTTCCTTGAAAAATCGTCAAAGCTTTCAAAGTGGTTGTGCCCCATGCGCTGTCGGCGGGACTGATCCTTCCATGTGCCCATTTGATTTAGCACAGCATGTGCCTCGTGCGGAAAAGCGAGGGACCCAAACGCGAAAAATGTCCTGTTTGAGAGGGCAAATCCGGGCTCAAAACAGCCCTGAAACAATGTGGCTTGTCGCCAGAACAGACAGCGTGTTTACGACAGGGCTGTCCCGTTCTTGACAGAGACTGCCCCGAACCAATAACCGCTGTTTACTTCGTTTGCAGACTATTCGGCGTGTACTGCATGATCTCGATGGCGTTGCCATCGGGGTCGCCGGTCCACATTTGGAGGGAGCCGTCCATGCCGGTCTTGATGTCGGTGGTCTTGAGCCCCCTGGCGAGTAGCTCAACCTTGAGCTTTTCCAGGTCCGGCGATTCGAGGCAAAAATGGGCGTAGTGCATGGCCTTGGGGCGCTCGAGCGGATCGGCGGGATGGTTCCATTGTTTGGCGGCCAGTTGATGATCGAAAATTTCGAGGAAGGTCCGGTTACCGAGATCAAAATAGTAGCCGAAGGGAACACCGGCATCGTTCTTCAAATCAAACTTGATCGGGAGGCCGAGGACATCCCGATAAAAGACAATCAGTTCGTTCAACTTATCGGTCTTGAGGCAGAGATGGGCCAGGCGGGTGACGAGGGGAGGATGGTCGCTCATGGTGGCAGATTAGAATGGGATGGACTTCAAGTCCGAGGAAAAAACGACGGGGCGGTGTCGGAGCCGAAATTGCCGGGATCGATCCGGCCCGCGATGATGGTGACGGGCGTGCCGGACGGGGTGTGGTTGTAGAGTTCCTTGACCATGCCGAGGGGCAGACGGATGCAGCCGTGCGAGGCGGCGTAACCGGGAAGTTCGCCCGCGTGAAGACCGACGCCGTCGTCGGTCAAGCGCATGAAGTAGGGCATGGGGGCGTTGTTGTACTTGCTGGAGAAATGGTCGATGTGCTTCTGGGTGATCTTGAAGGTGCCGGTGGGCGTGTCGTGGCCCGACTTGCCCGTGGAGACGTTGCTCCAAGCGACGAGTTGGTCATCGTGGTAGGCGTAGAGGCGCTGCTCCGCGAGCGAGAGAACGATGTGGGTGACCGTCTCGCCGCCATGCTTCGTGTCTTCCGGCGGGCAGATGTAGTAGTAGAGATCGTGTTTCTTGGTAGAGGCCTGGGTCTTGGTCTTCGAGCGCGGGTTGCCCATCTTGCTGTTGTGGGACGCGCCAGCGAAGGCGCTGATGGGAAAACTCATCGACAGGACCAGCGCCACGATGAGACCGGTTGAATAACGGGACATACTTTTGCTCCTCCTCTTTTTGATTACGTGAACGCTTAACGGCGGAAGCCGCCTCCGCCACCGCCGCGGTACCCGCCGCCGCGCTCGCTTTGGAAACGGTCGTTGCCCATACGCTGGCTGTAGGACTGGCGCTCCATGTCCTGGGACTGGGAGCGGGAAGCGTTGTCCCAACCGCCCTGCTTGTTCTGTTGTTGCCAGCCGTTGTCGGAGTGCTGGTAGACGTTGCCGTTCTTGTCGCTGTAGACGTTGCCGTTGTGCTCGACCGTGGTGTTGCCGGTGTTGCTGTTGTGGACGTAGGCGGTGTTGCCGCTGTGCTGGGCGCCGGTATTGGCGTTGCCCTCGGTCGTCTTGACGCCGCCGGCAGAGATGCCGGTCGTGGGATTGTTATAGGTCCCGCCCTTGCCCGCGGCGTATTCACCGTGGCCATTGGAGACGGCGCCTTCCTTGCCGTAGGCGGTGGCGCCGTTGGCGGGGTTGTAAGAGGAGCCTTCGCGACCGACGCCGGAAGCGCCGGTCTGGTAATTGTGGAAGGAGCCGCTTTGGCCCTGATAGTAGTGGCCGTTGTAGGGATTGTAGCCCGCGGTGGAGCGGGAGGACCAGGCGGTGCCGTTGCTGTAGCCGTAGCTGTGGTTCACGGTGCCGGTTCCCCAATGATTATAAACATTGGTGGTGTTGACGTTCACGTTGTAGGTGTTGCCCCAGCCGTAGTAGGGACCCCAGGCGGGATGGGCGCAGGCACCCCAGATGGCTGCGGCGGCAAAACCGAAAGCGAAGCCGGTGGCGGCTCCCGCGGCGAAGCTGGCGCCGTAACCGTAGGTGGTGGGCTGGGCGACGTAGACGGGGCCGGCGATGTAGGGCGGGTAGTAGTAGCCGGTGCCGTAGACGACGGTGCCGTCCGGCGCGACGACGACGCCCATGTAGCCGGGGGTGTAGCCGACGTAGACGACTTCGGGGGTGCTGCCGTAGACGCGGACGTAGGTGACGTAGTGGATGGGGCAGCTGACGGGGATGGTGTAGATGACGGCGGGGACGTTATCGGCGACGGTCCATGGGCCGACCGGAGACGTGGAGACGAACCAGATGCCGTTCTGGCAGGCGTAATAGGTCTTG
>Ga0207695_10009787_pt1 | contig 11787 bp, 7 predicted proteins | sample KBSC54metaG_FD_184354 | JGI IMG/M metagenome (GOLD analysis project Ga0207695, IMG submission 184354) | Corn rhizosphere microbial communities from Kellogg Biological Station, Michigan, USA - KBS C5-4 metaG (SPAdes) (version 2) | ecosystem: Host-associated > Plants > Roots > Rhizosphere > Soil... | reverse complement strand
CACCTTGCAGATAATATAGAGCAACAGATAATGAGTAAAGTGCTGAATATAGGCGACAAATTGCCAAGTGTGCGACAAATGAGCAAGGAGCACAGCATAAGCATCAGCACGGCGTTACAGGCATATTATCACCTGGAAGGTAAGGGGCTAATAGAGTCAAGACCACAGTCCGGTTATTATGTTCGGTTTAACCCTGCCCGTTTTCCTCATAAGCTAGAGAAGAGCAATCCGCTGCAAACTACCAAGGCAAAAAATGTGGAAGCCATTATAACAGAAGTGTATGATGATTTTGCAATGGCGGGTGTAACGAGATTCTCTCTTAGTGTGCCGGCACCGGAAATATTACCTCTGGCAAGGCTTAACAAATCGATGATACAGGCATTGCGTGAACTGCCTGCCAATGGAACATCATACGAGCAAATACTTGGTAATGAACTATTGAGAAGACAGGTGGCAAGATGGTCTATGACATGGGGCGGTAAACTGGAGCCAAATGACCTGGTAACAACTGCCGGTTGTATGAATGCCATCTCTTATTGCCTGATGGCGCTTGCGCAACGAGGTGATACAATAGCTGTAGAAAGCCCTGTGTATTTTGGTGTACTGCGTTTTGCGCAAAGCATAGGCTTAAAAATATTAGAGTTGCCAACTGACCCCGATACAGGAGTGGACCCTGACGATGTGAAAAAAGCCTTACATAAGCATAATATAAAAGCCTGCTTCTTTGTGAGCAATTTTAGTAACCCGCTTGGCTATTGTATGCCTGATGAACAGAAAGAGGCAATGGTAAAGCTTTTATCTTTTCACGGGGTGCCGCTGATAGAAGATGACCTGTATGGCGATGTGTATTTTGGGAAGAAACGGCCAAGTACCTGCAAGAGCTTTGATGAAGAAGGGAATGTGCTATGGTGCAGCTCTATATCTAAAACCCTGGCGCCGGGCTATAGAGTGGGCTGGGTAGCACCGGGCAAGTACATGGATAAAATAAAAAGACTGAAACTTTACCATAGCATTACTACTGCTACTGCACAGCAGGCTGCTATTGCAAACTTCCTGGCTACAGGCAGGTACGAAGACCACCTGAGAAAGCTGAGACAAACGCTGCATGCGAACAGCCTGCAGTTTATGCGGGCGATAGGGGAATACTTTCCTGAAAATACAAAAGTGAGTACACCGAGTGGCGGCTTTATCATGTGGGTGGAGCTGGACAAAAAGATAGATACATATCAATTATACAGGGAGGCTATGCTGCACAAAATAAGCATAGCACCAGGAACTATTTTTACCCTTCAGGACAGGTATCAAAACTGTATGCGCCTGAGCTATGGTATGCAATGGAAACCTGAAATAGATAAAGCGCTAAAAAAGCTTGGGAGCCTGGTAAAGAGCATGTTATAGAAATATAATTTCTCTTTTCGAAGACCAAGTGTTATTTTTCGTGACTTCTATGTCACATACACCAACCGAAACAATCATTTGCCCTAATTGCGGGTCGGTAGCTGAAAAAAATTATTGTTCGGAGTGCGGACAGGAAACTCATTTGCATAATGAGACCTTCTGGGGACTGGTAGCTCACTTTGTGGGACATTACTTTCATTATGATTCTAAATTCTGGAAGACACTAAAGGCATTATGGTTTAGTCCAGGAAAACTTACAACGGCATATTGGAAAAAGCAGCGGATGCGGTATATACCGCCGGTATCGCTTTATATTTTTATAAGTGCGGTTTTCTTTATATGTCTTGTTTTGACAAACAGTAACAAAGAAAAATTGCATTCTGAATTTCAAGCAGCTAAAAAAGAGAAGACTTCAATCTCTACTGAACAAAAGAAGGCAGACTCTCTTCAAGACTATGCTTACCACCAATTGGAGAATATTAAAACATCTGGAATAGATAAGACAGTTCAAAAAACAATTACTCCCAAAATTCATAAAGTAAGAGAAGATCTTGATGATCCGGATAAAGCTGCAGATTTTATAGAAGGCTTAATGCATAGTTTTCCTAAAATATTCTTTTTTCTAATTCCATTAACAGCGTTTCTTTTAAAATTACTTTTTTATAAGCGAAAAGAACTAATGTTTGTGCACCATGCAATATTCTCATTACATGTGCATTCGTTTTGCTTTAGCTTACTAATGTTGTCTTTTATTCCTGTAATTGGCGATTGGATTAGTGTGGCAGCTTTGCTTGGTGTTATTTTGTATTTAATTCTTTCTATGAAAAATGCCTACAGCATAAAGTGGGTTAAAGCGATTTCATATTCTTTAATATTGTTTATTGGATATGTGTTTTTTGGGTTAATTGCATTAATAGCAGATGTATTGATATTGTCACTTACATAATTACGTTTTCTCTTTTCTCCTCACCACTATCCATTCATCCAGGTCTACATTAAATGGCATGCGGCCAATGTTTACTATGGCTCGTTTGTCGCGTACCTCTGCTACCGTACCTACCTGGTGGTTGGTTTTATTTCGTACCAGGTCGCCAGGCCTGGCTTCGCCACCTAGCACATCGTAGTTTTTGTCTGCTTTCTTAGCAGCAGCTGCGTTCACCTGTATCTGCTTCTTTTTGAAGAGTACATTTTCTGCCGCGTTTATTACTTCCTGCTTATTCTCAGTTTTTTTCCAGTCGTGTATTATCTGCTTAAACTTGCGCTCCATATCACGGAGGTAATCGAGCTCTTCCTTCTTTATTTTGTTTTGCAATTGCAGGGTTTGGTGTTCCTGTTTCAGTCGCTCTTTATCGGTTAGCTCTTCGTAGTTCTTCTTGAGCTTTGTGTTTTCTTTCAGCAGTTTATCCAGTTCTTTTTCCTTGTCACCCAGGCGCACCGATTGCTGCTCCGTCTGGTGTAGCATTTTGTCCAGCCTGAAGTGTTCGCGTTGAGTGAGCTGTCTGGCGCGTTCTATTACTTTTGGAGACAGACCACTACGCTGGGCAATGGCAAATGTGTAGGAACTGCCCGGCTTACCAACAATTAATTGGTACAAGGGTTCCAGCTTTGCCTCGTCAAAAGCCATGGCGCCGTTTACAATGCCCGGTACTTTACCTGCCATCACTTTAAGATTAAGATAGTGGGTGGTAATAATGCCAAGTGCATGCTTAGATGCTAACTCTTCCACTATCGCTTCGGCAAATGCGCCTCCCAGATTAGGATCGGAGCCGCTACCAAGCTCGTCTATAAAGAAGAGTGTTTTACCATTGGCATAGTCCATGAAATACTTCATGTCGCGCAAGTGGGCACTATAGGTACTTAGCTCATGTTCTATAGATTGTGTGTCGCCGATATGTATCATCAGCTGCTTAAATATGCCTATCTCTGAATACTCATCTACGGGCACCAGCAAACCAGCCTGCGCCATAAGCTGTATGAGGCCGACAGTCTTCATCGATACAGTTTTACCTCCTGCATTTGGCCCACTGATGACAAGAATGCGGCTATTGCGGTCCAGCGTAATGTTGAGCGGTATGGTAGGCTTATTATTTTGCTTGTTGTGTAAATAGAGCAGCGGGTGAACTGCTTTAATAAGATTAATGCCGGGATGTGGGCTAAGTTGCGGCATATTGCCCTGCATATCTATAGCGAGGAGCGCCTTGGCACGTATAAAATCATATAGACCTACAAGCTCATAGTAAGCATCCAGTTGCGGGTGGTATTGCGATAGGGTGGCAGTAGTTTGTGCGAGTATGCGCTGAATTTCCTTCGCCTCTGCCCGTTCAAGGGAGAAAACTTCATTGCTGAGGCCTATTGTTTCCTCCGGTTCTATAAATACGGTCTGTTGCGAATCGCTTTCTCCGTGAAGAATACCTTTTACTATTCTTTTATACTCAGCCAATACAGCCAGCACCCGTCGGCCATTAAGAAAGCCTTCTGATATATCGGCGAGATACCCTTGCTTGTTATGCTTTCTTAATACCCCTTCAAATGCTTTCCTTAATTCCTGGCGCAGTGATGAGAGGCGTGAGCGTATCTGCGACAGTTCGCGGGATGCGGTATCTTTTACAGTGCCCGCATCATCTACTACCGAAGAGATTATTGTGTATATTTCTTTTTCATAAGTCACGTTTTCTGACAATGCGCGCAGCGTAGGGAACAGTTCATTGTTCTTTTTGAACCAGACTAATATATCGCGTGTGTTAAAGGCAAGCTGTCTTAAAGCCAGTAATTGTTCGCCCGTAAGCACTGCCCCGGCTACAGCCAATAATTTTAACTCTTTCTGAACATTGCGGGTATAGTCATTAGGGAAATAATCTGCGCTCTCTAATATCAGTTTAAATTCACTGGTTTCCAGCAGGGCCAGTTTTACATAATTAATATGTGTATGGAAACGCAGCCCCTCAATGCGCTCACGGGCAGCATCTGTGCGGCATTTCTGTTTTAGTAACTGACAGATCTTATTAAATTCTAAAGCTTCAGCGGCATGCGCCGGGTACAATTGCATCATATCAAAAACTCCAATCTAAGCGCAAATTTACATATACGTAGCAACTGTTCGTATCACAATATTTTCCATTAAATTGCGTAAGAGGTAATAGTATGAGTAATTACGACCGGCTGATATCGAGATTAGATGCTTTTATACGTAAATATTATGCAAACCAGGTAATTCGCGGTTCGCTTATTTTCCTGATATGTTTATTGTTTTATATACTGGCGGTGAGTGTAGGAGAATATTTTCTATACATGCCGGTATGGCTGCGCGTAAGTATTGTATCACTTTTTATTGCCGCGGGTATTATATCTTTAGTAATATGGGTTGTGATTCCGCTTACCAAAATGACCCGACTGGGGAAAATCATTTCTCATGAGCAGGCGGCAGATATAGTAGGTCGACACTTCCCCGAGATAAGTGATAAGCTACTGAATATTCTACAGCTAAGAAGGCAGGCAGATGCTAACAGCAGCATTGAACTGGTAGAAGCAAGCATAGACCAGAAAGCAAAACAATTATCTGTAGTGCCAATAAGCTCTGCTATAGATTTCTCAAAGAACAGGAAATATTTACCATACTTATTACCGTTATTGCTGGTAGGTATTTTCATATTAGTTGCCGCCCCCAATGTTTTTCGCGATGCATCAGAACGTTTGTTGCAGCCCACGAAGACATTTGAAAAGCCTGCACCGTTTAAGTTTATCATCACTACTATGCCGCTGAAGGCAATTCGCAATAATGATTATATACTGAAAGTGGAAGTGAAGGGGAATGCGCTACCTGAGGAGATGTATGTAGAAACGGGTGCCGATAAAGTGCCTATGCAAGTACTTGAAAAGCATAGCTTTCAATACACGTTTAAAAATGTAACGGAGCCTGTTACGTTTCGGTTGCTTGCAGCGGGGTTTTATTCAGAGACGTATACACTGGCTGTTGTTCAAAAGCCGGTACTAAAAGCATTTAAAGTACAAATAGATTACCCGGACTATACAGGCAAAAAAGACGAAGTGCGCAATAGCCTCGGCGATATGACATTGCCTGTTGGTACTAAAGTAACCTGGGCTTTTGTAGCAGAGCATACAGATGCAGCAATACTGCGCTTTGGTGATGGAGCAGGAATAGCACTGCCAAAGAGCGCGTCAATGTTCGGTTATCAATATCGCTTTATGAGTGATACTGCTTACACCTTTACATTGCAAAACAAGCAAAGTTCTTTTGCTGATAGTTATCGTTACCAGGTACAGGTAATCCCTGACCAATACCCGGTAATACAGGTGCAGGAGCATAGAGATACAGTATCCGGCAGCCAGATATTACTGAATGGCTCGGCGGGGGACGACTATGGTATTAGCCGCGTATTATTCCACTATGAGATAAGTAATGATAAGAAAGAAGTGCTGTCGCATAAAAGTGTACTGCTAAAGAGCACACCAGGTTCGCTCACAGCATTTCAATATTATTTTGATGTACAGAATCTTTCTTTACAACCGGGTCAGCGCTTAAGCTACTATATAGAAGCATGGGACAATGATGGTGTGCATGGCAGCAAGGCATCGAGAAGCGAGGTAATGGAATATCGCATGTATGATGTCAAGCAGGTAGATTCGGCTATTAATGCTAATTCCCAGCAAATTAATTCCAGCCTTAGCAATAGCGCGCAGAAAACGCAGCAATTGCAAAGCGAATACAAAGACATGCAGAGCAAAATGCTGCAGAGCGATAAGATGGATTGGGAGCAGCAACAATCGTTGCAGGAAATGATGAAGAAACAACTGCAGGTGCAAAATCAGCTTGAGAATACAAAGAAACGTTTTGAAGAGCAGAAGAAGCAAAGCGAGCAGAAGCAGTACAGTGATGACCTGAAGGAGAAGCAAAATGAAATGGAGAAGCAACTGGACAATCTGCTGAACAAAGAACTGCAGGAGCAGATGAAAAAGCTCCAGGAGCTAATGCAGAAGCTAAATAAAGACAATGCTTTCCAGGCAATGCAGCAAATGCAGCAGGAAAATAAGCTCTTTAATATGGACCTGCAACGTATGCAGGAGCTGATGCAGAAGATGGAAATGCAAATGCGCATGGAAGACATGGCCAACAAAATGGATGAGTTGGCTAAAAAAGAAACCGACCTGAAAGCACAGACCGACCAGGGAAAGAAAGATAATCAGTCATTAGCAAAAGACCAGAAGGACATAAAGAGTGAGCTGAACAAAGCCATGCAGGGCGATATGAAAGAAATGCAACAGCTAAATGATAAGCTGGAACAAAAACAATCGCTTGATGATGCTAAAAAGAATGCAAAAGATGCTGCTGGCAATATGGATAAAAGTGAGCAACAACTGGGTGGCGACGATAAGAAAAAAGCAAGCGAATCTGAAAGCAAGGCTGCAGAGAATCTGCAGGATATGGCGGCCACACTGCGCCAGCAGGCAAGCGGCATGGACATGAAGCAGATAGAGTTGGACATACGCGCCGTGCGGCAGATACTTACCAATCTTATACGCCTTTCCTTCGACCAGGAAGACCTGATGAAGAGTGTTGAGCAGACATCACCTGCAAGCCAGACTTATTTGGCCAATCAACAGGAGCAAAACAGGCTGCATGATAATTCTGTCATGATAAGGGATAGTCTTTATAAACTTAGTAAGCGCCTGGTAAAGCTGGCGCCTACTGTAAATAAAGAAACTACCGAACTGGAGCAAAATATGGGTACGGCTGTAGATGATCTTGAAAATCGCCGTATAAGCGATGCTGTAACCCGCCAGCAATATGTAATGACGCATACCAACAACCTGGCACTGATGCTGAATGAAATGCTTTCTAACCTACTGCAAATGCAGGCGCAGGCACAAAAAGGCGGCAAGGGAAGTTGTAATAATCCCGGGGGTAAAACGCCAAAACCAGGCGCCGGACAGCAACTGTCTGATATCATTACCAAGCAACAGCAGTTGGGCAATGGCATGCAGGGCATGATGCCTAAAGGGCAGGGTAATAAACAAGGCCAGGGACAACAAGGCAATAACGGTCAGGGTAGCCCATCCGGTAACAACGGACAACAGAATGAATATGGTAATGCCGAGCAATTAGCACGCTTTGCCGAGCAGCAAGCCGCCATACGCAGGCAGCTGCAGGAACTTAGCAGCCTTCTGAACAGTAAAGGCATGGGCAATAGCCGCGAGCTGCAGGACGTACAGAAGCAGATGGACAAGAATGAAACTGATCTTGTAAACAGGCGCCTGAGTTCAGAAATGCAAATGCGCCAAAAAGAGATATTGACAAAACTACTTGAAGCCCAAAAAGCCATCCGCGAGCAGGAGCAGGATGACAAGCGTTCATCGCACACCGCGCAGGAAATAAGCAGACCTGTGCCGCCGGAATTACAAAAGTACATGCTGGACCAGAAGCAGCTACTGGAGGTATACAAAACGGTGCCGCCACAGCTCAAGCCATATTATCGCAGCATGGTAGAGCAGTAGTATCAAATGAGAGGTCATAAATAAAAGACCGTTTTTTATCCACATTTTTGTATTTCATTACATTATGGATAGAAAATATTGATATTCTGTTGTTTAGCAAATAATTAACGATAAAAAGCTGGCTTTTTACTATCCTTTTTGTTTATAAATCCGTCTATATATGTAGAATAAGTTCTATTGCATTCCTCTACTTCATAAATATTACAAAGGAATGTGTGTAACTTACAATTAACTAGTTCTTTGTTCATTAATAAATCGTAGCCTATGATTTTTTCAAGAACATTTCGTTATCACTCTACTATGTCAGCCGACCAGATAAAAGACCGGCTCATTGGCAAACATGTCACTGTTCACAATTTAGATTTTGAGGTTTCAGAGAAGGACCATGCTATAAAGATTTTTCCACATGCCGAGCAAATTAAGGATATTAAGTCTTTACCTGTTACAAGAGTTGAGCTTAATGACAAGGGCGATAAAACCCAGGTCGTAATTAATTCTAAAATGCGCGAAATTGATTCAGGCGGTCCTACCATTGTTATTTTCTTCTGCTCATTTATGTTGCTTGGAGCACTCTGTTTTTATGTGTTTGGAAAACAGGAGTTTTCAATGTTTACATATACGCTATCAGGTATAGCCCTTGTTATTTTGGCTATCTTCCTGGTGCGCATGCAGACGGGTTATTACGACTACGTACGGAAAATAAGAAAGTATGTAAAAGAGCAAAGCTTAGCTTAGTTCTTTCTAATTGAGTAGAGTGAGGGAGTAAGGACGCTAAAAACATATAGCGTCCTTATCTTTTACTGTATGTATGGCTTTAATGAATCGATGGATGTATTACCAGAAAATACTTTTATCAACTTCAGTTTTGCGTTATATACATTTAGCTGTGGCAATGGCTCGTAAATAAACAGGTTGTCAATAGTGGAGTTGCTGTCAAGGCCAATCATTATCTTGTTTGAATATTGATCTACATGATAATTATCAACAAAGGTCTTAAGATAAGTACCCATCATAGGTGCAGCAATCATCAATAGTTTTGATTGCTTAAAAAGAGAAATATTGGTTTCCAATAGCTGGGTTTCATCCTGGCAATGCTCACAGATAGGGTTGAAAAGCATTACTATAAGGTTGGCTTTATAGTTGACATCGCTATTGGTTATTGTCTTGCCATCAAGCGTTACGATTTTAAGTGGTGGTAACGGTTTGCCAATAGATTTATAATCCTTTTTTGAGTGTTTTTGGGCCTGGCTATTGATAGTACATAGCATGCAAAGGACCATAAGTATATTTCGCAGCATATGCCAAAATTAAAAAGGCGCCGTAATGACGCCGGGTATTATTGTATGTATCTTTTCAATGAATCAATTGGCCTGTTGCCCGAAAAAACTTTTATAAGTTTCCGGTTGGCATCATATATGTTTATTTGCGGCAAGGACTCGTAACGAAAGGTTTTATCAATAGTTGAGTTGCTGTCCAGACCCACTATTATGGTGCCGGGGTATTGGTCCGTATGATAGGTAGTGATGAAGTTCTGAAGATAAGGTCCCATTGTTGGGGCGGCGATCATCAGCAGTTTTGATTTTTTAAATAGGAATATGTTCTTTTCAAATAGGTCTGTTTGGTCCTGGCAATGCTCACAGGTAGGGTTAAACAGCATTACCACCAGGTTGCCGTGATAATCTACTTCTTTGTTTGTTATCACCTTGCCGTCCATAGCCACTACTCTTAGCGGTGGCAGTGAGCTGCCAATGGCTTTATACGGGTGATTAGGATCATTAGCAACAGTTGCGTGAGCGCCTTTTTTTTGGGCGAAAACATTTGCACTGCTCAAAAGGCAAACGATGATTAGTAAATTGCGTAACATAAGTGCTAAAATAAGGAAATAGAAGGAGATTTATGCCAAACATGTCGTCACATATACCACTGGCAGAGAGAATGCGCCCCAGGACACTGGAGGCGTTCATAGGGCAGGAGCACCTGGTGGGGCAGGGAAAAGTGCTGGAGCAAATGATACATAACCGCAAGGCGCAATCTATTATTTTCTGGGGCCCACCTGGCGTAGGGAAAACGACTCTTGCGCAGATAATAGCCCAATCGCTTGATATACCATTTTTTACGTTGAGTGCTATAGATAGTGGAGTGAAGGAAGTACGCAATGTAATAGAGAAAGCACGTATGGCAGGGCATGCGCTGCTGTTTATTGATGAAATACATCGCTTCAATAAAGCGCAGCAGGATAGCTTGCTGGGTGCTGTCGAAAAGGGGATTATCACACTGATAGGCGCTACTACAGAGAACCCTTCGTTTGAGGTGATAGGCGCCTTGCTAAGCCGCTGCCAGGTATATGTATTGAAGCCGCTGACAGAAGAGCACCTGAAGGCATTAGTAGCGCAGGCACTGGAAAAAGATGAGTGGCTGAAGGAGCATGATGTACATGTGGCAGAATGGGAAGCTCTCATACAGTTTAGCGGTGGCGATGCCCGGAAGCTGCTTAATCTTGTGGAGCTAATAGTGGCTTCATTGCCTGAGGGAGTACACGAAATTTCTAATACCATAGTGCTGGACGTAGTGCAGAACAGGATGGCCTTGTATGACAAAACAGGCGAACAGCATTATGATATCATATCTGCATTTATAAAGTCCATACGCGGTAGTGACCCAAATGCAGCTGTGTATTGGCTCGCTCGTATGATAGAGGGTGGGGAAGATCCTAAATTTATAGCCAGGCGACTGGTGATACTCGCCAGTGAGGATATCGGTAATGCCAACCCTAATGCATTGTTGCTGGCTACTACGGCATTTCAGGCGGTTGAGCTTATTGGCTATCCTGAGTGCAGAATTATCTTGTCCCAGGCGGTTACCTATCTTGCTTCATCAGCCAAGAGCAATGCATCTTATATGGCTATAAATAAAGCACAGAACCTGGTGCAAAAAACAGGTGACTTGCCGGTACCATTGCATATAAGGAATGCACCTACCAGCTTAATGAAGAAAATGGATTACGGAAAAGGTTATAAGTATGCGCATGATTATCCGGGCAATTTTATAGACCAGGAATTTTTGCCTGATAATGTCGCAGGAACTAAACTATACGATCCGGGAAGCAATGCAGCCGAGCAGCGGTTAAGAGAATATTTGCGCCATTGCTGGAAGGAGAAGTATGGATATTAACACTTTTTAATAGTTGATTATCAAATTTATGCATACATTGCTATATCAATAAATTAGTTAGTTGAATGAGGTATTTAGCAGATATTACAGACCCTACGTTTACACAATTAGAAAAGGAATCGAAACTGGATAAATTTTTTCTTTCCCTGATAAAAGACCCGCGCGATCTTCCATTTGTATATCTCACTATTAATATTTCTCTTACGCTCATCCCCCTTGCCGTACTACTGTATCTTCCAGTTGTAAGCGGCTGGTTTTGGTGGCTCTGTGCTATCGCGTACCTGTATTTTAACAATTTTGCCTTTAAAGGACCTTTTGGCCTTATGCTGCATTGCACCAGCCACCGTGTCTTTTTTAAGCGGGAATACGGCATATTAAACCATTACCTGCCATGGGTCTTAGGGCCATTATTTGGGCAGACCCCTGAGACCTATTACAGTCACCACATAGGTATGCATCACCCGGAAAATAATATGCCTGATGATGATAGTTGTACTATGTTTTACCAGCGCGACTCACTTAGAGGTTTTGGCATGTACTTAGGTAGCTTTTTCTTTATTGGTATATTCAATCTGGCTAATTACTTTATAAAGAAGAAGAGAAGAAAGCTATTAATTCGCTCGGTAAGAGGTGAGTTGGTTTTTATCCTTGGTTGCATAGCGCTGTGTTTTGTAAACTGGCCGGCAACACTTGTGGTGTTCATACTGC
>Ga0207695_10009784_pt1 | contig 11789 bp, 9 predicted proteins | sample KBSC54metaG_FD_184354 | JGI IMG/M metagenome (GOLD analysis project Ga0207695, IMG submission 184354) | Corn rhizosphere microbial communities from Kellogg Biological Station, Michigan, USA - KBS C5-4 metaG (SPAdes) (version 2) | ecosystem: Host-associated > Plants > Roots > Rhizosphere > Soil... | reverse complement strand
AATTATTCGACCGGAAGTTCGAGATCATGTCCGTCAGCGGATCATGCGGAGCTTCCTATTAGCGAAGACGATTGATCACTGATGCAGGGGCTGCCCCGACGGCATTCGGGAAAACGATAGGGAGTTGATGTTATGGCAGCTGTCAAAGAAATATTCCGGGATCTCGAACCCGGTGCTGAGGACGAGGGCGACGAGCGTGGTCGGCAAGAGCGGCTTGTCCGTCTGCTCATTGCCGGCAAGGCGCTGCGCCGGCGCCGCGTTCGCCGGTTGTTGCTGGCGGCCTTGCTGCGCCATCACCTCGAGGAACAGAACTCCGACGAGGTGGAAGACGACGGCGAGAAAGACGAAGACGAGTCGATGGCGCTCCGGCGCCTCGTGATCGGCGCGGGACTGAAGCGCCGCCGTCGCCGGAAACTCGGCGTCGCCGCCTTGATCCGCCGGCTCCGTGATGAAGGTGGCGCGGAAGATGAGGATGACGATGAGGGTATGATCGAAGATAAACAGCTCCGGCGCCTGTTGGTCGCCCTTGGTGTCCGCAATCGGCAACGGCGGGGTCGCCGGCTGGCTCTTGCCGATAGCCTGCTCCACTAACCCAATGCCCCAGCTTGGTGGCGGGCAGCGGCAAGACGAGGGCCGCCTTTAGGCAAATCGATCCGAGATTTGCACATGTCCGCCACCAGCGAGTCCGGAAAAAGGGATCAGCCGGGAAGCAGGGGAGAGAGTGTATTCCACCCCGTCCATGCGGAGGCGGGACCGCGATGCATCCGATCCCCCGGTGCCTTCGTGCGCCGGCACCAGCTCCAAGGCTGCACCGCTAGGCTGTAGCCCGCTTACATTCAGGCCATTCGTGGTAAAAGCTGGGCGTGAGGAAATCGGACCCGCCTTCGGCCCTATCGCTTGAGCGTCATAATCAGATCCTACGCGAGGTCACGCTCCTGATCGCGGAAAACGGCATCCGCGGCACGACATTACGCAAGGCGGGGGACCGCGCCGGCATGAATTTTACCTGGCTGGCGTCGCTGTATGGCGGAAAGGACGCGCTGATCGCCGCCTGCTTTGCGGGCGCCGTAGAACGGGACTTGGCCCGGCTGCATAGCTTGCTGAATGAACATGCGTCGATGGAGATGGGCACGACGATGATCGCGCCGCTACTCTGGTCGCTGTGCGAGGAAGCCGCCGGCCGGTATCGCATTGACAGCTTGCTCCTCGTCGAGCTCATCCTGGCCGCTGCCCGACCGGAGCTGTCCGAGATCTTCAGATCGTGGATATCGAGACGGCATGAAGCGCTGCGAACCCTGGCGGATCGCGTCGGTCTCAATCCACTGGCCTTTGACGTGCTCGGCCTAGCGATTCTTGCCGAAACCGCATTCGCGATCAGCAATGCCACGTCCCTCAGCTATCGACTCGTCGCCCGCGCCGGCGTCGAGGAGGCGTTCGCGCGGCTCACCGGCACTGGTGACGTTCGTTTCAACAGAGAGCTGCGTAGGCTCATCAGCCGCTATCACCTCGGCCTCGGGGAGTTCCCCATGCCACCCAGCATGGATGCCGACGTTGAGGGCAAGAACCAGATCATCAACGCGGCAATCAAGCTTATCGAGGAAAAGGGCATTGACGGCGTGACCAACCGCGCCGTCGCGAGAGAGGCCGGTGTGTCGCTGGCGCTGACCAGCTATCACTTCCGTTCGATCCATGAATTGACATTGGCGGCTTTGCGTCGAATCGCGGAAAACCTCGCCGTTGGCCTCGAATCGCCGGTAGCCGACCCCGAAATGCGTGCCACATTGCGCAAGGCGAGACGGAGCCCGGCGGACCCGCCGAAGCGTGATTTGATGTTCCATCGCGGGACGCTCCAGCTCGCGCTAGCGGCGGCAAGATCCGAGAGCGAGTCAAGGCTCGGCCAAATTGTCCGGCGGCAACTTGGCCTGTCATCATATGCGGCCATCATGAGCGAGAAGGGAAGAGCGAACATGCGCACTTGCGCGACATCCTATTCGCTCTGGGCGGCCGCGGCGTTTCTCGTGGCGCCTGCGCTGGGACCTACCGGCCGCTGGTTCGACTTCGACGCTCAGGCGCGGCTTGCCAAGAACAGACTGCTCGGTATCGGCTGATCGCTTGCAGCAGCCGCGTAAGACCTTCGGTTCGCTGGCCGCTGCGAGCGCCAATAATTCTCGAGAGCGCATCCGATCCGCGGCAACGGTGAGCATCGACCGCCCGTAATCTACTTTTTCTAGTTTGATCGAGGCGAACCTCGCGCGCCGGATGACTGGCGAGCCAGTCGGCATGTTTTTCGATCGAACCGGGGTTTCAGCCGATGGTCTCATGACGTGTCCCGCTCCAGCCTAGCGGCCTGCTTGGCGTGATGAGCTTGGGATACAGGGAGGTCACCCCGAATCCAGCTCCACGGCCGCCGGGCAATTGCGGCGAGACACTCTGATGAGGCCATTGCTGATCGCGCTGACCTTATCGCTCTGGCCAGCTGCCGGATGGGCAGCAGGGATGCTCGCGGCGGCGCCCCATGGCGTCGCGATCGACTATCGCTTCCGACAACTGCCCAATGGGTTGAAAGTCTACAGCGCCGTCGATCGCCACACGGCGAATGTCGCCGTTCAGATTTGGTATGGCGTTGGCGCCAAGAATGATCCTCCCGGGCGCTCTGGCCTTGCCCATCTGGTCGAACACTTGATGTTCAAAGGCTCGTCCAAGCTTCCCCCGGAGTTCATCGACCGCCTGACCAATGACGTGGGAGGCGAGAATAATGCGTCGACCGACCAGGACTTCACCAAATACGAAGATGTCGCTCCCAGCGCCCATCTCGAACGCCTGTTATGGGCCGAAGCCGAGAGGATGGGCAGCCTGACCGTCGATCATGCCGGTTTCGTGGCAGAGCGAGGCGTCGTCGAGCAGGAGCTGCGCGAAGCGATCGCCGCGGATCCGTATAGCACATTGATGGAGTTCGAGGTGCCAGCCGCTTCGTTCGCACTATCGACCAATCGTCGTTCGGTTGGAGGCTCGATCGGCGATTTGGAACGCATAGGCCGAGACGAAGCCAAAAGCTTCCACTCGCGCTACTACCGCCCCGACAACGCAACTCTGATCGTCGTTGGCAATTTTGATCAGGATCAGCTGGACCGGTGGGTAACGCAATATTTTGGCGTGTTGGTAAGGCCAGTGACGCCCCTCCCCCGGGCACCGATGCCGGAGCCCAAGCGCTTAGTCCGTCGTCAAACCAACATCTATGCGCCTGGGCTGCCACAGCCGGCAGTGATTTTTACATATGCAGCCCCAGGCGCGAGCAGTGTAGACGCGACGCGGTTGAAGGCACTCGAGGCCATTCTGACCATCGGCGCGAACTCCCGGCTTGATCGATCGCTGGTAGTTCGCCGGCGGGTGGCCGATGATCTTCTGTCAGATGTCGATCTCAGGCAGCAAAACGGCCTCGTCGGGTTTGGGCTGATTCTGGCAGATGGTGCAGGGGTCGCCACCGGCAAAGCCGCCCTTCGCAGGGAAATCGCACGTCTTCGCCGGGCTCAGGTCACCCCGGCCGAATTGAAACGAGCCAAGAACCTGCTTCTCGTCGATCTGCTACAGAATCGCGAGACCATCGACGGGACCGCCGACGCGCTTGGCGAAGCTGCCGTCGTCCGCGGCAACGCCGCCTGGGTCAATCGCGACGTCGCAGAAATCGAGAAAATGACCGCGCGGGATCTACAGCGGACAGCACGCGACTATCTGATCGACGGCCGCAGCGTGACGATCATCTATCAAGCGTCTCACTCCCGATCAGCCATCGCGTCGAAGGACGCACCGGTCCCCCGAGCCCCGCCCTCGGCGTCCATTTTACCGCCCGCCGACCCGGGTACGAATGCTCTTGCAGACGAGCGACTGCCCCCGCTGTCGATTCCGCCGCCCCTACCGCTCGCCTCCAGTCTCTCCGAGCGATTCCTTCAAAACGGTCTGCGCGTGATTGTCGGTCGCACCGGGCCGCGGCAGCTGGTGACGGCGGCGCTCCTGATTCGTAGCGGATCGGCGCTCGATCCAGTGGCCAAGACGGGACTTGCCGAACTGACCGCCTCCATGGCCGCGGAAGGAGCTCGCCGGCGGGTATCAAATGTTGCTGGTTCCGCCGCCGACCTGCTTCGCGAAGCACTATTATCCGACACGGATTACAGCTCGACCGTCTTCGCGCTCACCAGCCTCGCTCCCGGGCTTGCAGATGATCTGGCCTTTCTCGCGGCGATCGGACGTTCGGCCAAATTCCAGCCTAGCGAGCTACGCTCGGCGCGCGCCCGGCTTGCTGATGATGCTACCGGTCCGGGAGATGCCGACTCGATAGGCCAACTAGCGATCGCACGCCTCCTCTTCGGCGACTCCGCCTACGGCAAGGCCGGCGGCTCCTACCAATCTCTCGCGCGGATCAGTCTGGCCGACATTTCCGGTGCGCGAGCACGGCTCTATCGACCAGACAATGCAATCCTCGTCATAGCCGGCGATGTCAGCCCGGCCGCTTCATTTAGGCTCGCCGAACAGGCATTCGGCGGATGGGTGCGGCCGTCAGGAAGACCACCCCGGCTGGCGACCCCTGGCCCCGTGTCGATCGGGAGCCAGGTCCTTGCGATCGATTTGCCGGAGGCTGAGCAGGCTACGGTCATGCTGGCGAGCAGGACTGTCGGCCGGATGGACCCGTCATTCGCTGCGGTCGACGTCGCGAATGCGTTCCTGGGCGGCGCTCGCTCCTCGTTGCTCAACACCGAGATTCGTACCAAGCGCGGGTGGACCTATGACGCGTCGAGCGAGGTCCGCAACTTCCTCGGTAGCGGGCTATTCACCGCTACGACAAAGGTTCAGAATGCGCACACGGCGGAGGCGGCCGCGCTAATGGTCGAGCAGCTGGAGGTTTTGGGTCGCCGTCCGCCAGCCATGGAAGAACTGGGCGCGCGCGAAGCCGAGCTTTCCGGGCAGTTCAGCAGAACCATGGAGACGAGCGAGGGGATGGCGTATCTGCTGGCTGATACAGCGCTGAACGACATCGACCTCGGCGAGCTCGCACGCTATCCATCACGCCTCGCCGCAATCACCCCGGAGCAGGTCCGGCTGGCGGCGGGGCAGCTCGCCAATCCATCAAAGACCGATGTCATCGTAATCGGCGATTCCCGGCAGTTTCTCACCGCACTCAAGGAAAAGTTTCCCAAAGTTGGATCGGTCTCGGCTGCGGCCCTGAGCGTGAACGCTCTCACCTTTAGCCGAGCACCTCAACAATCTTCAGCACGGGTGCGGCGTCTTGCGGTTCGCAGACGTCATCGGGCAGACGGCCTGACTGGACCTTTTGCCGACTAGCCTGCCTCTCTACCGTCACGATCGCCCACTCGGAATCCTGCTCACGCATGTCGTCGCGATAGCAGATGTGCGTCATGACGCATTGTCCACACTCGTCGGTCGCTTCGGAAACGCAGGTAGCGCAGCATCTCAGATGCAGCTCAGCAAGCTGAAAATGTGCCTTTGCGGCTTCGATCCGTTCGGCCCGCATCGCCGCCTGTATTTCGTCCAGTGATCTGCGCCGGTGATACAGGCGATTGGTCGATTCCATTGCGATCTCCTCGTTCGAGACCGCAGTATCTTCGCACAGGGGTGGCGGCGAGAGAGGTTTAACCCCCGGTAGGAAACCCCCTCGGGCGAGACGGTATCAACCACGGTTCACGCCACCCAGGGCCGCGTCGGGTCGACCAATTCCAAGAGAGTCAATTGGAGGTCGGACGACAAGCTTTCGGGAGATACCCCGAGGGACAGCAGACCTGCCGCTCTGTAGTCCCGACTGCCATGCGACAGACACCCCAGCCGAGCGTTCGATTCCCGGAGCCGAGTCGGGAAGAATTAGGCCGTCGAGCAAGCTTCTATCGTCGCGTGGCCGCGGTCGTCCGCGACAAGGAGAGCTCGCGACATTTCGCGGAGCTGGCGCACGAATGCCAAGCTCGGTGCGATTCGATGATCCAGGCAACCGGTGAAACCGAGGGCGGCAGCGCGGTCACGCCACCCTTTCGGGATTGACGCACCGCGATCCCGGAACCGCTCCCGGCTGCGGATGCATATTGGACTTACCGCCGGATTAACTGTTCCGGCCTGCTTCATTCGCGATTCGCCGTCTTGCCTGCGCCAAGGGCACCGGATTTCGGACTTGCGCTCGATCCTCAGCCCAGGAACGGGCCTGCCCTTAGGCCGACCCCCGCCATCGCGAGGAGACCGATCACAAGCAACAGGGACGCGACCAGGAGCGGTGTCGACACGCGTTGTGGAGCGTAGTCGCTGATCAGCCCCCGCGCAGCCAGGCCCTGGCGCCGCTGACGCCCTCGCCGTGCTTCATGAAGGTGATTGAGTATCCCGAGTACCAGAAGAACCACACCAAGCAGTATGAGCGAGAAAGCGAATCTGCGCGGAGATGCCGTAGGCAGGGCCATCTTCAACACGGGATTACTCAGCTTCAGAAAGAACTGGAATATCGTAAACCCGAAACTGATCAGGGACAGCGAAGTTCGAACCACGGCCATCAAGGTATTGTCGCTGCTCATGGCCGTGCGCTCGAGCGACATCTCCGTTCGGCTGGACGCCATCACTGTGGCTGGATCTCGCGGTATCTCAGTCATGAAGCTACGTCGCTCCGCCATTGGCCCCAGTGATTGCCAATCGGCCTTGAAGCCGAACGGCGACCCTGACCATCGAGGCTATGATGCAGCGAGCCTTGAATAAAATCCGACGAGGCCTAGAATTCTTCCCCGTGTACCGCGAGGCTACGCACGCGACATCTCCGGGTTTGCACGTATGGCATTCGCCACAGGGATCAAGGAACAGTTTTGCTTCTGACACAGGAGAAAAGGCTGCATGCAAGTCAGACTTATTCGCAGCGGATTGGTGGCACCTTACAGCATATGAAAAGTGCTAGAGACGGGATGAACTAGCGATGTCGAGATCGGTTGTGCGAATAATGCTCGCGGATGATCATGACATCATACGCCGTGGCGTTCGGACGCTCCTGGAAACGCGCGGCAACTTGCAGGTGGTGGCTGAGGCTTCAACCGGGCGAGAGGCGCTGGCTGTGGCACGGGATGTCAAGCCGGATATAGCCATTTTGGACTATTCTCTCCCCGAGCTGAACGGCCGTGATCTCACGCTCGAATTGAAGAAGGAACATCCGCGCATCGAGATACTCATCTACACGATGCATGATCGTGAGGAGATGATACTGGAGGTGCTTCAGGCGGGCGCGCGCGGCTTCGTTCTGAAGTCTGATACGGAACGTCATCTGTTCGCCGCGATTGATGCGCTGTCGATCCACCGTCCCTATTTCTCGGGGGCGATCTCCGAGGCATTGCTGGATCAGTACCTGCGCAGCAAGCCGCAGCCGACGTTCAGCACGCTCACCCATCGCGAACGCGAGGTGGTCCAGCTGATCGCCGAAGGCAAGATCAACAAGCAAGTGGCGCAGATCCTCGACATCAGCATCAAGACGGTCGAGACGCACAGGCATACTGCCATGCAGAAGCTCAAGCTTCGCACGACCGCCGAGCTCGTTCGCTACGCGATCCGGAACAATATCGTCGAGGCCTGACCTGCTCAGGCGAATCGGGACCTTAAATAGGTCAGAATATAGGCAGTCTTCCGATCTACTCGGGGCGCCCGGCCGCACTCGCCAGCTTCTTCCTCAGGTCTTCAGCCAAATCGCGTGCGACGGCCTTCACCGTATCGGAGGTGGACAGTGTCGCCGGTATGTCGAGCGCGTCGGGACTGCGCCGCCTCACGGCCGCGACCTGGAGCTCGTTGCTTGTCCCATCGGTCAATTCGGCCGCATAGAGGATCGAGCCGGTCATTCTACCCGGCTTTCCAGCAATGCTCTTCACCGCATTGATCGCAAAGCCGATCGGCATCACCCGTGTCGCCGTGGCGACACCGCCGGTTGTGGTGTCCACCCCGAGCAAGGTTATGCGCAACCGGGCCGTATCCGGGCCGGGCCGACTGACCGCAGGAAATGACTTGGCGATTTCTCCCCGGAGCTCATGGGTTATGAGGTCCGCATATTTCTCCCGATCCGCCATCGTCACATCGTCGAACTGGGCGTCCGCGCCGTTGTAGAGGGCCGTCGGCTCGATGATGATGGTGCGATATTTGCGAAGGTCGACCGCTGGCTTGACGTACGTCCAGGACTCACCGCTCTCGTGGGACATACGATGCGCGTAAGGCAGTCCGACCGGGGCATGCTCCTTGGCTTGCGCATAGACCGTCGACGCCGAGAGCAACAGCACCAACGCGGAAATGGAACGTTGCATGTCGAGCTCCTCTGAAGCCGCGACAAGACCATTTGGCGAGGGTTTGGCCTATCGGGGGTTACCCGGACTTTTCGACTCTACAGCCTTGCCCTGGCCGGCCACCTACCCGCGAACGGCCACTGCGGCCTCGATGCCTGGCGGGTCAGCTCGGTCGATTCCATTGGTCGTTGGTCAGATTCCAACCGCCGCCCAGCGCCTTGTAGAGATCAACCATCGCTTGGAGCTGGCTTTGCTGCGTCTGGGCCAGCTCGTCTTCCGCGGGAAACAGCTGCTGCTGCGCCTCGAGCACCTCGAAGTAACTCGAGCGCCCGGCATCGTAGCGCGCGAGCGCCAGGTCAGCCGATTTGCGGAGGGCGGCCACCTGGGCCTCGAGAGCGCTTCTCCGCCCGACCAGGGTCTGTTGTGCAACCAGCGCATCCGATGTCTCGCGGAAGGCGATCTGGATCGTCTTGCGGTATTGCGCGACGGACTCGTCCCAGAAGGCCTTTCGTTGCTCGTAGATGCTCTTCAGTCTGCCGCCGGTGAAGATCGGCCCCAGCAGGCTTGCGCCAACTTGCCAGAAGCTGAAGCCGCCGGAGACGCCATTCTCGGGATCGACATGGATGCCGCCGAACAAGGCACCGAGGCCGATACGGGGATAAAAGTTGGCCACCGCGACGCCCACCTCCGCATTGGCACGGATCATAACCTGCTCCGCCGCCCTGATGTCAGGGCGCCGCCGCAGCAGATCGGTCGTCTGGCCAACCGGCATCGTCGGCATCGTTTGCTCGGTGAGGGTCACCCCGCGCGTGATCGGCTGCGGATATCCGCCAACCAGAATGCTCAGGGCATTCTCCTGCTGCGCGATCTCCCGATTGAGATCGGCTACGCGCGCATTACTCGCCTTATAAGCGGCCTCGGTCCGCTCGACCGGTAGCCTGCTGTCCTTCCCGCCCTCGTAGCGAGCGGTGAACAGGTCGAGGGTCTTCTTGTATGTCGCGTTGCTCTCGTTGGCGATTGCGAGTTCGCGGTCGAGGCTAAGCAGTCTGAAGTACCCGGAGGCGATGTCGCTGACGAGCGTCAGCATGACGCCGCGGCGGATCTCCTCCTGGGTGAAGAGATTGGCCCTGGCCGCTTCGGTTGAACGTTTGATGCGGCCCCAGAGGTCGATCTCCCAGGCGAAGTTCAGGGCGCCACGCACGCCGAAGAACTTCGCTGTCCCGAAGCCGTCGGGCTGGGACGAGAAGGTCTTCTCGACGCCAACCCCGCCTTCATAGCCGATTTGCGGCAATCCTTCCGACCTGGCGACGCCGACCAGCGCGCGAGCCTGCTCGATCCGCGAAGCAGCGATGGCGAGATCATAGTTGTTGTTCAGACCTTCGGTGATCAGCGTCTGCAGCGAACGGTCATTGAAGACCTGCCACCACGGCACATCCGCGAAGGATGTCGCCTCCGCCGGGCCAATATGGTTCCGGAAGTCTTGCGGCTGAGCGACTTGCGGCGGTTTGTAATCGGGGCCCACCGTGCACGCGGTGGAGCACAGGCTCATGAACACCAGCAGACCTGTGGTTGACCGGCGTGCAGAGGATCTGGGTTTCATGTGCGTCTCCATTATTGGACCGCCGCGAGCATCTTTCTGAAGCGAGAGAGCGTAAAGATCATGTAGGCGATGCCGATGACGAACATCTTGGCGAGCGCCGGCAACACCATCATCGGCGTGGCGTTCCTGAAAAGCACGGCCTGTGAGAAGCTGACGAAATGAGTCGATGGTACGAATTGCATCAGCCTCTGCAGCAGGATCGGCATGCTCTCGAGGGGCGTCTGGCCACCTGAGAGCAGGCTCATCACGATAAACACCGGGAACGCCAGCAGGCCGAATTGCGGCATTGAGCGAACGATCGTCGCAAGCATGATGCCCAACGCGGTAACCGAGAACAGGTAGACGCACAGGCCAAGAGCAAACAGTGGAATCGAGCCGGCGACAGGAACGCCAATCGCCCATTTGACAACAATGAAGAGCGAAAGCATCGCGGCGACGATGACCACCAGACCGGTCGCCCAGATCTTGGCAAAGGCGAGCTCGAATGGCCGCAGCGGCATGACCAGCAAATGCTCAATATTGCCATGTTCGCGCTCGCGAAGCACGGCCGCGCCGGTAAGAAAGATCGCAAGCACCGAAATGTTGTTGATGATCTGATTGACCGCGACGAACCATCCTTGCTGCATGTTCGGGTTGAACCGCGCTCGGCTTTCAAGCTCGATGACCGGCTGATCTTTGGCCTTGCTGCCGCCGGACCAATAGGGCCTCACGGTGTCGTCGATGATTTTCTGAATATAGGTCGGCCCCCTCCCCGCCTGGCTCATCGCCGTCGCATCGGTGATGATCTGGATTTCCGGTTTGATGTTTTCCGCCAGGTCCGCCTGGAACCGCGGCGGGATATTGACCACGAAGGTGTATTTCCCGCTGTCCATCGCGCGATTGATATCCGCAAAGCCGATCTGCTTTGGCGGCAGGAATTGCGGAAGCCTCATCGCGTCGTTGATCGCGCGCGCGGCATCGGAATTGTCCTCGTCAACCGTGGCGATGGAGGCATTGACCACATCCATGACCGCACTCTTCGAAGGCGTGTAGACCGAGAAGGTGAAGCTGTAGAGGATCAGGAAGATCAGAACCGGGTCACGCGACAGGCTGATCAACTCCTTGATGCCCAGATGAAAGATGTGACCGATGGCGCGCATTCACGCCTCCTGCTTCTTGAGCAGCCAGACCGACAGCGTGAAGTAAATCAGCGCGATCACAGCGAGCGCCAAAATATTGGTCCAGACCGACGCCAGACCGAGCGCTTTGGTGAAGGTGCCGACGCTTACGGCCTGGAAATAGGTGCTCGGAAAGATCTTCGCCGCGAGCCATGCTCCGCCCGTAAGCGATGACACGGGCACGAACATGCCGGAGAACTGGACCGCCGGCAGGATGGTAATGATGGCGGCTGCGAATATGGCCGCCGTCTGCGTCGCGGCGAAGACCGAGATCAGCAATCCAAAGCCGGTGCTGGCAAAGACATAGATGATGCCGCCGAGAGCCAAGGTCAAAATGCTCCCCTTGATCGGCACGTCGAACAGGAGGACCGCAAGCGCCACCAGGGTCACGAACTGGATCAGCGATACCGCGACATAAGGCAGCTGCTTGCCCAGCAGGAACTCGCCCTTTGTCGCCGGCGCCGCATAGAAATTGGCGATCGAGCCAAGCTCTTTCTCGCGAACGACACTGAGCGCGGTCAGCATGCTGGGGATCAGAATCAGCAACAGCATCAGGTCGCCGGGGACCATCGCATAAACGCTCTCGAACGACTGGTTATAGAGCGCGCGCGTTTGGACATCGACCGGCTTTGCGCGCGGAGGCAGGCCTTGCGCGCTCCGCATATCGGCCTCGCGTCGGTCGTGGGTATTCTCGATATAGCCGCGCGCGGTTTCCGCACGAAACGGGACAGCCGCGTCGAT
>Ga0207695_10009782_pt1 | contig 11790 bp, 7 predicted proteins | sample KBSC54metaG_FD_184354 | JGI IMG/M metagenome (GOLD analysis project Ga0207695, IMG submission 184354) | Corn rhizosphere microbial communities from Kellogg Biological Station, Michigan, USA - KBS C5-4 metaG (SPAdes) (version 2) | ecosystem: Host-associated > Plants > Roots > Rhizosphere > Soil... | reverse complement strand
CCGCGCCCAACAGCACGAGCAGCGCCGGAAGGATGTCGCCTGTCCCCAGCACGGTGAGCGACTTCACGCCTAACGTCCAGTCGGGCGGGATGTCGTTCGGGTGATCCTGGCGCAGCCGCGCGGCGAACGCGTGCAGATCGCGCTGCGCCTGGTCGATGGTCACACCCGGCTTGAGACGCGCCGTGAGGTTGAGGTATTCCGTCGTGTAATCCGACGGCACGAAATCGCTGTCGGCGAGCGCGAGCGGCGTCCAGATCTCGGCGTCTTGGACCCAGAAGTCGTGGAACGACGGTGGCATCACACCGACGATCGTGTACCCGACGCCATCGAGCGACATCGACCGGCCCACCGCATCCGGCCGGCCGCCGAACAGCCGCTTCCAGAGCCCGTCGCTCAACACCACTTCGCGGTTGTGTCCCGGCGCGTCCTCGTCCGGCAGCAGCGTTCTGCCTAACGCAGGAGCCACGCCGTACGTGCGGAAGAATTCTCCCGACACTTTCGTGCCGTGCAGCCGCTGCGGGTCGCCCAGACCCGTCAGATTCACCGGCCAGTTGCTCTCGACCGCGACGCCGCTGAAATCGCGCGTCTTGTCCCGATAGTCACGGAATCCCGGCGCCGACACCGGCGCCTCGAGCTTGAGCGACGGATAGTCGTGTTGAATGGTGACGAGCCGATCGGGTTCGGCGTACGGCAGCGGGCGCAGCAACACCGTGTTGACGACACTGAAAATCGCGCTGTTGGCGCCGATGCCGAACGCCAGCGTTAGCACGACGATGGCCGTGAAGCCCGGGTGCGCGCGGAGGCGGCGCAGCGCGTACCGGAGGTCGCCAAACAGGGTGTCCATCGCAGGAATGCTCCGCGTGAATCGTTCGATGCACGCCGCACCTCATTGCGGCTCGTGCGTTTGGGCGAACATAAGTATCTACGGGAGCTGGGGACTTTCGTTTCTACAGGCGGACAGGCGAGGACAACGCCGGACAAATCGCGGACGGCTTGGGTGCAGGGAGAAAGCGCCCGTCCGTTCGTACGCTCAGCGGCGGTGGGCGTGGACGCAGAGGACGGCGGACGCGCCTGTCGCATAGCAGCCGGCGACGCGGGTCGCGTGGGTGTTGTCGGCTGGCGTGAGCGCGCGCGCGGTTCGCGTCCACCGTTTCACTTCGCCGCGCACGTCGATGTGCGCGAACGGACCGTGCGGTCCCATCGCGTCGTACAAGCCGAGGCCGCCGGCGAGATCGGGGTAGCGGTGCTCGACGCGCTCCACGGCGCGCTCGATCACTTTCACGTCGCCCTCATCGACGCGTCCGTCGAGATTCAGATCGTCCATGTGCCCGTCCCAGTTCGCATCGATGATGATGTCGGCGGCATCGCCGTACTGGTGCCGGCTCTCGCGCGCGCGTCCGCTGGCGTCGCCGAGCGCAAGATTGTACGCAGGGGTCCGGAAGCCGGACAACACGATTACGTGCGACGTGTCGATGCCGTGATGCGCGAGGTCCTGCAGCACCAGCTCGAGCTTGTCGAGGAGTGCCTCACGCAACACCACGTACTTCGGCCACACTCTCGGTTGATCGTGTGTGATGAAGTCGCGCAGACGAAAATGCTCCGAGACGAACGTGTCCTCGTTGGCCGGCGTCACCTCGATGAAATCCTCGGGATTGGCGTACGCGCTCTCGCGGATGCGTCGCCGCTCGGCCGGCCAATAGCCCACCAGATAGTTGTCGATCCACGAGCCGAGCTTCGAGTGGAATGGACGGGTGGGGAGAAAGGTGAACGAATGTCCGTCAACGCCGCCGGGGACGGACCATGCTTCGACCGAAGGCGCCGTGTCGCCCAACGACAGTGCAGCGACCTCGGCGCGCGATGCGAAGTGCGCGCGGAGCGCACCGCTCGCCCCGAGCATGGTGTCGCCCAGCTCCACGACGGGCGGTTTCGCGTGCGGCGTCAGGCGCGCGCCGCCGGTCACCGGAAGCACGCGGGCGTCCGGCGACAAGTCGGCGGCCTCGTGCGCTCGCGTGGCGGCGACGCTGAGCACCGCCGACAGCGCCACGGTTGCGGCTCCGGTTGCGATCCAGCGGAAGTACATGTCGTGTGCTGACAAAGGACTAGGCGCGCGAACGGCGGGGCGCGCGTCGCTCCGCCACGAGATGGACGCCTGGCTCTCGCGTCGAGCAATCGCCAGATGGCGGCTCCGCATTGGGAAGTATTTGTGCCCGAGGGCTGTCGTGGCTGTTAACCCCCGGTTGCGCGCGTCGTCTGCCTTGGTGAGGTACTGGTGGCGGAAATTCCTGGCGGCGACGCGGCGAGGGAGACACGATGAAATCGGAGTTGGAGTGGCAGCTCGCCGAGCTCGAACCCGGCTGTGAGATCCTCGTGAAGGATCGCGAGGGACGGTTCGTTGCGCGCGGCGTGCTTCGAAGCGATCGTGAGTCGTTGCTCGGTCCCAACGGCGAGTACATCTCGCTCAAGGGGCGCGGCGATTGGACGATCATGGTGAAGAAGTAGTCGGCGCCGGAAACCTGGCGGTCGCGCGCCGCGTAGAGATGCCAGAGGAGGTGCGACATGCTTGGCATCCTGGGCTTGGCGTTAACCGGCGCCGCTGTGGTGATCGGCTACGTGAACAGTCGGCATTTTGTGCGCACGCGGTTGCGCTACGTGGACGCGGCGCAGCGCCGGATTACCCCATACATCTCCGGACTCGTCGCGGCGCTGGTCGCGGCACCGGTCGCGTGGTTGTTGCCGGCGGTGGGCATTGGAGCGGTGTTGCTGTTTGGTGTGGCGGTTGGGACGGGAGTCGCGCACGGCGCGCGCGACATTCGCAAGGGGACGGCGGGGTTACTGGAGCCGTAGTCGAGTAAATGAGCGGGAGAGGGGCCGCGTAGGGAAGGCGCGATCGTCAGGGGCGATCGCGCTTTTTTTCATCTCTCGGACGTAAGAGCGTCGCGAGTGATCTTGCGCGGTTTGTAGCACGGGATACTTTAGCCGACATTCCTTGGTCGGCGCTCGCCACAGGTCGCATAGCGATCACCCCATCCAGGAGGTTTGCGACCGCTTGTCCGGTCGTATATTGTCCCCCGCACTGCATTCAGCATTGCACACCAGCACCACGCTGCCGCCCCTTCCGATTCCCCTTCGGAGGATCTCTTCCATGCTTGTTTCACCGTCTGTTCCGCGCCGCACGCGACGTCGCTTCGGCGGCGTGCGCTCCGCGGCGGGCCTGCTCACGCGCCTGGCCTCGCTGGCGCTCGCGCTCGAGTTGGGCGCGGCCGGCGCCGCCCTCGCCCAGGGCAACATCGCCGGTACTGTTACCGACAAGGCGAACAATCAGCCGATCGCCGGCGCCCAGATTTTCGTCCAGGGCACCACGCTCGGCGCGCTCACGGACATCAGCGGCCACTTTCGCATCCACGGCGCGACCGGCACGTCGGCGACGGTCATCGCGCGCCGTATCGGCTACGCGTCCCAAACCAAGACCGTGACTGTCGGCGACACCGCCGTCGCCTTCGTGCTCGAGCCGCGCGCGACCAGCCTCGATGAAGTCGTCGTCACCGCGACCGCCGGCGCAGCGACCAAGCGCGAAATCGGCAACGCGGTGACCACCATCGATGCGACGCGCATTCAGGAAGTCGCGCCGATCCAGAGCTTCCAGGATCTGCTCAACGGCCGCGCGCCTAACGTCGACGTGATCGAAGGCTCGGGCCAGGTCGGCACCGGCGCCAAGATCCGCGTGCGCGGCATCTCGAGCTTCGACTTGACGCAAACGCCGCTCATTTACGTGGACGGCGTGCGCATGGACAACGACCAGGCCACCGGCCCGGTCAATCAGGCCTTCGGCTCGAGCTCCATCTCACGCTGGAATGACATCGACCCGGAGGAAATCTCCAAAGTCGAAGTCATTCGCGGTCCCTCGGCCGCCACGCTCTATGGAACGGAGGCGTCGAACGGCGTCATCCAGATCGTCACCAAGCAAGGCGCTGCCGGCCCGACGCGGTACGAGTTCACGGTGACGCAGGGCACCAACTTCGTGATGAACCCGCAGGGGCGTTGGCCAACGAACTGGAACATGGTGGACGGCCAGCTCAAGTCGATCGACTTCACGCAGCTCAACGATGCGTACAAGGCGCACACCGGCAACGACATCTTCCAGAACGGCTACACGCGCAAGTATCGCGCGGGCCTGGGCGGCGGGACCGACGTCTTTCAGTACTATGTGTCGGCGACGAGCGAACGGGATGATGGCGCCGAGCAGGACAACGATCTTCATCGCGAGAATTTCCGCGCGAACCTGACGGTACAGCCCAGCTCGAAGTTCAAGGTCGAAACGCACATGGGCTATCAGACCGGGCGGACCAACCTCGCGCCGGAAGCCGGCTACGGCGGTATCCCGTGGACGACGATGCTCATGGACCCGGCGTCCGTCTCCGATCCGGGAGCGTACGGCTTCGGCAGTTCGCTGCCGTGGCAGTACAACGAAGAGTATCACATGTTCCAGGACATCAATCGGTTCACCGGCAGCATCACGTTCACGCATCAGCCCACCAGCTGGTTCACACAGCGCCTGATCCTCGGGGCCGACCAGGTGAACACGATGGACGTCGAGCTGGCGTTACGCATCGACTCGCTGCTCAACACGGGCATCGGCACCGATGCGTTAGGCTACAAGAACCAGACGAACAACACCGACGGGTTCCGCACGTACGATTACGCGGCCACTGCGAAGTTCGGGTTGTCCGACTTCAACTTCGCGTCGTCGGTGGGCGCACAGTATTACACGAAGAAGTACGAGTTCGTGAGCGCCTCGGGATCCGTCTTCCCGGCGCAGGGGCTCACCGCGATCAACGCACTCACCACGGGGCTGAGCACCGGTCAGGACGTGACCGAGAACAACACGCTCGGCTTCTACGCGCAGGAGACGATCGGCTGGAAGGATCGCCGCTACCTGACGCTCGCGTTGCGGTCGGACAAGAACAGCGCATTCGGCGCCGACTTCAAGCGCGCGTACTATCCGAAGGCCAGCCTCTCGTGGGTGATCAGCGATGAGCCGTTCTTCCACGCCGACTGGCTCAACTCGCTCCGTCTGCGTGCCGCGTACGGCGAGACGGGTCAGCAGCCCGACCAGTTCTCGGCGCTCCGGACGTACGCGCCGGTCACCGGCCCGGGCGATCAGCCGGCGGTCACGGCGCTCACGTTAGGCAATCCCAAGCTGGGCCCGGAGCGCGGCAAGGAGTTCGAGACCGGCTTCGAGAGCAGCTTCCTCAACGATCGCGTCGGCCTCGAGTTCACGTACTACAACAAGAACACCGACAACGCGATTCTCGACCAGCAGGTCGCGCCGTCGGTCGGATTCGGGTCCGACATGCTCGTGAACGCCGGCCACATCAAGAACTCCGGCGAAGAGGTCGTGCTCAATGTCACGCCGATGCGCCGCGAGAATTTCCAGTGGGACGCGGCCGTGTCGTTCTCGCACAACACGAACAAGATCATCAGCCTCGGCATTTCCGGCGTGACGTCGATCTCTCCGGGCACGTACCAGGAAGACATCAACGGATTCCCGGTCGGCGCGTGGTTCCTGCGCAAGGTCGTGAGCGCGAAGGTCGATCCGACAGGCATGGCGTACGACATCATGTGCGCCGACGGCCACGGCGGCCAGGTGGACTGCTCGGACGCGCCTAACGTCTACCAGGGCTCGAGCGTGCCGACGAAGGAGGGCGCGTTCACGTCCACGTTCACGTTGTGGAAGCGCCTCAAGCTGTACGGGACGGTCGATTATCAACTCAACTTCCAGAAGCTCGACGGCAACGCGCGCATCCGCTGCTATTTCGAACTGGGCGGTCTGTGCAAGGATCTCGCCGACCCCGTGCATGGCAACCCGATCGTGGTGGCCGGCGCGCAGGAAGGCATTCCGTCGTATCTGATCAGCAACGCCGGCTTCTTCCGGTTAGGCGAAGTCTCGGCGTCCTACATGTTGTCCGAGGACATGGCCGCGAAGCTGCACGCCCGCACGGCGTCGCTCACGTTCGCGGGCCGCAACCTGGCGACCTGGACGGGATACAAGGGCCTCGACCCGACCGCGCAGTTCCTCGGTGGATCGCGCGGCACGAGCGTCGCCTGGGAGCAGACGGTGACCCCGACGCTCTCGTCGTTCCTGCTGACTTTGAATCTCACGTTCTGACCGACGACCTCACTCAGCCGACAACTCTCATGAAACTCTCGCAGAGTACCACCACGGCGCGGCGGTCGCGACAGGGAATCGTGCTGTTCGGCGCGGCGCTCCTCCTCGGCGCGCTCGCCGCCTGTGACAGCCTGCTCGACGTGCCCGTGCCGAGCCGCATTCCGGCGGGCCCGCTCGAAACGCCGGCCAACGCAATCCTGCTGACCAACGGCGCCATCGGCGACTTCGATTGCGCGTTAGGCTCGTTCATCATCGTCGGCGGCGAGCTGACCGACGAGCTCGAGGACGCAACCGAAACGGCCGCGCGCTGGGTGTACGACAAGCGCGTGGTGCCCACGGACCAGGAGCTCTACGCCATCGCCGATTGCGATGACGAAGGGACGTACATTCCGTCGAATCGCGCCCGCGAGTCGGCCGACAACGTCCTCCGCCTCCTCCAGAGCACGACCGACGACCAGATGCCCTCGGGCGTCAGCCGCGACAGCCTCATCGCGACGCTGGCCGCGTACGCCGGCTACGCGCGGATTCAGTTAGGCGAAATGTTCTGCTCGTCGGTCATCTCGACGCTCAACCCGGATGGCACGATCACGTACGGGACGGAGCTGACGCCGCAGCAGATGTTCCAGTCCGCCGATTCGTCGTTCACCCTGGCGATCACCACGGCGCAATCGTCGGGTAACAACCAGGACGCGCTCGAGATGGCGTACATAGGCCGGGCGCGTGCGGAGTTGGATCAGGGCCTGTGGGACGCCGCAAAAGCGGACGCCCAGCAAATCACGGACGTGAATTACGAACACGTCTCGACGGCGTCGGCGACCACGGTGCGGCGCGAGAATCGTGTCTGGGCGGAGAACAATGGAACAGCCATCGCGTCCTCCGTTGGTCCGCGCTATCAACACATGACCTACGACGGCGTGGCCGATCCGCGCGTGCCGACGGACTCCTTTCCGGCGCCGCCATCCGAATCCGGCGTGCACGAATGGCAACAGCTCAAGTACGCGGATGTGAGCACGTCGATCCCGATCGCCAAGTGGTCCGAGGCCCAGCTGATCATCGCCGAAGCCGACGTCCGCGACGGCGATCCGGCCAGCGCGATCACCATCATCAACACGCTGCACGCGCGCGCCGGGCTGCCGGCGTACAGCGGCGCGACGGACCAGGCATCGGTGCTCGCGCAGGTCATCGAGGAACGGAGCAGGGAGTTGTTCCTCGAGGGCCAGCGCCTGTACGACGTCATCCGCAACAACCTGTCCCTGCAGCCGGCGCCCGGATCGCCGTATCGGAACGGCGGCCAGTACGGGCCCGACGGTTCGGGGCTCTGCCTCAAGCTGCCCGACATCGAGCGGGCGAACAACCCGAACCTGTCGCACTGAGAGCAGGGAAGCGCTGTACAATGAAAACGGCGGCCCGTTAGGCCGCCGTTTTCGCATACGGCAATATTGCGGAACTACATGTTCTCCACCATTGCCTTCGCGAACTCGCTCGTCTTGAGCAGCGTCGAGCCGGGCATCAACCGCTCGAAATCGTACGTCACGCGCTTCTGCGCGATCGTCTTCTCGAGCGAGCGGACGATCAGATCCGCTGCCTCCGGCCACCCCAGATAGCGGAGCATCATCTCGCCGCTCAGAATCAGCGAGCCCGGGTTCACCTTGTCCTGGCCCGCGTACTTGGGCGCCGTGCCGTGCGTGGCTTCGAACACGGCGTGACCGGTGAGATAGTTGATGTTCGCGCCGGGGGCGATGCCGATGCCGCCGACCTGCGCCGCCAGCGCGTCCGAGATGTAGTCGCCGTTCAAGTTGGGCGTCGCGATCACGCTGTAATCCGTGGGCCGCAGGAGAATCTGCTGCAGGAACGCGTCGGCGATCACGTCCTTGATCACCGGTCCGTTAGGCAGCTTGAGCCACGGGCCGCCGTCGAGCTCCGTGGCGCCGTACTCCTGGCGCGCCGTCTCGTAGCCCCAGTCGCGGAACGCGCCTTCCGTGTACTTCATGATGTTCCCCTTGTGCACCAGGGTCACGCTCGGGAGCCGCTCGGCGATGGCATAGTCGATCGCCGCCCGCACCAGACGCTTGCTGCCTTCCTCTGAGATCGGCTTGATGCCGATGCCGCTGGAGTCCGGAAAGCGGATGGTGCGCGCCCCCAGCTCCTCGCGCAGAAACCGGATGAGCTTCTCGGCTTCCGGTGAGCGCGCCTTGTACTCGATGCCGGCGTAGATGTCTTCCGTATTCTCGCGGAAGATCACCATGTTCACATCCTGCGGCGCCTTGACCGGTGAGGGCACACCCTCGAACCAGCGCACGGGTCGCACGCAGGCGTACAGATCGAGTTGCTGGCGCAGCGCGACGTTGAGCGAGCGGAATCCGCCGCCGACCGGCGTCGTGAGCGGTCCCTTGATTGCGACCAGATATTTGGAGATCGCAGCCACCGTTTCCTCCGGCAGCCACGTGTTGAGCAGATTCTTGGATTTCTCGCCGGCCAGCACTTCGAACCACGCAATGCGACGCTTTGAGCCGTACGCTTTGCGGACCGCGCCATCGAGCACGAGTTGTGAGGCGCGCCAGATGTCAGGCCCGGTGCCGTCGCCCTCGATGAACGGAATGATGGGCTCGGTGGGCACGGACAGCTTACCATCGCGCATGGTGATCGGCTCGCCGTCGGCAGGTGCAAGGTGCTTGTATTCGGACACGGTGGAGGTCGACATGATGCTCCCTGGGCAGTCGTCGGTATGCGTTGGAACTCCTGAAAAGTGACGTCGGGTGTCATGAACGGCAACGGGAACGTCGAGGCCGTGGCGACGGCGATTCACGAGGCGTACGACGCCTACCAGAGCCGCTTCCGCGCCATCACGCGACGCGCGTCCGAGCATTTCGTGCGGCGCGAATGGCGCGACGCGCAGCGCGATGCCTCGGAGCGGATCGTGCTCTACAAGCAACACGTGGACATGGTGCTGGCACAGACGCGCGCCATGTTGGGCGACTGCGTCACCGACGTCGTGACCTGGGAAGAAATAAAATGGATGCACGGCGCCCTCATCGCCGAGCGCGCCGACTGCGAGATCGCGGAGAGCTTTTTCAATTCCGTGACGCGGCGCATTTTCTCGACGGTCGGTGTGAATCCGTTGGTCGAATACGTTTTCCCCGACAACGAGCCCGGCGACATTGACGACGGTCCGCCGGTCACGCGGCGCTATGCGTGGCGGGACGACACGGCCGACGTCGTTCGGCGCATGCTCCACGATCTGTCGTGGGATGTGGCGCGGTGGCGCGACATGGACGGCGACGCCGAGCGGGTCGCCGAGCGCATCGACGCCGAGCTGCTCACGCTGCGGGGCGGGTTAGGCTTCGATGCGATCGAAGTCCTCGAGGCGCCGTTCTTCCGCAACAAAGGCGCCTATCTCGTCGGCCGCTTGCTGCGCGACGACAACAAGCCGGCGCTCCCCCTGCTCCTGCCGCTGCTCAACGGCGACGAGGGCATCTACGTGGATGCGGTGCTGTTGAGCGAGGACGAGGCGAGCATCGTCTTCGGGTTCAGCTGGTCGTATTTCCTCGTCGAGATCGCGCGTCCGCATGCAGTGGTCGATTTTCTCCACGGCATCATGCCGCTCAAGCGCATCGACGAGTTGTACAACTCGATCGGGTACAACAAGCACGGCAAGACCGAGCTCTATCGGACGCTGGTCGCGCATCTCGCGGCGCCGGGCGCGCGTTTCGAGTTCGCGCCCGGCGAGCAGGGCCTCGTGATGAGCGTGTTCACGCTGCCGTCGCTCAACGTCGTGTTCAAGATCATCAAGGACCGCTTCGGCCACCCGAAGCGCACCACGCGGCGCCGCGTGATGGACAAGTACCAGTTCGTGTTCGTACGCGACCGCGTGGGCCGGCTGGCGGACGCCCAGGAGTTCGAGCACCTCGACCTGCCGCGCGGCTGCTTCAGCGAGCCGCTGCTCGCGCACCTGCTCGACGCCGCGCCGTCGAGCGTCCAGCTCCGCGGCGACCACGTCGTCGTTAGGCATCTGTACACGGAGCGGCGCGTCACGCCCCTCAACGTCTATCTGCGCGACGAGTCGCCGTACGACGCGGCGCTCGCGATGCTCGACTACGGCACCGCCATCAAGGATCTCGCCGCGGCGAATATTTTCACCGGCGACATGCTGATGAAGAATTTCGGCGTGAGCCGCCACGGACGCGTGATCTTCTACGACTACGATGAGTTGTCGCTCCTCACCGATTGTGTGTTCCGGCGCCTGCCGCAGCCGCAAACGCCCGAGCAGGAGATGGCCGCTGAGCCATGGTACTACGTGGGCGAGAACGACGTCTTCCCCGAAGAGTTCGAGGCGTTCATGGTGCCGCCCGGCAAGCTCCGCAAGCGATTCCTGCAGCGTCATGGCGATCTGTTCACCGTCGAGTTCTGGCAATCGATGCAGGAGCGGCAACGTCGCGGCGACATGCCGGACGTGTTCCCGTACCCCGAGTCGAGGCGGCTGCGTCACACGTGACCGCGACCGCGTGCGACGTGATGGTGATCGGCGCCGGGGCAATGGGAAGCGCCGCGGCCTATGCACTCGCGCGTCGCGGCGTGCGCGTGACCGCGATCGACCGGTGGGCGCCGCCGCACGCGCACGGATCGTCGCACGGACGCACCCGGATCATCCGCGAGGCGTACTTCGAGCACCCGGCGTACGTGCCGCTCGTTCGGCGGGCGTACCATCTGTGGGCGGAGCTCGAGCGCCATACGGGCCGTCCGCTGTTCCGGCGGACCGGCGGACTTACGTTAGGCGCGCCGGACGGCGTGCTCGTGTCCGGCGCGCTCCGGAGCGCCCGCGAGCACGGCGTCGAGCACGAGGTGCTCGACGCGCAGGAGCTCAAACGCCGGTTCCCGGCGCTCGCGCCGCCCAACGGCACCGTGGGCGTGCACGAGCACCGCGCGGGCATCCTGTTTCCCGAGCGATGCGTCGAGTCTCTGCGCGCGGCCGCGCGCGAGCATGGCGCGGTGCTCGAGACCGGGGAACGCGCGCTGCGCTGGGACGCATCGTCGGCGTCGGTGACTGTTACGACCGACCACCGCGTGTACCATGCGCGTCGCGTCATTCTCGCCGCGGGCGCGTGGCTCGCGCCGCTCGCTCCGGCACTCGGCGTCCCTCTCGTCGTCGAGCGCCAAGTGATCCACTGGATCACCCCGCGCAAACATCCCGAGCGGGTGGGGGCGCGACATCTCCCGGTCGCGATCTGGGAATACGCTCCCGGGCGCATGTTCTACGTCATCCCCGATGTCGGCGACGGGCTCAAGGCTGCGCTGCACCATCAAGGCGCAACGGTCGATCCCGACGAGCCCATCGCGCCGGCCTCGCGCGAGGAGCAGGCTGCGGTGCTCTCGCTGGTCGATCGATACCTGCATGACGCGGCGGGCATCGTGAGCGAGAGCGCGGCGTGTCTCTACACCAACACGCCGGACGGGCACTTCGTGATCGATGCGCATCCGGGCGCACCCCAGGTGATCGTCGCCAGCGCGTGCTCCGGGCACGGCTTCAAGTTCGCGCCGGCGATCGGCGAGGCGCTGGCCGATCTTGCGTTAGGCACGAGCCCGGTGGTCGACGTCACGCCGTTCCAGCTGTCGCGGTTCGCGGCCGA
>Ga0207695_10009780_pt1 | contig 11792 bp, 8 predicted proteins | sample KBSC54metaG_FD_184354 | JGI IMG/M metagenome (GOLD analysis project Ga0207695, IMG submission 184354) | Corn rhizosphere microbial communities from Kellogg Biological Station, Michigan, USA - KBS C5-4 metaG (SPAdes) (version 2) | ecosystem: Host-associated > Plants > Roots > Rhizosphere > Soil... | reverse complement strand
ACTTTTTCCCCCTTGAGCGCCGTCGCGAGGATGCCGTGCAGTTGTTGGTAGTGCACCGGCTTCGCCAGGCACGCGATGAACCCCGGCGGCAGGTTCTGGCTATAGGAGGCCTGTTGTTTCAGCGAGACAGCAGGATGCAGGGAACATTGGCCGTGCCCCGCTGCCGGTGCATGTCGAGGACAAGTTCCTTGCCCGATTGGTCCGACAGGTCCTCTTCGATCAACGCGCAATGGAAAGTCAGGCCGGTACGGATTTTCTTCATGATCTCGCCCGCCGTGCCGACCGAGGTCGTCGTCATGCCCCACGCCTGGGCGAAGGATTCGACCATCGTCCGCACGCCGGGAGAATTCGCCACGATCACCATCATCTTGCCCTTCAGGATGGGATTCGGCACCAGCGGTTTCGGCGGCAGTACTTCCTTCAGCGGAATCGCCACATGAAATCCGGAACCCTTCCCCTCTTCGCTTTCCACCCAGATATTGCCGCCCATCATTTCCGCCAGCTTGCGGCTGATCGCCAGCCCCAGGCCGGTCCCGCCAAATTTTCGCGTCGTCGACGCATCCACCTGCGAGAAAGACTGGAAAAGCCTGTCCACCTTGTCCGCGGGAATCCCGATGCCCGAGTCCCACACGGAAAAGAGGACGAAGTGGGCGCCCGTTTCATTCTCCGCCCGGGTGACAATCACGCTCACATCCCCCTTCGCCGTGAAGCGGACGGCATTGGAAAGAAGATTGACCAGGATCTGCCGCAGCCGGGTGATGTCCCCCGCGAAGCCCGGCGGGAGTTCCGGGGAAATCTGCCAGTGCAACTCCAGTCCCTTTTCCCCCGCTTGCAACGCCACGCAGTCCACCGATTCCTCCACCAGCACGGAAAGATCGAAGGCATGGTTCTCCAGCTCCATCTTCCCCGACTCAATCTTCGAAAAGTCCAGGATGTCGCTGACAATCGTCAGCAGCGTGTCCGCGCTTTGCCGCACGGTCTGGGCATAATCGCGCTGCTCGGAACTGAGATTGGTGCCCAACAGCAGCCCGGTCATCCCCACCATCGCGTTCATCGGCGTGCGGATTTCATGGCTCATGTTCGCCAGGAAGTCCGACTTCGCCCGGTTCGCGCTTTCCGCCGCATCCTTCGCCGCGATCAACTCCTGCTGGATCTGTTTCCGCTCCGTGATGTCCTCGCAAATCCCGCGGTACCCCGTCAGCTTTCCCTCCGCATCGTGCATCGGCGCCCCCCGGGCGCTCAGCCAGATCACATCGCCGGACTTCGTCCCGACCCGGTACTCAAGATCGCTGAAACGCTGGCCCTTTTGCGCCGCATAATAAAACTTCGCCGTGGCAATCACCGCATCCTCCGAAACAATCTTCTCAAAGAAGCTCCGCTCCATCATCTCCGCCGGCCCGAATCCCAGCACGCCCTCCACCCGGTCCGAGATGTACTGGATCTTCCCTTCCATCGTCGTCTCCCAGATGAATTTCCCCGGAATGTCGATGATCTCCCGGAAGCGCGCTTCGCTCTGCCGCAGCTTTTCCTCCGTCTGCTGCTGCATCTGATGCGTCGAATCGACCTCACCCGCGCAAAGCTCGCTCTGGACGATCAGCGCCAGGTCCCGCAGGATATGAACGTCCTCGTCGCTCGGAATCCGCGGCTTCCGGTCGGCCACACAAAGGCTCCCCACCAGGCTCCCGTCCGGCGCCGCAATCGGATGCCCCGCATAAAACCGCACAAACGGTTCCCCCGTGACAAACACGTTATCGGAGAACCGGGAATCACTCTTCGCATCCGGCACGATCATCGGCTTCTCATCCAGGATCGTATGCGCGCACATCGCGACATCCCGGCTGGTTTCCTTGATCGTCAGTCCATGGCACGACTTGAAAAACTGCCGGTTTTCGTCGATCAGGCTGACCAAAGCGATCGGCACCCCCAGGATGCGGACCGCCAGCCGGGTGATGCGGTCAAACCGCTCTTCCGGAGGCGTGTCCAGCAGGTTCAACGCACGGAGCGCTTGAAGACGTTGGGCCTCATTGGGGGGAAGTTGCGCGGCTGGCATTGAGTTGACTCCGGCTTGACGCCGGGTGGAAGACCTCTAGGCGGACAAGCCTAACACACTCCTCCCCAAAGACAATAGCCTCAAGGCATTTTGCACGACGCCAAAAAACGGGATTGCAGCATCGCTCCACTTCCTCAAAAGTTTGCCATGTCTCTCTCCTCCCCTATCGGAATCATCGGCGGCAGCGGTCTCTACCAACTCGCAGCTTTTACGGACGTCCAGAATGTTCACCTCGGCACCCCCTTCGGCGCTCCCTCGGATAGTTTCATCCAGGGCAAGCTCGCCGGGCACGACGTCGTCTTCCTTCCGCGCCACGCCCGCGGTCATAAGCTGCTCCCCAACGAAATTCCCCACCGCGCCAATCTCCACGCCTTCAAGCAGCTCGGCGTAAAGTGGATCATCAGCATCAGCGCCGTCGGCTCGCTTCAGCACACCTACGCCCCCGGCGACGTCGTCCTCCCCGACCAATTCTTCGACCGCACCAAGGGCCGTTCCCCCGACACCTTCTTCGGCGAAGGCATCGTCGCCCACGTCGCCTTCGGCGATCCCATCAGCACCGAATTGCAGGACGTCCTCTTCGCGTCCGCCCAGTCCGCCGGCGCCAAAGTCCACAAGGGCGGCACCTACGTCAACATCGAGGGCCCGCAATTCTCCACCCGTGCCGAATCCGAGACCTACCGCTCCGCCGGCCACGCCATCGTCGGCATGACCAACCTCGTCGAGGCCAAGCTCGCCCGCGAGGCGCAGATCGCCTACGCCACCGTCGCCATGGTCACCGACTACGATTGCTGGCACCCCGACCACGACAGCGTCACCGTCGAGATGGTCATCAAGTGGCTCACCCAAAACACCGCCCTCGCCCAGAAAATCATCGTCGAGGCCGTCCCCCGCGTCGCCCAGCTCACCCACGCCAAAGCTCACGACGCCCTCAAGTACGCCATCCTCACCCACAAGGAACACTGGCCCGCCGCCACCGCCGAAAAACTCGCCTTGATCCTTCAGTAATCTCGCGGCGGTCTTTCGCTTTTCCTAATGCTCCGTCGGAATCTGCGGCTTCTTAAAAGGCTGCGGATAGGGAAACTCTCTCAGTACCGGAAGCCGGGCAATAAGCTTGTTTTTTTCAGCCTCAGTGAGTTCGGGCGCAGCCTGGATTTCATCCTTCAGCCTCGAAGAGCCGCCGAAGTTTAAGGATTTTACGCAGCGATAAGCAGCGGTCTCAAAGGTTTGATAAACCGCATCGTGGCGAGTCTTGGGATTCTGAATCGACCGGGCCCATTTCAGGGCTGGCGTTAAATCCCCATTCAAAGCGTCGCAAATTCCTCGCGCCCCCTCATCATAAAGCGGCCCCGTAGGCTGTTGATTCACCCACTGCGTGGCCGCGGACGAATCGAGCCGATACCAATTCTTGGCAATCTCCCCGACAGCTGGCGCCTTGTCCACGGAGGCAGGCAGCGCATCCAGCCAATGCACGGCCGACACGGGATCGCCGTCACTCATGGAACTGGCCGTGCCGGCAATGTCACTCGGCGTAGCCTCCGTTGCGTTCGAGGCAAGGAAGGTCGCCGCAGCCGTGGGATCATACTCGCTCCAAAAAGCCAGGACGGTCGCCAACGCATGCTTCTTCATCTCCGCGCCGGGAAGCTGCCTCGCGAAGCTTTCCGCCGCCTCGGGATTGTCATAAGTCAATTGGGCAAGGCCCCAGTAAAGCAGCACGTCCTTTTCTTTCCCGGCACCCAGTTTTGTCGCGTAGCCGAGCGCCTCCATCGGATCCCGAATGGCCCAGTCGACGGCGACATCCTGGAACGCGGTGTCCTTTCCATCAAAAGCCGGACTTTTTTCCAGCCATCCCGCCGCTGCCCGGGGATCATCAGGCCACCGCAGGGCGATGTCTTGCCGGGCGCGATCGCGAAAATGCGCGTTGGTCAGATGTTCCGCCCACTTGATCGCCGCGGGCGGCCCTTGGCGCATGAGGCCGATGACGATTCCCTCGATCGCGGCGTCCGACTGGCCTTCGTCCGGAAGCGCTTTCGTCGCTGCGGGAAGATCGCGCGCCGCCCACTCGGTGAAAACCGGGATGACCAGCAGGTGACTGTTAGCATTGTGCAATTTTACAAACGCGGCATAGGCCTTGGGCGGATTCTGGCGTGCGAGTTCGGCAAACGTCGCGTGCAGCACATCGAAATTTCCTTCACTGTGATTATCGTGCGTTGCGGCTGCGAACGCGGCCTCGGGTTCGTGCCGCGTCCAGGCGGAATAAACATCGCCCAGAAACCGATCGCGGAACTCCCCGTCGTGAATCATAAGAGCCGTCGGGACCGCCTTGACCATCCCCGCCAGGTCCACCTTCGACCAGCGGTCGATCAGCACATCGGTCACGACATCGCGGTTGCTGTCCGGTGTATTGCGCAGATGCGCGAGCGCCTGCGGAAACTCGGCCGCGCTCAGCCCGTCGATAAACGACAGCAGCCCCTGCAGTTCGAGCCAGTAATTGGATTCCCAAAGGATTTTGTCCAACTCGCTCGCCTTCGCGGCGAATGACGGATCAACGTTGCTGGGCCGGGGAATAACCTCCCCGCTTTTCTGCGGGAGATTCATCAGGGCACTGCTGACCTGGTCTGACTCGGGCAACGATTTCAGCCACGCTGTCGTCGCGTCGCGATCAAGCTTCGCCCATTGCGACTCCAACCGCTCAAAGGCCTCATCATACAGCTTGCCCGCAGGAAGCTGCCCCACCCACGCCGCCGCGGCTTTCGGGTCTTTATCGAAAAGCCGGTCCGTTATCGCCCAGACCGCCGACTCGCAGGGCCAGGAAAAGCCCGCCACTTTGGCTTCCTGCAGCAACGTTTGCGTGGCCTGCCCGGGATTCTTTTCCGTCCAATGCCAGAAGATGAAATAATCGGTGTCCGGCAGCTTGGCAAAATGACCGTTCTTCATCAATTCATTCGCCCGCTGCGGATCGCTCGGGCCGATCTTATGGACGATTTGCCAAATGGCCTGCGCCCGCTCACCCGAGTCCGCTTGGTTGGCGGCCTTCAGCGCACCGTCGGGATCGCGTTCGGCCCACGCACCATAGTAGGCGCTCTCGATGCATTCCCTGGCCTGTCGGTCGCTGGTTTGCCGCGCAAACGCAATCGCCGCCGGCGCGTCGAGCTCCACCCACCGGCAGGCCAAAGCATTGATCACATCGTCGCGACCACGCCCGTGACCCGCGATGGCTCGCTTCAATTCGGCAGAAACTGCTTCCGGCCGCAGACTCTTGACATACGGCTCGATCTCCCGCAGCCGACTCATGGCATCACCATTGGCCAGCACCGTGGCCAGATCAGGCACCCCCGCCGGCGCCGCGCTCAGCGAAAGACTGACCAGCCATCCCAGCACCAACATCATGATCGAAATGGCTTTCATGGCAGCCCCCTTATAACAGATGAAGAGAAAGTGACCAGACTGTGAGTTGTTGTTAAGGGAGCCCCGAGACTGAGACCCGAAAGAGCCCACTAACTCGCACCAATGGGCTTCCTCTTCTGGTGCGGCTCAAAATCTTTCCCTCGTTCCCAAACTCCATTTGGGAACGTAATTGTCCGCGCAACTCCATTGCCCCGTCATCCCGAAGGGATGCCAGCATATTAGCCGGTGGTTGAGTCCCGCCCAAGGGAGGATACCACCGGAACCTCCTTCCCAAACCCCTCACCCGGCAGAGTGTTGACAGCCAACGAAAAGTGCCTGTCCTTTTTTGCAGCCCTCTCACGGCAAAGAGAGGCCTGAGCGGAAAAGCTTGCATGATCGTCTTGAGGCGACGAATACTCAGCTTAGATATTAAATTGGCGATACTACTATGAAACTAACTGAGGTAGAAATTGAAGGCTTCCGCTCGATAAAAACAAAAGCGATTTTGCGTATTGAGCCTAATGTTACAGTGGTTTTAGGCCCAAATGATCACGGAAAAAGCAATCTTATCGCAGCTCTCAAATTTCTGAATATCGACGAGAAATTTGATAAAGAGAAGGATCTTAATTGGGACCTTTCAGAGCAAATCGATATCTATCCTAGGTTGCTTTATTGCTTCAAACTAACTCAATCGGAATGGGACAATTTGACGACCATTGAGGCTGAGGCCCAATTGGCGGCATATTCGACAACCACTGGACCTACATCTGGAACCGAGCCGCCTATTCCATTTACCCTCCCACAATCTTTTCAAACAACGGTGCCTCAAAAAGTTATCTTTTATCGAGAAGGAGTTTCCTCGGCACTTATGTTTGATAATTCATCTAAATTGAGCGAAGCCACAATTTCAAAAATACAAAGTCTCATTCCTCGAGTTGAACTCATTAAGCCATCAGAAAAGATTGAAGATAGTGTCACTGCTGACCAGCTTACCCCAGCTCAAAATGATTTCATGCGCGGCATATTTTTTTATGGCGGCTTGGATCCTGACAACCTTGCGGATCTTTTCAGTCAGGATGATCAGACAATGCGGAAACTTGAAAATGCGTCCCAAAAGCTTGAGACCACGTTAAAGCAAAGTTGGTCCCAAGGTGAAGAACTGGGATTTATTTTAAGGCACAATTCAAAAACTGATACAATCGATTTGAGAGTGAAAGACCCCGCAGTCCAAGGGCGATTTGTTCGAGCCTCACATCGAAGCTCGGGTTTTACAACCTTCTTTGCTATCAAAACAATTCTTCATGCAAGACAACAAACACATCACGCCGATTCATACATATATTTGTTTGATGAGCCGGGTTTGTACTTGCATCCATCCGGCCAATATGATCTTCTCCAAGTTTTGGAAACCCTCGGCACGCAGGATCAAGTTCTTTACGTAACTCATTCCCTATTTCTAATTAATAAAAGCCACCCTACTAGACACCGCCTCATCAGCAAAACTAGACAAGGTACCGTTATTGACGGTAAGCCTTATGTTGGGCATTGGGGGGTAGTGTTAAGCGCGCTGGGGCTCTCTCTTTTCGGAACCATTCTGTTTGCGAGCGAAATTCTTTTGACAGAAGGAGATTCCGATCCGATCTATATCCAAGCATGCTTTCAAAAGTTAATTGCTGATGAAAAATTAAAAATTGAAATCAATGGATTTTCGGCGATGGGAACTGGAGATGGACAAAATGCTCATGTAATGCTTTGGACACTTTCTGAGGCGCATCCCACACCCAAAATCATGATGCTTTTCGACGGTGATGAAGGCGGAAAAGTAAGAGAAACGGAGTCGCGCGAACTACTCAATTCGTTGGGCGGAAAGACTTTGATACTCGCAGACGGACTTGCTATCGAGGATTACTTGATCGGAGGCGAATCCCTTTTCATTAAAGCTGTCGTGGCGTATTTTACGAAGTGGAAGCCAGAAGCGGCAAAACAATTGAATCTATCGGAAACCACCGCTTCCTCTGATCTTGCTACATGGAAAGAAAAAGCCGGCAACGTAAGCCTTGCAAAATGGTGTACCGAGTTTGCGACCACCAAATTGATGTTAAAATCGCCTCTCTCGAAGGTGGGAATTGCACGCGAATACGTTCTTAAGCTTCAGGCAATGGAGGAGGAATTAAAGGACATAGACTTTCGGCGTTGCCTTGGATTACTTACCGAAATAAAACAAGGACTCAAACTTCCAGATCAAACTCCTCCTCCATCAAAAATCTTTGAATCTTAAGGGGATAGAGAAAAAGAATGCAGTCCATATTACCGACACCGAGAGCAAAGAAACCCATCCTTAAAAGAGCCAACCGAGATTTGTAGCGCCCCTTAAAAGCTTCTGGTGTCACAAGTGAGCTAAGGAGGAGCAATGCCCCTCCGCCTTGGCTATTTCTTTTTGCCCGATGCCGGAACCGACGACACCGCAGGTTTCTTCTGGTTGCTGGCCTTCTTTGCACTCTGTTGCGCCTGTTGCTTTTGCTTATTTTTCGGATTTGAATCGCCCATAAGTGAAGACAGTAGCGCACTTCACCCAATTGGATACACGTCTCTCAACAAAAGCGAAAAAGCTAACAGCCCCCATTTCAGCCAGGCTCACCTGTCTCCTTCAGCCCTCCGCGTCTCCGCGCTCTCCGCGTGAAACTTCCCTTCCTCCTTTTCAACCCTTTGCAATCCTCCGTGCGAAACTTTCCCTTCCCCAATTCCGTAATTCCGTTAATTCCGTCCACCTTTCTTCCCTTCCCCCGGATTTCTCAGCTCCCTCCCCAAAAAGAAAGATGGTTTCCCAAGCCCCAGCTTTTTAGTCTCAGGGTTTGCCCGCCATGCCCGCATCCCCCACCTCCCCTCGCCCCAAGAGCGAGGACAAGGCGATTGAGGAATTCCTCCAGCAAATGGAAGAAGGGCGCGGCGTCTCCCCCAACACCGTCCGCAATTACCGCCAGGCCCTCCTCGAATTCAAGGCCACCGTCCCCGACAAATCGTGGTGGGACCTGAAGCCCGCCGATTTTAAGTCCTACCTCTACAGCCTCGCCCGGGCGCAAAAGCTCGGCCCCAGCACCGTCCGGCTCCGCTTTGCCGCCCTCCGCACCTTTTACAAGCAGGCCCTCCGCGAAGGCCGCATGAAGTCGAACCCAGTCGCCGACCTCACCCTTCCCAAGATGCCGCGCCGCCTCCCCGTCTTCCTCAACAAGGAACAGGTCCTGACCCTGCTCGAGGCCCCGAAACTTCTTTGGGACAAAAGTGAAAAGCTCCAGGCCGCCGGCGGCAAAAAGAAGTCCCGCCGCGACGCCCAAAACTGGCAGATGCTCCGCGACATCGCGTGGCTGGAAGTCTTCTACAGCGCCGGTCTGCGTCTCGCCGAATTGGTCACCCTCAAGCGCAGCAACCTCGATCTCCGGCAGGGCACCGTCCGCGTCTTCGGCAAAGGCCGCAAGGAGCGCATGTGTCCCTTGGGCGGCCCGGCCCTCCGCGCGCTCGAGGCCTATCTCGACGCCTGCCCCTTCGACGACGACATCCTCTTCGTCTCCGCCCAGGGCAAACAGCTCAACGGACGCACCATCCAGCTCCTGCTCAAGCGCTACCTCGCCGCCGCCGGACTCGACGCCCGCCTCACGCCCCACAAGTTGCGCCACACCTTCGCGACCCACCTCCTCGACCACGGCGCCGACCTCCGCAGCGTGCAGGAGCTCCTCGGCCACAGCCAGCTCACCACCACGCAAATCTACACTTCCGTCTCGGTCGAACGGCTCAAGCGTGTCTATGATGACGCCCATCCTCGCGCATGAAAGCCGTCCTTAAGTTCATCCTCCAGGTCGCCTACAACGTCATCTTCATGACGTTCTTCTTCGTCACGGGCCCGTTCTTCCTCTGGCGGCTCTGGCGGCGCGGCAAGATCCTTCCCCAGTTCGGCCAGCGCTTCGGCCTTTATTCAAACGATGTCCGCGAGCGGCTCAAACCCGGCTGCGATCTCTGGATCCACGCCGTCAGCGTCGGCGAGGTCAAGATCGCCCGCGTCCTCATCCGCTCCCTGCGCGAAATGCAGCCCGGCCTCCGCATCGTCATCTCCACCACCACCGGCACCGGCTTCAACGTCGCGAAGTCCCTGCTCGAGGACGAGAAGACCTCCATCATTTACAACCCGATCGATTTCCTCTGGAGCGTGGTCGCCGCCTTCAAGCTCATCCATCCCAAGCGCCTCGTCCTCATCGAATCGGAGATCTGGCCAAATTACCTCTGGTGCGCACGCCGTCGTCATATCCCCATCTATCTCGTCAACGCCCGGCTCAGCGACCGCACCGAACTCCGCTACCGCAAGATGCGCTGGCTGGTCAGCCCCCTCCTCCAGGAAATCGACCTCATCTTCGCCCAGGACCACATCGACGTCACCCGCCTCACCCAGGCCGGCTTCGCCCCCGAGACCATCTTCAACCTCGGCAGCCTGAAGTACGACGTCGCCGTCAGCGACACCTCCGGCGAAAAGGACATCAGCGCCTGGTGGGAACGCACCGGCTGGCGGCCCGACCAGCCCATCCTCCTCGGTGGCAGCACCCACCCCGGTGAAGAGGAGGTCCTCGTCCGTATCTACTTGGAACTGAGCGAGAAATGGCCCGAACTGCGCCTCGTCCTCGCCCCCCGCCACGCCGAACGCGGCATGGCCATCCGCGACATGTGCGAGCGCATGGGCCTCCGTGTAACTACACGGTCCCAACTGGCCTCCGCCACCGGCCCTTTAAGCAACGGAAACACCCCCCACGTCGTCGTCGTAAACTCCACAGGCGAACTGAGTTCCCTCTACAAGCGCGCCACCCTCGCCTTCGTCGGCAAAAGCCTCCGCGGCCACGGTGGACAAAACTTTATCGAAGCCGCCCCCGGAGGCACCCCCATCATCGTCGGCCCCAACATGCAGAACTTCAAGGTCATCACCCGGGAGTTCCTCTCCCAGCAAGCCATCGTCCAGGTCTTCGACGAATTCGAGCTGGCCCAGCGCCTCAAGACCCTCATCGGCTCCGATGAAATCCGGCAGGACCTCGGCAGCCGCGCCCGCGCCACCTTCGAGGCCAATCTCGGTGCTGCCGAGCGCACCGCCTCCGTCATCCTCAAGTCCCTCGAGAACACCCAAAACTAGAGCCGCCCTGCCTTGGCCTTCCGGCCCGCTCCGTTCGTTTCCGCCTTGGGCACATGACCGTCCCGCGCCAGATTGCACTCACACGCCGCCTTCTGCAGCTTCGAGCACGGCGTATCAACAAAATAGAGGATCGTCTCGAAACACCCCTGTGGCTCACGCAATGGATGACACGCCACCACAACACCTGAACAGCAATGCCTCTCCCCCTGATGCTCGAAAGCAAACTCGACCTCCACCCCCTCCGCAAAGTGCCATTTCGTCAAAAGACAAACCCCCTTCGGCGTCCATTGCACCTGCTCGTTCTTGACATCAATGGAATCAGAAAAACTAACCGTCACTCGCTTGCTTTCCGTGATTCCAGATTTGTTTTGGAGGGCCATAAACAAACATCTTAGGCTGTCTTTTACTTAATACCAACCAATGTTCCGGTCAAATTGACTTTCGGTTTTTTTAGATCTGATTCGCCATCGTATTGCCATCGCTGCTTTTCGGGTGATCACGTCGAAAGCCGCCTCTTTCGCCCTCCGCCTCACACCCGAACCGAATATCTAATATAGGCACATAAATCGACGTGCACCTGATTTTTTTGAGAATTTTTTGAGTCCTTCAATTGGCTCTTAAGGGCGGGGATGAAAGCGGCGATGCACTTCCTTCAAACGAGCCTGATCGATATGCGTGTAGATCTGCGTCGTAGCGAGACTGGCATGCCCGAGCATCTCTTGAATGGCGCGAAGGTCGGCGCCGTGACTGAGAAGATGCGTAGCGAAGGAGTGCCGTAAAAGATGGGGCCAGATCTTTTTCTGAAGACCCGCGAGTTTGGTTATCTCCTGGACGATCTGCCAGATTCGCGCGGTGGTGAGTCGGCGGCCATGCTCACCGAGGAAAACTTCGCCTCCCGTCTTGGGCTTCACTAACTGAGGACGCCCTTGGGCCAGCCAGCGTTCTACTGCCGCCAAGGCCTTCTCTCCAATCGGAACCAAACGTTCCCGGTTCCCCTTCCCGATGACGCGCAAAAGTTTTTCCTCGTGCAGGACATTTTCCAGGCGCAGCCCCGCCAGTTCTGAGGCGCGCAGACCGCTGGCGTAAAGCACTTCAAGCAGCGCACGGTCCCGCAAGCCCAGCGGCGTCTCCGGCAAGGTGACGGAAAGTAACTGGGAGACTTCAGCTTCGCTCAAGGTATCTGGCAAATTCTGG
>Ga0207695_10009770_pt1 | contig 11801 bp, 14 predicted proteins | sample KBSC54metaG_FD_184354 | JGI IMG/M metagenome (GOLD analysis project Ga0207695, IMG submission 184354) | Corn rhizosphere microbial communities from Kellogg Biological Station, Michigan, USA - KBS C5-4 metaG (SPAdes) (version 2) | ecosystem: Host-associated > Plants > Roots > Rhizosphere > Soil... | reverse complement strand
ACGACGCTCTCAGCCGCCCGACGCCGCGGTGAAGACCGCCCGTTGGGCGTCGAAGGCCCGGCGGAACGCGGGGCGCGCCTCGGCGCGGGCCACATAGTCGGCGAGGTTCGGGTATCCGTCGAGGATTCCCGATCCCTTCGCCCGGAACAGCACGCCCGCCATCAGCAGGTCGCCGGCGGTGAAGGCGCCGTCGAGCCATTCGGCGTCGCCAAGGCGGGCGGACAGTTGGCCCAGCGGCTTGTGGGCGCGATCGTCGAGCAGCGGCAGGCGCGCTTCGTACCAGGGCTTGTCGCGCTCCAGCAGCGCGGCCATTCCGCGCTCGACGAGCGGCGGCTCCACCGTGTTGAGCGCGGCGAACATCCAGCTGATGGCGCGCGCCCGGCCATTCGCATCGTCCGGCAGCAGGCCCGCATGGCCCTCGGCGATATGCAGCACGATGGCGCCGGACTCGAAGAGGGCGAGGGCGCCTTCCTCATAGGTCGGGATCTGCCCGAAGGGATGCAGCGCCAGATGCGCCGGTTGCTTCATGTCGCTGAACGAGACCAGACGGACGTCGTAGGGCTGTCCCACCTCTTCGAGCGCCCAGCGGACACGCATGTCGCGCGCCAGTCCCCTGCCGCGATCGGGCGACTGTCTGAAGGCGGTGATGGTTGGGATCATGGGCAGGCTCCGGCAGGGCGCGTGACGCCGTCCAGGGTGACATAGGCGAAGGCGATGATCTTCGACATTGTCCGCCTCGGGGCGGCTGCTGTCCGGAAGGACGAACCGCCGGCGGGCCTCCCGACAGGGGCCGAGGTGTTTTCCGCCGGCCCTACTTCACCCAGGCCCGATCCCGCGCCGCGCGCTCGGCCTTTGCGTCCAGCGCATCTCCAGCCTTCAGCGCGTCCACCGCGGCCAGCACCGCGGCCGGCGTCTCGCTGGCGGCCGTGCGGTAGGCCGGGGCGGCCCCCGCGGCGGGCGCGAGGGTGGCGGTGGTGACGGCGAGCCAGCGGCCGGACTGGCGGCAGGCAAGGCCGGCGAGGGCTTCGGCGGGATCGGCGAAGGTGCGGCAGTAGCGGCCATCGGCGGCTTGGAACGTGAGGCCGATGCGGATCGGGCCCTCGTCGGAGGCGAGCTGGGCGGTGAGCGCGCGATCGAGGGACCCTCGCGCCACGAGGGCGCCGTCGCGGTCGGCGAGCGGGCCTGGCTGCGGCCAGGCGAGGCGGCCCACCAGCACCCCTGCGACCAGGCAGGCGGCCAGCGCCGCCCACCGCGGGGGGCCGAACCTTGCGGGAGCTCGGTCGTTGGCGGCGGTGACGAGCGCGACCAGATGCGGCGGGACCGGCTCGTCCAGAACCGGGGCGTAGGTGCCGGTCACCCGCCGCCCGACGCGGCGGTGGCCGGCGAGTTCGGCGGCGAGACGCGGGTCGGCGGCGGCTTCGGCCTCGAAGCGGGCGCGGGCCTCGGCGTCGAGCTCGCCGTCGAGGTAGGCGATCAGGCGTTCCTCGGGGGTCATGCCGTGAGTTGTGTTCGGGTCGTTCATGGCGCCGCCTCCGGCTCGTCCTGGCGAAGCTGGGCGGCGAGCGCCATACGGCCGCGCACCAGCCGGCTGGTGAGCGTGCCCGGCGGGATCTCCAGGACCTCGGCGGCCTCGGCGTAGGAGAGACCCTCCACCAGGACGAGGGCGACGGCCAGGCGCTGATCCTCGGGCAGGCGGGCCATGGCCGCCTCCACCGCGCGGGCTTCGAGGCGGGCCTGCATGGCCGCGGCGCCGTCCTCGCCCACCCGATCGCCCGCCTCCTCCGGCGCCAGGACGGCGCTGCGGCGGCTGCGGGCGCGGGTCTCGTCGATCCAGGCGTTCTTCATGATGCGGAACATCCAGCTGTCCAGGCGGGTCCCCGGCCGCCATTGATCCCGCCGCCCCAGCGCCCGCTCCACGGAGAGCTGCACCAGGTCGTCGGCGTCGGCCGGGCTGCGGGTGAGCACGCGGGCCAGCCGGCGCAGGCGCGGCAGAAGCTCGACGATCTCCCGGTCGAAGGCGGCCAAGGGAACCCTTTGTCTTCAGGGGATGAAACGTTCGCGCGGCGGCGTTTCATCCCTGTAGGCTCGCCCAAATCCAACGCCAAGCGGCTCCAAGCGTCGCCTTGGGCGTTGCGGAAGGTCAGATGAGACGTTGCTCCTCCCTCTTGGCCGGCGTGATCGGGCTGGCGCTCGCCGCGGCCGCGGCGCTGGGCGCCTCGCCGGGCATGGCCGGGCAGCGCCTGCCGGGCGGACTGCCAGGGGGACTGCCCGGAGGACTCCCCGGAGGACTCCCCGGAGGATTGCCGGGGGGCCTGCCGGGAGGCCTGCCATCCCTGCCCTCTGCGCGCGGCCTGCCGGACATCGGCGGCCGGGTCGTGCAGCCGGCGCTGGAAAACGCCACCCAGACCCTTACCGCCGTCCGCCGCGAGGCCGCCCAGCGCCTCTTGCGCGAGCACCGCGACCTGGTGGAGCCCGACGACCGGGGCCAGCCGGTGGTGCGCGGCGAGGTGCTGGCCATCGGCCTCGACGCGGCGGCGGCCGAACGGGTCCGGCAGGCGGGCTATGAGGTCCGGCGCGCCGGCGATCTGGGCGACCTCGGCGCGCTGGGCGTCAGCGCCCAGGTGCTGGGCGTGCCCGGGGGCAAGTCGGCGGTGGCCGCCGTGCGCGAGCTGCGCGGCCTGGTCCCCGGCGGCCAGTTCGACTTCAACCACCTCTACCTGGAGAGCGGCGCGGGCGGGGCCGCGCGCGCCGAGCGGTCGGCGAACGGCGCGGCCGACGCCTCGGCCCTGCGGCTGGGCCTGGTGGACGGCTCGGTCGCGGAGAGCCGTCCGGCGCTGGCCGGGGCGCGGCTCACGCAGCAGGCGTTCGCGCCCGGCGGGGCGAAGGCCACGGCGCACGCCACCGCCGTCGCCTCGCTGATGGTGGGGACCGAGGGCGCCGCGCCGGGCGCCGCGCTGGCGGTGGCCGACGTCTACGGCCCGACGGCGGCCGGCGGCTCGGCCGAGGCCATCGCCCGCGGGCTCGCCTGGCTCGCCCGCGAGCGCGTGCCGGTGATCGACATCAGCCTGGTGGGGCCGCCCAACGCCCTCCTGCAGGCCGCCGTGGCCGCCCTGGTGGCCCGGGGACATCTGCTGGTCGCCGCGGTGGGCAACGACGGCCCGGCGGCCGCGCCGCTCTATCCGGCGAGCTACCCCGGCGTGGTGGCGGTGACCGGCGTCGACGGCCGCCGCCGGGTGTTGCCCGAGGCCGGCCGCGGAACCCATGTCGACTTCGCCGCGCCCGCGGAGGTGAAGGCCGCGGGGCTGAAGGGTGGCCTGGTGGGGGTGCGCGGCACCTCCTACGCCGCGCCGGTGGTGGCCGGACGCCTCGCGGCCCTCCTGCCCGCGCCGGACCCAGCGGCCGCCAGGGCGGCGGTGGAGGCGCTCGGCCGCGCGGCCGCCGACCTGGGCGCGCCGGGACCGGACCCGGTCTACGGCCGGGGCCTGGTGGAGCGGCGCTGAAAAAGGAAATCGACCGCGCCGCGGGATGAATCCGCGGACCCCTGTCGTTGGACCGGCTGCAAACCCGATCGCAGACAGGAGATATCCATGCGCAGGTCAGCTTCCATCCTCGGCGTCACCCTGGGCGCCAGCCTTCTTCTCGCCGGCGCCGCCGACGCCCAGCTGCTGGGCGGCCGGGGCGGCGTGGCGGGCGGGCTCACGGGCGGCCTCACGGGCGGGTTCGGGCCCGGCAGCCTCTCGGGTAGCCTGAACGGCTCGGCCACGGGCTCGGGCGGCCTGCGCGGCCCGGGTTCCGGGATCGGCTCGCGGCTGGACGACACCACCACGCGGGCCGCCGGCAAGGCCAGCCGCGCCAAGCACGCCGCCGTGGGCCAGGCCCAGTCGGCCGAGGGCGCGGCGCGGGCCGCCGGCGACACCGCCGCCCTGCAGGCGCTTTCCGCCGAACAGCAGGCCCGCGCGGCCGGCGACGCCGCCGCCTTGCAGGGGCTGAGCACGGCCCAGGGCGCCAGCGGGGCGGCGCAGACCGCCGGCCGCTCGGCCGCGGGCCGCGTCCCGGGTTCCGCCCAGGGCTCGGCGCAGGGCGCCGCCCAAGGCTCCGGCCACGGCTCCGGCAGTGTCAGCCGCTCCGGCGGCGCTTCGGCCAGCCTGGGCCTCTCCGGCTCGGCCTCCGGAACTGCGGACGGCTCGGCGACCCCCCCTCGCTGACGTCCGCGACGCCGCGAGCGCGCGTCGGTGCTGGAGAGGCCGCAAGGCCGTCGGCGCGGCGCCGTGGCGGGAGGGCCGTCGGATCGGATCCGGCGGCCCTTCGTCCCCTTGAACCAAGGACAGTCCCGTGACCGACGCAGAGCTCTATCGGCGGATCGGCCAGGTGCTGCGGCGCCGGCGGCGGCTCCTGGGCCTGACGCAGATGCAGGTGGGCCTCGCCTGCGGATCCACCTTCCAACAGGTCCACAAGTACGAATGCGGCCTGACGGGCCTCAGCGTCGCGCGCCTGGTGCGTCTCGCGGCGGCCTTGAGGACCACGCCCTGCAGCGTGCTCGAGGCGGCGTACGCCGCGCCGGAGCCGCCCTGCGCCCTGCCCGAGGCGCCGGCGTGCGGCCTCCTTAGGAGATCCTAGGCCGCGGTCAGGCTGACGTGGGTGGCGCCCAGCGAGGCCAGCGAGCCGGCGCGGCGGGTCGAGGTGGCGCCATAGACCATCACCGACTTGGCCAGCCGCTTGGCGGAGCCGATGGCGACAGTCGCCCAGCCGACGAACTCCACGTCGCTCAGGCCCGTGGGGCAGTCGAAGGACAGCGCCTGCAGCCCTGCCCCGGCCAGATGGCGCACGCTGCCCGGCGTCGGCGCCAGCATGCGTCCGGCCACCAGCAGGGTGAACGGCCGCACCAGGGAGGCGGCGGTGAGCAGCATGCCCGGCGGCACGCCCTCGGTGTCGCAGATCTCGCAGATCACCCCCATCTTCACCAGGCTGCCGGCGGCCTTCAGGTGGTTGACCAGCTCGGCGCGGCCGCGCTGGCTGGACAGGCTCACGAAGGACAGCGGGACGATCAGGCTGAGCGGGTTTTCCTGGTCGCCGTTGGCCTTCATGCGGTCGATGCCGCGCAGGATGGTGGCGACGTCCACGCGCAGGAGATCGGCGGCCGAGAGCGCGGCGATCCGCTGGGGCGACAGCTCCTCTTCGGTGGCGACCACGATGACCCGACGGATCATCCGGAAACCGATGCGGGTGAAGCCCTTGACCTCGTAGACCGGCTCCAAGGTCGCCGAGACCCGGAGCTGGCGGCCGTCGTTGCAGACGAAGGGGGTCCAGCGCTCCAGCGCCGAGGGGCCCGCGTCCGTCGGCGCCGCGGCCGGCCCGGCCGCCGGATCGCCATCCGCCTCGCCCGGCTGGCCGGCGCGGGCGAGGTCGGAGACTTCCGGAAGGCCGGGGTCCTCGCCGGAGCCCGCGCCGCCCGAGGGCCCGGCCCGCAGGTCCATGGGCGCGGCCTCCAGGCGGCCCTGGCCGATCTGGGTCACCTGCAGCACGCTGACGCCGGCCTGGTCGTCGTCGCCGAGGAAGTGGTTCAGAACCTCGCGCAGGTAGCGCAGGCACGCGGCCTGGCCGGCCATGCGGCTGAGATCGGGGTGGACGATGAAGAAATCGGTGTCGGAGACCCGCAGGTAGACCCCGTCCGAGCCGACGCCGCGCTCAAGGACCCGGTCGGTGAAGCCGTAGACCTGGTCGCGCTTGAAGGCCCAGCGCGCGCCCAGGCGGGACTGCACGGCTTCCAGCGAGATGAGATTGACCTTGCCCTCGGCCAGCAACTTCGGGTCGTTGAACTGTTCGAGGGACGCCTCCAGCCCGGCGGAAACCAGGCGAGCAGCCGGAGGGATGGCCGGCGGGGCGGCCGTCGGGCTCGGCGCGGCGGACGCGAGGCTCATGGGAACCAGGCCATCATTGGCAACTCCACACTGAGGAGCAGTATGGCGCCGGCGGATTAACGAAATACACGCATCGGTTGCCGGGGAACGCGCCGGCGCCGGCGACCCGCGGCGCTGGCGCGGGGCCGCCGATCGGGCGTAGGACAGGCCCATGACCGATCCCGTCCACGTCCTCGTCACCGGCTCCACCCGCGGCATCGGCGCGGCGATCGCGGAGGCTCTGGCGGAGCGCGAGGTGCGGTTCATCGGCCATGGGCGCGCCGACAGCGATCGGGTGCTGGGCGTCGACCTGGCGGAATCCGGGGCTGCCGACCGGCTGTGGGAGCGGGCGCTCCCGCGCCTCGACGGGCGGATCGACATCCTGGTGAACAACGCCGGGGTGTTCGAGCCCGTCGCCGTCGACGCCAGCGACACCGAGTGGCAGGCCGCCTGGGACCGCACCATACAGATCAACCTGCAGGCCGCCGCCGACCTGAGCCGCCGCGCGGTGCTGCACTGGCGCGAGCGCCAGGTTGGCGGGCGGATCGTCAATGTGGCGAGCCGGGCCGCCTACCGGGGCGACTCGCCGGCCCACTGGCACTATGCGGCCTCGAAAGCCGGCATGGTCGCCATGACCAAGTCCATCGCCCGCGGCTACGCCGGCCAGGGCGTCCTGGCTTTCGCGGTCTGCCCGGGCTTCACCATGACCGGCATGGCCGACGACTACCTGGCGAGCCGCGGCGGCGACAAGCTGCTGGCCGACATCCCGCTGGGCCGGGTGGCCTCGCCGGAGGAGGTGGCCAATGCGGTCGCCTATCTGGCGCTGGACGCTCCGCCCTCGATGACCGGCGCGGTCCTCGACATCAACGGCGCGAGCTACGTGCGCTAGCGGCTGGAATTTATCCACGAACCACACGAACCCGACGAACGGGCGCGCTTACGAGACTCCGCGAAAGCGGAGGCTCAGTCTTTGGAACCACGGAAAACACGGAAAGCGCACGGAATCGCAGGCGGCCCTTTCCGTGATCTGTCCGTGTTTTCCGTGGTCATTCCTTAGCTGAGACGCCCGCTGCGCGGGCCTTTCCGAACTCGAACCCGTTCGTGTGGTTCGTGTGGTTCGTGGATCCAATTACCCGCCGGAGCGCCGCAGGAGGTCGGCCAGGTCGGCCTTCCAGAAGGCGGCCCAGGTGTGCGTGCCGTGGCCGTGGGTGTCGGGGCGGCAGGGGATCAGGACGAAACGGCCGGCCTTGATTCGCTTCACCTCCGCCTGGGCGAGGCCCAGCTCCGGCGGGTTGATGAAGTCGTCGCAGGAGTTCACCCAGGTGAGCGGGGCCTTGATCCTCTCCAGGCCCGGCGCGGGGTCGTAGGTGCGCGAGGCTTCCAGCTGGTAGATCAGGTCGTTGGCCTCGGCGGTCTTCAGCCGCGCCGGCAACTGCTGGGCGTACCAGGCGTCCACCTGCTCGCCCCTGGGCATGGCGATCTGCATGGGCCAGGCCGACTGGCCAGCCAGGATCAGCATGTTCTCCGCGCCCCGCAGGCCCAGCTGCGGCTCGGCCTTGTACTCGCCGCCCATCCAGGCGGGATCGGCCTCGATCGAGGTGATGGCCATCTCGCGCCACAGGCGGTTGCGGCCGCCCAGCGCCAGGGCCTGGCAGGCGAGCGGCATGGCCGCCCGGGCGCCGTCGGGATACATCTCGGCGTACATGAAGCTGTGCATGCAGCCCATGGAGGTGCCCATGACCAGGCGCAGCTGCTGGACGCCCAGGGACGCCGCCACCGCGTGCTCGCCCTCGACCATGTCGGCGTAGTCGTAGTGCGGGAAGCGCATGTGCATCCCGTCCGATGGCTTGGACGAGCCCCCGTGGCCGATGTCGTCGGGCAGGATGATGAAGTATTTCGCGGGGTCCAGCAGGCCGCCGGGGGCGAACAGCACGTCGGCGAACTGCGGGGCGGCGAACTGGTGGCCGGAACCGCCGGTGCCGTGCAGGATCATCACGGCGTTTACGACGTGGCCGCCGGCGTCCTTCCTGGGCTGGCCCAGCGTCCAGTAGTGCAGCTTCAGCTCCGGCAGGGTCTCGCCCGAGCGGAAGTGGAAGTCCTTGAGCACCAGGTCGTGCTGCTGGAACGCAGGCTCGGCGGCCGCGGCCGCCCCTGGCGCGCCCGCCGCAACCAGCAAGCCGCCCAGGGCCCCCGCGAAAAATCCCCTCAAGCCCCGCATCCGACCCTCCTTCGCTGAACGCCCGAGCCTAGACGGCGCGGGCCGGAAGCGGAACCTCCGCGCTCCAGCTTACGTTTTGCGGCCGAAGCGAGGGACACGGACGACCGTTTCCCCAAGGAGGAGACTATGCGTAAGCACATCCTGGCCGCCGGCATCAGCGCCGCGGTCCTCATCCCGTCCCTGGCCATGGCCCAGGTGACCTGCGAGCAGCGCAGCGCCAACCGCGCGGCGGGCACCGCCGTCGGCGCCGTCGCCGGCGCCCTGCTGGGCAGCGCGGTGGCCGGCCACGGCGACAAGGGCACAGGGGCGGTGGTGGGCGGCGTCGGCGGCGCCATCGTCGGCAACCAGCTCAGCCGCGGCCCGCGCGACTGCGCCCACGCCTACGGCTACTACGACAACGACAACCGCTGGCACGACAACGGCGTCGATCGCTCGGTGGCCTATGGCTACTACGACCGCAACGGCGTCTGGATCGACGGCCCGCCGAACGTGGCCGGCTACAGCGCCAATGCGTCCTACAACAGCCGCGTGAACACCGTGGACGTCGACACCCGCATCGCGCGGATCGACGAGCGGATCGACCGCGGCCGGGCCGACGGCAGCCTGTCGCGCCGGGAAGTGCGCATGGCCATGAACCGCCTGAACGACATCCGCCGCGAGGAGCGCATCCGCCGCCGCGACGGCCGCCTCAGCGACCGGGACGAGGCCGCCCTGCAGTCGCGCCTCGACACCCTGTCGGCGCAGGTCCGGATGGACCGCAGGGACTCCTACTAAGGCTAGAGGGACGGAAACGCCCCGGAGGCCCTCGGCGCGCGCCGGGGGCCTTTCGGCGTCCGGATCCTAGGAAACGCGCGTCAGAGGCTGTACGGGTTTCGCCCCGTGCCGCCGGAGAACGCGCGGCGGAACGCGCCCAAGAGGCCATGCCGGCGAACGCGCTCGCTGAGGAACACGGCCGCCACCAGGCCGAAGGCTGCGCCCACGCCCAGAAGGATCAGGAGAACTTCGAAGTTCGGGTCCATGGACGGTTAATAAACACCTAAGCTTCCCAGGCGCCTAGGGGTGTTTCCTGCGCAGGCGCGAAACGCCGCACCGCGTTCGCCGACGGCTAGTATCTCTGCTCGACGGCGGCCACGCCCCATTTCGGCGGCGGCGGGACGTAGGCGCGGAAGGCCTCGAGCGCCTCGGCCGTGGAGCCGGCGTAGATCAGCATGTCGACGTACTGCTGGGCCAGGAAACCCTTGTCGGCCATCTGCTGCACGGTGGCCCGCAGGGGCTCGTAGTAGCCGCTGACGTTGACGAAGCCGCACGGCTTGGCGTGGAAGCCCAGGAGCGCCCAGGTCCACTGCTCGAAGATCTCCTCGAAGGTGCCGGGCCCGCCCGGCAGGCACAGGAAGCCATCGGCGATCTCCGCCATGGCCCATTTGCGCTCGTGCATGGAGTTGACGATCTTCAGCTCCGTCAGGCCCTTATGGCCGATCTCCTGATTGACCAGGTCGGCCGGCATGACGCCCACCACCTTGCCGCCGGCCGCCAGAGCCGCGTCGGCGACGGCGCCCATCAGGCCCACCCGGCCGCCGCCATAGACCAGCGTCAGGCCCTGCTGGGCGATCAGCGTGCCGGCCGCCACGGCCTCGGCCTGGAAGGCCGGATCGACCCCGGGGGAGGAGCCGCAATAGACGCAGATGCTGTTCAAGCGGGCCGTCCGACCGTCGGGCAAGAGGAAATGGAGGGGCGCTCCAATAGGCCGATTGCGCGCTTATGTCACGGTGCGGCTGGCCTCCTGGCATTTCGCCCGCTACATAGCTTTCCACGGATCGCCAAAATCGGGGTCCGGGCGTCGGCGTTTTGCGGGCGGAAGGCACTCTCTCTCGGTTAGGTCAGGCGAATGGCGAGCGGCACAGTCAAGTGGTTCAATACCGCTAAGGGCTTTGGTTTCATCCAACCGGACGACGGCGGCAGCGACGTCTTCGTCCACATCTCAGCGGTCGAGCAGGCAGGCCTTCGCGGCCTGAATGAGGGCGATCTGGTCAACTTCGAGCTCGAGCAGGACCGCCGGTCCGGCAAGCTTTCGGCGGGCCAGCTGGTGGTCACCGGCCAGGGCGCGGCCCCCGCGCGCAGCGGCGGCGGCGGCTTCGACCGTCCGCGCGGCGGCGGGTACGGCGGCGGCGGCGGTGGCGGTTTCGACCGTCCGCGCGGTGGCGGCGGCTTCGGCGGCGGCGGCGGTGGCCGTCCGGCGGGCGATCCGGCCGGGACCGGCGCGGGCACGGTGAAGTGGTTCAACCCGACGAAGGGCTTCGGCTTCATCCAGCCCGACGACGGCGGCCAGGACGTGTTCGTGCACATCTCGGCGGTGGAACAGGCCGGCCTGCGCGGCCTGAACGAAGGCCAGCAGGTCGCCTACGACCTCGAGGCCGACCGCCGCAGCGGCAAGACCTCGGCGACCAACCTGCGGGTCAACGACTAGCGGACCTGGCTCCTCCCCCGACCCGGAGAGGACGGGGGAGGTGTCGCCTCAGGCGACGGAGGGGGCAAATTGCCTGTCTCCGAGCCTGGGGCTTTGCGCCCCCTCCACCACTTCGTGGTTCCCCTCCCCCGAACTCTTCGGTTCAGGGGAGGTGCGATGGGTCTAGAACAGCCCCGCCGTCAGGTTGATGGTGAGGGCGACGATGATCGTGTTGAAGGCGAAGGCCACCAGGCTGTGCACCGTGCCCAGCCGGCGCAGGCCCTTGGACGTGAAGTCCGCATCGGCCGTGGCGCAGGCCACCCCGATCACCACCGAGAAATAGAGGAAGTCCCAGTAGTCGGGCGGGTCCGAGCCGGGGAAGTCGATCCCCTTGGCGTCGCGCGCGCCGTCGTCCTCGTCGACGCCGTAGTACTCGTGGGCGTAGTGCAGGGTGAAGATCATCTGCACCATCATCCAGGACGCCACCACGGTGCCGAAGGCCAGCACGATGTGGGCGGTCTTCATCAGGCCGTGCGCGTCCTTGGCCAGCGTCAGTTCGGCGCCCACCGCCCAGACGCTGACCGCCGCGGCGACGATCACCAGGGTGGAGATGATCTCGCGGCCCTCGTCGTCCAGGGCGGACTGATGGCGGATGTCGGCCGCGTCGTGCTGGAACCAGGTGAAGAACATCGAGCCCAGGAAGGCGAAGGACAGCGCATCCCAGCCGAGGATCAGGCTGGTGAACGCCCGCATCTCGCTGGCGAACAGGGCGCAGGCCGTGCCCACCGCGATGCCGACGAGGATGGAGATGGTCAGCCGGGGCCGGGGCGCGAAGGGGCCCAGGAAACGCCAACGCCTGGTCCTGGATTGCGCCATCCGCCGCTCCCGTCCGCGAGGCCCGGAGCATCGCGCGAGTCCGCCAGGCGGCGCTAGGCGGGGCAAGCGCGGCCAGAACCCCTGTCCGGCCAAGGCGTTGAACCCGCTCCAGCCCGTTGGGCCGCCGGAGTAGGAACGCCATGCGCAGGATCTTGATCGCCAGCCTCGCCGCGGCCCTCGCGGCGCCGGGCGCCTGGGCGCAGACGCCGCCGCCGCCGGACGATGCCCCGCCGCCGCCCCGTGACGCCGGCCCGCCCCCGCACGACGGCCTGCCGCCCGCGCCGCTGGACGCCCCGGCGGTGCGTGGGCCCGACAACCCGCAGCCGGGCGATCCGGCCCCTGGCCCCGACGCCGCCTCCCCTAAACC
>Ga0207695_10009768_pt1 | contig 11804 bp, 9 predicted proteins | sample KBSC54metaG_FD_184354 | JGI IMG/M metagenome (GOLD analysis project Ga0207695, IMG submission 184354) | Corn rhizosphere microbial communities from Kellogg Biological Station, Michigan, USA - KBS C5-4 metaG (SPAdes) (version 2) | ecosystem: Host-associated > Plants > Roots > Rhizosphere > Soil... | reverse complement strand
CGACCAGCGCGATGGTGTGGAGCACCGTGCATCGCGGCTCGGCCGAGACGCTGTTCACGCAAGCACAGCAACGCGGCATGCGCATGATCACCGGCAAAGTGATGATGGATCGCAACTGCCCGGAATACCTGCGCGACACGGCTGAATCCGGCGCGCGTGACACGGCTGACCTGATCTCCCGCTGGCACGGCAAGGATCGTCTGGCCTACGCCATCACACCGCGATTCGCGCCCACCTCGAGCGAAGCGCAGTTGCAGGCCTGCGCAGAACTCGCCAAGCAATACAAGGACGTCTTCATCCAGACGCACGTCGCAGAAAACCCCGACGAAGTGAAATGGGTGGCTGACCTGTTCCCCAACGCACGCAGCTATCTGGACGTCTACGACCGCTACGGCCTGCTGCGCAAAGGCGCCTTCTACGGCCACGCCATCTGGCTGGACGACGGCGATCGCCAGCGCATGGCCGAATCCGGCGCGGCCGTGGCGCACTGCCCCACGTCCAACCTGTTCCTGGGCAGCGGCCTGTACAACTTCCACAAGAACGACGCGTACCGCCTGGCGCTCACGCTGGCCACTGACGTTGGCGGCGGCAGCTCTTTCTCGATGCTGCGCACGATGGGCACGGCGCACAAGGTCGCGCGCATGGGCGGTTATCACCTGACTGCGCTGCGCATGTTCTACCTGGCCACGCGCGGCGCCGCTGAAGCACTCGGTTGGGAAGACCGCATCGGCAGCTTCGTGCCGGGCGCGGAAGCCGACTTCATCGTGCTGGACCCGGCGGCCACGCCGCTGCTGGCCCGCCGCAATGCGCGCTCGGAAACACTGGAAGAGCTGCTGTTCTCGTTGGCGTTGCTGGGCGAGGATCGTGCGGTATCCGCCACTTACGTGCAGGGCGAACCCGCGAAATTTGCGGTTGGCGCCAACGCTTGATGCACTTATAATCGCGGCTTCCATTGGGGAGTAGCCGCTCGAAGTCGTCACTTCGAGGGCCACGTCAACAGACTTGACCGCCGTCGCAACGACAGGTGGTTATGGCGTGGTCAGCCGCACGCAGGGTGCCACCCCGGCACCCGGTGACGCGCCTGGCGAGACCGATGACAACCCACTGCGGACAGGGCCGGCAGTGGCGCGTCATTGGTTCGCATACGGCCCGGACACCACAACAACATGGAAGCCTTTCTCGTCTCCACCGGCATCGTCGCACTCGCTGAAATCGGCGACAAGACGCAATTGCTGTCGATCTTGCTGGCTGCGCGTTTCCGCAAACCAGTACCGATCATTCTCGGCATCTTCATCTCCACCCTCGTCAACCACGCACTGGCCGGCGCTGTCGGTGGCTGGATCACGCATGTGCTCGGCGAAAACGTGCTGCGGTGGATCCTGGGCGTGGGCTTTATCGCCATGGCTGGGTGGATGCTGATTCCGGACAAGCTCGACGACGAAGAGGCGCCTTCAACTGCGCAGCGCGGGCTGGGCATTCTCGGCACCACCATCGTCGCGTTCTTCTTTGCCGAGATGGGCGACAAAACACAGATCGCGACGGTGGCACTGGCAGCACGCTTTAACGACGTGTTCTCGGTCGTGGCAGGCACGACCGTCGGCATGTTGCTGGCGAACGTGCCGGCTGTGCTAATGGGCAACAAGTTTGCTGCGCGTATGCCGATCACGCTGGTGCATCGGATTGCGGCGCTGGTCTTCCTGGTGCTGGGTGTACTGGCGTTGCTGGGCGTCGGGAAGTAAGTCGTCAATCCGAGGCTCTGGGGCTGCCCTGCCGGCGCCCCTTGCGGCCGGTGAGGCAGAGGCGAATCGAGCCCAGCCAAGGACACATCGCTGCAGACGCTTCAGGCGAAACAAAAAAAAACGGGGCCGTAGCCCCGTTCAACCCTCACCGGTCATGCCACCCGCTAGGGAACGAATGGCATGCTCCGATAAACCTTTCCGTTGTTGCTCAGCGTGCGCCTCAGTTCATCTTGGCGCCGCCTTCGAACCACTTGGCGATGATCGTGCGCTCGTCGTCGGTGATTTGCGTCACGTTGCCCAGCGGCATCAGCTTCTGCTGCACGACCTGCTGGTAGACGAGCTGCGCATGCTTGCCCAGTTCTTCCGGCGTATCGAGCAGCACGCCCTTAGCCGGCGAAGGCATCAGGGTAGGATGAGCCGAGTGACATTGGTAGCACCGTGCGGTAACGACTGCCTGTACTTTGGCGAAGTCCGAACCGCCAGCGGCTGTCGGGGTGGCCGCTGCGGCCGTACCCGTCGCTGCCGCAGCAGACGTGCTTTCGGCGGCAGGCGCTGCCGGACGCGACACCGGAGCAAGCCACACCGCAACACCCAGCAGCACGGCCACGCCCGCTGCCGGATAGCCCCAGTTCACGACGCCCTTGTGCTTCAGGATGAAGAACTGACGGATCAGCACGCCCGCCAGCATGATCAGCACCAGCACAGCCCAGTTGTACTTGGCGGCGTACGTCATGCTGTAGTGGTTCGACAGCATCGCAAACAGCACCGGCAGGGTGAAGTACGTGTTGTGCACGCTGCGTTGCTTGCCGCGCTTGCCGTGGATCGGGTCCGGCTTCTCGCCTGCCTTGAGCGAGGCCACCACCTTGCGCTGGCCCGGGATGATCCAGAAGAACACGTTGGCGCTCATGATGGTCGCGATCATCGCGCCGATCAGCAGGAATGCTGCACGGCCCGAGAACAGGTGACACGCCGCAAACGCCGCAATCACCACGTAGATCGCCACGAGAATACCCACCACGCGGTCGTTCTTGCCGAACACGCGGCAGATGGTGTCGTACACCAGCCAGCCGACCACCAGGAAGCCCAGCGCCAGCAGCACAGCCGTCGTCGCCGTCATGTCGAACACGCTGCGATCGATCATGTAGACGTTGGCGTTGAACAGGTACACCACCGTCAGCAGGGCAAAGCCCGACATCCAGGTCGAGTACGACTCCCAGTAGAACCAGTGCAGATGGTCGGGCAGTTGCTTCGGTGCCAGCAGGTACTTCTGCGGGTTGTAGAACCCGCCGCCGTGCACGGCCCAAAGCTCGCCATCGACGCCCTTGTCCTTCAGGTCCGGTGCGCTCGGCTTGGTCAGGCTGTTATCGAGCCAGACGAAGTAGAACGACGAACCGATCCACGCGATCGCGACGATCACGTGCAGCCAACGCAAGAGCAAGTTGGCCCAGTCGAGGATATAGCCTTCCATGATGACTCCCTGCCCTGTTAGCTGCCGCGATAGGTCGAATACGACCACGGCGACACCAGCAGCGGCACGTGGTAGTGCGCGCTGGTATCGGCCACGCCAAAGCGCAGCGTCACCACGTCCAGGAACGCGGGCTCGGGGAGTTTGACGCCGGCGGCGCGGTAATACTCGCCCACGCCGAAGTCCAGTTCATACACGCCAGCCTGCAGCGCGTCGCCTTCCAGCAGCGGCGCATCGCAACGACCATCGTGATTGGTTCGAACCGATTTGATCGGTTGCCGTTGATTGTCGACAATTTTGAACAGTGCGATCGCCAGGTTTTGGCCCGGCGTGCCTGCGGCGGTGTCGAGCACATGGGTGGTCAAGCGTCCCATTTGTCTTCCTCTGTAGTTCGAATTTTCAGAAGCGCCGCTGCCTCCACTTGCACCTCGCGCCAAACCCTTGTGTGACAAGGGCTGGCGTCGGGGCCCGCTCGGTACGTGCTATGCACGCATCCCGGCGCGCGTCCAGCCGGTTTACGCCTGCCCTCCATATGGGGAGGGGCATGCCAAACCGGCAAAGCCGTCGCTCGTTCTGGGTCCGACGCCGTGTCTCTGCCGTGTCCCTAGACCAGGCTCGAAACAGGGATTTCCCTAGTTTGTCGGATTCCCGAACGCATTTTGTTGACAATATTGAAGGCGGCTATGAATAATTGTCAACAGGTTTTCGCAGTGGCCTATGCCTCGGCGCACTAATGAAAGGCAGGTCTGCCATGTCCAAGAATCTCAAGCTGGTCTCCACGGAAGTGGCGTCGAAATCGGGCGTCAAGGCATCGGGAGCAACACGCATGTCGGTCGAAGAACGGATGTATCACGAGATCTACGACGCGATCATGGAACACCGCCTGCCCCCGCGCACGAAGCTGACGGAGCATGCGCTTTGCGAAATCTATGCCACCGCCCGTCATACGGTGCGCAAGGTCTTCTCCCAACTGGCCGCCGACGGTCTGGTTGACCTGGAGCCTAACCGCGGCGCGTTCATCGCAGCGCCCTCCATCGACGAAGCCCATGCCATGTTCGAGCTGCGCCAGATCCTGGAGCGCGCGGTGCTCGACAAGGTTGGCCATAGCAGCAACCCCAAGGCGGCCGTTGCGCCCCTGATGGAACTCGTCAAGCAGGAGCGCCAGGCGTTTGTCACGCAGGATCGCCCGCGCTGGATTCGCCTGTCTGCGGAGTTTCACGTGGCACTGGCCGAGCAATCGGGCAATCCGCTGGTGGTCGAAATGATGCGCCGGCTGGTGTCGCGCACCACGCTGATGATCGCCAGCGTCGAGGCCCCGGGCAACAACGCATGCTCGTTCGACGAACACCTCGACATCCTCAATGCCCTGGAGCGCGGCGACGCCAGCGCTGCACAGGCCCACATGGCCCAGCACTTGCAATGTTGCGCCGATCGCGTACGCCCCGAAGCGCCCGCTGATTTCGATCTGCGTTCGGTATTGGGCCCGCGCGGCGGGAAGGACAAAGTCTAGGACCGGTTTAGCTGTATGGGCGAGCCGGCACGACAGAGGCCGGCCGCCCAAGAACCTGTTCACGATCCGCAGCAATCAGCCCAAGGTTGGCCCGGGAAACACAGCCCTACACGAGTACGGCGAGTGTCACAGGGCAAGCCCGCAGCGCGCAGCAGGAACGTGGGCAGGCTCAAAGCTGGACGCCGTCCGGCTTACCACCCAAAGGAGACCTTTATGGCAAGCAGCACCATCGCCGCCCCCACGGCGGACCTGACCAATGAGCGTGTGGCGTACGGACGCCTGCTCGCATTGGGCCTGCAACATGTATTGGTGATGTATGCAGGCACCGTGGCAGTGCCTCTGATTGTGGGCGGTGCACTGCATCTGCCCAAGGAACAGCTCGCTTTCCTGATCAACGCAGATCTTTTTGCCGCCGGCCTTGCCACGCTCATCCAGGCCTTCGGTGTGTGGAAGTTCGGCATCCGCATGCCGGTCATGATGGGCGTGACGTTCGCGTCGGTGGGCCCGATGATTGCCATCGGCACCGACCCGAGCATCGGCCTGCTCGGCATCTACGGCGCCGTAATCGCGGCGGGGTTGTTCGGCGTCATCGTCGCGCCGCTCATGGGGCGCGTGCTTGGGCTCTTTCCGCCGGTCGTGACGGGCACCGTCATCACGCTGATCGGCATGTCGCTGATGGGCGTGGGGATCAACTGGGCAGCGGGCGGCCAACCCACCATGAAGACGATGGTCGACGGCGTGCTCAAGACCGTGCCCAACCCGGCCTACGGCGATCTGAGCGGCCTGGGCATTGCGCTGGCAGTGCTCGTCATCATCCTGTTGCTGACGAAGTACGGCCGCGGCCTGATCGGCAACATTGCCGTGCTGCTGGGCATCGTGATCGGCACGTTCATCGCCATGGCGTTCGGCAAGGTCAGCTTTGCCGGCATCACCGAGGCCGACTGGGTGGCCGTGATCACGCCGCTGCACTTCGGCATGCCGACCTTCCACTTCGGCGCCATCGCTTCGATGTGCATCGTGATGATGATCACGCTGGTGGAATCGACCGGCATGTTCCTGGCGCTGGCAGAAATCACCGGCAAGAAGCTCTCCACCGATGACCTCACGCGCGGCCTGCGCGCTGATGGCCTAGGCACCGTGATCGGCGGCCTGTTCAACACGTTCCCGTACACCTCGTTCTCGCAGAACGTGGGGCTGGTGACGGTCACGGGTGTGCGTTCGCGCTTCGTGGCAGCCATGGGCGGCCTGATCCTGATCGCGCTGGGCCTGTTCCCGAAGATGGCGCACATCGTGGCGTCGGTTCCCTCTTTCGTGCTGGGCGGCGCGGGCATCGTGATGTTCGGCATGGTGGCCGCCACGGGTGTGCGCATTCTCGGCTCGATCGATTTCAACAAGTACCGCCACAACCTGTTCATCGTGGCGATCTCGATCGGCTTCGGCATGATCCCGACGCTGGCACCGACCTTCTTCCAGTACCTGCCGCACTGGCTGGAGCCGGTCACGCATAGCGGCATCGTGCTGGGCACGCTGGTCGCGGTCATCCTCAACCTTTACTACAACGGCATGCAGTCGGCCGAGCACGCAATGCGCGACGCTGCCGCCAACACCCACGGCACGGAGTAATTGCATGAACGCCACTGTCGCGCACAACGACCCGCTTTTGATCGCCCGTCATGCCGACGTGCTGGTCACCATGGATGCGCAACGCCGCGAGATCCCCGACGGCGCCCTGGTTGCGCGCGGTGGCGTGATCGAATGGGTCGGCGCCACGGCCGATCTGCCATCGCAATATCGCGAGGCCATCGACCGGCCCAACGTGCGGGTGATGGAGTTGCGCGACCACGTGGTCACCCCGGGCTTCGTCAACACGCACCATCACATGTATCAGAGCCTGACGCGCGCCCTGCCGGCCGCGCAGGACGCGGAACTGTTCGGCTGGCTGACGAACCTGTATCCGGTATGGGCAGGCCTCACGCCGGAGATGGTGCGTGTGTCCACACTCACCGCGATGGCGGAACTGCTGCTCTCCGGTTGCACGACCTCGAGCGACCACCTGTATCTGTATCCGAACGGCAGCCGGCTCGACGATTCCATCGAAGCAGCGCAGCAGATTGGCATGCGCTTTCACGCGGCGCGCGGCAGCATGAGCGTCGGCCGCAGCCAGGGCGGTTTGCCGCCGGACCGCGTGGTCGAAGGCGAAGAGGCGATCCTCAAGGAAACGCAGCGCCTGATCGAAACCTGGCACAACGCCGATCGCCATTCGATGCTGCGTGTTGTGGTGGCACCGTGCTCGCCTTTCTCCGTCTCGCGCGACCTGATGCGCGAATCGGCCAAGCTCGCGCGCAGCTACGGCGTATCGATGCACACGCACCTGGCCGAGAACGACAACGACATCGCATATTCGCGCGAGAAGTTCGGCATGACGCCGGCCGAGTACGCGGAAGACCTCGGTTGGGTCGGCCGCGACGTCTGGCATGCGCACTGCGTGAAGCTCGACGCCCACGGCATCGACGTATTCGCACGCACCGGCACCGGCGTCGCGCATTGCCCGTGCTCGAACATGCGGCTGGCGTCGGGCATTGCGCCCATCCGCACCATGCGCGATGCCGGCGTGCCGGTCGGCCTAGGCGTGGATGGCAGTGCATCGAACGATGGCGCGCACATGCTCGGCGAAACACGCCAGGCCATGCTGCTCGCACGCGTCGGCTTTGGCCCCGCGGCGATGAGCGCGCGCGAGGCGCTGGAGATCGCCACGCTCGGCGGGGCGCGTGTGCTCAACCGCGACGACATCGGCGCGCTCGCACCCGGTATGTCGGCCGACTTTGTCAGCTTCGATCGCCACCAAGTCAGCTTTGCCGGCGCCGACCACGACCCGGTCGCGGCGCTGGTGTTCTGTGCCCCGTCCAACGTGGCGCACAGCGTGATCAACGGGCGCGTGGTCGTCGAAGACGGCCGCCTGACCACGCTTGAACTCGACGCCCATCTCACAGTTCACCGGAGGCTCGCGCTGGAACTGGCGCAGGCTGCCCGGGCAGTCCCGGCCTGACGCGATGGCGCTTTGTCTTGTTCATGACGCCGCTGTGATGTCGTGAATTTGGAAAGCCGCATTCCACTGTCTGACCGGTGTTGTATGAAGTCTCCTCGACATGAAAAAACCATGACAAACAATAACTATCCGCGCGATCTCATCGGTTACGGCAAGAACCCGCCCAACGCCAATTGGCCGGGCGGTGCACGCGTAGCCCTGCAGTTCGTCCTCAACTACGAAGAGGGCGGTGAAAACTGCGTCTTGCACGGCGACGCCGGCTCCGAGCAGTTCCTCTCCGAAATCATTGGCGCTGCGGCCTACCCCGACCGCCACATGAGCATGGAGGGCATCTACGAATACGGCTCGCGGGCGGGCGTGTGGCGCATCCTGCGCGAGTTTGAAAAGCGCGGCCTGCCGCTGACGATCTTCGGTGTGTCGATGGCCCTGCAGCGCCATCCGGACGTGACGCAAGCCTTCGTTGACCTGGGCCACGAAATCGCCTGCCACGGCTGGCGCTGGATCCATTACCAGAACGTCGACGAAGCGACCGAGCGCGAGCACATGCGCATCGGCGTCGAGATCATCCGCGAGCTGACTGGCAACGCACCGCTGGGCTGGTACACCGGCCGCGACAGCCCCAACACGCGCCGCCTCGTGGTCGAGCACGGCGGCTTTACCTACGACGCCGACTACTACGGCGACGACCTGCCCTTCTGGACCGAGGTCGAAACCTCGTCGGGCGAGCGCAAACCGCACCTGGTGGTGCCGTACACGCTCGACACCAACGACATGCGCTTTGCCAGCCCACAAGGCTTCAACACGGCCGACCACTTCTACCAGTACCTGAAGGACGCATTCGACGTGCTGTACGAAGAAGGCGATCCCAGCGGGCTCGCGCAGCCGAAGATGCTCTCGATCGGCATGCACTGCCGCCTGCTGGGCCGGCCGGCGCGCTTCCGTGCGCTGCAGCGCTTCCTTGACTACGTGCAATCGCACGACAAGGTGTGGATCTGCCGCCGTATCGACATCGCGCGGCACTGGATCCAGAACCATCCGTATGCCAAGCAACCCGTTTTGAGCACCACAGCATGAGCCAGACCACCTATACCCTCTCGCAACTCAACGGCATGGACGCACCGCAGTTCGTGCAAGTCCTGGGTGGCATCTACGAGCACTCGCCGTGGGTTGCCGAACAGGCCGCCACGCAGCGTCCGTTCGCCTCGGCGGAGGCACTCGCAGCCGCCATGCGCAATGCAGTGGATACCGCAGGCATTGAGCCTCAGCTCAAGCTGGTGCGCGCCCACCCGGAGCTGGCCGGCAAGGCTGCCGTGCGCGGTGAACTGACTGCCGAGTCGACGCGCGAACAAAGCGGCGCGGGCTTGAACCTGTGCACGCCGGAAGAGTTTGCGCGCCTGCAGGCGCTCAACGCCCAGTACAACGAGAAGTTCGGCTTCCCATACATCCTGGCAGTGCGCGGCTATGACCGCCACGGAATCATCGAGAACTTCAGCAAGCGCGTGGAGAACGACCGCGATACCGAGCTGCGTACGTCGCTCGAACAGATTCATCGCATCGCAGGTTTTCGCCTGGCCGACTTGATTTCAGCGAACTGATTTTTCAGGTTCATCAGCAAAAACAACGCTGTGGGCGCGGTGTCATGGGGCATGGGACGCCGATCGGCATGGAGCCTGACCAGCCGACCTGCGACCGCATCAAAGAATGCGGCGCAACCCGCAGTGATCTTCAACAACAAAGGAGGTAGCAATGCAGTCGAAATTCAAGCGTGGCGTAGCCGCGCTGGCAGTGGCATCGGCACTGGGGGCAGCAAGTGCCGGTGCGCAAGCGCAATCGTCCGTCACGTTGTACGGCCAGGTGGATGCCTGGGCCGGCGCCACCAAGAGCCTGGGCGCATCGGATCGCGCGTGGGGCGTCAACTCGGGCGGTATGTCGACCTCGTACTGGGGCATGAAGGGCAGCGAAGACCTCGGCAACGGCCTGAAGGCGATCTTCACGCTGGAAGCGTTCTTCCGCCCCGACACCGGCAAGTACGGCCGCTTTGACGGCGACACGTTCTTCGCCCGCAACTCGTTCGTCGGCCTGCAATCGAGCACGTGGGGCTCGATCAAGCTGGGCCGCCTGACGCCGCCGTACTTTGTCTCGACGATCCTGTTCAACCCGTTCATCGATTCGTACACGTTCTCGCCGATGGTGTTCCACACGTACCTCGGCAACGGCCTGAGCGGCCCCGGCGGCATCTCGGGCCTCGTCGGCGATTCGGGCTGGAACAACTCGATCATGTACTCGACGCCGGACTTCAACGGTCTGACGGCCAACTTCATCTACGGCGCGGGCGAGCAAGCTGGCCACAATGGCCAGAACAAGTGGGGCGGCAACTTCCTGTACTTCCATGGCAACTTCGCGGCCACGGCAGCCTTCCAGCAAGTGCGCTTCGACTCCGCTCCGGGTGACCTGAACGCGCTGGTGGCAGGCTTCTCGCGCCAGACGGCCGCGCAACTGGGCGCCACGTACGACTTTGGCGTGGCCAAGGTGTACGGCCAATACCAGTACATCAAGAACGCCATCAACTCGGGCGACGCGAAGAGCAACGGCGGCCAACTGGGCGTGTCGGTGCCGGTGGGCCCGGGCAGCATCCTGGCGTCGTACGCGTACACGAAGACCTCGGGTGCGGCTGACGTGAAGCGCAACACGTGGGCAGTCGGCTACGACTACTCGCTGTCCAAGCGCACCGATGTGTACGCCGCGTACATGCGCGACAAGGTGACGAACCTCAGCTCCGCAGACACCTTCGGCGTGGGCATCCGCGCGAAGTTCTAAGCGGTCGGCAGCAAAGAAAAACGGCGCCTGGACTTTCCCCAGGCGCCGTTTTCTTTTGGACCGCCAACCTTCAGCGGCCCAACATTCGGATCAACCGATCAGCGCGTAGCCGACACGTCTGCCACCGCCAGTGCCGTCATGTTGACGATGCGGCGCGATGTGGCCGACGGGTTCAGGATGTGCACCGGCTTGGCCGCGCCCAGCAGGATCGGGCCCACCGTCACGCCCTGCCCGCCCGTGATCTTGAGCAGGTTGAAGGCAATGTTGGCGGCGTCGAGCGACGGCATCACCAGCAGGTTTGCGCTGCCCGAGAACGCGCTCTTGGGCAGGAAGTGGTGGCGGATGTCTTCCGACAACGCTGCGTCGCCCTGGATCTCACCTTCCACCTGCAGATCTGGCGCTTCGGCCTTCAACAGGTCATACGCGGCGCGCATGCGGCGGGCCGATGCGTTCTTCGACGAGCCGAACATCGAGTGCGACAGCATCGCCACTTTCGGTTCCTGGCCGAAACGGCGCACTTCTTCTGCTGCCAGCTTGGTGATGTCGGCCAGCTCTTCTGCGCTCGGCATTTCATTGACGAACGTGTCGGTGATGAACAGCGTGTGCTTCTCCAGCATCAGGCCGTTCATGGCGGCGAACACCTTGGCGTTCGGCGCCAGACCGATCACGTCGCGCACGTGTTCCAGGTGGGCATCAAAACGGCCAACCGTGCCGCACAGCAGCGCATCGGCATCACCCAGACGCACCAGCAGTGCGCCGATCAGCGTGTTCGAACGGCGCAGTGCCGACTTCGCCATATCCGGCGTCACGCCGTTGCGGCCCATCAGCTCGTGGTAAGCGGTGTGGTACTGGTGATAGCGGCGGTCGTCTTCCGGATCCACCAGCTCGAAATGCACGCCCGGCTTCAGGCGCAGGCCCGCCTTCTGGATACGCATTTCAATCACGTGCGGGCGGCCGATCAGGATCGGCTTGGCCAAGCCTTCGTCGACCACCGTCTGCACCGCACGCAGCACACGCTCTTCTTCACCTTCGGCGTACACGACGCGCTTCGGGTTGGCCTTGGCGGCCGAGAACACCGGGCGCATGGTCAGGCCCGTGTGGTACACGAAGTCGCTCAGCTGGGCGCGATAGGCATCCAGATCCTTGATCGGGCGCGTAGCCACGCCGGACTCTTCCGCGGCCTTGGCGACAGCCGGCGCGATCTTCTCGATCAGGCGCGAATCAAAC
>Ga0207695_10009764_pt1 | contig 11807 bp, 12 predicted proteins | sample KBSC54metaG_FD_184354 | JGI IMG/M metagenome (GOLD analysis project Ga0207695, IMG submission 184354) | Corn rhizosphere microbial communities from Kellogg Biological Station, Michigan, USA - KBS C5-4 metaG (SPAdes) (version 2) | ecosystem: Host-associated > Plants > Roots > Rhizosphere > Soil... | reverse complement strand
CGCTACCAATTTCGCCGGGATTCGCGAGTTCAGCAGTGTCGGGTAGCCAATCGCACGATCACGACTCAAAAACGATACTTTTCGGTCAGGCACTAGATAGTCGCGGAGATCTGTGGCTCGACTACCTGTGGCGACCGCCAACCGAGACTCTTGGAGTGACCGGACGCATGAGCACTGGAGAAATTAGATTGGAGTTGGTGCTGGAACGACCGGCCAGCATAGGGGCGGGGCAGTGGATCGACCATTTCCTCCTGGATATCTTCAACAAGAGACGGATCCCGCATTTGCAAGCCTTCTCTGTGTGCGCGGACGAGACCCGTATGCGGATATGCATTCCCAAAAATCGACCAGGCGACGATCGATTGCTCACGCCGAGCTTTGCCGCCATTGCGGCGGTGGTTGATGACCTTCCTGCATTGGCACGATCGGAGGGTCACCCAACGCAAGCACCATCGCCCGTATGGCGTTGATGATGCGACCACTTGTACTGATCGATGTCGGAGGACACCGTCTTGCCTCTAGGCGTGCGCCGTGCCAACGAGCGCGGCGAATAAGTACTCCTGCAGCGAAGTACACCTGCGGCGTAGCGCATCAGACAGTTCGCCCAGTGCAGTCTGACCTGCTGAGTCGCTTGGCTGATTGCTCGATCGCTTCTTCTGGCCAACAGGAAAATCCTCTCATGATACAGGTCTCCAATGCACGGCGACTGACCGCCGCGTGCGTGATCGCAGCGTCGCTTAGCGCCTGTGTCGTGGCGCCGGCACGGCCCTATTACGCCACAGCTACGGTCGTCACGGTCGTCACGGTCGAGCCTCCGGCCCCTCGCGTCGAATATGTCGGTACGCCCCCCGTACAGGGCTACGTCTGGCTCGGCGGGTATTGGGGCTGGGAGGGTGGGCGCCACGTCTGGGTCAACTGCTGCTGGGACGCGCCTCATGTTGGCTACCATTGGGCGCCCCACGTCTGGGTGCGTGAAGGCGGCGGGTGGCGTCTCCGCGAAGTCCACTGGGATCGGGGCTGATCGAGCATGCGGGTCAACGCACCGAAGCGACATCGGCGCGGCCGTGATCAACCGCATGCCCGCGGCCGGACGGCCCAACTCCGCCCTCTGGCTTCAGCTGCAGCATCACCACAGCTGCTCGCCGTGGCCCGAGTTCGGCGTCGACTGCCTTCGCACTACCCTGCGCGCAGGCCAGAATCACCCTCTTGTATTGCCGACTCCTCTTGCCGACTCGCCCGAGGGGTCGGCCGCAGCTCCGCGAGACTGGAGAGCGTGCAGCGCGGGCCGCCGCCTGACGGCCGCCCGCCGTACAGGCAGGCCGACAGCCGCGTACCCTCTACTATTGGACTCCTCCTATGGATGACGCGACGAAAGGCTGCCCCGCGTGCGGCGAGAGCATCAAGGCTGTCGCCATCAAGTGCCGCTTTTGCAATACGTATCTCGAGTCGTTTGCTGCGGCGCGAGAGGCTGAGATGGAGAGGACACTATTCCATGGCCAACCGGCAACCATCTATACCGTCTGGCAATGGGTGGCCGTGGTTTTCACTCTCGGCATTGCCTACGTGCTCTATTGGATGCGAAGCGCCTCGACGACCTACGAGATCACGACGCAACGCATCAGGATTGAGCGCGGCTTGCTTTCCACGGCCAAGGACACAGTTGAGTTGTTCTGCATCGACCACTTCGATCTACTGAAGCCGTTCGGGATGCGGCTTGTCGGTCAGTGCGCGGTCCACCTACGATCCTCCGACCGTGAGTTCTCATCCGTAGTGCTGTACGGCATTCCCGGTCTGGAGGAGCTGAGCGACAGATTGCGCGAGTGCTCCCTTCGGGAGCGTACGCGTCGGAAGGTTACCACCTTCGTCTCCGCTTGACGCGACGCGGCGCACGACCCGGACGGCCAGACGCTGACGGGTCTAAAGCGTCTGGTGGAACTGGTGGATGACGGGCAACACCGTCGACTGTCGGCGTTGCTCGCCGGGCAACCGAAGCTGCGCAACGATCTGCGCCATCCGAATATGGAAGAGGTCGGCCACCGCACGGATGCGTCCTCGCTGGACGGCCGTCGCCGGCAGCCAGCGTGAGAGCGTGAGCACCTCCATTGGCTGGTTATCGGCTGGTGGGTGCCCGCTCGAAAGGCCAGGCAAAGCCCGAAGCGATCCTGCCCGAAGAAGCCATCGACCAGCTGGCGACGAGGCTGCGCACGCCGCGGCAGATCCAGCAGCACCTGACGCTGGTGCTGGAGGCCGGCTACCAGGCATACCAGACGGGCGAGAAGCCAGTGTCGGCCGAGGTGGTCCAGTCGGTGCTGTCGCGACAGATTGACGACCTGAAGCCGACGCTGACACGCCACGGCAACCGCCTCAAGGAACTGGTCGCGCAGTTCAATGCCAGGCCGGCCAAGATCCGGGCGCTGTTCGCCGGCACGCTCGACGAGTGCGGCCAGCGCAGTTGCGGGACAAGATGCTGGCTGCGGGGTCGCCGATCTGAACAACTGGTTGCGGGTTTTTGTGCCGAACGATTCGTCTGCGAGCTGCGCCGATGCTGGGTTGTTGCGCACCGGGCCGAATGGCCGAGAATCCGATCGTTTGATTATGAATGGCCGACATGGCGCAAGCCCAGCAATGGCAACGGATTCCGACGGATTTGAACGTTCAGCAGTTCGAGAAATTTGTCTTTCCTCACCTGACAGTTGGGCGCTGGGGACCATCCTTCAAACTGTCCCCGTACGTGATCTTCAACTACATTCTGCAGCCGCTCCACACCGGATAGTGGAAGGAGCTGCCGATCCGCAATGGCAAAGATTGACGCCCGGAGATCCACTACTCGCGCGTCTACCGGGCGTTTCGCCGATGGGTGGCCGACGGCTGTTTAGACGCCATCTTCACGGGCTCGATGTTGTCGCTCGAGAGTCGCGATCTGCTCGAGACCAGCGTCGTTCACGGTGACGGCACGACGACCGTTGCCAAGAAGGACGGCGACAACATCGGCTTCAGTGGCCACAAGCACATCAAGGGCGACGAAGTCGTCCCGTGCTGTGACCGCAACACCGCAACGCCAATGTGATCTCTCCGTTCGTTGCCGCCCCGGCAATCGAAACGAGTCCCCGCTGTTGCGAGAGGCACTCCCGAAATTGACGCGTATCGCTCAGGCCGTTGGCATCGATCTACGAGGCACCATCGTCAGCCTCGACGGCGTCTACGATTGCCGCCGCAACCGCAAGGCGATCTTCAATCGCGGCGTGTCCCCAATCTCAGTGAGAACCGCCGCGGCAGCAAGGCCGCCAAGCGGGGCAGAAAGCGACTGTTCGATGCAGCCATTTTCAAGGAGCGCCACCATCGAACGTGTGTTGGCCTGGGAGGACAAGTTCCGCCGAGTGCTGAATCGATTCGAGGTTATCAGTGAAGTTGCACTACGCCTTGAAGACCCTGGCCTACAGGATGTCGTGCTGATCTGGGGCAGGCAAGATCTTTCGCAGCGCTGAGTTCAGATCGCCCTCGGAGATCACGTCATTCTTAATAAACGACATTCCCTTCGCCTCTGCGGCAGTGCAGTCATCGCTGAGACATCTTTGTAGAACGCCGTCCACAGGTCCGCTGTGGACAGTTTCTCGCTTGCGTGCATCGGTGGACAACTTTGCGGCCCGAGTCAGCAGGGCCCGACCGCGCGAGGCCTCCGGGAGGGGTGCTGGAGACGGTGCCACAAGAAGGGCATCAGCGTGCGTGCGATCGACGCGTGGCGAGGCGATACGAGGGCCTTCACGAGGGACTGGCGATGAGGCCAAGCGGTGTTCAGCAAATTTCGCAGTTCACCTCGGGGCCCGCGCGTCGACGTGGTCCCTCGTGAGAGTTCTTATGCGTGACACGCGCGCCTCGCGGAGAGGGCGTGGCGGGGCGCGGGTCGTGACCGCAAGCGACGGGTGCGTCGAACGAGCGATCGTGAGAGTTCTTATGCGTGCCCGGGGCCCCTACCTGGCTCTACCCTATCTCCTGTTGGCGGCGGTGTAGATCCGCCTCTATTCGGCGGCGAGGACGCGGGTCTGATTTCAGCAGCGTGAACACCAAGCTACGAGGGCCCCCGCAAGGGGCCCTCGATGCGTGGGGAGCGAGCGCCGTTCAGAAGGGATCGTTCGGATCGAACTCGGGCAAGGGGAACTGCGGCGCGATCTGGTCGCACCAGGCCTGCTGAGCGGCGGACCCGTACATCGACCACAGCTGCTCGCGCAGCGAATGCAGGCACTCGAAGACCGCCAACGCCTGCTCGGGCGTCCAGTGCGTCGGCAGCGGCGCCGGTTCGTCGCGGCCGGCGGTCACGGCTTGCTCCTGCCGGACTTGGTCGAGCGCTGCTTGGCGCGCGCGGCCAGCCGTTCCTGCGCTTCCTTGGCGCGGTAGGACTCGCCCTCGATGCGCACGACCTCGGCGCGGTGCATGAGGCGGTCGACCAGCGAGACGACGCAGGCGGCGTTGGGGAACACCTCGCCCCAGTCGGCGAACGACTTGTTCGTTGTCACCACCGTGCTCTTGTGCTGGTAGCGGCGGCTGACGAGTTCGAAGAGCAGATCTGCGTGCCGGTTCGAGTACGAGAGGTACCCCACCTCGTCGATCAGCAAGATGTCCGGTGCTGCGTAGTGACGGAGCCGCCGGCGCAGCGTCGAGTCGCTGTCCAGGGCGGCGAGGTCGCCCAGCAACTGCCCGGCGCTGACGAACAACGCCGTGTGGCCGGCCAGCACAGCCTGGTAGCCGAGGTTGGACGCGAACATGGTCTTGCCCAGGCCGTTGCCGCCCACCAGCACGACGTTGGTCGCGTCGGCCATGAACTGCAGCGTCATGAGTTCCTCGATCGCGCTGCGATCGATCTGTGAGGGCCAGCTCCAGTCGAAGTCGGCGACCGGCTTGAACTGCCCGATGTGCGCCTCACGCAGCCGCCGCTCGAGGCTGCGCCGGCCGCGCTCCTGGGCCTCCCAGCGCAGCCACTGCGTGACGCGCTGTGCAGCATCGGCGTCGGCCATCACCTCGGACCAGTGGGCCAGCAGCCCATGCAGGCGCAGACCCGCGGCCTGTGCGCGCAGTTCGGCGGGGTTCATCGGCGTCTCACTCATCGGCGTTCTCCTCGCTGGGTTGGGCGGCCTGCACGATCCGGTCGTACGAGGCCAGTTCATGGGAGCGCACCGGCGCGTCGCGACGCGCGACTTCTTCGCTCAAGCACAACGTGGTAGGTGGCGGCAGGCCTTGTTCCTCGCGCGCACGTTCGAGCGCCAGGCGCACGGCGTTCGGATGCGGAACGTCGCGTTGCAGCGCTTCGCCGATGGCCGCTTGCAGGGCCGCGGCGCCATAGCGATCGAGCAGACGCAGCAACGCCGCCGTGATGGTGCCCAGGTTGTGGCCCCGCGTGGCGGCCGCCTTGAGCAGCTCCAACGCCGCCGGCGCGGCGTGGCCCAGGCGATCGGTGCCGCGATGGGTGCGGGCCGCGCGCTTGTGCTCCACGAGAGCCTGTATGTGCGCCGGCTCCTCGATCTGCTGGCCGCTGTCGTAGCTGCGGACATGCGAGGCCACCTCCTGGATGCCATCGAACACGCGCACGCGCCGATCATCGGCCAGCACCGACAGCGTGCGCCGCACATGCGTGTGCGGCACCGAGTAGTCGTTCAGATCGAAGCGTACGTAGGGCGTCTTGCCCACCTCCACGGCCAGGCGTTCGCCCAGCGCGAACTCGCGCACCGGCAGGGCGAGCAGACTGGCGCGTTCGGCTTCAAATGCCTCGCGCACGCTGAGCCGGCTGTCCTCGGGCCAGCGCCGATCCGACGCCTGGCCCTCGCACCAGACGCGCGCCTGCGCGTTCAGGTCATCGAGGTCGGCGAACGCGCGTGCGGCGAAGAAGGCGTCGCGGATGTACCGAATACTGCGCTCCACGCGCCCCTTCTCGTTGCCGCGCGCGATGGCCACTGGGCGCGGCTCGTAGCAATGATGGGCGGCGAAGGCGAGCAGCTCAGGATTGAAGCGCACGGCATCGCCCACGCGCTCGAGCACGGCGCTCTTGAGGTTGTCGTACAGCACGACCCTCGCGACGCCGCCATACGCTATGAAGGCCTCAGCATGGCCGCGCAGGAAGCTGTCCATGCGTGCATCAAGGGAGAACCTCAGGAAGATGCGCCGCGAGTAGCTCAGCACCATCACGAAGGCCATCAGCGGCCGGCGTGCACGGCCGATCTGCAGATGGCCGAAGTGGCCCCAGTCCACCTGTGCCTGCTCGCCCGCGAGGGTGCGCAGCCGCAGGAAGGCCTCGGCGGCGCGACGCGGGCGCATGCCGGCGATGACGTGTCGGAAGTGCTCGGCGCTGCCGCGGTAGCCGCGCTCGTAGACCATCGCGAACAGCCGCGCGGCGGTCAGCGTCGGGAACTTCGCCAAGGTCTCGAGGATGAAGGTGCGATAGGGATCGACGCGGCTGGGCCGCAGCGGCGACGCCGGTGCCGGATCGCCGGCCTGGGCGAGCACGCGGCGCACGGTGTCGCGGTGCACATGCAGTTGGCGGGCGATGGTGCCCACGCGCCAGCGCTCGGCCTTGTGCAGGCGCAGGATCTTGGCGCTCAGATCGGCGGGAATGACCATGCAGCTCCTTGAAGGGTCCGGAGTTCAGGGGACGGGTTCGACCACGCGAGCCGGCCAGCGCCGCATGCCGTGCCGCAGGAAGCTCTGGCGAACCCAGGGCGGCAGCGGCGCGGCACAGCGCCGGCACCGCACGGCGTCCGGCGACGCGAGGGCGCCGGTCACCGCGGCGGCGAGTTCGGCGGCGGGAGTCAGTGAAGCATCCGGCGCTGGCGTCGAGCTACCCTGATGCGTCACGAAGTTGATGACGCCGCCGTCGAGGGCGGCGACGTCATCGGCGGCGGCGTCATGCCCGGCGTGCCCCTGATGGGCACGTTCGTGGTGCCGCTGTCGCCAGCGGCGAGAACGCGCCGCGTGGGCCAGGCGGCCGGCGCGACTGCGCTGGTAACGGCGTGCGGCCGCACGCCGGGACTCCAGGCGCGTCGCGCGCGAACACGCTCGGCCGCAGTAGCGCTGGCCGCGGTCGCAGCGACTGCACAGCAGCACCTGCGCGCGGCAACGCGCGCACACGAACAGGCGGGCGGGATGGTCGACCAGCTGCCGGCTCCTCGGGAGGACTCCCGAGGCACGCCAGCGCGCTGCGGCGCCGTGCTACGCCGACGACACCTGCCGGCATACACTGCGATCGCATCCCGCTTCCACGGCGCGGTGTAGGGCACGGCGTTCGGTTCCAAGCTGCCACGCGAGAAGGCCGACGTCGTGCCCGCCTACCACTCGGGCACGGCGCACGTTGTACCGCACTCCCCGAGTAGCGCTGCCCATCAAAGTACGCGGCCCGCCAGGCCGGCCGCCCTGCAGGGCGGCCGGCCTGGCGGCTTCTCTCACGCGCAACGATCAAGCGATAACGCCGCCCTCGGCGCCGCTCACCAGAACCGCACCTCACCCGCTTGGGCAAGAACCGCCATCTCGCCGCCGAATAAGCGCGCTTCCTGATCGCCGTTCACAAGGCGGGTGGTGTAGCTCTCGAGTGATTCAACAGCGCCGGAACCGACGCCGATAGGCTTGAGAGCGAGGAGCACGCTGCGCTCCAATGCCGACGGCGTAGACGGCGCTCACTGTTGGGGGTGCGGCCGATGATGGGATTCAAGTCGTTCTGGTCTGCCGCTCGTCTGATCGCCGGCATCGAGCTCATGCACATGATCAAGAAGGGGCAGCTGCGCTACTCCACGGGCCTGGTCGTGTCCGATGCCGACCGCTTCTACTGCCTCGCCACCTGCTGACCGACCGCCACACCGGCTTTCGCTCGCCCCGGATGGCCTATTGCGACAGAACCGCCTGCAGTCCGATGCGCGCATCGCCGCGACGATCAATCGCTTGGGTCACCGCACGGCACACGAGCAGGCGTGGACCGCTGCCAGGGTGTGTTCAATCCGCAATGGGCGTGGCATTCTCGCCTACCGTGAGGGCGAGCGCCAGGAGCGCGGCGAGTTGACCGTCGACGAAGCCGCCGCCGTTCTCAAAGTCACGCACACCACCGTACTGCGCCTGATTGCGCCGTGCGCAACGGGGCCTCGTTGCCAAGCAAGCTTGCCGCAATGCGCCGTGGACCATTCGCGGGGCAAATCTCGATGAATTCCTTGCTGCCCGGGCCGAAAAGGGCCCGTCAGCTCGGATTTCGGGTCAGACCCTTGATATTCAATGACATACGAAGGAGTGCAGTATGAAAGGCAATCGAACAATCTCGTGGAGCAAGACCACCGCGCCATCAAACGTCGAGTCAGGCCCGTGCTGGGATTCAAGACCTTCGAGTCGGCGCGCAAACTCATCTGCCGCCTCGGTCGGCTTACTGCGACAGAGCCGTCGGTTTGCTGTCGGGCGACGAGTCGGTGGGTCAACTCCGGTGAGCAGGGGTGGGTCAATTCGGATGAGAGCCAAGGGTCAGTGGCTCAGTGGCTCGGGCGGGGAAGCCTCGGGTACACAGTGCTGCTGCTGCTGCTGCGGCGTGCGCGCTCGATCGCTGCGGCTGCAGTCGTCTCCGCGATCTCGAGCATCGACGCGAGTGTGCGGCCAGATGGGTTAGTGGTTGCCAAACTTGGTTCGAGTTCAATGGACTGGCCCAGCAGAGGCAAGGCCAATTCCGCCTGCCCGCGTGCGTCCATGAAATGGAGCTTGTTTGCCATGCCCTCATCGGCCCAGTCTCTTGCAATTTCGAGAAATACATTTTGCACTTGCTCGATCGGCAAGGTCTCGGTATACGCAAGACCCGCTCTCTGGCACGCATAGCTCTGGCCGGCGAACAGCTCAACCTCGCCATAGAGATTGACCGTACCGAACGTATCGTCGGTGTCGTCAAAGAACACCCAGCCGTAAGAAAACTGCCGCTCGAGCGTTCGGGTCAGTACGTCGAGGAAACGGCCAATCTCGATAGGCTGCACGGCTTGCGGCCATACGATCCACGCAAAGTACGCGTCGCGTGCGAAGTGAAAAGCGCCCAACTGAAAGCTGCGAAATTTGACTTGAGATGCAGACTTGGAAGAGACGGTGTTGGACTGTGTTCGCATGAGTGGCTCCTTGGAGTGATCAGGCGCTGCGATATACCAAAGTTGTCGAGAGCCTGGGTGCGATGGAGTAGGCAGCAATCGGCATGGCAGGCTGCTGCGCCATCCTGGGAAACTCAGCCGACGACAGCCGGCTTTCGTCGGTCAGCACCATCACGAGTTCATTCTCCGGTCTACGGAACTTGTCGATGTTCCGCTTCGATTCGATCAAAGCGCGGCTTCGAAGCAGCGGCGCAAGATAGATCTGGTGCCAGCTCGTCGTCGTGGCTGATCCCCAGGGCATCCGTGATGGCGCTGTCGCGTCGGACTTTTTGTTGGATGATGTGGTACCGGCAACTTCGGGGGAGACATTGAGCAGCGACGCATTCCTCGAAAAATAGCCGCTATCGACGCTGGGCCGTCTCAGCTTTGCAGTACGGGGTCGCACCTTGTCTGCCGCCTTTGCTGAATCCGTGACCTCCCGAGGAAAGGGCTTCACCCAGCGGGTGAGTGCGAGACTGTCATCGCACAGTCGCGTTGACCCGATCACGCGTTGTGAGAGACAATAAAACCTCGCCGTCTTCTGAGTCAGTCTGTTCGATTTCATGCCGCCGTTGATCGAGACGCTGCAGGGCCAGTTGGTGTGCTGCTGCAGCGGGCCCAGCGGGCCCAGCGGGCCGATGTAGCAACTGTCGGCTGCGACCGGGCCGTTCGTCCTCAAACATTCCCAATTTCTGACCAAACGTTCTTAAGCCGAAGTTCCCAGACCAAAGTGCCGGCCGTTGGATCGAATCCCCCTATGAATCAACGACATAGGCTTCGTTCATAAATAACTTGGCGGCCTCAAATTTGAACTGCAACACCTCATCCTCATACGAGGTGCCGAGATGGAACGGAGCGGAAAGTACGAGCAGTTGAAGTTCGAGGAGCGGGTGACGATCGCGAGCCTGAGGCTGCAGCGGGTTGGGGTGCGGAGCATCGCGCGAACGATCGGCCGGGCGGCTTCGACGGTGAGTCGGGAACTGCGGCGCAACGCCCAGGCGCAGGCGGGCTACAGCAGCGTCACGGCGCAGGCCGCGCATGCGGCCAGACGCCGTGCAGCGCGACCGAAGCGCAAGCTCGATGTGCCCGAGCGACGCGAATGCGAAGCAATTGACGCTAGCGCGAACGGGCGAGATTGCGAGGTGAGAAGGCGTTGAGGACCAAGCTAGCGTGTGCGCCTTTTGCCCGCGCCGATGCACCATCAGGAGCACCACCCAGCAACCAAGTTGCGAAAGACTCTCAGCCCCTCAGCGGGGTTCTGTCGCAATGGGTCTTCCAAGCCTTTCGATCGCAGATCGGTCGTTCGCAGCCGCGCGCGAAACTTCGTGTTCGTGGAGGCTCCTCAGGAACGCCGCGGTTGTAGGCTCGCATTGATAACCTCCACGACAATGAGGCGGCGCTATTGCGCGGGCACTGTAGATGAAAGTCACTTCTCTGGGGCGGCTCTTCGGGTTCAATCCCGATGCTCAACCATCGAAACCGGAACCGTCTGGCAAGGCGGGGCAAAAGCCAGTGGCCGCTGGGCTGATGTCGAATGCTCGCATATCGGCAAGCAAGCTGGGGCCCCGGAATGCAAATCTGAGCAGCCCAATGAGTAGCCCAAGACGACTCAGCGTCGACAGCGGCTATTTTTCGAGGAATGCGTCGCTGCTCAATGTCTCCCGCGAATCTGCCGATACAACGTCATCCAACGAAATGTCTGTCGCGACAGCGCGGACCCCGCCATCACGGATGCCCTGGGGAACGGCGATGACGAGCTGGCACCAGAACTTCCTTGCGCCGCTGCTTCGAAGCCGTGCTTCGATTGAATCAAAGCGGACAACGTCTGAAATCGAAAAGTCCCGTAAACCGGAGGACGAACTCGTGATGGTGCTGACTGACGAAAGCCAGCTGCCGTCGACTGAGTTTCCCGGGATGGCGCAGCAGTTCTGCAAGGACCTGCATCGCGCCGAGTACCAGATCGACGGGCGTCCCATCGATAGCCATAACCTGCCGAAACATTTGGACGATCGTCTGGAAGCCGCGCAGACGAGGCTGAAGAGTCTGTGCGATGGCGACGACAAGCTCGCGTTCCTCGCCACCGCGGTGGCCAATCAGAGCCTTCTGTCGCTCGTGCTGGACGGCATCCAGTCCGGCAGGCTGCTGGTTGAACAAGTTTCGGGCAGGAACATCACGACGTTGGACGGATGCCATCTGATCGCCGAGATTGGTGGCAAGTCGCCGCAATTCAACATCTCCCGGGCCGACGACGGCGGCGTGGTGGTGGAGGGCAGCTTGAACTTCAAACGCATCACGAACCTGATGGTCGGTGAGGATGACGATATGGAAATGTTCGAAGTTGACCCACGGAAGAGCGGTGGCACGGCGTCCATCGTCGTCCACATCGGTCCGGGGCCGGACTATGCCGCTACGGTAAAAGGCATGACATCGAACCTGCTCGTGACGGTGCCGACGCCGCCGACGCGCTGAGAAAGAAGGCTCTTCGCGCAGTCGTGTGGGTAAAACGGTACTGTCAACTTGTTGGACTCGGGGCGAGTCACTTCGTGGCACGGATCGGTGTGCAGTCTCACGCAGCCAGAAAGGCCATCATGGGCGCGCAGCTCACCCTTTCCCAGGCCGCAAAGGCCTGGGCGCGCGCCTCGTGTTTGACGTGCGCCTTCGGGGTGTGGCGGCATCGCATGAACA
>Ga0207695_10009762_pt1 | contig 11808 bp, 8 predicted proteins | sample KBSC54metaG_FD_184354 | JGI IMG/M metagenome (GOLD analysis project Ga0207695, IMG submission 184354) | Corn rhizosphere microbial communities from Kellogg Biological Station, Michigan, USA - KBS C5-4 metaG (SPAdes) (version 2) | ecosystem: Host-associated > Plants > Roots > Rhizosphere > Soil... | reverse complement strand
TTGACAAAGGTTGCGGTAAAGATGATTGTCATTGGTGCAACTTTGCACGCAGATATGAGCTCATTCGTCCGGCGGAAAATGAATTTGTAGAAATAGATGATGTATAACCAGGGACTGAAATTAATCCTCTAGATTGCTTGATTTTAAAACTGCGGCAGTTTCTTTATCCATTAGCAGCGATTGCATAATGTGATAATTATTGATAGCCTGGTTTAGCTGATAATGGATATCCTTTATTTCCTGGGGTACAAAAGTATTGTGCTCCATTTGAAAATGACCATCCTTCAGATGCATGCGGAAGGGTGTAATAGCGGGGTTGTTAATGACTGAAACTAAGTAGGCCATTTCAGCATCGGAAGCATCGTGTGCAGTGAAAAGAAAAGTGAAAGGCGTATTATTAACAAAAAGTTGTTGTGTGAACTGATCTCTCATATTTTCAAAAACAGTTTTTTTATACTTAAATAAGTATTTTATTTCTCCTTTATAGTAAAGCTGAACTATGGAGATAAAGTTAAATACTTTAAGTTAAAATCAAAAACTGTCTAACGAATTGAAAATCAATTCTTTTTCTTCTTAGCCTGCTTCTTGAAATAACCCTTTAGCAGGAAATTATGCTTCAGAGCTTCCATGTCTTCATTGAAAGCTGCCGTTCCTTTTTGTATATTATCAAGACTATTATTCAACTTATTAGTTAAAGCAGAGTCCTTTAGAACAGCGCGCACAGCACCGGGCCCATGGTCCATATCATTCTGCAGGCCGTTAACGATACTATCCAGGTTGCTTACCATATTATCAGCCTGCGAGGAGGCTGCGTTGATGTGTTTAATAGCATCCTTAAGGTTCACTGCCACTTTATCATCGTGCAGAATGGCCCCGGCAGCGCCTTTGCCGTTATTTATATCATCAATTATATTGTTCAGCACACCCGCCATATCATCTATTCTCGCAGATATCTTGCGAACGTTAGACATAGATGCACCCAGGTTAGGAGATATGGTTGTATCCTCAAGCACCCCCCATAATGACGCACTTCTATTCAATCGCTGAATGGCCACCTTAGCCTCCTGGGAAATAACTTCTATGTTAGAGTTGGTATTCGCAAGACTTTGAATGAGGGCATCGGTATTTATAGCTTTTAGGGTAGCTAGATAATCGCCTTCCTCTACCGGCTGGGCAGGTCCATTACCGGGTACTATGTTAATCATTTTGTTACCCATCAAGCCTTCCGTACCTATGGAAGCAATGGCATTTTTGTATATGTAGGGTTTTATTTTTTTATCCAGCACTATTGTTACTTCTACGCTGGTGTCATTAAGTATCTCTATGTCTTTTACGGTACCAGCCTGTATGCCCGCAAAGCGAACATTGTTGCCCGGCAGCAAGCCATTTACGTTATAAAATTTGGCCTTTACGTAAAAATTAGAACCAAACATACCGTGGTTCTTGCCTATTATATATAGTGAAAGAATGAGGATTAACAGTCCTGCTGATACAAAAATCCCAAGCTTCACATTATTTATGGTTTGTTTAGCCATATATTATATTATTCAAAAAACGCTTTTACTTTACTGTCATTAGTTTGCTTCAGTTCGTCAAACGTTCCTGTAGCATAGTTTTTCCCTTCTATCAGTACAGCTACTCTGTCGGCTGTTATTTCCACGCACTTCATGTCATGCGAAATTATGATGGATGATGTATTATATTTCTTTTGCACCTCCACTATCAGCATACTTATTTCTTTACCGGTTATAGGGTCGAGACCGGTAGTTGGTTCATCATACAGTATAATCTCAGGTTTCAGCACCAAAGTACGTGCCAGCGCTATGCGCTTCTGCATACCACCGGAAAGCTCGGAAGGCAGCATGTCTATTGTATGCGGCAATCCCACGTTGGTAAGCACCTCAATTATAGTTTTTTCTACCTCTTCAGGCGATAGCTGCGACATATGCCTGCGCATAGGGAATTCAAGATTCTCGCGCACTGTCATGGAGTCGTACAAGGCATTGCTTTGAAACAGGAATCCTACTCTCGCACGCAGCTTATCTAAACCTTCATGGTCAAGAGAGGGAACATCGTATCCCAGCACATCTATTGCACCGGCATCAGGCTCCATAAGACCTATAATAAGTTTAATAAGCACAGACTTACCAGCCCCTGACCTTCCTAAAACAACCAGTGTTTCACCTTTGTTCAGCGCGATATTAAAATCATTCAATACCTTGTTTTTACCGAACTTTTTATTCAGATGAGCTACTGTAATAACAGGTTTAGCGGTATCTGTTATACCACTTGCACTATTGTTTTTATATGCCTGTTCTGCCGTTTCCATCTCTTCTAATTTATGCCCAATACATCTGTTATCTGTACTGCTAAAAGATCAAGGATAAACACTGCAAGGGAAGCAATAACCACTGCCGAGTTAGCAGCACGGCCTACTCCTTCTGTGCCTCTTTTAGAATAATACCCTTTATAGCAGCCTATAATACCTACCGCAAAGCCAAAAAAGAAAGTTTTAATTGTTGCAGGCAAAGCATCACTATACTCCAGCGAATGGAACACCTGTGAGAAAAACAGGCTGCTGCTGGTATTGCCCCGTATATTAACTCCTATATAAGTGCCATATAATGAAATTGTGTCAGACAACACCACCAGTATAGGTAACATAAGTGTAGCGGCAAGTACCCTTGTCACCACCAGGAACTTAAAAGGATTGGTGCCGGATACATCCATGGCATCTATTTGTTCCGTTACGCGCATGGAACCAAGCTCTGCCCCCATGCTGGAGCCTATTTTCCCGGCAAAGATAAGCGCCGTGATAACAGGGCCTATTTCCCGCACTACTGCCAGGCTTACCATAACAGGCAACTCCGCCTCCACACCATAGCTGGTAAGAGAGGGACGCAACTGCATAGTAAGCACCAGCCCCATGATGAAGCCGGTAATAGCTATGAGTGGCAATGACTTATAGCCAATTATATAGCATTGTTTAATAAATTCCCTGAACTCATGCTTTGGGCGAATGAGCTCACGGAAAAAGCCGGTAGTGAATGCGGCTATCTCTCCTGCTTCGTTGAAAAATGTGCGTAGCGACTTGGGTATTTCCATTTCGAGAAATAAAGATACATACAAAAATGCCTCAGTTTTTTGAAATTAATTATACAGGCTTAATCTTAATTTATTTAGTTGTGACAAATAGAGCTTGAAATAATGGACATTTCAGGCAAAAGCAAACCATTTTGTAAGTGCATGAATAAATAAGTTATTATACTTTTAGGCACTTAAATACATTGATACATGAGGAAATTATTATGCGTATCAGCCGCAATGGTATTGCTGCTGGCTGCATGCGACCAGAAAAAGAACGGTGTGCGCGATGAAGCGCAGAATTTTCTGGATGATTATAGCCAGGAATACGTAAAACTATATACCCAGGACCAATTAGCGCAGTGGATCTCTAATATTGAAATAAAAAAGAATGACAGCACGAATACCCTGGCTGCCCAAAAAGCCGATGAGGCTTTGGCTGTATTTACCGGCAGTAAGGATAATATAGATAAAGCACGCAAATTCCTGGATCAAAAGGCTGAACTCAGTGAAATACAGGTAAAACAGCTGCAATACATACTATATAATGCTGCAAACAACCCGCAAACGGTGGCTGACCTTGTGAAAAGGCGCATAAAAGCGGAAAATGACCAGACACAAAAGCTATATGGCTTTCAATACACCGTGGATGGCAAAAAAGTAAGCACCAATAATATAGATGATATACTGAAGAATGAAACCGATGTAAGCAAGCGACTGGCAGCATGGGAAACCAGCAAGCAGGTAGGGCCAACCCTGAAAGACGGCCTGGTGAACCTGCGCAACCTGCGCAACCAGACGGTGCAGGCCCTCGGTTATCATGACTTCTTTACTTACCAGGTGAGCGACTATGGCATGAAAACAGATGAAATGATGCAGACCATGGACCGCCTGATGAAAGAGTTGTACCCCCTGTACCGCGAGCTGCACACATGGATGCGCTACGAGCTGGCAAAAAAATATGGCGTAACAGAAGTGCCGGATTATCTTCCTGCCCATTGGTTGCCTAACCGTTGGGGACAAGATTGGAGCTCTATGGTAACAGTAAAAGGTATAAACCTGGATAGCGTGCTGCACAATAAAAAACCTGAGTGGATAGTAAAAGATGCAGAAGATATGTATGTGAGCATGGGCTTCAATAAACTGCCTGAAACATTTTGGGAAAAATCAAGCCTCTATCCTTATCCTGCAGACTCTGCTGTAAAGAAAAATAATCACGCTTCTGCCTGGCATATAGACCTGGATAAAGATGTGCGCAGCCTTATGAGCGTAGAGCCTAATGCCGAATGGTTTGAAACAGCGCACCATGAGCTGGGCCATATTTACTACTATATGACATACACTAACTCTGACGTGCCTCCATTACTGCGCCAGGGTGCTAACCGCGCGTACCATGAAGCTATAGGCACCATGATGGGCCTGGCGGCTATGCAGAAGCCTTTTCTTGTTGGCCGTGGGCTGATACCTGCTAATGTGCAGACAGATAGTATACAATCTCTGCTGAAGGAAGCGTTGAATTCCGTAGTGTTTATTTTCTTCTCTTCAGGTACCATGAGCAACTTTGAAAAAGCGATGTATGTAGATAGCTTGCCTGCAGACCAGTTTAACCAGAAATGGTGGGAGCTTTCAAAGAAATACCAGGGTATAGTGCCACCATCGGCACGTGGCGAAGAATACTGCGATGCTGCTACCAAAACACATATTAATGACGATCCTGCACAATACTATGACTATGCATTGTCTTATGTGATATTATATCAGCTGCATAACTACATAGCCAAGAATATACTGCACCAGGATCCGCGTGCTACCAACTACTACGGCCATAAAGAAATAGGCGATTTCCTGAGAAAGATAATGTACCCCGGTGCATCAAAAGACTGGAAGCAAGTGCTGAAAGAATCTACAGGCGACGAGCTGAATGCCAAAGCAATGCTCGATTATTTTCAGCCACTCGTAAGCTGGCTGAAAGAACAGAATAAAGGCAGAAAATATACACTGCCTGAAGCAATGCAATAAAAGCAACCTAGTGTAAAAATGAATGCCCGGCTAAAAAGCCGGGCATTTTCTATAATAACCAATCAAGCACAAAAAATTATTTGTAATTCCTTAGCTTAAATTCTGTACGCCTGTTTTGTGCGCGGCCTATAGCAGTTTTATTACTGGCTATAGGATTGCCTTCGCCATAACCTTTGGCCGTCATACGGTCTGCACTTATGCCCTGGCTCGCCAGGTAGTCGCGGCATGCATTGGCACGTTTGTCAGACAGTTCAAGATTGAATGCCGGCTTGCCTACATTATCAGTATAGCCTGAGATATCCACGTACAGCGTAGGATCATCTTTCATTACTTTCGCTATCCTGTTCAGGCTGGTATAAGAAGCTTTCTTAAGTGTGGCCTTACCGGTTTCGAAGTACACAGAGCGGGCAGCTTTCTCTACTATTTCTATTATTTCTTTCTTTAGTACAGGGCAGCCATCGTTTGATGCAGGGCCTGCAACAGTAGGGCATTTATCCTGGTCATCAGGTATGCCGTCATGGTCTGTATCAGGTATTGGGCAGCCGCCACGATCTGCAGTGCCTGCCACATAAGGGCATTTATCTTTTTGGTCAGGTATGCCATCGCCATCAGTATCAGGGCAACCATTGAAATCTTTACTACCTGCTACCAGCGGACATTCGTCAATATTATCAGGGACACCATCACCATCAGTATCAGGGCAACCGTCAAATTCAGCAGTGCCCGGAATGGTAGGGCATTTATCAAGGCTATCAGTCACACCATCTTTATCCATATCGGGTGGCGGCAATACTTCAGCCAGCTCTTCAGCTTTAGATTTTGGCCTGTAGCCTGGCTTAAACCAATAGACAACACCAATAGTGTGCTGCAAGTGATTAAAATCCTGGTTAGTAACAGCAATTTTATAGCCTGTCTCAAGATTCAGGAATAGGCCTTTGTCCAGTCGTATGTTAGCACCTATGCCTACAGGTACATCCATACCCCAAAAGATATTATGATATGAAGCGGTGAGCCCGGCATATATATAAGGAGATATTAGGTGGTCATTCCTGGAAATGATATTATAGTTTATCCTGGCATCAAATTCTCCAAGAAACTTTTCTACCCTGTCACCTTGATCGCGCAGTAGCCTGTTAATATAAACAGAATCTTTACTGCTGGTAGGGTATTGAAGATTAGCCATAGATAAGGCAAAGTATAAATCAAAGTGCTGACTAAGTTTTGCCCAGTAAGACACTTTAATCAAGGGTTGCCACATTAATGCTTTGCGTGTACCAGTATCATTTTTCGCATTGTCTGCACTGTACTTAATATGTTGTTTATCTACAAGAAAATAGTTACCCGTCTGAGGTCCGTAAAAATCATCACCACCCAAATGTATGCCTATCGCCTGCTGAGACAATGCTCTCGCGGACGAGAGTAATAATAGTAGTAGAATTATTTTTGATCTCATAATTGTTAGATTAAGTGATGAAATTAGTATTTCACAAAAGTTCTTAATTGTGTACCAAATGATGCATTAACTACATGATAAGATAGTGTAGTGTCTGGGCTATAAGCAACTGCGCCATTAGATATTGAAAGCGTTCCGGCATCTGTTGGTTGATCAGGGCCTACAATAGTGCTGTCATTTATTTGCGCAAAATATGCGACTATAGGGAGACTAAGTGCTCCACCAATATCGCTTGACTGGTACAATCCATTAGCTTCCTTTGTAACAATAATACTACTGTCTGCTGTACCAAGACGTGCATAATTGCCTGATAAATCAATAGTTGGTGAAATATTTGTTACAGCTACATAAATGGCCCCCACGGTAGTATAGCCATTTGAGTTCCTTGCATTTGCCTGGAGGATATAAAGTCCGGGAGTAGTATTATCTACTGTTCCTGATTGTGTAACAGTAATATTTTCGCCAAGTGCAGAGTCATAGGCGCTTACGGTGACAGAAGGTACTGTTCCTCCCACCGGGATACTAAAAAACTGTCCGCCACTATATATAATGTTGGGATAAGAAACCTTCACAACTTTTGATACATTGGCAGGCGTTTTTTTACAAGAGGTAAAGATCAACGCACTTGCTGCTAGTATAAATAATATTGTTTTTTTCATTTTAATTAAGTTTTGAGTTTAACGATCCTATTCAATTAATGAATGTCCCACCATACAGGTGTTGTTACAGGTACTATGCCCGGGAAGTTGGCATTTTCAGTTACTTCATCAAATGGATAAAGGAATCGTCTTGGAAATTTACCACCGGTTAAGTTTGAGGTAGATACAACAAAGAAATCGGGATAGCCTGTTCTTCTCCATTCTGTCCATGCTTCAAAACCTTCATTGCCACACATGCTAAACCATTTTTGTGTTATTATATGCCTGATCTTTTGATCTGCAGTACCCGAAGCAGGGTATTGCCCCCAATATGCAGGAGGTGCACCGGAAGTAGAATCGCCATTTAAATAAGCATAAAGCGCGTAGTCGGCAGTTGTGCCATAATCAGCATACGAGTTTACGTAATCCTTATCAAGGAAACTTGCAGTAATACCATCTAAAAATAGTTGCTGAGCATCACCAGGTGCCCAGCCTCTTACCACAGCTTCAGCTTGCAGAAATTTACTTTCATAGCCGGTAAGGAATTTTACCGGTGCTGTTGCAGATGCTGTATTTTGGAAGTCAGCCCCTACATAACTTGATGGTATTGCATAAGAACCGGCAGCGACTACCTGGTTATAATTTCCCTGACGAATACCTACAAAGCCAGTACTGCCTGGTGAATAAAATGGAATAACGCGATAATCGTTATTGCTATTCATCGAATCGATGCAGGTTTGGCTTGCAACCAGGTTCTGAGTGCTACCTAATCCTACTGCTTCAGCATACAAAGGATTTTTATTTCCTGCTGTAGATGAATATTTTATTTCGGCATCTTCATTAATATCAAGAAATATAGGGCTGCCTGAAGCAAACATTGCAGCAATGCCTGTTTGTGCAGTACTTGGGTCTTTTTGACTCAGGCGCAATAACGCGCGCAGTTTCAAGGTGTTTGCAAACTTTTGCCACATGGTCATGTTCCCACCATAGATAAGATCATCCGCTCCTGGCGTAATAGCATCATTTGGGTCTATTAAGCCCAGCGCCTGATCTATCAATGAGAGAATACCTGTGTAAACAGTTTTTTGCGCATCATAATGAGGATTTACAATATGCCCCGCTGATTGGAGACCTTTAAGAGCTTCTGTATAAGGAACATCGCCCCATGCATCAGTTATTGCCTGGAATTCGTAAGCCTTCAGTAATAGTGCTACTGCCTCATATTGTTTTTTATTTTGTGCAGCGGCACTCTGTATCAGTTTTTCAAGGTCCGAGCCGGCATTGTTATAAAATAATCCCCAGGAATAGTTGAAATCATTAGAGTTTGGCTGATAGTTTTCTGCAGTACGGTATTGACTGGAATTGGGATTCTGTGTCCAGTATTGCCCCCATATAGAGCCATATATTTGTAGATCAACCCCCATGGCAGAGCCTATATATATTTCGGCAGAAGGGAGTAAAAGATCTACTGTTACCGTGTCAGCCACATTGGGGTTTTTGTTTACATCAAGATATTTTTTACAAGATGATGATGTAATAATAATTCCCAGCGCTGCTGTTATAATTAACGAATATTTTATTGACATAATAATAGCTTTAAAGAGTTAGAAAGTAATTTTTACACTAGCACCATAGTTCCTTAAAGAAGGCTGTGATGAAAAATTAAATCCTTGTTCATTGGATGCGCCACCTGAGCTTACTTCCGGATCATCATACTTATTGTCTTTAGCTGTCCAGATAAATAAGTTGTTACCGAATATACCCACAGATAATCCACCGAATGGTGTGCGATGTAAGTACTTTTCAGGAATAGTATAGTATATGCTTGCTTCTTGCAGTTTCACATAGCTGGCATCCAGGATGTGTACTCCCGCAAGCGTTTGGGTGGTAGTAGTAAAGTAGTCGTAAGGGCGATACATAGTGCCGTTGTGTGCAGCATCGTTTGTCACATATTTACCGGTAGTATTGTCATAATACACAGAGTTGGCAAAGTATTGTGTTGCGCGATTACCTGTTTCAGCTGCTGTACCGTTGAAGTCAGTTATTTCTTTATCCCTGCTGAAGAAGTAACCACCTTGTTTGGTAGTGAACAATACATTTAGTGTAAATCCTTTGTAGCTCAGATTAGTACCCCAGGACGCAATAAAGCGCGGTTGATAAGTTCCTTTATATACGGGATTAGGCGTAGATAATGGCAACCCGGTAGCAGGATCTATTATTACATGTCCCTGTGGATCTCTTTGCAGGTCAATAGCATAAAATGCGCCATAAGGATGACCGACTGCAGCTGAGATATTAAGGCCATTATACCCGCCAATCACTAACTGAGATGAACCGTTGGTAAGACTTAGCACTTCGTTGTTGTTTTGATAGTAAGTACCATATAGTTCCCATCTGAATCCGCTCGGAGTTGAGATAGGGGTTACTCTTAGCCCTAATTCTATACCTTTATTTTGTACATCACCAACATTCAGCACTTGAGATGTAAAGCCTGAAGAAGGTGCTGTAGGTAGTGTAGCTATTATTTGATCTATTGTATGGCTGTTGTAATAAGTAAACTCAACGCTTATTCTGTTTTTGAAAAAGCTGAGATCTGTACCTATTTCCCAGGAATTAGTACGTTCAGGTCTTAAGTTTGGATCACCAATGAAATTTTGGAAAGTATAACCTGGTTGACCGTTAAAAGGGAATATGACCGAACCAAAACCTGTTTTTGCTGTAGTGGCAATATATGCAGGGTTATTGTTGTCGTATGGGTTTGCTCCATGACCTACTGATGCGTAGCTGGCACGTAATTTACCATAGCTAAGAACATTATCTTTGAATTTTCCATGCATCCCTTCTGTAAATACCCAAGATGTACTTATGCTGGGATAAAAGTAAGAACGGAAGTTTTCTGATAAGGTAGAAGTCCAGTCGTTACGTGCAGTCAGCTCAAGGAATAGAGTTTGCCTGTAGTTAAGCTTGAAATCACCATATAGGCCTATTGTTTTATATTGCTGGGTTGTATTATTAGCAATTACTGGTCCCTGGCTATTTTGCAGATTGTAGTAGCCGGGTACTACCAGGCCGTTTGTTTTAGGATCTATATTCGCATCCATATTTGTATAGTTAGAAACCTGTAGGTTATTGCCTGCTAACAAGTCCATTCCTATATTGTCACTAAGAGGTTTGCTATAGTCTGCTATCAGATCATTATTGATAAGCATGTTGCTTGTTGCAGATTGTTCGTAACCACCTTGTATAACTTTTGGGTTATCAGTATATAATGGATCGAATGACTGCAGGTTAATTTTTGGTGTTTCAAAACTGAATCTGTCTGAAGTGACATCAGCCCCAATTCTATCGAAAATATTAAAGCGATCTCCGGACTTGTAGCCAATGGTTGCACTGCCTATCACGCGATCTGTATTGCCACGATTAACAAAGTTTTGCGCTATCCAATATGGATTGTTTGTGTACGCCCCATAGTAACCGTAGCGCTGCACACCCTGTGCATCAGTATAGCCATAAGAATTAAATACATCGTTAAGATTTTTTAACTCTGCTATTGGAATATCTCTGGGTGTTTGCAGCAGATTATCCCAGAAAGAGCCGGTGGCCTGGCCGGCCGATCCTATTCGCTGATCAATATGTATATAGTTTACATTTACAGAGGAATAGAAATTATTTGCCAACTGAGTAGAACCGTTGAAACGAATACTATATTTATCATAGTATGTATTTGGTACAATACCGGTATTATTTAATGCATTTAATGAAACGAAGTAAGTCGATTTTTCATCTCCTCCCGCGAGTGATATATAGTTTTCGGCTGTTTTGCCTTTATTGAAGAAGTCTTTAATGTTATTAGGTTGGTCAGAATATGGCTTTACCTTTTGTGTTCCATTTATTTCCTGTCCCCATGGCCTTAGTTGCCCGTCAAATGGAAGACCCCAGCTAAAGTTTTCACGCCTATCATCCGCTATACCGGCATAAATATTCCCCTGGCCATAAGTATGCTGTAGGTCAGGATACTTTAATACATCTGATAATGTATAGGAAGATTTTACTGTTATTTCTGTTTTTCTGGTGTCTTTCCTGTTTTTACCGGATTTGGTAGTGATCATAATAGCGCCATTGGCAGCTTGTGAACCATAGAGCGCTGCAGCTGCCGGACCTTTCAATACAGTTATTGATTCTATATCGTCGGGGTTTATATCATTACCGCTATTACCAAAGTCATTTTGTTCAAGACTATTTGTGCTTATTCTGTTGGTGTTATTAATTATCACACCATCTACAACCATCAGCGCATTGTTGCTTCCGCTTATAGACTTTTCACCTCTTAGAACTACGCGTGTAGAACCACCGGGGCCACCTGTAGAGCTGGTAATATTGGCGCCTGCTGTTTTACCTTGTATAGCAGACAGGGCGCTGGTATTATTACCACTCGTAAGATCCTGGTTTGAGATGGTGCTGGCAGAATATCCCAACTCTCTTTTTTCTCTTTTTATGGCCAGGGCAGTTACCACTGCGCCTTGCAATTCGTGCGTTGCCTGCGTGATGCGCACCGTAAGCGCCCCGCCGGTTACCTTTACTTCCTGGCGATTGTACCCTACAGCCATGATCACA
>Ga0207695_10009760_pt1 | contig 11811 bp, 10 predicted proteins | sample KBSC54metaG_FD_184354 | JGI IMG/M metagenome (GOLD analysis project Ga0207695, IMG submission 184354) | Corn rhizosphere microbial communities from Kellogg Biological Station, Michigan, USA - KBS C5-4 metaG (SPAdes) (version 2) | ecosystem: Host-associated > Plants > Roots > Rhizosphere > Soil... | reverse complement strand
CCGAATGGTGTCCATCCCCCGTTCCAATCGACACCATTCGGGTCACCCCGGCTGCCGCCGCTCGCTCCAGCACCGCGTCCAAATCCGCTGCGAACTTCTCACCGTCCAAATGGCAGTGCGAGTCGACGAGCCTCATCTATTTGAGCCGCGCTCCCACCGGAACGTCTTCGAGGAAGCCCGCCAGCACCGGCTTACCGCCCTCCAGGGACCCCGCCACAATCATCCCGTTCGATTCGATGCCGCGCAATTTCCTCGGCTGCAGGTTCGCCACAATCACCACTTTGCGCCCCACCATTTCCTCCGGTTTATACACAAGCGCAATCCCCGCAACAATGGTACGCGGCTCTGGTTCCCCAATATCGACCTTCATGTGCAACAGTTTGTCCGCGCCCTTCACGGGTTCGGCTGAGAGCACTTTCCCAACGCGCAGATCTACCTTGAAAAAATCGTCCACATCGATCTTCGGAGACGGAGGCGCCACCGCGCCTTCCGTTTCCGCGGGCTCAGTTTTTTCAGGAACCCCCTTACCCAGCAATTTTGCCTGCCGCGCCGTCTCGACCTCTTCCAGTTCGCGCATTCTTTCAATCGCGCTTTTCGCGTCGATACGCATGAAAACCGGCGCAATCTGCCCGATTTTCTGATCCGCCGGCAGTTGACCCCAATCGAGCTTCGCCAGCTCCAGCGACGCAAGATCGGAAGTCATTCCCAACTGCTCCCAAATCTTCACGGTCGATTCCGGCATGATCGGATGCAGCAGCGCGACCGCGATCCGCAGCGTTTCAGCCGAGGCATAAAGCGCGTCATTCAGCTGCTGTGCCGCTTCATCGCCCGCCTTCGCCAGCTTCCACGGAGCCTGCTCGACAATAAATTTATCGGCGGCCGACAGCATCGCCCAGATCGCTTCCAAACCTTTCGAAAATTCAAAGGCATCGAAAGCCCGCGAGGCATGATCGATCGCGATTCGCGCCGTTTCGGCCAAACCCGGTGCGCCCGCGGATTGCGGGATCACACCATCCCGATACTGCTTGATCATTGTCAGCGTGCGGCTTGCCAGATTCCCCAAACCATTCGCGAGTTCGGAATTGTAACGCCCGACCAGCGCGTCATAACTGAAGGCGCCGTCCTGGCCGAAAACTACTTCCCGGAACAGAAAGTAACGCAGGCCCTCGATCCCCATCACTTCGCGAATCGGATCGGTGCGCACAATGTTCCCGCGCGACTTGCTCATCTTGTCGTTCTCGAACAGCAACCAGCCGTGGGCAAATATCAGCCTGGGCAAAGGCAGGTCCGCCGCCATCAGAAATGCGGGCCAGAAGACCGCGTGAAAACGCAAAATCTCTTTCCCCACCAGATGCAAATCGGCGGGCCACAGAGCGCTCTCGCCGTCGCCTTCGAGCGCGCTGATGTAATTTGTCAGCGCATCGAACCAGACGTACGCGACATGATCTCCCGTGAGCGGAATGCCCCACTTCAGCGTGGTCCGGCTGATAGACAGATCCTGCAGACCGCCGCGCACAAAGCTGACTACCTCATTGCGCCGCGACTCCGGCTGAATGAAATCCGGATGATCTTCGTAATACTTAAGCAGCTCATCCGCGAAAGCCGAAAGCTTAAAGAAATAGTTCTCTTCCGTGACCGTTTCCGTCGGGCGTCCGCAGGTGGGGCAGTTGTCTCCGGGTTTTGCGTCGTTCACATAAAATTCATCCGAAACGCAGTACTGCCCCGTATACGAGCCCTTGTAAACGTAGCCGTTGGCGAGACACCGTTCGAAGAGCCAGCGCACGGTCTTGTGGTGTCTCGGTTCGGTGGTTCGTATGAAATGGTCGTACTGAATGCCGATCCGGTCCCACAGCATCCTGTATTCATTCGATACGATCGCCGTGAACTCTTCGGGCGTTCGCCCCATTGCCTGCGCCGAGCGCTCCACCTTCTGGCCGTGTTCGTCGGTACCGGTCGTCAGCACGGCATCGTAACCCTGCATGCGCTTCAGGCGCTTAATCGTGTCGGCCGCCAGCGTCGTATAGGTGTGGCCGATGTGCGGCGCCGCATTTACGTAGTAAATCGGCGTGGTTAAGTAATATTTCATTTCGTTTTTAGATATTCCGAGGTGGCTTCCGCCAGAATCTGTTTCAGGGGTATTCCGGACTCGGTCGCGATCCGTCGCGCGTCCTCATATTCAGGCGCGAATCCGTCGGTTCCCGACTTGATCCGGATCGGCCCGTAACTGGTGCTGACTTCAACCCACTCCCTCGCCTGCACCCGGCGTTCGGCGGTATGGAAGCGAACCCCCAGGGTGGTTGTCTCGCGAAACACCACAGCGACCAGTTCTTCGCGTTTTTCGGGCGTTGCGATCACCTGCAGAATCACGCCCGCGCGGCCCTTCTTCATCTGAGCAGGAAGCACCAATACATCGAGTGCGCCGGCGTCGAGCAGCCTCTCGGTTGCGTAGGCGATCACCTGTGGAGATGCATCGTCGATATTCGCTTCCACCACGGAAACCGTGGTGCTTTCGGCCGCGCCGGATGGCGTGCCCACCATCACCCGCACTACATTCGCGTGTTCTTTGAAATCCTTGTCGCCGGCGCCGTATCCAATAGCTTTGATCCGCATCGCCGGCATCACGCCGAAACTCTCGGCGAGCGCGGTGACGAATGCCGCTCCGGTCGGCGTGGTCAATTCTGTAGCCGGCCCGCGCGAGTAAACCGGGAGTCCCCGCAGCAGTAGCGCCGTCGCCGGTGCGGGCACGGGCAGCATACCGTGCTCAGTATTCACTGTGCCGCTTCCCACGTTAATTGGCGAACACTGGAGGCGCTCGATTTTCAGAAGATGCATCGCGAGGCATGCGCCCACTATGTCGCAAATCGAATCGACCGCGCCCACTTCGTGGAAATGGACTTTCTCGATGCTCACGCCGTGAACCGACGCTTCTGCCTCGGCAAGCGTCTGAAACACCTTCTCGCTCGACCTTTTCACCGGTTCCGGCAATTCCGCCGCGTGGATCAGCTTCAGAATTCCGCTGAGATGCCTGTGCTTCGACTGCTCCTCCACATTGACCCGAAACTTCGTGGCGCTCATGCCTCGCCGCTGCACACGGTCCCATGTAATGTTTCCCCCTGTAGCCAGCGATTCCAGCGCCCGGGAGATCGCGCCGCGGTCGGCGCCCGCATCGGCAAATGCGCCCACAAGCATGTCCCCGGCAAGCCCCGAGAATGCGTCAATGTAACAAATCACAATGATTTCAGCGTAGCGTAACCCGCCAGCCGTAACGGTATTCCCGGCTGGATTGCACAACGCCGGCTACGGTAATTCCTTTACGCGGATGTTGCGAAACTCTACATGTGAGCCGTGGCCGAGAAATCCAATATGCCCGGCGGGGCGGAGAAGTCCCGGATGTTTGTCGAGCACTTTCCGCTCTTTCACAATACCCAGATCTGAATCGAGGATAATGACGCCGTTCAGGGTCACAGTGATGCGCTTGCCATCGGCGCGGATTTCTTCTTCGTTCCATTCGCCTACGGGCTTGCGAAAACCGGTTCGGGCGGGGATCACGTCGTAAACCGAGCCATGATACTGCTCTGGGCGGATTACGCCCTTGTACTGTGCGTCGCCGTCGTCAAGGATCTGAATCTCCATGCCCTGATAGGCGGCATCGCCCTCATAGGGCGCGCGGACTCCAATGCCGTTGTTCGCTCCTGGAGTGAGGCGAAATTCAAAGCGGAACGCGAAGTTGCCGTACTCCTTTTCGGTGAACAGATTTCCCCCGCCTTCTTTGGGGCAGACGATGATGGAGTCCTGCACAACGTATCCGGGGCCGTGTCCGCCCACGAGTTTCCATCCGTTGAGCGTCTTTCCGTCGAAGAGAGGCTTGAAGCCAGAAGGGTCAGCCGCAAAGAGATTGGCGGCGAGCAGTGCGAAAACGAATGTCCTCATGAAGAGCACTGTATCGCAACGGCCTCGAAATGGGGTATGAATAGAAGTAGCAGGCGGGTATGGCAAACCAATATCATTTCATCACCCGGTGGCGGGTGAAGGGCAGCGCGGATGAAGTTTACGACGTCCTCAGCGCGCCGCTGGAATACCCGCGCTGGTGGCCGTCGGTTTACCTGATGGTTCGCGAACTGGTTACGGCAAATCGGGAAGGGCTGGGCGGTCGCATAGGACTTTTAACGCGTGGCTGGCTTCCCTACACAATCAAGTGGCAGGCGACTACCTGCGAGGCGCGACGGCCGGGCCGGATCGTAATCAAAGCTTACGGGGATTTTGAAGGGCGCGGCATTTGGTCGATTGTGCAGGATGGCGAATTTGTGGACGCGACTTTCGACTGGAAGCTGACGGCTGAGAAACCGCTGCTGCGATATCTGACACCGCTGCTGCGGCCGGCGTTTGAAGCCAATCATCGCTGGGCAATGGAGCAAGGGCGGCGGAGCCTGGAGCTTGAACTGGCGAGGTATCGCGCGGCGACTGTGGAAGAGATGAATACGGTGCCACCGCCGGCTGGACCAAAAAATCTTTGGAGCGCGGGCGTGACAGCGGGGGCGGTGCTTGCGGTTGGGTTAGTGGCGGGGTTGGTTGGAACGCAGCCATCGGAACCCAGGGTTACGGCCACCAATTCATCGCCAACTGCACAGCATTGATTGGTTGAGCCTCCTGATATTCACGGTTTGATGGACCGCACCAGCCATAGACCCGATACGCTCACGATAACGAAAAATAGTCCGAAACTGACGAGAATTACCGTCAGTCGTCTTCGGGCGGGCAGTTCACGGGCGATGGCGCCGGCGTTTGGATTTACGTCCGTGTTTAACTCCAGCGAAACGGTTTCGGCGCGGCTTGCTATGTCTTTCAACACGACCGCGTACTGACCGGGTTGATCGATGATGCGACGAAAGGCGCCGGAATGCTGTTGCATCACCACGAGCGTGCTGTGTTCCCTGCCCCGGCTGAAAAGCCGGAATTCGCTCATCGGGAGCAGCTCAACGTGCAGTTCCAGGCCGCCCTGGAGCACTTCAAATTTGCAATCTACTTCGGCGGGCGTTTGTTTTATGGTGAAAGGAACCCAGCGATAATCGCCCGGCTCAAGCCGGAATGCCTGCGGTTCCCCGGCGGCGTTTAACATCACCGGGCTCAGCATCAGGGCGGCAAGAACGAACAACGTCATTGCTGGTAGACAATCTTCCCGCCGACCACAGTCAGGGTTACTTTCGTCTTCCAGATATCGCCGGCGGACATGGTCATCACGTCGTCAGAAAGCATAATAAAATCGGCCATTTTGCCGGTTTCAAGAGAGCCTTTTTTGTTCTCTTCAAAAGCGGCGTATGCGCCTTCGATAGTCCAGCTGCGCAGAGCTTGCTCGCGTGAAAGCCGTTGCTCGGGAAACCAGCCTCCAGTGGGCTGCCCGGTCTTATCCTGCCTGGTAACAGCGGCGTACAGGCCCCACAAGGGATTCGGGCTTTCGACAGGAAAATCCGACCCGTTGGGCAGGTGGACGCCTAAATTCAGAAAGGTCTGCCATGCGTAAGCGCCTTTGATCCGTTCCGGCCCCACTCTGGTTTGCGCCCATGGCATATCGCTGGTGGCGTGCGTGGCCTGCACGGAAGCAATTACCGAGTACTTCTGGAATTTCACGAAATCCTCGGGCGAAACTATTTGGGCATGCTCGATGCGAAACCGCTTATCGTTCGGCCCTTTCAGCACGTCGCCATAGGCGTCGATGGCGGCACGATTGGCGGCGTCGCCAATGGCATGCGTATTGACCTGAAAGCCACGTAGAATCGCCTTTTCCGCGACGGCCCGAATGGCTTCGCGGTTCGTAATCAGCAGGCCGCGATTGGCAGGCTCATCGGAATAGGGTTCCAGCATCGCCGCGCCGCGCGAGCCAAGGGCGCCATCGGCTACGAGTTTGATGCCGCGGATAGTCAGGTAATCGCCGATCTCGGGACCTTTGGCGAGCCACGAAGCAAGCAGAGGACTCTCGCCGCCGCCGATCATCACATAAGCGCGTATGGGCAACTGGCCTTTGCTTCGCAGCGAATGGTAGGCGTCAATGGCGGCCGCGCTCACGCCGGCGTCGTGGACGGTTGTGATGCCGAGACGCGCACACTCTTCAAGGGCGGCGCGGATGTGCCTCTCAACCTGTTCGGGCGTGGAGGCGGGAATTTTGCGCTCCACCAGGGCGCGCGCGCGGTCAATCAAAACGCCCGTCGGTTTACCCGCCGCGTTACGCAGAATCTTGCCTCCCGCTGGCTCCTGCGTAGCGGCATTTAGGTCGGCGAGATCCATCGCCTTTCGATTGACCCATGTGGCGTGGCCATCCACACGGGTGAGTGCGACCGGGTTATTCGGGGCCGCGGCAGAGATGGAATCGGCGGTGGGGAACTGCTTCGAGGGCCAAAGATTTTGGTCCCAGGCCCGACCCAGAATCCATTCTCCGGGTTTGGCTGTTTTCGCGGCGGTTCGCACCTTGTCCGCGATCTCCTTTTCGGAGGCTATGCCGCGAAAATCGAGATTGTCGAGGAACGTGCCAAGGCCCTCCACATGCCCGTGGGAATCGATCAGACCAGGAATTACGGTTTCGCCATGCGCATCGATGACTTTGGTTGATGCGCCAATCTGACGGGAAACGTCGTCGCCGATGGCAATCACGAGTCCCTGCCGAATCGCCATGGCTTTCGCCTGCGGCAGTTTCGGGTTTACCGTGTAAATCCGCGCGTTTACGACGGCAAGGTCGGCCGTTTGCGCGTGTGCCGCGAGCACGATTCCGGCTGCCAGAAACAATCTCAGGACTCTCATAAATGGGTGTAATGTATTATCGCGTGTTGAACGTATGAGAACACTGGTAACGGGTGCGCAGGGATGTATCGGGTCGTGGGTGGTCAGGCGACTGATTGAACAGGGGCACGAGGTGGTGACGTTCGACGTGAACGAATCGCTTGCCCGGCTTGAGATGATTTCGGACCCTGAGATTGTGAAGAAGGCCGACCGGCGGGTGGGCCACATCGAAGATACGGCAACCGTGAAGAAGCTGATCTGCGATGAGGGGATCACGCACATTGTGCATCTTGCCGCGGTGCTGATGCCGTTTTGCCAGAAGAACCCGGTGCAAGGTGGGCTCGTCAACGTGATCGGGACCCTCAATATTTTCGAAGCCGCGCGGGATCTGGGAAAGCAGACGCGAATTGTGTACGCGAGTTCGTCGGCTGTATGGGGCCCGACGGATGAATACGGCGAGGGGCTGCTGACTGAAGACCTGCCCCTAAAGCCTGCGACTCATTACGGGGTGTTCAAGGCTGCCAACGAAGGCAATGCGCGGAACTTTTATTCGAGCGATGGGATTTCGAGTATCGGGCTTCGTCCGTGGACCGTGTTCGGGCCGGGGCGTGACGCGGGGCTCACTGCGGACCCAACGCTCGCCATGAGGGCCGTGGCGCGGAAGCAGCCATTTCAGATGCGGTTGAGCGGGCATATGGATCTGCAGTACGTTCGCGATGTGGCCGATATTTTTATCCAGTGCCTTTTCAGCGATGCCCAGGGCGCGCATGTTTTCAATTTGCGCGGGGAGGTTGTGGAGATGGAGCAACTTCGACGGCTGCTGGAAGAGATTCGACCGGGCGCCGCGGAGTTGATAACGGTGAATGGACCGGAAGTACCGGTGGCATATCGCATGAGTGATGCGGCTTTGGTGAAGACAGTAGGGGAGATTCCGCGGACGCCATTGCGCAAAGCGATTACGGAGACGATTGAGAAATTTGAGGCTATCGGGTAGGAATACTCACCGAGGATGTTGTTGTGCCTTCGCGTTGAATCTCCGCGGCGCTGCCGCCCCCGTCCAGTTCAACTCGACAGACGGACCTTCGGGTGGCCCGCGCCACCCGAAACTCGCGCGGACATGAAACGTTGCTGCTCCTCACAATGAATCGCCGGCCGGGCTTTGGAACTATGCCGTGCATACCCGAATTGCTCGTGCGCCGGCGCACGTGACGCTGGTATGTTACAAACTGGTTGATACACGTGCGCTTATTTCCTCGCGAAGAAAAGTTTTTTGACCTTCTGGAAGAACAGGTCACCCGGATTGTGGAGGCCTCGCGCCTTCTGGACGACGGCGTTCGATCGGATCAGCTGACCCTCACCCGGATGGCCGGCGCGGTGAAGCGGATCGAACACGAAGCCGATGAAATTACGCATCAGCTCTTTACCAAGCTGAATCAGACTTTCGTGACGCCGCTCGACCCGGAAGATCTCCACGCCCTCGGCGCCTCGCTCGATGACGTTCTCGATTACATTGAGGACGCGGCGTTCCGGATCAGCGCCTACCGGATTTTTCCCGTCCCCGAAGGAGTGTGCGCTCTCACGAGCATTATTCATTCCTGCTGCCTGAAGCTCGCGACTGCAATTGCCAAGCTCAAGACCAGAGGAAATACGCTTGAGGACTGCATTGAGATCAATCGTCTGGAAAACTCCGCCGATGAAACGGTTCGGAAACTGGTGACCGATCTGTTCAATGAAGAGACCGACCCCATCGCGCTGATGAAGTTCAAGGAAATCTACGAAGTGCTTGAATCCGCGACGGACCGGTGCGAGGACGTCGCCGACGTGCTGCAGACCATTGTGGTCAAGAACAGCTAAGATCCAATGCCCCCGATCGCTCTGGTGGTAATCGCGATAGCTCTGCTGTTCGACTACATCAATGGTTTTCACGATTCCGCCAATTCCATTGCAACCGTGGTGGCAACGCGGGTTCTGCGCCCGTTTCAAGCGGTGCTTTGGGCAGCATTCTTTAATCTGATTGCCGCGTTTTTTTTGGGAACCGGGGTTGCCTCGAGCATCAGCAAAGATTACGTGGATATGAAGATCGTGACCCCATACGTCGTTCTGGCGGGGCTGTTGGGGGCCGTTGTCTGGAATCTGATCACCTGGTGGCTGGGACTGCCGACAAGTTCTTCGCACGCTCTGATTGGCGGGTATGCCGGGGCTGCGATCGCCAAGGCGGGGGTGGACGGACTGGTTCGGGGAAAGTGGCTGACCACGATTTCGTTCATCGTGTTGTCACCGCTTATCGGGCTGATTCTCGCGCACCTGCTGATGGTGGGTGTCCACTGGATTTTTCGTCGGACGCCGCCCTCGCGGGCCGAGAGGTACTTTCGACATCTGCAACTCCTTTCGTCGGCGCTGTTCAGTTGCGCGCATGGCACTAACGATGCGCAGAAGACGATGGGAATTATTACCGCAATGCTGATTTCCGTGGGGTATCAACAGGACACGCATATCAGGCCGTGGGTGATTGGGCTCGCGAGCGCCGCGATTAGTTTGGGAACTTTGAGCGGTGGATGGCGAATCGTCAAGACAATGGGGTCGAGATTGACTAAGCTGAAGCCGCGCAGCGGATTTTGCGCGGAGACGGGCGCGGCGATCTCGATCTTTTTGCCGACGTTTCTGGGCCTGCCGGTTTCGACGACGCACGCCATTGCCGGCTCGATAGCGGGAGTGGGTTCGGTGAACCGGATGAAGGCGGTTCGGTGGAGTGTCGCGGGCGAGATTTTGTGGGCCTGGGTGCTGACGATTCCGTGCTCGGCGTTTGTCGCGCTGGTTTGTTTTTTGCTTATTCAGATGATAGTGCCGGGGGCCTAGCCTGTAAGCCCGTGGCAGAAGTCGCGTGAGGCGCGTTGCGCGCGCCATGGGGTCAAGTGCGAGGCATAACCACGCATTCGATGCGGGCCATCACACAGGAGGCACAACGAAACAGGTGGCCCCATGCCGCCGCAACCCGCGGGGCGACCTGCCCGACACCGAGCCGCCACGGACGATAGGTCGCGCGGCCCGCGGGACTTGTCACGGGCTGCCAGGTTCGTCGCCTCTGCCGGACCGAAACTCTCCGGTGTCACCAATTCGCTGCGGCCCCACCGCAAAAGGTTCGGGCGGCTAAGCCTTTCGGTCTTATGCCACCCGAAGCAGTTTTCTGGCGCTAACTCAGCATTCGTTTCAGGTTGTCGAAACTTGTCCGCGATGCCCCCAGAGAATCGCCTTCAATCGCGTTATCCTGCTCGATACAAAAGTGCTTTAGCCCGGCCTGCTGCGCCTTCGCAAAGATTGGTTTGTAATCCACTTCGCCCATTCCCACGGGCACCAGCTTCGCAGCCCGCTGCCGTTCCTGCTGTGTCATCGTCGGGCTCATGTCTTTGATCCCCGTCGCATCCTTCACGTGCCAGAGTTCAAAGCGGCCCGGGTTCTTGTGAAACATTTCGAGAATATTTTGGCCCGCTACTGACGCCCAGCCAATGTCGAGTTGCATGGCGACGAGAGACGGGTCCGTATCGGCGAGCAGAATGTCATATGGTCGTTTCGTCGTGCTGCCTTCGAGAAAAGCGAATTCGCCGGTGTGATTGTGCATGAGCATTTTCATGCCGAACTTCTTCACCATCTCGCCATGCTTGTTTAATTGATCGGCTTGACGCTTGATCGATTCCTCGGTTGGCCCGGTCTGCGGACGCGGCCCGGCTCCGCGGCCTCCGCCGCCGGCGCGCCCGCCGCCGCCTCGCACTTCGGTGTATTTGATACCCATGATCTGAAAACCTTCCAGTTGCTTCTCCAGACCGGGGCCTTCGCTTGCGCCCACGTGCGTGCTTGGCATGGATAAGCCCAGACGGTCGAGCATGGCCCGGAACTGCTTCGGCTCCATTCCCGCATAATCTGACGCCGGCTCCACTTCCTTGTAGCCGATCTCGGCCACTTTGGCCAGCGTGCCTTCGTAATCCTTCGGCGTCAGATTGCGGACCGTGTAGAGTTCGAGACCGATCTGCGATTTCCAGTCGGCCGCATACGCCGATTTACCCGCCCAGATTGCGGTCGCGCCCGCCGCGCCAACTTCGCTCAGAAATCTTCTTCGGTTCATAAGTCTGCTCCCGGAAATAGTCTATCCGAGACGCCGTTATACTGAAGTTGCGTGTCCCGCTCCAGAAGACTTATCTGGCTTCTTTCGGCCCTGCTTACACTGGGCTCGCTGCAGGCTGCGCCAGTCTCCGGCCGCGCGCCATTCGCTCAGGTCCGTGGCGCCGTATCACTGGTGCTTTCGGACTTGTTCGGCGAAGAGTCGCAGGATCCGGAATTCCGGTATCCCCCCGCGCGCACCTGCCAGACCGATCTCTTCAACCCCGCGGAGCCGCCCCGAGCCATGGAATGGCTCGCCTCCCTCATTCGATTTCAACTCCCTCCTCCCGCGATTTTCATCCGGTATTCTAATCCCGGCGCGTAATCTTCGGACCGCGCGTCAGCCACCCATCGCACGCCTGAGGAGGCGAAAATGAGTCCTATTCTGCAAGCTATTCGTGCCATGCTGCCCCGCAGCACCGGGCCGGAAACATCTATCCGTAAGATCAAGAGCGTGCGCTCCGCGTGGGCGCATCTGAGCAATGAAGAGCTGCGCGAAAAATGCCACGGCGGCGCCAGTCTGGATGAGGTAATCGCGATCGCCGCAATCGTCGCCGGGCGCGTGCTTTCGCTCGACATGTTCGATGTCCAGCTGCATGGAGCACTGGCGCTGGCCAATGGCGCGATCGCCGAAATGCAAACTGGCGAGGGCAAGACGCTCGCAGCGGTGCCGGCCGTGGTCTGGTATGCGCTCAAGGGGCGCGGCGTACATGTAATGACCGTGAACGACTACCTGGCGCGCCGGGATGCGCAGTGGATGGGCGGTATCTATGCGCAGCTCGGGCTTTCGGTTGGATGCATTCGGCAGGGCATGTGTCCCGAGGAGCGCAAGAGCAATTACGCCTGCGATATTACGTATTCCACAGCCAATGAAATCGGCTTCGATTTCCT
>Ga0207695_10009759_pt1 | contig 11811 bp, 10 predicted proteins | sample KBSC54metaG_FD_184354 | JGI IMG/M metagenome (GOLD analysis project Ga0207695, IMG submission 184354) | Corn rhizosphere microbial communities from Kellogg Biological Station, Michigan, USA - KBS C5-4 metaG (SPAdes) (version 2) | ecosystem: Host-associated > Plants > Roots > Rhizosphere > Soil... | reverse complement strand
AATCGGAACCTGGGTGTGACTGCCGGAGAAAAGCCCCAACGGCTCCCGCAATAGCATTTCGCACTCCCCTAAATCTCGCGAATGCATTGACTAAAGCACTCTGGATACCAAATGCGAGTGTCTTGCTAAGTACCCAAAAAGACTGCATTCCATCGCACTTTCATACGTCCTGGTATGGTACTTAAAAGTGTGCGCTGCCGAACTTACGGCAGAGTCGCCGATTTCGCTCGGCAATATGAAGGCTGGTTTCAGGGTTTGCGTCTAGCCGATTCAAAGTTCACCTGGCAGAATTGAAGATTGCCAAGTTTCACCATCGCGGAATCGAAGCTTTGAAACGTTTGAAACCTTGAAACCTCGGAAACTTTGAAACTTTCGATTTCAGCTGGCGTATTCTTCGCGCGCAATTCCCAATCGCTGCATTTTGGATTGCAGCGTAGTCCGCTTCATGCCCAGTCGCGCTGCCGCGCCGTTCGAACCGGAAACAATGCCTGCAGATTGCCGTAGTACCTGCACAATGTACTGCCGCTCCAGTTCTTCGAGCGTGCCCTGCGAACTGATACCGCCTAAGTTAGGCGACGGCTCAGAGATCCGGTCCTCCAGTATTGCGGCTAGTTCATCGACGGGCACCCGCAGGCTCGATCCGTCGGTTAAGATCACCGAGCGCTCCATGAAATTTTCCAGCTCGCGAATGTTGCCCGGCCAGTGCCATTGGCCCAACGCCTCCATGGTTTCAGCTGGAATGCTCTCGATCCTTTTGTTCATCCGAATCGCGAACTTCTGCACAAAATAGTGCACCAGCATGGGAATGTCTTCCGAACGCTGCCGCAGTGCAGGTAACCGAATCGGGAAAACATGAAGCCGATAGTACAGGTCGCTGCGAAATTCATGGTTGGCAACGGCTTTCGAGATTTCGCGATTGGTGGCGGCTATAATTCGCACGTCCACTCGGATGGTTCGATTCCCACCCAGGCGCTCGAATTCCTGGTCTTGCAGCACGCGAAGCAACTTCGGCTGCAATTCGAGCGGAATCTCTCCGACTTCATCCAGAAACAGCGTGCCTTTGTGGGCCAACTCAAGCCGGCCGATCTTTTGGCTGATTGCTCCAGTAAAGGCGCCTTTTTCGTGGCCAAAAAGCTCGCTTTCCAAAAGCCCAGTTGGGATGGCGGCACAGTTAAGTTTCACAAGATTGCCGCCGGATCGCGGGCTCAATTTGTGAATCGCACGCGCTACCAGCTCTTTGCCAGTGCCGGTTTCTCCAAGGATGAGAACTGTGGCCGCACTCGGCGCGACTGTCTTTACTTGCTGCAGAACGTGGGCCAGCGCTTTACTGTCGCCGACAATTTCCTGGAGATCAAACGCACCGTGAATATCTTGCTGAATGGCTATTGTCTGCTTTGCCAGCTTCCCTTTCAGGTCAGAAATCTCGTCACGGACACGAAAGTTATCTATCGCGATTGCTACTTGCGCCGCAACTTGCTGCAGCAGTTCGATTTCGGACTCGGCGAATCCGCCTTCTTTTTTACTGGCTATACTAAGGGTGCCCAGCGGACCCCTTCCACTGATCAGCGGTAAACAACAGACCCAGCGAAGGTCTTCTGCCAACATCTTCTTGGTGAATTCGGAGCCTATTTCCTCGAGATCCTTCGTGCTGAAAAGCCTGGTTTGTGCCGCCTGAAATACAATCCCGGCGGGACATTCTGAGACTCGCAGGGCGCTCTCAATCGTAATCAGTCCTCGCCCTCCGGGAAAATCCAGGGCCTGAATTTGCATGGTTCCAGTTCTCGCGTCATGCAGCGTCAAAAACGTACAATCCTGCGCCGTCAGTCGCCGCACGCAGGCTGATACGTCCTGCAATAACTTCTTTGAATCCTGGCCAAAGGTGAGAGTTCGGCTCATTTCTAAAAGCGTTTGCAGTCGCTCCTTCTCAAGCTTTGCGGTTTGGAGGGAGTGTCCGTTTTTGATAGGCGTCCCCTCGTCGTTGGCCCGTTTTCCGGTGGTGCACTCTTCTTCTGCTTTGTTCTTCGTCGATCCTACGAAATACAAAGCCCCGGCAGGTTGATCGTGCCCCTGCAGAGGGGCTGTGATGGCTGGGAACATCTGATGCAGATCAATCCGCGATGCTGCCAACGCACCCTGGATTTGCAGGATCGTCTCCAGTTGTTCCTGCTCTCTCCGCAGCGCTTCATGAGCTGCGGCGCTCCGCTCTGAAAGTTGCAGGCGGAGGGCCGCGATGTCCCGCATTTGTTCTTCTTCGCTCCTGAGCGCCTGTTTGATCAAGGAAACGTCCATCGATAAAGTCGTCTCCAGTGCGAGTGCGACGAGGCTCGCGAGCCGTTCCAGGAAATACAGGACTTCGTCGTCATAGTGCGTAACCTTAACGCTTCCTAAACACAACGTTCCCAAACGGCGTCGGGCCGTACTCATCGGCAGAATTACCATCGAGTGAAAGCCCCGGCGGGAGTAAAGATCCAACACCGGATCGAAGCGGCTCTCTGGCTGCGTATCTGAAATGACAAGCGGCTGTTGCTGAGACCAGACCCATGCTGCGCAAGATTCGTTGCTTGACGACCCTGTCGCGTCGGGAACCCGAAGTTCTTCATCGACCATATGCACTTGCATCAAATCTGTCTTGTCGTCACGAATCGCGTAATTCAGGAAGTTGAAATCGAAAAGCTCGCGCAGCAGCTGAGAGAGTTCTTGAAGAAGAGCCGGAAAACCGTGGCGCGCCGCCACGTCTGTGGCGTGCAGCAGGACTTTATAGCGACGAGAAAGCTCGTCAAAACGGGGTTGAGTGGCACTATCTAAATGGCGCTCAGGCACCTGTTGCATCGCACACCTTCTCCCCTCGATGCAAAGGTCGTCTTGTTAGTAGGTGGATAATAATACAGAAACCGCGCTGGAAGCATGATTGACCAACATTCTCCGAAAGAAAGTATGGCACTTTCTGGCGGTTGTAGTCCGTCATGCGATAAGGTAGCATTCGCGATTTTCCTCATATCCCCCTGGTCCTCCGGTGTTGAATGGCTGCTCGACCGGAAAACTTTCGTTTGAATAGCCCGGTTGTGGGTTGCCGTATAATTCAGACATCCCCCATGAAAGCTTACGTGTATGTTTCCTTGAAGCGGAGTGTTCTGGATCCCCAAGGCAAGACCATCCAGGGTGCGCTCCAAAAGCTGGGTTACCAGGGACTGCAGGATGTGAGGCAGGGCAAGTTTTTCGAGTTGACGCTGGATAGCGGACTCGACAAAGGCCAGGCTGAGGGCGCCGTCGGCAAGATCGCCCGTGAAGTTCTGACTAATCCGGTGATCGAAGAATTCCGGTATTCAATTGAAGAATAAGCGTCGCAAGTTCGCGTTCAGTTCCTCCCCACAAATTAAGTAGGAGTCGGCAGCATGTGCGGAATTGTCGGGTATGTTGGCAAGAAGCGGGTCGTTCCCGTCATTCTGGATGGCCTCAGACGACTCGAGTATCGCGGCTATGATTCTGCCGGGATCGCGGTTTGTGGCAACGGTGAAGGCCTGCAGATTCGGCGGGCGGAGGGCAAACTTCGCAACCTGGAAGAAGTCATCCGCCTGAAGCCCCTCGACGGAACTTACGGTATCGGCCATACCCGCTGGGCCACTCACGGTCGTCCTACCGAAGAAAATGCTCACCCTCACCGCGACTGCACTGGACGAGTGGTAGTCGTACATAACGGAATCATCGAAAACTACGTTCCACTGAAGAAGAAGCTTGCCGAAGAGGGACATAAATTCACCACCGAAACCGATACCGAGATCATCGCCCACATGATCGAGAAGTATTACGTGAATGCGGGAAACGGACACCGGCCGTCGCTCGAAGAAGCCGTGCGCAAGACGGTCACCCAACTTACCGGCGTTTTCGCGCTCGCGGTAATTTCGGTCGATGAGCCGAATAAGATCGTCGCTGCGCGCAATGGCCCTCCGGCTGTGATCGGCCTGGGCAAAGACGAGTACTTCGTTGCTTCTGACGTGCCGGCAATTCTGTACCACACGCGCGACTTATTTTTCCTTGCTGATGGCGATCTGGCGGTCATTACTCCGGAAGGCGTGCGCCTCACTGACTTCAATGGTCAGCCCATTATTCGCCAGGTGCAACACGTGACCTGGGACCCTATCATGGCGGAAAAAGGCGGTTTCAAGCACTTCATGCTCAAGGAAATTTATGAGCAGCCGCGCGCCGTCCGTGACACCACTCTGGGACGGGTCTCGCAAGAAACCGGCCACGTATTTCTCGATGAAATGGAGATCACCGAAGCCGAGTTTCGTGCCGCCAGAAAAATCAACATCGCGGCGTGCGGCACCAGTTGGCATGCTGCCCAAGCCGGCAAGTTCATGATAGAGCGGCTGGCGCGCATTCCAGTCGAAGTCGATTATGCCAGCGAATGGCGCTACCGCGACCCCATCGTACCCCTGGACACAATTACATTGGTGATTTCGCAATCCGGCGAAACCGCTGACACGATCGCCGCCCAGCGTGAAGCCAAAGCAAAAGGATCGAAGACGCTCGCCATCTGCAATGTGGTCGGGTCGATGATCACGCGTGAAGCCGCAGGAACGATCTACACTCACGCGGGCCCGGAGATCGGCGTGGCTTCGACCAAGGCGTTCACCGCGCAACTGACGGCACTGTATTTGTTCGCCCTCTACATCGGCCAGGTACGCGGCGCTATTTCAGCTGACCAGGCCAAAGATGCCGTCCAGGAGCTTACACGGATTCCCGGCAAGCTTGAACATCTATTGACCCACGAAGAAGACTGCGAAGAACTGGCCAAGCAATATGTGCGCTCGCAGGATTTTCTTTTCCTCGGCCGCGGAATTCACTATCCCATCGCTCTCGAAGGTGCCCTCAAGCTGAAAGAGATTTCTTACATTCACGCGGAGGGTTACCCCGCCGGCGAAATGAAGCATGGGCCCAACGCGCTGATTGACGAGAATCTTCCAGTTGTAATCATCGCGACGCGTGATCCCAAAGACGCGCTCTCCATGGTGCGCTACGAAAAAACTTTGTCGAATTTGAAGGAAGTAAAGGCGCGCTCCGGCCAGGTGATTGCGCTCGCAACCGAAGGCGATGAAGAGATTAAGGAAGCCGCCGATCATGTGATCTACATTCCCGCGGCGCCCGAAGAACTGTTGCCGATTCTGGAGATCGTCCCGTTGCAACTGTTGGCGTATCACATCGCGGTCCGCCGCGGGTGCGACGTCGACCAACCAAGAAATCTGGCCAAGTCGGTGACGGTGGAGTAGGACAATCTGCCCTCGCTGGGATATTTGGGCTGTTGACTAGTACTCCGCGACCTCAACATCTGTTTTTCTAAAGTCGTCGCCTTTGAAAAGAAGCGGTTCCCCTTTAGCCTTTGCGAGCGCATAGGCGAAGCAATCTCCAAAATTCAGCCCCGCCCGATGACTTCCTTTGCCGAAATCGCGGTACGCTTCTCGCGCCAGCTCAGCCTGCTCTGCCGTGACCGGCTCAATGACAATTCGGGTGTTGCGAATAAGGTCATCCAAACTTCGGCTGAGGGCGACATCCCGCCTAGAATCCAATGCGATGCCGGCCTCAACGTATGTCGCCGCGGAGACTCGACGTTCAAAAGCCTCGGCGATTGCTTCGGCAAATAATCTGGCATCGCGTTCTGCCCCGAGAATTGCAACAATCGCGGAGGTGTCTATAATCACTTCGGCAATCCCTTCTCGTCGTAAAGCAACTCGCCATGGTCAGGCAATGGTTTGCCCTTGAGTCGCGCACCGCATTCGCGGCTGATCTTCATGATCCGCTCAGTCATTCCCTTACTCTTGACCCGGTTCAGGCGCTCTCTCACTGCTTCGGTAACGGCAGCAGTCAGACTTTCCCCGGTCATGGCCGCCAATTCCTGGGCCAGGCGGTGTGTCTCTTCATTCTTGATGTTTAGGCTCACGGCAGCATTCTACCATGTAGTGGTAGACTTCTACCATCTTGAAGAGCGCATAGGTTAATCCCGTGATTACCGCATACCAAGCGGCGAAAGCCAGATCCACGACCCACTTCGGCGCCGCACCAATCCTTCGCAATACAAAAGGCAGAAAATTCCAGCACGTGAGGTGCTGGTAGTCCCACTGGTCGTAGGTCATGGAGTCGGTGTTCAGCCCCCAAGCGTCCATTTTGCCGAACGCGAAAGCAACAATATTTTTAAAGCGTAGCCAGATTATCCATTGTGGATGACCCAAGTCGTCGCCCTGATAAATCTCGAGTGGAAGCCAGAAAGCCAGCGAGGCTAACTGAATGATCAAGCTGGTTAAGATAAGGAATATTCCGACGATCCACACAGGCTTGCATACTTGCGTTCGAAACTTCAACAACAACGGGACCGAGATGAACGCGGCCATCTCAGCCGCCGTTGAAACGTAACGATCTCCCCAGGCAAAGTTGCCGCTCCACACGGTATAGCGCGCGTAAAGGCAGATATAACCGAGCATCAGCAGAAACGCCGCGATGACGTAACTCTTTGTGGCAGGGCTAAAGTATTTCCAGCCGAAAGCGGCCACGATAATCGTCAATACAACCAGCGGATCAAAAAGAAAAATAGACTTCTCCGGTGAGATCAGCGGCCCCAGAAATCCCACATGGAAAGGCGTCTCCCACGGATAATTCGCCGGCAACGTCCTGTCCTGCAACCGGTGCTCAATCGTGAAGTAGTGGACGTAAGTCGTGGTCCAGTTTCCAAATCGGTAAAACTGATAAAGACGATCGAGAAATAGAAAAACAAGGTAGACGGGAAGCGCGGTTTTTAAGTATGCGTGCGCCCGTACCCAAAACTGCACAAGCGTCGTCGAACTGGGCTCGACCGGACGGGCGTGGACGCCCGTCCCCACATGACCATTACCGGGCTCCAGCTGTTTATCAAACCAAAAAACCAGTAGCAGGAACACGCTAACCGCAATCAAATCCAGACCTGCCGTAAGCCGCGTCAGCAGGTTCAATCCCAGCGCACCCGATCCAATCAGCAATGCCTTCCTGCTTCCTGATCGTAACCATTCATACTGGTAACAAAATCCGGTCATCGTCAGGAGAACAATGTAATTGTTCTCCATCATGTTCTGCGTGTAGTGCAGATGAGTGGTGCAGAAGAGGAGGGCGAGAATTCCGGCAATGGATTGCGGTGCGTCGAACCCGAGCAGCAGAAGAAACCGGAAACAGACCAGCGCGGTCAGAACATTAACAATCGCATTGACCGAATAGGTCACGAAAATATTTCGAACCGTGGGATCGTTGTCGCCGTATTCGGCAAAGATCGGCAGCTTCGCAATCCCTGTCCCCACCATGTCGAAAGGCAACATCAGCAGTGGCTGGCCGATGCCATACCAGTCGTAGAGCTTGCCTCCGCGCCCATGCACGCCAAATTCGGGATACTCGTTGGGAAATACCGCAGGCTGCGAGGTCCAGAAGGAATGCGCCGTCTGCAGCCGGTGCATCGTGTCCGCCGACCCTAATTCGCCCGACTGCACTACAAACGCTAAAAGAGCAGCCGTAATGCAAAGAAGCAATCGGGGACCGCGGCAACAAGATGCATTACGCATTTCTCAGCCATCATAATGTAACTGGCGCATGCTCCTGTTCCGGCAGTTACGCTCGATCCGGAGTTTTCCTCTTGCGCTCACAAGCCAAGCTGCGTGAACATAGCTGAAAGGTTCCCTTCGCGAACATGGCATCTGCCATCACATCCCGCACTGGCAAGCCGCTCTCCGCTTCGGCGTTAAAGTTGCGCCTGCTCAAGCGGCTGCGATGCACTTTGAAGTACGAAAAACTGGCCTGGGGGTCGGGAGCGAAACTGGTTGCCGGGGTCGATGAAGTGGGCCGCGGATCGCTGTTTGGCCCGGTTGTAGCTGCGGCGGTAGTGTTGGATCCGTGTTATCGAATTCGCGGGCTGCGCGATTCGAAGCTATTGCTCGCCGAGCGTCGAGAAGTACTGGCCGAGCGCATCCGCGAACATGCCGTGGCTTGGGCGGTTGCAGCGGTCGATGCTGCCCGCATCGACCAGATCAACATCTATCACGCCTCGCGCCTGGCCATGCATGAGGCGGTGTCGCTACTCAGTCCAGCCGCCGACCATCTTCTCGTCGATGCCATGCGACTCGACCACGAAGTCCCGCAACAATGCATCATTCACGGCGACGCATTGTCAGTTTCGATTGCAGCCGCATCGATCATTGCAAAAGTGCATCGCGACCGCATGATTAGCGAGTGGGATCCGGTCTTCCCGGTTTACGGTTTGGCTTCCAACAAAGGTTACAGCACTCCCAAGCACCTCGCGGCATTGCGCGAGCACGGCCCGTCACCGCTGCATCGCCAGTCTTTCGCACCAGTGTGGAACGCCCCCGTCCCGCAAGAGGTGCTGGAATTCATGCTGCAAGATGAAACACTTTCCCAACAACAGACGGCTTAATCTCATCACGAACGTCTTACGCTCCCGCCGCAGCCGCGTGTTCCTGGTGTGACATCGCTAATTTCTCGCTGATGTGTTTTGCCAAATCCTCAATCTTTTGCAACCGGGTTCGCGCGGACTCGGCCAATTCCGGCTCTTCCAGCGCCACGCCACAGGAAAGCAGCAACACCGTCACATCATCCTTCAATTCGTCGCGTAGAGCCTGCCGGGCGCTGTGGCGCGCCAATACAGTCTCCAGCCCGCGCCGCGACAGAGCCGCGCGCAGCTCGCGCAAAATTCTTTCCACGCCGCTGATTCCAAAATTCACAAAAACCGGCACCGCCATCCCCAGATGATCGAACACAACGCTGGTCGGTTCGGGCTCGGCTTCCGTAATCCACTGATCAACTACGACCGCCGAAAACTCTCCCGACCGCAATCGCTCCACACCTTCGTGCAAGCTCGATGCAACCTGCACTGGTTCCTGCATGGCGTGTTCAATGGCGCGAGCGCATTCTTTGGCTTTGCCGGAGTTCCAAATAATGAGAATCATGCCTTTCGTCATGCAACTGGGAGGCCAAAATTTTAGTAATGAAAATAAAGCGCTACGCTCGGCTGGGCCCGTCCGCGCCTCCCACTTTGAGAAATGTGTACCGTTTTGAATCACAGTTCCGCGCCGTACTCCTTCAGCTTGCGGTATAGCGTCGTCTTCCCGATGCCCAGCATCCTCGCCGCCATCAGTTTGTCGCCGTTCAGTTGAGCGATTGCGCTCAATATCGTTTGCTTCTCCAGATCGACTAGGGGAAGGATTCTGCTCTCGGCGGCCTCCGCTACCAGTCTCGCGGGCGCGCCCGTAATCGCGCTCGGCAAATCAACCATGTGAATTATCGCGCCCGAGGTGATGGCGCAACACCGCTCCAGGCAATTTTCCAGCTCGCGCACATTTCCAGGCCAATCGTAAGCCAGCAATGCCCGCATGGCGTCGTCGCTGACCTCGTGCACTCTCCCAGAGTTGTGCGACAGACGCTCGAGGATATGTCCCGCCAACAGAGGAATATCTTGCCGCCGCTCGCGCAGCGGTGGGATACGCAGAGACAGCACATTCAAACGAAAGTACAGATCACGTCGAAACGAGCCGTGCGCCACTGCATTTTCGAGGTCGCGATTAGTCGCCGCCAATATTCGAATATTGATGGGCGAGGTCTTCGTGCTTCCGACCGGACGAATTTCTTTTTCCTGGAGCGCACGCAGCATCTTTGCCTGTAAATCCACCGGCAGTTCGCCGACTTCGTCCAGAAAAACCGTACCGCCCTCGGCAATGGCGAGCAGCCCTGCCTTCGACTGCATTGCCCCCGTGAACGCTCCCTTCACGTATCCAAAAAGTTCGCTCTCGATGAGCGTGGGCACCAGCGATCCACAGTCCACAGGGATAAACGGCTTATCACGATAAGGGCCGGAATGGTGGATAGCCCGCGCCACCATCTCTTTGCCAGTGCCACTTTCGCCCAGAATCAGCACCGGATGCGCGCTGTGTGCGGCTTTAGCAATGATGCGGTAAAGCTTGTCCATTTCAGGAGCGCGCCCGATGATGCTTCCAAAGCCCTGCTTCGATTTGATCTTCTCGCGCAAAATGCGGTTCTCGGTCTTCAATTTCAGATGTGACGCCACGCGCTCGAGCAATAATTTCAGTTCCTCCAGGCTGAACGGCTTGGTCATGAAATCGTAGGCTCCGGCTTTCATTGCCTGCACCGCCGACTCCACGGTGCCGTGCCCCGTGATCACAATGACCTCAATGTCCGGCCGCCGGCTCTTGATCTGGCGCAGCATTTCAAGCCCCCCGGCCCCGGGCAGCTTCATGTCCAGCAGTACCACGTCGATGCTTTGCGATTCCAGCAGGCGCATGGCTTGGTCGGCTGAGTCCGATGCGGCCGCGCGATATCCAAGAACCAAGGCGGCCTCTCGTGCCGCCTCGCGAACGGCGCGTTCGTCGTCCACAATCAGCAGGTTCAGTAAGGCGGGATTCTCCGGCGGGCGCAAGGCCGGGGCCGAAAATGAAGTGGGCGCGATCGCAGCAGTCATAGTGGTTCTCAATTCCGGAAGCGCTTTCCCTGAGTGGACCCATTCGAGTCCAAACGCGGAAAAGACATCCTTGTTTGGGAATTGTAGGAATTTATTTGTTCCCTGTTTAGGACTTTTGAACAGGTTGACGGTGACGTGTGAACCACTGTTGGATCCCGGGCTGTGCAAAAGGCTATCTGATCGGGCCCGCCGCCGGACTATACGATCAAGAACCCGCGACAATCCGCAAAATTTCGTTCGGCTCCGGGCGCTCGGTGTAATCGGGGTTCGCTGCTGCATATAGGATCGTGGAATCGTGATCTATTACGTAGGTGGCCGGAATTGGCAACTCCCAACTGCCGTCGCCGTTCGCAAAAGGTAGGTTCACAAAAGCTCGCTGATAAATTTCCTGCTGATATTCGGGGACCCGATAAACCAATCCAAATTGCCTCGCAACTTTATTTCCCGCGTCGCTCAGAAGCGGAAATCTTAAACGGTGTTGATCGGCCATGAGATAAGACTGGTGTGCGGTTTGGGGAGAGACGCCGACCAATAATGCTCCCAGCGCCTGAATTTGCGGAAAAATCGCATTCATCGCTTCCAATTGGCCTACGCAAAATGGGCACCACCGGCCGCGAAAAAAACATATAACCAGCTTGCCTTTTCGTAAATCCGCCTCTCGGACCTGAGTTCCATTTTGATCCGCAAGCTCAAAATCCGGAGCCTTGTCACCCCGCCGTAGCACTCGCCCGGAAATCCCCGAATCGCTCACCTCACTGATTGCGCGTGCATGGATGGTCTGAATCTCCGCCGGAACATATTTTGCAATCAGTTGCTTGCGTTCGGCAAAGACTTCGGCCAGAGATCGCGTTTCCGTTCCTCTCGCCGACTCTTCTAATGATCGCCACTTCATAAGCGCTTCGTTCTACAGGTTGACCGAAATACGGATAAATTCTAAAGCAATACACAATTCATCTATGGCAACTACAGGGTTTCTGCCGCCTCATAGCGCATCTAAACGGCTCGCACCAGGCTGAGTCGAATGTGAGGCCCTAAGCCATGCCCGACAAACCACGAGTGCTATTTCTCGATGACGAAGAAAGCATCCGGGCGACGCTGCCGCTAATGCTGGAAGCCTACGGCTTTAGTGTCACGTCCACGGGAACAGTTCCGGATGCTCTTCGCCTCATCTCTCATGAGAAGTTTGACGTGCTTATCGCCGACTTAAACGTCGGCAATGCCGGCGATGGGTTCACGGTGGTCAGCGCCATGCGCCGCACCCAGCCGACAGCTGTGAATTTCATCCTTACCGGATTTCCAGCCTTCGAGACGGC
>Ga0207695_10009757_pt1 | contig 11813 bp, 8 predicted proteins | sample KBSC54metaG_FD_184354 | JGI IMG/M metagenome (GOLD analysis project Ga0207695, IMG submission 184354) | Corn rhizosphere microbial communities from Kellogg Biological Station, Michigan, USA - KBS C5-4 metaG (SPAdes) (version 2) | ecosystem: Host-associated > Plants > Roots > Rhizosphere > Soil... | reverse complement strand
CGGCGGCGCAGATCAAGCTCGGTCAGGTCGAGGAGGTACGGCTCGGCTCGCTGCTGGCCGTGCGCGACTGGTCGTTTGCCGGCGATGTCGTGCGCGGAAGCTGGCTCGCGCTGCAACAGGAGCAGCCCGAGGACTATGTGTTTGCAAGCGGCGTTGGGCATACGGTGGCGGAACTGGCTCAGGTCGCGTTTGCCTGCGTGGGGCTGGACTCCGAGCGCTACATCCGGGTCGACCCAAAGCTGGAGCGTCCGCCCGAGCCGACGCCAAGCATTGGCGATCCGAGCAAGGCGCGCGAGCGTCTTGGCTGGGGGCCGACGCTCAGCTTCGAGCGACTGGTGGGGCGCATGGTCGAGGCGGAGCTGAGCGCGCTGAGCGGCGCCGGCGGCGCAAGCGGGGGTGTCGACCACGGCGATGCCGGCGCCGTCTCATCTCGCGCGTAGACTTAGCGGTGCGATGACGACGGTCGGCATCATCGGACTCGGCTATGTCGGGCTGCCGCTCGCGGTGTCGTTCGCCGAGCAGGGCTGCGACGTTGTCGCGATCGACCTTGACGCGCGCAAGGTGCAGGCTCTGCAAAGCGGCGAGTCCTACATCGAGGACGTGCCCAGCGAGCGCCTGCGCGCCGTGGCGGAGCGCATCGGGGCTTCCAACCGCTACGAGAACCTGGCGCGAGCAGAGGCCGTGCTCGTGTGCGTGCCGACACCCCTGACCGTCAACCGCGAGCCCGAGCTCGGGCCGCTCCTCGACAGCGCGCGCGGGCTCGCTCGCGTACTTCAAGCCGGGCAGCTCGTGGTGTTGGAGTCGACCACCTACCCGGGCACCACTCGCGAGCGGATCGCGCCGCTGCTCGAGGAGTCCGGGCTGGCCGCCGGCAGGGACTTTCACCTGGCCTTCTCGCCCGAGCGGGTCGATCCGGGGCGCACCGACTACACGCTGCGCAACACGCCGAAGGTGCTGGGCGGGCTGACCGAGGGCTGTGCCGATCAGGCCCAGGCGCTGTATGAAATCGTCTGCGAGGAGATCGTGCGGGTATCCAGCCCCGAGGCGGCCGAGCTGTGCAAGCTGCTCGAGAACATCTTCCGCTCGGTCAACATCGCGCTGGTCAACGAGCTGGCGATGCTCACCGATCGCATGGGGATCGACGTGTGGGAGGTGGTCGAGGCGGCGGCGACCAAGCCGTACGGGTTCATGAGCTTTGCGCCGGGGCCCGGGATGGGGGGGCACTGCCTGCCGGTCGACCCCTTCTATCTGAGCTGGCGCGCGCGCGAGTTCGACATGACGACCGAGTTCATCGAGCTGGCCGGGAAGATCAACCAGCAGATGCCTTACCACTGCGTGGCGAAGGTGCAGAGCGCGCTCAACGACGCCGGCCGCGCGGTCAAGGGGGCGCGGATCGCCGTGTTCGGCGTCAGCTACAAGCCGGGGGTGGGCGACACGCGCGAGTCGCCGGCCCTGAAGATCGTCGATCTGCTCCGTGGGCTGGGAGCGGAGCTCAGCTACCACGACCCGCACGTGCCGGCGCTGGCCGACCTCGGCCTGCGGAGCAGCACGTTCGACGACGCGCTCGCGGATGCCGACCTGGCCTTGATCGTGACCGCTCACCCGAGCGTCGATCACGAGCAGATCGCGCGGCGGGCGCGGCTGGTCGTGGATCTGCGCGGGGTGACACGGGGGAGCGGCGTGGCCGACGTGGTGCGGCTGTGAGGCAGAGCGGCCCGCCTCGCGCGCACCGCTCGTCTGATGTGGGATGGCGACCCCTGACTGGATCGTGTCGGGCGTGCCTGTGTTGGGGGAGTCACTCTTGAGGGAAGATCCCCGCGCTCCCGGTCTCGTCGTGGGCGAGGGCGTGCGGATCGGCGAGAACGTCTCCTTCGGCATCCACGTGGTCATCCACGACGGGACCGTCATCGGCGACGGCTGTGTGATCGAGGACCACGCCGTGCTCGGCAAGCGTCCGCGACTGGCGCGAGGCTCGTCCGCCCTGGGGGATGTCGGTGCGCTCGAGATCGGCGAGCGGGTGACCGTCTGTGCCGGGGCGATCGTCTTCGCCGGCGCGAAGATCGACGCGGAGGCGATCCTCGGCGATCAGTCCTTCGTGCGCGAGCGCTCGAGAGTGGGCGCCCGCTCGGTGATCGGGCGCGGCAGCGTGGTCGACAACGACGTGAGTGTCGGCGTGCGCGTGAAGGTGCAGACGGGCGTCTACCTGACCGCCTTCACGACCGTCGAGGACGACGTGTTCGTGGGGCCCGGAGCCAGCACGACCAACGACGACACGATGGCCCGCCACGGCCCCGAGCTCCCGCTGCACGGCGTCACCCTGCGGCGTGCCTGCCGGGTCGGCGGCAGCGTCGTGCTCACCCCGGGCGTCGAGGTGGGCGAGGAGGCCTTCATCGCCGCCGGCGCCGTCGTGACGAAAGACGTGCCCGCGCGTGCGGTCGCGATGGGCGTGCCCGCACGCATTGTGCGCGAGGTCGGCGAGCAGGATCTACTCGAGCGCTGGCGCTGACGGCCGCCGGGAGCTGTCTCGGGCTCGGCTCAGCCGGCCCGCTAAGACCGCCAGCGGCAACTTGGTCAGCCGACCGGCTGGGACATCGCCGCGACGATCTCCACGGCGAGCTCATCGACCGCTGTCGGCGGGGTGCTCGCCGCGCGGCAGATGGCAGACGACAGGCCGTGCTCGACTTCGGCCGCCTGACACAGCCGCTCGCCGAGGAGCTTGGCGAAGCCGGTCGCCGATGCCGGAGTCGGGTGGCCACGCGGCTGGGACCCGCCGGTCGCCGACTCGCCCGTCGGCCCGAACGCAGAAGCGCAGGAGACGTAGACGAAGCGCTCGATCTGGTGGCGGATGGCTGCGCTCAGGAGGGCGCTGTCGAGTGCCGCGGTGGCCGCGATCAGGCTGAAGTCGCCTGCCTGGGTGTCCGCGGCCGGGCTCGCCAGATGGATCACGTATGCGCAGCCGTCCATCGCCGAGACGGCCCGCTCGACATCGCTCAGCTCGGCGGCGCGGATCTCGCACGCCTCGCGCATCCACTGCGGCGCGGGCTTGCGGTCGGCGACGCGGACGTCGTAGGCGGGATCGGCCAGGAGCCGGCGTACGACCGCGCTGCCGACCGTGCCGACGCCGCCGGTGACGAGCACGCGGCTCATCGCTCGCGCCGGTACCGCAGGTACTGGCGGGCGAACGCCGCAACGAAGCGCGGGTTGCCGAACAGATAGCGCCGCCACAGTCGCCGCGGCTCACGGCAGAGGCGGTAGAGCCACTCCAAGCCGTGGCGGCCCATCCATGCCGGCGCCTGCGCGACCAGCCCGGCGTGGAAGTCGAACGCGGCCCCCACCCCGACCAGCACGGACGCCTTCAACAATGGTCGCATTTCGCTCATCCACAGCTCCTGGCGCGGCTGGCCGGTTCCCACCCAGACGACCTCTGCGCCCGAGGAGTCGATGTCCTCGATCACCCGCTCTCGTTCGACCGGCGTCAGCGGTGGCACGCCGACCGGCCGAAAGGGGGGTGAGCAACCGCCGACGATCCGCAGGCCCGGGAAGCGCTCACACAGCCGACGCTCGAGCAGGGTTCGCGCGGCGTCGTCTTTGCCACCGTACAGGTAGGTCGGCGTCCCGCTGCCTGCTGCCCGCTCGCACCAGTGCTCCATCAGATCCGGTCCGTAGATGCGCGTGGCTCCCTTGTGCCCCAGCAAATGCAGCGCCCATACCAGTGGCTGTCCGTCGGGTACCGCCAGCGTCACGTCCAGAGCGGCCCTCATCGTCGCCGATTCGTCGCGCGCGGAGACCAGCAGGTTGACGGCGGCCGCTGTCACCGAGCCGCGCGCTTCGCAGGCCACCATCGCGTCCATCCAGTCGAGCACCTGCTCGTAGTCGGATACCGCCAGCGGGACGCCAAGAACCTCGGCACGCTCGGGCGGGGCGGGTGTCGGGGGACCGGAGATTGGTCGAGAGCCTACCCAAAGGCTTCGGTGTCCGGACGAGCCTGGCCGATGCTGGGTTCGATGAACCGGACTGTTCGCGATGTTCACAATCGGCAGTCGGCTCTGCAGCGCTACCGGGCCGAGCGGCTGCTGCGCAAGGGGTTCGGAGAGCTGCGCTCGAAGGTGCTCGCGATCGTCCGCTCGCGTCTGCGCGCCAGGGGCCTCACGCTCGACCATGGCGACCTGGAGGCCTGTTATGCGCAGGCGTGGCACGGACTGTACGCGGCGGTCCTCGACGGCGAGACGGTCGAGAGCCCCGAGGCGTGGCTGGTGCTGGTCACCTTCCGCCGCGCGGTCGACGAGCTTCGCTGCGCCTCGCGGGCGCGCCCGGGTGAGCAGGACGACGTGGCGGCGGTCGCCGGCGAGAGCGAGCGCACGGGCGCAAGCACCGGCACGGACAGCGCGGCGGTGGTTGGCGGCGCGGCTTGCGAGCCGGACATGGCCGCCGCGCTCGACGATCGTGTGCGCCTGCGCTCCGTGTTCGAGGCGATCCGCTCGCGACTGTCCGCTCGCGAGTGCGAAGCGGCCTCACTCTGCTACCTGCAGGGCCTCTCGCGAGCCGAGGCGGCGGCAAGGATGGGAATCAGCGAGCGGCGCATGCAAAAGCTGATGGAGGGCTCCGGTGGCGCCGCCACCGGCGTGGCCGGCAAGGTCGGCGAGCTGCTGGCCACCATCCAAGCGGGCGGTTGGTGCGAGCAGCAGTCCTCGCTGATGCGCGCCTACGCCTTCGGCATCCTCGACCCTGACGGCGAGCGCCACGCGCTGGCGGTAGCGCATACGCGCGAGTGCCCGGCCTGTCGAGCTCACGTAGCCGCCCTGCGCGGCCTGGCCTCGGTGCTGCCGCCACTGCCGTTCGCATTCGCGTTCGGCGAAGGTGCCCGCACAGGGGCGCGGGCGACGTCCGGCCGGGGCAGCGATGCAGCGATGCGTGCCGCGCACGGACGGGAAGCGTTGGCGGTGCGCACCGTCGCGCGCTTGCGGGGACCGCTTGGTGGCGCCTCGTTGCCGGTCAAGCTGGCCGTGACCGGTGCGTTTTTGATCGGCGCCGGCTCTGTCTACCTCGCTGCTCAGCCATCGCCTTCACCGGCGCGTGGTCAGGCCGTCCGTGCAGTGGCGCCGGCAGCCGGCGGCAGTCCGACCGCACCCGTCTCGCATCGACAGACGCGCAAGCGAACGGCTGTCCCCGCGCACGTAACTCGGCGGCCTGCCGCCAAGCGCCATCGCTCGCCGCACCGAGCCGCCGCGGGCCGCGAACCGTCGCCGAGCGAGTTTTCGCCTGAACGCGTTCGCGGTGAACCGTCCTCGGCGGTGGCGCCGACGGCTCCCTCGTCCTCGCCGGCGGGCGAGTTCGGCATCGAATAGCGGCCGGGCTCAGCCGCGCGGGAAAACCTGCGTCAACCGCTTGATCGCCAGGGGGCTGCCCTTCGGGCGCAGCCGGCCGCGGGCGACCAGCCGCAGCGGGTCCAGGCGTTCGCCGACGATGTCGACGAAGTCCTGGTAGGAGACGCGCAACCGCAGGTCCGGCTTGGCTGCCGCGCCCTGCGCGACCGAGCTCGACCCGTTGTCCACACGCAGGTGCCAGGTCGGCACGTCCGGGTCGGTGAACTCCCACTGGAAGGTCGTAAGGCGCTTGAGCCCGTGCCGCGGGTTCACCTGGCGGCGGATCGTGTCGAACAGCAGCGCCACCGTCTCGTGGTCGCGCTTACTGGGGCCTTCGCGCACTCCGATCACGCCGGCCTGGGCGAGCGTGCGCCCGCGCTGAGATATCTCGATCGGCGACAGCCCGGGCGGCAGCAGCGCCGGCCCTGGCAGCGTGTCTGCGGACAGCCCTGCCGAGCGCAGCTTGGTCGTCATCGACGTGAGCCCTTCCACCCCGACCTCGTCATACGTGGCCCCGAACACGGTGATGTAGCTTTCGTCCCATCCCGGCGGCATCAACACCTGCGCGGTGTAGCGCGTCACTTCGCGCAGCAGCGCGGCGACCGCCTTCGGCACGCCTACGGGATCTTCGCGCTTCAGATCGCTGAGCAGCTTCACGCCGAAGCCGATGTGGCGCTGCTCGTCGGCGGCGATGTTCTGCATCCCCTGCCTGAAGGCGGGCAGCACGTCGCGCTCTTCCAGATAGCTGCAGATGAAATGCTGCCCAGGCTGGGCCAACGAGGCCTCGATCACAACGTGGTAGAGCGTCACCGCCGCCGCCAGCTTGGCCGGCGAGCGGTCTTTGCGCAGCTCGTCGGCCATCGTGTCGAGGCGATCGAAGATCTTGCGAAAGCCGGGCGTCAGCTGCGGCTTGATCGCTTGCAATCCACTGTGCATCGAGCCGTCGCCGATCCCGCACACCTCCTGCATGAAGCGCTTGAAGAAGACGGCGTGGCGCGCCTCGTCGACCTGCTGGGTGCACAAGAAGTACTTCTGCTCCTCGCGCGGGGCGGCGTCGATGTAGGGCGAAAGATTGTCGGCGACCGCGTCCTCCCCCCAGAAGAACAGCGCGTAGTTCCATAGCGCGGCGGTGCGCTCGAAGTCGGTGAAGCGCTCGCGCCACTGCTTGGCGTCCTCGGAGAAGTCGAGGTCCATCGCGCTCCAGTTGCCGTGCTCCCAGCGCCGGTAGAGGTCCTCATAGGAGATCGCGTCGGTCGGGAGGCCGGCGGCGCTCCCGTTCGAGGCTGGGGTGGATGTCGCTGTGCTCGCCATCTACTCGCTCCGTTCATTGCTCTGTCTTGCGTCGATTTCGCTCGCCCCACGCGTGGTTTGGCCGGGCGGCCAGTTTCGATGAGAATCTAGCGGATGCCGCGTGTCGAGTCGAACCGACGGTTAGATGGCTGTCGCTGACTCCAAAGCGGATCCTAATTGCACGAACTCTCTCAGTACTGCGGCCTTCCCGCACTCACCGCTCGGTCCGTGCCATGATGATTGCGTGCAATCACGCTTGCGTACTGGCTCATGTTCGCTAGCGTGTTCGCAAAGACGACAGCTCATTGGATCGCGACAGGCTGGCCGCGAAGCGGCGCGTGGGGCGATCGATGCAAGGAACACGACCAGGCAAGGAGATTGAGCGACGGGATCGCTCAGGCCCGATACCACGCAAGGACGCGACGGCTTCGTCACTCGACGCCCGACGATGGGTAGCGCTTTCCAGAGCGTTTGCGTCCGCTCCGAGCACTGCAAATTTAAGAAGACGATGCATACCAGCGACTCCCAATGTAACTGCAGGTCTCCACTCGGCTACAAGGTTCGAGCGCCGCTGCCGATAGGCGATAGAGGCCTGCGACCATGAACCGGACTCGAGTCACTCAACAAACAACTACACGAAGCGCACCGGTCGCCCACGCCGGCGTCAGGGGGGCCGCTCCGCGCCCGCGACAGTCTTCCGCCAGCACGTTCACAGGCGTCATGCAGCGCCTGCTGGAGGGCTCTGGCTGGACTGTGATTCGGCCGGCGGTCGACTTCGTAATGCTCTGCCTCGCGGTCGGGCTCGCGCTTGACGGGGTGAGCGTGACGCCAGTCCGCACACCTCTGCTGCTGCTTCCGCCCCTCGTGATGGCGCTCCTGTTCCTGCGCGGCCTCTACCGCACGCGCATGCGCCCGCTGCTCCTCGACGGCATCGTCCCGGTGCTCAGCGCGGTCTCGGTGGCCGCAATGGCGGTGGCGATGCTCGGCTTCTTCCGCAACGGTCAGATCCCCAGCCAATCGGTATGGGTGCGGGCATGGCTGTTCTCACTCATCGGCCTTGGCCTCGGGCGGATAGCGCTCACCGGTGCGCAGCGCTGGGCGCGCGCGCAAAGACTGATCGGCAAGCCGGTCTTGATCGTGGGCGCCGGCATCGTCGGCTCACAGGTCGCCCGCCGGCTCGAGAACCATCCTGAGTATGGGCTCGTGCCCGTCGGGTTCGTCGATGACGACCCTCGCTCGACCGCCGAGGTCGGCGGCCGCGACGTGCCGGTGCTCGGGACCGTCGAGCAGATCGACCAGATCGTCGAGCGCCACCACGTCGAGCGACTGATCGTCGCCTTCTCCTCAGTGGCCGACGCGCGCATCAGCCGCCTGATCCAGCACTCGCAGGAGTTGGGGGTCGAGGTGGCCGTCGTGCCGCGCATGTTCGACACGATGAACCACCGCGCCGGCTATGAGACCGTCGGCGGCCTGCCGCTGCTCAGCTTCTCGGTCGTCGACCCAAAGGGATGGCAGTTCGCGATCAAGTACGCGCTCGACCGTTTTGTCGCAGCGGCGCTGCTGGTACTGCTCTCGCCACTGATGATCGTGATCGCGGTGACAGTGCGCGCCGGCTCGTCCGGTCCGATCCTGTTCCGCCAGCGACGCGTCGGCCGCGACGGCACGATGTTCGACCTCTACAAGTTTCGCTCGATGCGTCAGTCTCGTGTCAAAGGGAGTGCGACGATCGGTATCCAGGCCCGTGTTCCGGCCGGCAATATGCAGTTGGAGCCAGAGCCGGTCACCACGCTCGCGCGCGACATTGCGCCCGGCGGCGTCGAGGGAGCTGACCGGCGCACGGCTGTCGGCCGTCTTCTGCGCCGCTCCTCGCTCGATGAGCTGCCGCAGCTCTTCAACGTGCTCAAAGGCGACATGAGCATCGTCGGTCCGCGCCCGGAGCGCCCCGAGTTCGTCGAGCTGTTCGACCAGGACGTGACTCGCTACGGCGATCGTCACCGCGTCAAGTCCGGCATCACCGGCTGGGCGCAGGTACACGGACTGCGGGGCCAGACCTCGCTGGCTGAGCGCATCGAGCTCGACAACTACTACATCGCCCACTGGTCGTTGGCGCTCGACTTCAAGATTCTGCTGCGCACGTTCGCGGCTGTCTTCCGCCACGCCGAATAGCCCTGGCGCCGTAGACTTACCAACGATGTCGCCCACGTGGATCTGGATGCAGATCGCGATCGTCGTGTTCGTGCTCATCGGGATGGTCGTGGCGATCACGAAGCTCGCCTGAGTCCTCGGTGGCGTCGGGTTACGTGAAGCGGACTCCTGGGCCGGGCCTAAGGGGATCGCCGCATCCGGCTATGATCGCGCCTGCGCCCGGCGCAGACTCAACCAAGCGAAGGGGAGACGATGTTCAGATCGATCGTTGTTGGCACGGACGGCTCGGACACCGCCGGTCAGGCCGTGCGCCAGGCGGTTGACCTGGCTAAGTCAGTGGGCGCAACGCTCGAGCTCGTAAGTGCTTACGAGCCCGTGCCCGCCCAGCGACTGCGCGAGGAACGTCGCGAGGCCCCTGAGGATCTGCAGTGGGCTGTCAATCCTCGCGAGGACGTCGATGCGACGCTGGAGGCGGCCGCCGAGGTGGCGCGTCAGGCGGACATCGAGGTGAACATCTACCCGCGCCAGGGCGACCCGGCCGACGCCATCCTCGACGTGGCGGAGGAGCGCGAGGCCGACCTGATCGTCGTCGGCAACAAGGGCATGACGGGCGCCAAGCGCTTTCTGCTCGGCTCGGTGCCGAACAAGGTCTCGCATCATGCGCCCTGTTCGGTGCTCATCATCCGCACGACGTAGGGTCTAGCGCACCAGAGTGAAGCTGCGGCTCAATGCTCGGCGCTGGCCGCCGGCGTCGACCGCTGAGAGTCGCAACGTCACATGGACCCACCGGCGGCGATGCAGGGCGCCCGGCAGGCGCAGGGCGATCTGGCTGACCGGAGAGGAGATCTGGCTCTCTGTCTCGACGTAGTGGCGTGTGAAGGCCCGGCCGTGGCGCCCAGTCACGCGAAGCGCTATGCGCACGTCGCAGGCGCGCGAACAGCGCACCTGCAGCGGCAGGCCGCGTTGGGTGGCGTAGACCAAGCCTACGTGTAGCGGCTGGGCGGCTACGAGAAACGGCGTTGGAGGCGCTGCCCGCTGCAAAGCCGGCGCTGGGGCAGCCGGACTGCGCACGGGCGACGCTGCCATCGTCGGGCCGGCGAGGTTCGCGGAATGGCAGCCGGTCGAGCCGCTGTCACGGACGAGTCCGTCGGTGGACCGGAACGCCCATTCGTAGCTGCCGGAGTGCAGGGTCAAGAACAGCGCGCCGAAATGGTGGTTGTCGACGAACTGCATGTTTGGCTGGGTCGTCCCCATCGTGAACAGCGTCTCGCCGCCCGTGCCGGCGACGAACTCGCGGATGCCAGCCGTGGTGGCGAGCTGGTTGGGGTCCTGTTGGGCGAAGCGCTCGTACATGTGGTCGTGGCCGTTGAGCACGACGTCGGCGTGCGCCGCGTAGAGGATCTTCCAGATCGGTGCCACTCCGGGGCTGTTGCCGACCCATCCTGAGCTGAACAGTGGATGGTGCCAGTAAGCGAGGGTGCACTGGTCGGGATGAGCCGCAAGGTCGCTCTGCAGCCAGCTCAACTCGGCATTCGAGACAGTCCCCGCCAGGGAGTCGCGGCAGCCGCTGTCCGAGCAGTTGGAGTTGAGCGCGACAACGTGCCAGGAGCCGAGGTCATAGGAGTAGTAGCCGCCGGCCGCGCTCGCGCCAAAGTAGGTGAAGTAGCCGCTTGCGCTCGTGCTCGCGGCGTACTCGTGGTTGCCGGGGCTTGGATGCACAACCGAGTTGAACTGGCCCCAAGTGCTGTTGTAGGCGCCCGGGCTGTCGTACTCGCTCAGCAGCCCGCTTTCGTACTGGTTGTCGCCGAGGACCGCGACCGCATTGGGGTGCTGAGCGGCGGTGAGGCTGGCCGTCGCGGCCTGGACGCACTCGTGGGTTTTGTCGCCGGGGGCGCAGGCGATGTCGCCGACGGCGGCCAAGACCGGGTCTTTGTTGGGTGGTCCTGTGCCGGTGGTGTAGTGCTGGGTGATTTGTGTGGGGGTGAGGGCGGTGTTGTAGAGGGCTACTTCGTCGACGGTGCCCTTCAGGTAGGCGGTGCCTGTGCTTTGGCCGATCGCGAGCGGCAGGTTGTTGTTGACCATCGTCTGGTTTGTGACGGTGCCGGTGACGTCTGTGCCGTCGATGTAGAGGTGCACGGAGCTGCCGTTCTTGGTCGCTGCGACGTAGTGCCAGGCGGTCGTGTCGGTGGTAGCGACGGTTGCGCTGGCGAGGTTGCCTACGGTCGAGCGGCGTAGGGTGAGGCGGTCCGATTCGTTGAACATCAAGACCCATGAGCCGTCTTGCTTTGAGGCGATCGTCTGGTTGGAGCCGGTTTTGGAGTTGCCGCGCTTGACCCACGCCTCGATCGTGAAGGCGTCGCCGACGTTCAGGGTGGCGCTGGCAGGCACGCTGACCTGGCCGGTGGAGCCGTCGAGGCCGATCGCGGTGTCGGGGTCCTGGCCGATCGCGCCGGGCAGGCCGAGCGTCACGCCGCCTTGATAGGCGCCGTTGTCATGGCCGGTGTAGTCGCAGACGACCGTGCCCGAACGCTCTCCCAGCCGCCAATAGCCCACCAGGCCAGGCGTCGAGGCCACCAACCCCGAATACGACGACTGCACCGGCGAACACACGCTGTCGGGAGTCGCCGAGGCCTGGTTGGACGGGCTACTCTGCAAACCGCCTGCGCCGACGGCAGTGACGCGGTAGGTGTAAGTGGTCCCGTTCGTCAGTCCTCCGTCGTTGTACGCCAGCGTGGCGGAGGAGACGGTCGCGAGCGGCGTCGAGGGCCAGCTGCCGTCCGAATTGGCGCGATAGACGTCATAGCCCGTCACGCCGGTCGAGGGGCTCGCTGTCCATGTGAGCTTGACCTGGCCGTTTGACCCAGCGGCGCTCAGCCCGCTCGGCGGCGCCGGTGGTCCTGTGCCGGTGGTGTAGTGCTGGGTGATTTGTGTGGGGGTGAGGGCGGTGTTGTAGAGGGCTACTTCGTCGACGGTGCCCTTCAGGTAGGCGGTGCCTGTGCTTTGGCCGATCGCGAG